>ENA-OUVC01001624-OUVC01001624.1-marine-metagenome-genome-assembly--contig:-NODE-1624-length-13148-cov-4.859077_pt1 | contig 13148 bp, 12 predicted proteins | sample MGYA00248622_ERZ508571 | MGnify/ENA primary metagenome ERZ508571 (study PRJEB26236, sample SAMN06267175) | marine metagenome | isolation source: Columbia River Estuary | place: USA:Columbia River... | reverse complement strand
ATCTGCCAATACATATACATCAGTTTGGTGGCGCATCTTTGCATTCTTCTTCTTAGCATTCTGCTCTAGCCATGCAACATCGATTTCGATATCGAAGTGGCCTGAGTTAGCCATGATTGCGCCATCCTTCATTACTGCAAAGTGCTCGTCACGCAATACATCGCGGTTACCTGTAACGGTAATAAAGACATCTCCAACCTTTGCAGCATCGAGCATTGGCATCACGCGGAAGCCTTGCATCATTGCATCAAGTGCCTTAGTTGGATCAATTTCAGTAACGATTACATCTGCGCCCATTCCCTTTGCGCGTTCTGCAACACCCTTACCGCAATATCCGAAACCAGCTACAACTAGTACACGACCCGCAAGCAAGAAGTTAGTTGCGCGGAAAACAGCATCAAGTGTTGATTGACCTGTTCCGTAGCGATTGTCGAACATGTGCTTTGTATCTGTGTCATTCACAGCAATCATTGGGAACTGAAGTGCGCCATCTTTAGCCATCTGGTTCAGACGAATAACTCCAGTTGTTGTCTCTTCGCAACCACCAGTGATGTTTGGAATTAATTCTTTACGAGTTGTGTGAAGTGTGTTTACTAGATCGCATCCATCATCAAATACTTGGTGTGGTTCGATATCTAGTGCAGCGTTGATGTGCTTGTAGTAACCATCACGATCAACTGCATTGCGAGCAAATACTGAAATACCGTACTCGTGTACAAGAGCTGCTGCTGTGTCATCCTGTGTAGACAAAGGATTTGATGCACAAAGAGCGATCTCTGCACCACCTGCCTTAAGTACGCGCATCAAGTTAGCTGTTTCAGTTGTTACGTGCATGCACGCTGAAATACGAACACCTGCGAATGGCTGTGACTTTTCAAAGCGCTCACGAATCTGAGCAAGCACAGGCATGTTGCGTTCTGCCCATTCAATGCGCTTGCGACCTTCTGCTGCAAGTGAAGCATCAGCAATGTCATGCTTTGGAAGAGTTGCTGTTACTGGAACGTTCACGAAAATCTCCTTAAGAGGTAATCAAATAAATGTTTGGATACCTAAGGCGTAGGGCTCTACTGTGCTAGGCGGCTATGGGCAAAGATTACCGTGGGCGGTTGAAAAGGTCGTAATGGAAAACGGGGATTAGCCGCGAATAAGCGAGAGAACCGCATCACGCACAGTCTCCATTTGAGCCTGTGTTGAAGCCTCAACGTTTAGTCGAAGCAGGGGTTCGGTATTAGATGGTCGAAGGTTGAACCACCAGGTATCACCATTCACAGTTAAGCCGTCTAGATGATCAATTGTGACCTCGTCAGAACCATATGTTTTCTCAACTAACTCAGTTGCAGCTTTCGTGTCAGCTACCTTTGAATTAATTTCACCACTAGCTATGTAACGGTTATATGGTGCCAAAAGTTCAGACATTGTTTTAGAACTCTCACCCAAGGCTGCGATTGCATGAAGGGCCGCTAAAGCCCCTGAGTCTGCACGCCAAAACTCTTTAAAGTAAAAGTGACCTGAATGCTCTCCGCCAAATATCGCACCGCTTTCAGCCATCATCTTCTTAATATATGAATGGCCAACGCGGCTACGTAATCCAACTCCCCCGTTTTCATCAATGACCTCTTGAACAGCACGTGAAGAAATTAAGTTATAAATAATTGAAGAACCAGGATGCTTTATTAATTCACGATGTGCGATAAGTGCGGTAAGCGCTGATGGATTAACCGCCACACCACGTTCATCAACTAAGAAACAGCGATCTGCATCTCCATCGAAAGCCAGTCCAAGATCGGCTTTGTGCTCCTTCATCGCATTCTTCAGATCCGTTAGCGTTGATTCATCCAATGGATTTGCTTCGTGATTAGGGAAGGTTCCATCTAATTCAAAGTACATCGGAATAACTTCACAATTTAATCGAGCAAAGATTGCTGGAGCGGTGTGCCCAGCCATTCCGTTTCCGGCATCTACAACCACCTTTAACGGACGAATATTCTTAATATCTACCAGCGTTAAAAGGTGGTCGACGTATTCCTCCAACATATTGCGCTCTTTTTCAACACCAACATTTCGAAGTGCAATTGGCGAACCTTCGCGTACAAAGTTTTCAATAGTAAGTAAGCCAGACTCTTTTCCGATCGGCCGTGCATTGCTAAGGCATAACTTGATGCCGTTGTACTCGGCAGGGTTATGGCTAGCAGTAAACATTGCACCTGGCAGCCCCAGTTTTCCTGAGGCGAAATACAACATATCTGTAGATGCTAAACCGATACGAATTACATCCATACCTTGCGAAGTGACACCAGCTGAAAATGCTTCGGCGAGAATTGGAGAAGAAGGTCGCATATCTTCACCAATAACAATGGTGCCTGGCTCTCGTTCAATTTGTAAGAAACGTGCAAATGCCACACCTGTAGCAAAGGTGAAATCTGCATCAATTTCGACATCAACTAAACCGCGGATGTCATACGCTTTAAAAATATGTGCGAACTCGTGCATCACAGACTTCTTACGATGGAACTGCGCGAAGATGTCCGCGTCGACCAATTTGCTGTTGAGCAGTTGCACTTTCAACTGGTGCATCAACTTCAATTTCACGTGATGCCACTTCACGAACCGCATCTGCGATTGCCATCAAATCATCATCTGTTGGACCCTGATGCAATCCATCGAGCTCTTGCTTAATAACATTCCAACCATGAGGAACCTTTAATCGTTCTCCGTGCACGGCACAAAGATCATATGCATGTGGTTCAGAAAAAGTGGCAAGAGGTCCAACCACTGCGGTTGATTCAGAGTAAACATAGGTCAGGGTCATAGTTGCCGCTGAACGACACCCTGCGCGTGAGCAACCGCGACCACCCTGAGTTCTCATATAAGAAACATTAGTGGGCTTTGGAAGTAAAACTGGGGATTGTCAGGGATTTAAGACGCGAATATTTGAATCTGGAAGTTCAATCTTTGTTAATTGGCTGCCAGGTGCAATTGGGAAGAAGCCATAGCCATTTACAGAAGAGACCAGTGCGCCGGCGTAAGTGGCTTTGCCTGTTCGTGTAATTGTGAAAGATCGAGCCGCAGCTGGCGCTCTCCACAAGGCGATATCGCTTCCCTTGACCTGCTCACGAACTGTTTTTCCATTAATCAAAGTGACATCGAGCGCCACATTGATCTCGGATCCGGCAAATACGATCAATGGAGTTAACCCTGTAATAGCAATTGTCAGCGGAGTTAATTCAGGACTTGCTGTGCTCCAGGTGAAATCCTTGCGCCCACCAATGACAACAGAGGATTGAACAGAAGCGATAATTGGTTCACTGGATGTAATACGTAGTGCAAATGCCGCTGAGGAAATATTAGGAGTGAAATCAATTTCACTAACAATTCCAGCGGCGATCGAACGTGAGTTAAGTCCAACCGGAACGAACACACCATCTGCGGATAAAACTTCAGCGGTCACATTTGCATCAACATCTCCTGGAGCTAATAAACGCAGGACATGTGGGGCTGCTGCTGACTTGTTTGACTTTTTACTTTTTTGATTTGGAATAGCGGCAATCACAACATTCTTACTTGCAGTACTTGTAGGGTTAACAAAATCTCCACCAAGTGCGCGCAATCCCTTACCCTGCTCATCGATCATAAAAGCATTGATTCGCCCAGATCGTGGCAAGACATGAACTGCGAGTGTCTTATCACCAGGTGCTAATGAATCAATCGGAATAGTTACAAAACTCTTGGAGTACACATTGATTGGTTTCAGCGGCTGCTTACCATTTTCAGTAAATGCCTGAATCTCTACAACTGCATCACTTAATCCACTGTTGATCACTATCAACTTGCCCTTAGTTGTTATATCCGCGCTTCCGCCTGAGAACCACTGCGAGGCTTGCGGACCACTACACAACGCGCCACCGGCCCAACTTCCGCTACGGCTTTGCCAGGCAACGGGTGTTGATCCTTCGGAGCTAATGACAAGTGAGTCTTTAAGAACAGGAAGACGCAAAAACTTTACTGGTGCTGTCTTTGTCGTGCGATTTTGCAGTCGCTGGAATGGAGTCTTCTTTGAAGAAAGTGAGATCTGTGAACCAAGCCCTGCAAGGGTTGGAGGACAAACGACCGCTGGATAACTTTCGGAATAACTCTTTTTAGTAACGGCAACGGTGAGCAGGCTTGCAACACTTACTGCAGCTAGAAGCGCCGCAAGGAATTTAAGCGGGCGATTAAAACTCATGCCAACTCCTTTTCCGAGATTTCACGCTTGCGGCGGCCCGCTGGCAATGCCATTACAAGTACTACAACAAAGGCGATGAACTGAAGTGAAAGCCAACCACGTCTAACAGTTCCATCGTGAAGTAGTGAAATTTCTCCTGCTTCTGTAACAGTAAATGTTGGTAGACCTTGATCATTCTTGCCGCGATCTAAACGGTAACCATTTTCTAGAATTTGCCATGAGCGGTTGAAGGTTTCTGTTAGCACTAACTGCCCAGGTCCTGGAACAAATGTTCGCGCACCAAAATCTCCAGCTTGTAAAACAGTTCTAACGCCATCTTTACTAATAAAGAGCAGGCGGCCAGTTGGCTCGCTCACTCGCCAAACTACACCTAATGAAGTTGCAGAAGTTCGGGTAAAACCACCAAGGCCATCAATTGATCTAACGATCTCTTTCTTAAAAGGATTCTTAACATAAACATATTTGATTCCGTAATCGCCAAGTACCTTGCTACTCGAGATACCAGAACCATCAATTAGTGCACGAGCTGCAGTTGCAATAACTTGATTTTGTTGTGGTGCAACATCTGGCTCTCCAAGTGAGATGTCATCGCCACGAGAGATGTAGTACTGAATCTTCTTGTCATCAGCGCTACCCACTTCGCGAAGTACCAAAATCTTGGTATCTGCCTCAACGCTTAAAAAGGCTGGCATCACCGTTGAACGATTTGCTTGAACAAGTGAGTTCGCACCCGTTGTTAATGAGTGACCAATTGTCATGACTGCATACCCAACAGTTACGAACAACAGCAACGCCGATAAATAGTGGCGATAGTGAATATGGCTCAGAACAAGGGTTTCTCTTAAACGATCCAGCATCACAGTTCCGGCTGCGATTGCAGCCAAGGTAACTACAGAAAGAACTGGGCCGGCCCACACCTTTGTACTACTTTCATTTCCATGTGATGAGATGGAAAGTGATCCAAAGAGGACTGCGAGAATTAAAAATCCAATTCCGTACTCAGCGATCTGCCGTGCATGAGTTGATGAGAAAAGCGAAACAGCCAATACCAAGAGAATCGGGCTAATGAGCCACAGCGGAAGTGATCCAGTTCCACCTGGCGACCCTAGTAAAACAGCTAGCGGGCCACCTCCTGGAATAAGCAATCCTGGTTCAGATAAGAAGCGACTTGGATGAACAAATGCTTCAAGCGAGTACGGAGCATTAACAAAGAAAGGCACAAAAACTAAAGCCGCTCTCTTTAATAACTGTTCTTTGAATAACTCTTTACTCCCGTTTACCGAGTACTGCTCGAAGTTATCGAGTGCAACAACAAGAGATGCGCACAATGCGATTACAAAGCTCATTAATGTAAATGCATACAGTAAGGACAGAAGAAGCGAGATAGCGAAGATTTTTCTCCAGCTGTACTTTTCAATCCCCCACCAGTCATGAAGAAGCAGGGCGATAAATGGTGCGAGCATCAAAATTAATAATGTTGCGATATGTCCAGTGCTAATAGCCGCAATTGATACTGGAGAAATCGCATACAAAAAGGCGGCAGGGGTCGAAATCCAATTGTTAGCTGTAAGTCGTTTGAGCAGATTAAATCCTGACCACATGATGAGCAATGGTGCGATCAAGAAGAAGAGGGTAATGAGCAGTTGTACTTTTCCAAAAACTAGTAATGAAGCGATGGCGGTAACCGCTACCCATGGTGGAGTCGCCGATGCAGAGCCGAGCCCAACCTGGTGCCATGACTCAAAGTAGGTGCTCCACAAATCTGTCGCTCCCGCAGGTGAAATTGGAAGCGCTCCGCCAACCAGAGCACCAAATCGATTACGTGAATTGACCAGTGTGATCACCGCAAGTGCGAGAAATCCCAAAACCTCTGGACGCTTAAAGATTGATAGCCAGTTACTTGTATTTACAGGGGTTAATAAATCTTCATCTTCATTTGAATCCAATATTGAGGATGACTGAAAGGTGCTTTCAGGAAAGACTTTATTTCGAATAGCTTCGACAATACGCTCGGAACCAAGTCTTAGCTGAGACCAACGTGGTGGAATGTATGAAGCAATTACTCGTGCAGAGATAAATCGTTGCTTCTTACGAACCTTTCGAGCTTCAAGGATCTGTCCTGGTCGAATAAATAAAGTTGCAATTGCCAGAATTTCATCAGCCGCATAGCCAGGAAGTTTGGCCAATAAGTAGCCAATAGCGCGGGCAAAGGCTGATCCCAATAGCTGTAGAGCGATCCACGGCAAGATCCACCAGGAAGAGTTTGCGAGCAAAACATATGCAGCGTTGCGTCGATCAAGTAAAAGTGGACGGTGCAAGAAAGCGCCTTCAACATCAATACTTCTGCGTTCAGTTGCAGCTGCTTGCGCATGGAATGCGATGGCAGCTGTTGCCGCAATTACTGAGTGACCTGCTGCTCGGGCACGCCAGCCAAAATCCACATCATCGCGGAACAATGAAAGATTTTGATCAAGCCCACCGAGCTCTTCAAAAACATCTCGGCGAATGAGTGCTCCGGCGGTGCTAACAGCTAAAACATCGTGAATGCCATCATGCTGGCCTTGGTCATATTCCAGTGGCTCTAAACCGGTCCAACGCGCACCGTTACCAGCAATGCTGATTCCAGCTTCAAGTAAATGTGTTCGATCATGCCAACCTAATAACTTAGGTCCAACCATTACTACTTGTGGGCGATCATCTACTGCAAGCAATAATTCTGCGAGCGCATCTGGAGCAGGTGCACAATCATCATGGATCAACCAGATCCATTCATTGTCGATTGATGCAGGTAATTTTTCTACCGCAAGCGATACAGCTTGACCAAAACCAGTTTCGCGATCAGTTGTGAAAAATGGAATTCGCGCAGATTTTAATAACTTTGTTGATGAATCTTCAGAACCAGTATCGACCGCAGTAATCGCATCAATTGGTCGCGTTTGTGAATTAAGAGCTGCAACAACTTCGGGTAACCACAGTGCCCCATTGTGGGAAACAAGAACTGCAGTTACGCGATGTTTATCTACCGCGTTATGGGAAGACATAGAAACAACTCACTATCTCAAAAGAGATAAAGAGAATGCCTTACGCAGAGCGACGCTTTAGACGACGGCGTTCGCGCTCTGATAATCCGCCCCAAATTCCGAAGCGCTCATCATGAGCAAGTGCATACTCCAAACACTCTGAACGAACATCGCAAGAAAGGCATACGCGCTTTGCTTCGCGGGTTGATCCGCCCTTTTCTGGAAAGAATGCTTCTGGATCGGTTTGCGCACATAGTGCGCGCTCCTGCCAGGAGAGCTCCATGTTTTCACCTGAAGCGAGTGTGACTGTTGGACCTGAAGTGGGGATTGGGGAGTTCTGGGCTGCGGGTTGAATCGGCATAACGTCGATGCTCCATTAGCTTTCGTTGTCTCATCCCTCTTGGAAAAGACGTGCTTAGGAGTGAATTACACGCTTGTAACTCGCCGCTGTCAAGCCCTGATCTGGTCACCCAAATGACCATTTACGCATAAATTACTGCGGAATCGGCAGAATTTCCCCAATTGTTACAAAAGCTGAGCCTATTACAGCCCCTTTGTCGACATGTGCGCCCGCTGCGACAAAGGAGTTGGTGATAATCGCACCTTTTTCTATGACCACATCAGCTTCGATAATCGAGCCTTCAACTCTTACCTCGGGACCAACAACAGAGTTTGACCCTACGCAACTTCCACCAGAAATAGTGGCGGTTGGATCGATCTGAGCGCCGGGCATCACTACTGATTCACCGCTTTTGTGCACGATATCAATCGAGGCTTTTAGCAATGCGCGTGGAGTTCCAATATCTAACCAATACGCATTTTCTACATAACCATAAACTGCCGCGTTGCTTGCAACTAACTGCGGAAAGGTCTCACGTTCGACTGAAACAACTGTGTCTAACGGAATTGTTGAAAGTACGCGTGGATTAAATACATAGCAACCGGCATTGATTTGGTTAGTGATTGGATTGTCCATCTTTTCCAAGAATGCGGTGACGCGACCTTGATCATCTGTCGGAACGCAACCAAATGCACGAGCATCTTCAACTTGGGTTAAATGCAAAGTTACATCTGCATCGTGGGCTTCATGTTGTCGAATTTGTTCCGCCAGGTCATGCGAGCTCAATACATCACCGTTCAGAATCACAATTGATTCATTGCTGGTTAATAGTTGCGCAGCATTTCTAATTGCACCGCCCGTACCTAATGGCTCTTTTTCTACAGCGTATTTAATTTTGATTCCCCACTTGGATCCATCGCCAAAGTACGGAGTAAAAATTTCAGAAAGGTACGAGGTTGCTAAAACAATCTCAGTTATCCCTGCCGCTTTTGCCATTGCAATTTGATGCTCTGTAACTGGTATTCCGGCAACAGTAAGCATTGGTTTTGGGGTGTTTTTTGTAAGTGGCATTAAACGTGTGCCAAAGCCACCAACTAGCAATATTGCAACAGCCATGGTTATCCCTGAATTCGAGCGGCAGCGTCAGCAATCTGAGCATCTGATGCGGTCATTGCAACGCGAATATGACGCGCACCTAGCTCGCCATAGAAACTTCCTGGAGTTGCAAGTACTCCACGATCTGCCAACCAAGCAACACTTGTCCAGGCATCTTCATTACGTGTGCACCATAGGTACAAACCCGAGTTACTAAATTCAACTTTAAATCCTGCCGCCTCTAGTGCGGGGCGCAATACATCTTTGCGCGCGTTATATCGTGCACGCTGTTCGGCAACATGCTTGTCGTCGGACAAGGCAACTGTCATTGCTTTTTGAACTGGCAACGGAACCATCATTCCGCCGTGCTTTCTGATTTCGCGAATCTTTGCAATCAGCGCTGAGTCACCAACCATAAATGCCGCACGGTATCCAGCCAATGATGAACGCTTTGATAATGAGTGCACAGCAAGAATATTTGTGTTGTCTCCCCCGGTTTGAGAAAGAACAGAGTAGGAATGCGCTGTTTGATCAAACTCTAAATAACATTCATCAGAGATAAGAACTGATTTATTAATACGAGACCAGTTAATGCACTCTTTGATCTCATCAACGCTGTGCACGCGACCTGTTGGATTTGATGGCGAGTTCAACCACGCTAAATCTGCAGCCGGCCAAGCTTTTGCATCAATTCCTACCGGAACCGATTGTGCGCCAGCTAGCAATGCTCCAACATGGTAAGTCGGATATGCAATTTCAGGAATTAAAACCTTTGTTGATTCTAAAAATGTAGGCAGCCATGCAACAAGTTCTTTTGAGCCAATCAGTGGCAGAACATCAAACTCACCTGTTGCACCTAAACGATCGGTGGCCCACTTTTTAATTGCGGCACGTAGTTCGGGAGTTCCCGCTGTCACTGGGTAACTTGGTGAGTTAGATGAATCGCGAAAAACAGCTTGAATGAACTCTGGAGTTGGGTCAACAGGGGTGCCTTGCGAAAGATCAATAATCCCTTTGGGATGTGATCGAGCCTTGTCTCCATACGGTGCTAATGCATCCCAAGGAAAATCTGGGAGCTGGGCCCGCATATTTACTCGCTCTTTGGTGGAAGTGCTACGACTGATGCGTGATCGGTTCCTGTTGGGCCAACCTTGCTTGCTCCACCAGGAGATCCAATTTCAATGAAGAACTCAGTGTTTGCCTTGCTGAAATCTTTCCACTGACCTGGAACATCATCTTCGTAGTAAATCGCTTCAACTGGGCACACAGGTTCGCATGCACCGCAATCAACACACTCATCTGGCTGGATGTACAGCATTCGTGCGCCTTCATAGATGCAGTCAACAGGACATTCTTCGATGCAAGACTTATCTTTCACATCGACGCAAGGTTCAGCGATCACATAGGTCACGAGCGGCCTCCAGAGTGTGTAGCGAATTAGGTACCGGGGAATTCTAACTCGAACTCAGGTCGTAGCGCGATATTTACCAGCACGGTTTATCGTTCTCATATGCCTACAGAGCTTGAAACCACCTTCGCTGATTTAATCGGCAAAAGGGTGACTATTCGGCTTCATGATCCTGAAGGTGGATTTCGAGACATTCTTGGCCATCTTGAGACTCCATTTTCATTGCGAAATCGCCATGGAAAGTTGATTGAGTTCTCACATGAATCGATCTTCATTTGGCGCGAGGTAATAGAGCGCACATGAAAATTTATGACACTAAATCTCGGGAAGTAAGACTTGTTGGCTCAAAAAACGGCGTAATGAATATGTACTGCTGTGGCCCAACGGTCTACAGAGATGCTCACGTCGGAAATCTAAGAACCTTTTTATTATCGGATTTGATTGCACGTATTGCCATGCTGGAAGGCATGAAAGTACATGCTGTTCAAAACATTACAGATGTTGGGCATATGTCAGAAGACTTTGTCGAACATGACAAAATGTTGGAGCAATCAAAAGTTGAAAAGGTTGATCCATTTGAAGTTGCCCGAAAGTATGAAGAGCGATTTCATGTTGATTTGAAGCGTCTGAACATAACTCCCGCTAACGAATACCCGCGTGCCAGCGAAAGTATTCAATTGATGCAGGACATGATTCAGAAATTAATTGATTCGGGTTTTGCCTACATAGGTACTGATAACTCCGTTTACTTCGATGCGCAGAAATTCAGCGGCTACGGAGCCATCAGTGGAAATAAATTAGATTCACTAAAGCCAGGTCATCGGTATGAGTATCACAACGATGGCGCAAAAAAGTTTCATGCCGACTGGGCGCTATGGAAAGCTGCTGGAGATCGAACTGAGATGGTGTGGGAATCGCCATGGGGAACAGGTTTTCCGGGATGGCACATCGAATGTTCTGCAATGTCCTTAGATTTATTAGCTAATCATGTTGACGTGCATGTTGGTGGAATCGATCTGCGTTTCCCTCATCATGAAAATGAGCGCGCTCAATCAAACGCAGTTATTGGCAAGGAAGCTGTTGATTTATGGGTTCATGGCGAACATCTGCTTTTTGAAGGCAGAAAGATGTCAAAGAGTTCGGGCAATGTGGTCTTGATCGAAGATGTAATCGCAAAGGGGTTTGATCCACTTGCTTTACGTCTATGTTTCCTAGAAAACCGTTACCGATCGCAAATGGATTTAACCTGGAATTCAATTCAAGCGGCTCATGAAACTTTAATTCGTTGGCGCACAAAGATGAGCGAATGGGGCGATACACAGGAAAATTCACCTGATCAAGAAATTGCGGATTCGTTATCAAATGATCTAGATACGCCTCGCGCAATCTTGAGATTACGTGAAATTGAGAAATCTGAACTACCTAATCGCCGCGAGTTGTTCCTGTTTGCTGATCAAGTGTTTGGCTTGGATCTTGCACGCGGGGTAGCGCAAAAAGTTTTGACGCCCCAGATGGAATCTCTACTTGAACAACGAGCAACCGCCAGGACGGAAAAGCGCTGGCCAGATAGTGATGCCTTGCGAATACAACTTGAGAATCTTGGTCTAGAAATTAAAGATACAAAAGATGGGCAAACCTGGTCTTAAAGAGGTGCCAGAATTGCAATCACAATTGCGATAAAGCCGAAGTTAATTAATGAAATCCCAGTTGAATTTCCTTGGATCAAATATTCATCATTGATTCCCGGAAAGCCTGCGCGCAGAACTACAAATCCCCATGCGATTGAGGCGATGAATTTATAGATTCGCTTGCCCCACATTCGACCCGCAGCCCAAACTCCAAGACAGCTTGCAGATATGGAAATAACTAATCCAAATGGTGGGTACAGGCTATAAATAAAAACAGAGCTTGCGCCAAGAGCGGCTCCAAGAAGCAATGAATATAAGTACTTCATTACAAGACGATGCCAGAAGTTAAATCTGTTTCACGACCATGTGAATCAAAGGGCCCTGTTTTTTCACCCTTAACCAAGGTGTAGTACTCATCCCCCCAGATTTGTAACCCGAGATTATTAGACAAGGCGAAGAAGGGTCCATCTAATGCAATTTGAGTTTCGTGCGCTTTCATCGCTTCCATTTTATTGTCAACGTAAGCGACACCATCAATCAGGGTGGTTACAAACTCATCATCCTTTGCAAAAGGAATGTCATCAACGCTCTCGGCACCAAAGAAATCTGAACCGATCTCCTTCATCTTTTCCATGCCTTGTGCGATTACAGATTTTGGCATTGTGTTCCAATAAATCTTTTGAATCTGCCATGTTGAAAGTTCAGATGCTCGCATTGCAACTCGATGGGCTTGAATGTGATCTGGATGCCCGTATCCACCAAACTCATCGTAGGTAATCAAGATGTGCGGCTTAATCTCGTCGATTACTTCAACAAGAATCTTTGCAGCTGTTTCTAGATCGGCCTGCCAGAAAACATCTGGACGATTATTGGGTTCAGTTCCCATCATTCCGCTATCTCGGAATTTAACTGAAGGTGCTCCAAGAAAACGGTGATCGGTAATTCCTAAAGCTTTCATCGCTAGCGCTAATTCAGTTTCGCGATGATTTCCGAGAAGATCTTGATCGCTGCTGGCTAGATGGGCCAATCCAGGAACCAACACTTCGCCCTCTTCACCGCGAGTACAGGTAATAAGTGTTACTTGGGCGCCTTTATCGGCATACAAAGCCATGCTTGCACCGTTATTAATGGTTTCGTCATCTGGATGCGCATGCACGAGCAGGATGCGAATTCCTTCATAAGGGCGGTTCATGATTGGTAATTCTGCCGTACGATTACACCAATGAGTAACGTAGACACAACCAACAAGGCGCGCTTGCCTCGCGATGAGCGCCGAGCTTTGTTGCTATCTGCAGCACTTGAAGTCTTCACCGCGGCTGGATATCACTCCGCCGCTATGGATGAGATTGCAGATCGTGCAAATGTTTCAAAGCCAGTTTTGTACCAGCACTTCCCATCAAAACTAGAGCTTTATCTTGCTGTTCTAGATCTTCAC
>ENA-OUVC01001619-OUVC01001619.1-marine-metagenome-genome-assembly--contig:-NODE-1619-length-13165-cov-2.826635_pt1 | contig 13165 bp, 14 predicted proteins | sample MGYA00248622_ERZ508571 | MGnify/ENA primary metagenome ERZ508571 (study PRJEB26236, sample SAMN06267175) | marine metagenome | isolation source: Columbia River Estuary | place: USA:Columbia River... | reverse complement strand
TGCTGTGCACCTGCTGGTGACTTGGTGAGTTCCCAATCATTTTCAAGAAGAATCTTGAAGTAATCGTTGTCCCACTTAATGGGGTTCGTTGTCCATGCGCCTTCGATACCGCTGGTGATGGTGTCAACGCCACGGCCTGTGCCCATGGTGTTCAACCAACCAAGGCCCATTGCCTGCAATGGTGCTGCCTCTGGCTCACGTCCGACGTACTTGCCTGGGTCACCGGCACCGTGTGCCTTACCAAAGGTGTGTCCGCCTGCAACGAGCGCAACTGTTTCTTCGTCATTCATCGCCATGCGTGCGAAAGTTTCACGGACGTCACGTGCGGACAAGATTGGGTCTGCGACACCGTTCGGGCCTTCTGGGTTCACATAGATCAAGCCCATCTGCACTGCACCGAGTGGCTGTTGAAGTTGACGGTCTCCTGAGTAACGCTCATCGGCCAGCCATGTCGTTTCTGGACCCCAATATGATTCGTCTGGTTCGTACACGTCGGCACGTCCACCGGCGAAACCGAATGTCTTGAAGCCCATTGTGTCCATTGCAACGGTGCCAGTGAGGACCATGAGGTCTGCCCATGACAACTTGTTGCCGTACTTCTGCTTGATTGGCCACAGCAAACGACGAGCCTTGTCGAGGTTGCCGTTGTCTGGCCAAGAGTTTTGCGGTGCAAAGCGATGCATGCCCGTGCCTGCGCCGCCGCGTCCATCTGCAATGCGGTATGTACCGGCTGCGTGCCATGTCATACGAACGAAGAACGGTCCGTAATGTCCGTAGTCAGCTGGCCACCACTCTTGTGAGTCGGTCATTAACGCAGTGAGGTCTTTGACAACTGCATCGAGGTCAAGCTTCTTGAACTCTTTTGCATAGTCAAAATCTGGGTCCTGCGGAACACCCGTCTGTGGGTTGTTGTGAAGGATCTTGATGTTCAGGTTGTTTGGCCACCAATTGAAGTTGGCGGTGCCCATATCGGCAGCGGTAAAGGAGCCACTGGTGAAGGGGCACTGACTTGTTTCTTGATTACTCATGCCCACATGTTGGTGCCTGGCGAGACATAATGCAAATAGACGTTTCCTTTCGCTAACATAAGAATTACTTATGACTTGGCCAACCATCCAACAACTTCGCTATCTCGTCGCAATTGCCAACGCAGGTTCGTTTGGTGCAGCAGCAGATGCTGAATTTGTCTCCCAACCTGCACTGAGTGCTCAGATCAAAGAACTTGAACGGAAACTGGGAGTCACGTTGTTCGAGCGTTCCGCACGCGGAGCCATGCCAACAAACCATGGACTTGAAGTCATCGAACGGGCGCGATTGATTCTGCGTGAGATGAACGAGCTTGTAGAAACCACCAAGCATGACGGAAATCAACTGCTTGGCCGTATCGGCCTTGGAGTAATACCCACTTTGGCGCCCTACCTGTTGCCCAATGTTGTTCGTGCATTCACAGACGAGCACGTGGACGCCGAACTGCAAATTCGCGAACAGCAGACAAGTCATCTGCTGGAGTCTTTACGACACGGTGAAATAGATTTTGGATTACTGGCGCTTCCGATTGGCACAGATGAATTTGCCACTGCAGTAATAAGAATTGACAAGTTCGTGTTGGCACTGCCACAAAGTCATCCACTTGCTCGAGTTACTTCGCCAGTGAAGTTAGATGTACTACGAGATGAACGCGTCATCCTTTTAGAAGAAGGACATTGTTTACGGGACCAAGTAACGCAAGTGTGTCATCTTGCTTTCAGCGAGCCAAGTGAAATTCAAGCAACAAGCATGGCGACATTGGCACAGATGGTGGCTGCCGGCTTGGGCGTCACGCTATTGCCCGAATGTGCAGAAAAAGTAGAAGCAGGACCTGGGCGAGGAATTGTGACGCGCAAATTTTCTGGTCAATCCCCTAGCCGCACAATCGGACTTGTCTGGCGCAAATCTTCTCCGTTTGCTGATGCATTCAACGCTCTCGCACAAACTTTAAAGAGTTAGACACCTAAGTTCCACGACTTGCGATGCAGGTCGGTTACACCGTGAGTTTTGATTGCATCAGTGTGCACGGCTGCGCCGTACCCCTTGTTGCCACTCCATCCGTAATGTGGAAACTGCTCATGTAGTTGCGTCATTAACGCATCACGTTCCACTTTGGCAATCACGCTTGCTGCAGATACGCACGCACAATTCTGGTCGGCCTTCACCCGAGTAATCACTCGTGGCCCATTGTCTTCTTCCATCAGGAAACTGTTGTTGCCGTCGAGGATGATTACATCGGGCACTACGCCGAGCGCTGCCAGTGCTCTACTGCCCGCCAAACCGAGCGCACTCATGATGCCGTACTTATCAATTTCAGCAGCCGTGGCAGAACCTGTTGCCCATGCAAGACCCCATTCTTTTGCCACAGGAACCATTGCTTCACGTCGCTTAATGGTCATCAACTTTGAATCGGCTAGACCTTCTGGCACTGCACCAACAGATGTATCGACGGCAACGACTCCAATAGTGACAGGACCAGCAAGCGCACCACGTCCCACTTCATCCATGCCTGCAACAATGCGAGCCCCAGTTGCAAATAATTCGCGTTCGAATTCAAGTGTGGGAACCGGACGAGCCATAGCAACGAGCGTAGGCTTCACACATGCCCCGCCACGCATCCATCACTGTCGGAAACTATGCGTACACAGCACAAGATGCACGTGGCACCCTCGAAGAACTGAATGATATTTGGGGTCACTACACACATGCGTCAACTATCCCTGAAGGCTGGCTTGCTGGCGCACGTGGTTATCTCGCCGAGATGTCATCACTTGCGGGCATCACATTGCCGTCACTCGAGAATGTTGACTCAGCATTTGCCGCCGTGCATACATCTGTCATGGAGAAATACGACGATCTCGCTGAACCACAAATTGAGTCATTGCTTGCCGCTATGTGGCGCTTCTTTCCCACAATGCGTTCTTTAGAAATTGAGCACATCGGCACCGTTGCACATTTACATGCTTCAAAAGGATTACCGAAGAAGCCGATCGATTCAGCTGTGATTGGCTGGAACGGAGTCCAAGGTGATGTGCAGTCGTGGCGCGTAGGGCACGGGCGTCCGTGGCAAGCGTTGTGTATTTGGTCAACCGATGCAATTGACACATTGCGCGCCGAAGGTCATCCGATTAGTCCAGGGTTTGCCGGCGAGAACATCACAGTCTCTGGAATTCCATCTGCCGCATTTCGTCCTGGTGCACATTTTCGCATTGGCACCATGCGTGGTTTTCTCACTTCGTACGCAATCCCCTGCAAACAAAACAACGACTGGTTTGCGAACAAAGATTTCAAACGCATGAGCCACGAACGCGGCGATGAATGCCGGCTCTACGCAATGGTCACAACATGTGGGACCATCGGCATTGGCGACACATTCGAGTTGTTCACAGATCGCTAGACCGCAGCGATCAACCGTGACATTTCGCTGAATCTGGCAGTTTCATACGGCGTGCTGCATGGCGAACCTTGGGCCCACCACAACTGTGGGTCTTCACTGAGTTCCACAATCATCGAAGCCGTGGTTGCTTCAACTAACTCACCATCGTCAGTGGCATGCATGCACACAGTCCATCCATCGTCTCCACCTACATGAGATTGCAAGTGTTGTTGTAACAACTCTGTTGAGACTGAATCTGTGGCCAATACTTCTCGTGAAGCGGACAAGCGTGGGTCGACCAACAGATGCACTGGCTGTTTGGGGTGACGATGATCTGCATCGAATGCAGGAATGGTGGTGCGATTCGAAATTGCCCATGTGCGCGTCACTTGCATTGCTTCCACAACGTTGCCGCTGGTCTCCACCACCCACGCATCGGCTGGGTCGGCAATCAGGAAACTCGACCAATATGGTCTTGCACGCTCACCATTGCTCGTGTCATGCCCACTTCCACCTTGTCCGTACGTATCAATCATCTCTGAGACAACGTGTACGGCCTCCACAGCGCTTGTCGCACGCTCCAGTGCCAATCGCACCAGATCCATGCCGATGAGTGCAGGAGGCGCCGTACGAGGATCGTTGGTGGTGTAGATGGTTTCGTTTCCCATCGCAACACCTGCTTCGTTCACACCGTGCTCTGCGCCCCAACACCATTTCGGCATCGACAACACTGACGCCAATGTCTCACCGCGGGCCGGCGCAACATTTATGTGCGTGGCAGTTAACGAGCCAACATCTCGGCGTGGTGGATTCCAACGAATGATTTGTTGCTCTGTTGGTGGCCTGTCTGAGTTCTTTGCAAACAGTGTGTGCCCCGTAGAGCTATGTGACGGCAGTGCTACGAGACAATCACACATGCGATGAAACAGGAGCTTCGAGCAATGCCTCACCAGATGCATCTGCTGTATGCCAATTCATGTCAGCACGGCCTCCAGATATCAATAATCCGGGCGCACCAGTTACTTCCCACAACACAGCAGGACGCGCACCGTGCCACCGCACTGCATACGCGATGGTGCGATGCGGGTCTGCGGTGAGGCCTCGAGCATCAAACGGAGCCCCCCACCAGGTTTCTGGAATGCCGTACGGCAATAGTGCGCAATGACCCCCACTCGGAGAAGCCTGAGCCAACAGAGTTTCGGTCCACGCAATCAGCGAAAGATCACTGGGTGCTTCCACGGGAAGTTCTTGCACGTCGCGGTCGGCCATGCGCAACCACGATGCGCCAATGTCTCCGGCAGCAACGTCGTCACCCAACAACACACATGCGCGTGCGGCTGCTGCCAACTGATGCGGTGTATCCCACGCAAGGATCTTTGAACGCTTCTCCTTCTTCAAAAGTCGCTGAACTGACTCCACCACATCAACAATGGAATCGTGATGCGTTTCGCCGAGCCTTGCTAGTTCAACTGCAGCATTTTCTGAAGTAACTCCCAGCAAAATATCGCTACGCAGACGCGCTACACCGGCAACCACTGTGTGATCAGGAACAGTCACACGAGAAGCCACATCACACGCCGCTTCCCAACCGCGCACAACCTGTTGATGAGTGGGCGTATCTTCTGGAAGTCGACCAGCGTGGGGCGATGAATGCGCCAGTGCAATTCGCACGGTGCTCTTGTGGCCCACCGGCAAGACAATCGAGCCTGCTGGAAGATCAATGCCTTGTGGCGGGTTTTCTGCCGGCGCGCGTGTCGTGAACACATCAGAACGCGTCACAGCGATTGCTACAGGAAGTGTTGATTCGTTCTCGAATTCAATCACTGTCATTCCACCAAGGTCTGCCACGCAATACACGCGTTGCACCATGTCGCCGTTGGGAATTCGTATGCGTGTTTCAGAAACTGGAAAACCTGCGTACCACTTCTGACGAAGACTGGGTTCGTTTTGTGGGGTGTACCACCGATCATCAGCTGCAACATGCCATGACAACTCCGCAGACCCGTCTGAAGGAATAATCGAACCGTGATCCGTTACAACACCACGCCACGTGCCTCCACGGTTACCAATGACGCGCGACATTATTTGATCTCCGGACGTGCTCGACGTGACATCAATGCAACAAGCGCATCGGGAACTGAAGCACCCTGATGGCACACCGCCACGACTTGTTCTGTAATTGGCATATCAACATTGTGCCGTTGCGCCAACTGCAACACAATTGCCGAACTACGCACACCTTCAGCAACCATGGTGGTGGAACCCACAATGTCTGCAAGTGATTCACCTTTGCCCAGGCGAATACCAACTGAGGTATTTCTACTGCTCGTCGAACAGCAAGTTGCGATGAGGTCACCCATGCCTGCAAGACCAGACAGCGACATGGGATGACCACCAAGTGCAACTGCTAACCGAGTCATCTCTGCAAGACCGCGTGTAATCAAGGTGGCGCGCGTGTTGTCGCCAAAGCCCATTCCTTGTGCCATACCCGATGCAATTGCAATCACATTCTTAACGACACCTGCAATTTCACAACCCACAACATCGGGGTTCGTGTACACGCGAAATGTAGGACTAGAAAACAATTCCTGCAGTGCGGTTGCAATAACAGCGTCGTCGATTGCAACCACTGTTGCCGCAGGTTGACCGAGTGAAATTTCAGATGCCAAGTTCGGTCCAGTGAGAACTGCAACAGGATGACCAGGGAGAACTTGTTTTGCCACTTCCGACATTCGCAACATGGACCCTGCCTCGAGGCCTTTCGACAAACTGACGACTGGCACCCATGGTCGAAGAAATGGTTTTGCTTCTTCTAAAACTTGACGGAAACCTTGAGAAGGCACTGCCATCACAAGCACGTCTGCTGAACTAACCGCTTCTTCCAACGAACTAGTGGCACGGAGTTTGGCTGACAGTGGGATGGAATTGATGTAATCCGGATTCACATGATCGGTGTTAATGGCCTGCACCACAAACTCGCGGCGCGCCCACAAGACCGTAGGCGTATTGGCTGCTGCCACAGAGGCCACCGTGGTTCCCCATGAGCCTGCACCAATGACTGCCATGCGGATATCTGCCATCTCATCAGCGTAGAGCACCCACGCCACAAGGTTCGTAGGCTGACAATGTGCAGTGTGCCGTAATCATCCCCGTGAAGTCATTCACCATTGCAAAGGGTCGCCTCGCTGACACTCTTCACGCTGATGAGCGGGAAAAACTGGCTCGCACATGTGCCGAGACAGTGGTCCTTGCTGCTCGCCCATTACCTACGTACGTGGTGTGTAATGACGACTCCGTTGCACAGTGGGCTATCGCGCTCGGAGCCAACGTAGTTACTTGCATTACCCCTGGTCTCGACATTGCAGTCAATGCAGGTCGCACCGAGGCCATACAAAATGGCGCAGATCACATCATCGTTGCCCACGCAGACCTGCCACTAGCTGTCACGTTCGAACATGTGGTGCGCGAAGGAAAAGTAACGCTTGTCCCCGACCGTCATAACGATGGAACAAATGTGCTCGCCTTCCCTGCCCACAGTGCGTTCACTACTGCTTACGGCCCAGGAAGTTTCGACAACCATAAACGCATTGCGCAACAGGCCGGGCTCGACTGTGAAGTCATTAACGACAACATGCTCGAACTAGACCTCGATACTGCCGATGACCTCACAGAATTAGCCCGAAGAGAAAGTGAAAACGATGAGCGCGAATGAACCAGGCCAACCACCAGTGAATGCGACGACATTTACGTACAACCTTGAAACACCTGCAATAGTGCTCGCCATCGGCGCACACCCAGACGATGTTGAATTCGGCTGTGGTGGCACACTTGCAAAATGGTCAGCAGCCGGTGCGGTTGTCCATCACCTTGTGTGTACAGATGGCTCGAAAGGCACATGGAACCCTGAAGCAGATATTGCTGCACTAGTGACATCTCGCCAACAGGAACAGCGAAATGCTGCACGTGCTCTTGGCGCCACCGGCACCGTTTCTTTTCTGGAATACATCGATGGCGAACTTGAACACTCAAAAGAAGCCATCGACCGAATCGCACTTGCAATTCGCACCTTGAAGCCAAACATCGTGCTCTCACATGATCCATGGAAGCGCTACAGACTGCATCCGGACCATCGCAACACAGGACTCAACGTGTGCGATGCAATCGTGGCTGCTCGCGACCCACACTTCCTAAAACATCACATGACAGATCATGGTGTACAACATCACCGTCCAGATGCTTTGTTGTTGTGGGAAGCAGATGAAGCAAACCACGCAGAAGACATCTCGTCGCAGGTCAACGCCAAACTTGCAGCTCTCGAGAGCCACATAAGCCAGTTTGAATCAACAATGAAAGCCACCGACGAAGATGGAATGGCTGTGTTTCGCGATCGCATGCGCTCTCGCATGGCAGATCTGGGTTCTGCGCACTCATTTGGTGCAGCCGAGATATTTCATCTCATGAATCGTCTATAGATAGAGAAATGGAGGGCTTTCGCCCTCCATTTCAACACTCCGAACCAATTTGGTTCTACATTTTTTGAAGATTTAGTGAAGGCCAATGACCTTCAGCAAAATTACTTCTTTTTTGCTGCAGCCTTTTTACGGGCTGTCTTGCGCTTCTTTGCAGGAGCTGCTTTCTTAGCAGCCTTCTTGCGCTTTGCAGGAGCTGCTTTTTTGGCAGCTTTCTTGCGCTTCTTTGCAGGAGCTGCTTTTTTGGCAGCTTTCTTGCGCTTCTTCGCAGGAGCTGCTTTCTTAGCAGCTTTCTTGCGCTTAGCAGGAGCCTTCTTGGCTGCTGCTTTCTTCTTACGTGCAGGAGCTTTCTTAGCTGCTGCTTTCTTCTTGCGTGCAGGAGCTTTTTTAGCTGCTGCTTTCTTTTTTGCTGCCACTTGAGTTTCCTCTCGTTGGGTAAGTGGTTACTTACGGTTTGGGTTCAGCTGAGCTTTTAATGTTGAGCTCGCTGTGAACTTCATCGCAGTCGAGGCCGGTACTGTTACTGCCGCACCCGTTTGTGGGTTACGACCAGTACGTGCCTTGCGAGCAGTGGTGCTGAACGAGCCGAAGCCCGGCCATGCCACTTTTTCGCCCTTCATAGTTGAAGCAACTACAAGATCAAAGAAGGCGGTAAGAGTACGCTCGGCATCAGCCTTCGTGCACTCAGCTGCCTTCGATATTTCTTCGATGAGCTCTGCTTTTGTCATTGTTGTATTCCTCCTCGGAATCGGAGTGGTATTACAATCTGAACCGCTACAAACACAAAAAGCAAGCATCTGATTCGTTGCAAATGCAATTATCGTGTTTTTTCGCCTAGTTCTGCTTCGGCCTCCACCGGTGATTTAGTCCACCTGTACTCCTTGATCTCATTGAGTTTTCTGAATCATCCAGCTGCACGTACGTTTGATCTGATTTCACAGTCCACAACATCTGGTGCATCCGCGGCGTCTTCTGTTTCTCAATAATTGCAAGGGTTTGCGCCGATTCAGCCAACTTGGCCAGCGATGCTATTTGTTATCAAATCACTGAGGCGATCGTCATAATCTTCGCGGTGTTACACGAAAATCAATGCACTGTTTCACTGTGTAACGCCATCACGACAGCCTGTGGAAATGTGACGCGTTGCACTCTGAAAAAAATATAAAAAAATTTCTGAAAAATGTCGATTTTGACTGCTTGCAACGCCAGTGCGAACAAAAAAATATAAAAGCGCTATCCACGATTCTGTATTCACGAAGTGTCATGATGACTTTATCGATCGTGTTGCGGAGCACATCACTGCCGAAGTCGGCTCACCTTCGGGTGACACTACGGGCAGCGCAGAGAACCCTGTCGGCGTGCGCACTCGCATCGTTTTAGACACTTCAGTTCTTGTTGCAGACCCTGGTTGTCTTCATTCCTTCCCACACTGTGACGTCGTCATTCCACTAACAGTTGTCGAAGAGCTTGACGGGTTAAAGAGTCGCCCCGATGATGTTGGACGCGCTGCACGAACTGCATTGCGAACAATCGAAGACTTACGCCGCCGTGCTGGTGGTTCTATTCATCATCCAGTTCCACTGAATCTCGAACCCGGTGGCGCCACCTTGCATATCGAGGTAAACGGCATACAAAAGCACCTTTTATTGGAGAACGGGCTAGATCCAGCTATTCCTGACAATCGCATCATTGGTGCTGCGCTGGGCCAAGCTCTCAAGGGCCCAACTCACATCATCTCGAACGACGCCGGTTTGCGCATTAAAGCTGCACACCTTGGACTTACCGCTGAAGAGCATCAACCCGTCGGACGCGCTGCACACAGTCGCCCCATGGGCTGGTTCACACTCGAGGTCAATTCAGAAACCGTGAACGCTCTCTATGAACGTGGCGAAGTAGAAACTGAGTCGTTCAGTTCAGACACTCGACTTGCAGTCAACGAATTCGCTGTCATCAAATCTGGCTCTCAATCTGCACTCGTGCGTTCGCTCGGAGAGATGATTGAACTTCTGCCCGCAGCATCTCCTGAAGCGTGGGGACTTCGCGCGCGCTCGAAAGAACAGCGTTTTGCACTTGAACTTCTGATGGACCCCGACGTGAGTGTTGTTGCGCTCGATGGTCGTGCGGGTACCGGCAAGACCGTTATGGCCATCGCTGCTGGCCTCGAACAAGTAGTCGAGTCGCGCAATTACGAAAAACTGGCCGTCTATCGCCCACTTGTTCCCGTGGGTCGCGCAGATGTGGGCTTTTTGCCTGGTGGACTCGACGAGAAACTAGACCCATGGATGTCGGCCATTCATGACTCAATCGTGGCTCTTACAGATCAACGTTCCAGCAACGATGCCAAGCGACTCATCGAAGACCTCACCGCTCGCGGTCAGTTATCTCTCGAGTCAGTCACATTCCTTCGCGGGCGTTCATTGCATCGTCAGTTTGTTGTTGTGGACGAAGCGCAGAACCTGGAACCCACCACCTTGAAAACAATCCTCACTCGCATCGGCGAAGGAACAAAGGTCGTATTCACTGGAGACACCAGTCAAATCGATGCGCCGTACATGGGTGAATCAAACAACGCGCTCGCAGTCCTGATTCATGCATTTGCCAATCAACACTGTTTTGGTCATGTCACTTTGGCATCGTGCGAACGAAGCGAAGTCGCCAGTCTCGCTGCTGAACTCCTCTGAGGGTCATGACATACTTGCCTCATGGCAGACACTCCTGATCAAGTAGTTCGATCTTTCATTTCTCTTCTTGTCGCACGCGACATTGAAACTGCAGCCACCATGGTGAGCACAGATTTTGAATACGACAATGTTCCAATGGGCAAAGCGTTCGGGCCTCAAGGCTTGCGCGACACTCTCACCGGATTCTTCTCAATGTGCACCGGAATTGAATGGGAAATCATTCGACAAACTTCTACAGGTTCTGTGCAACACGGAACAGTCCTCAACGAACGCGAAGACCGTTTTGAAATACACGGCCGATGGGTCACGTTGCCTGTTGCTGGCATCTTTGAGATTCGCGATGGACTCATCACGTTGTGGCGTGATTACTTCGATAAGGCAACGTTGCTAGAGGCAATGACACCACCCGCATAGCTATGACACCACATTGGCTCACCCCCGCAATACTCTGAAATACATGAAGAACCCCCAGACTGATGCGCCAAACACATCAATGCGCGACATCTCTTTTGCGGTTGTCGACTTTGAAACCACAGGTGTTAACCCCGAAACCGATCGCATAGTGCAACTCGCGGCAATCGTTGTCAATGGCGAGGGCGAGATAGTTGATTCATTCGACACCGTGGTCAAACCTGAAAGCCCTACCGAATACGTTCATGGTGCCGAGCACATTCACGGTATTTCCGAAGCAGAAGTACAAGGCGGCATGCCTCTCAAAGAAGCTCTCCGAAAACTGTGGTCCATTAGCGAGGGAAATCTCTTCACCGCACACAATGCCCGCTTCGATCTCGGCTTTCTCCATGCCGAGTCTGCACGCGTGGGTCTAGGCGGTCGTATCTATGACTACGTCGACACTCTCGCTCTGGCTCGAAAAACCGATGAAGCACGCACACGTCGTCATTCGTTAGAAGCGTTGTGTGAGCATTACGGCATTGAACGAACGCGGTCTCACGAAGCAAAGGCAGACGCCACTGCAACCGCAGAATTACTCATGCACCTCATGAAAGAGATGGGAGTCGAATCTCCCGATCAGGTGTCTGAATTGTTTGCGCGATAACGCGCAAGTACATCTGCCGCAACACGCGACTGCAGTCCAACAAGGTGATCCGGTGATGTCACCGTCACACCGCCTTCAGCACGCAGCAACAAGCGACCCAACCAATGCTCACTGTTAGCCACAATGGTGATCGTGAATGAACCGTCGGCATGTTCCACAATGTTTTGGCACGGATATGTCTCTACTACCCAGGCCGCGTTTGCTGCCACGGTGGCGGTGACCACGATGTTGTCTTGAGCATCAGCAAACCACACAGGCACTTCGGCACTCACTGGGGCCACTGGCACAAACTCGCCCGTTGGCTGTAACTGGCGGATGCGATCAACGCGGAAGTGACGAGACTCCCCCGACAAATCATCATCGGCAGAGATATACCAATGCCCACGATCGGTGAATACGGTGCGCACAGTAATTGTGCGAACACTCTCTTCATTCTTTGCTGGCGTCCAATACGTGAGCACTTGACGTTCTCCAGAAGTAGACGCCGTAGTGAGTTCTGCAAGGAATGGCGGGGACTCGATATCAATATCAACAACACCCTCACCCAATACACGCAACAATTTCTTTTGTGCACTCTTGAGTTCACGACCACGACTGAAACCAGGAAGATCACGAGCAGCAGTTGCAAGCAGAGTAAGTCCAAAAGCTTCAGACGCGGTTAGTTCAAGCCGGCGATCAAACTGCTTATTCACACCGACATGAATATAACCCTCGTCGATGTAGAGGTCTGCGAGTTCAAGTGGCGTGTACGGAGGGACTCCACACATTGATGCCATTTCAATGTCTTCAATGAGATCTTCTTCAGACATAGAAAACTGACGCGCCATATCTGCAATGGAAATACGCTCACGCTCCATAAGCCACGGCAACATACGCAGCAAGCCACGTACACGGTCTTCTGCACTGCGCGGTCCGCGACGGCCACTCATGATGCACCCGCACTCATACGAACAAGGTCTGAAATAACTTCGGAGCGCACCGAATCTGGGCGCAACACAACAGCGCGATCGACCATGGCGTAGAGCCAGGAGCGAAAAGCCACGCGATTACCGCAGGCCACTTCAACATCGATGGATCCGTCGGCACTGCGAGCGACGATGCAATCTTCTCCGAGTTCACGAATGACTGCCGGTGCCACACGACGATCGATACGCACGACAGCAATTTCAGATTGAGCACCTTCAAATTCTTTCGGGTCACGCTCGTATGCCGTTTCAATTTTGAAATCGGCCGGGCGAACAAATGAATCTGCATTACCCATTGCGATGTCGCCTTCGATGCGGTCAACACGATATGTGACCTGTGCATTGCGCTCGGGATCAAACGCAATGAGATACCAGAATCCGTTGCGCGCTACTAAGCCGTATGGATGCACGGAACGCTTACGACCGCGATACGAGAACGTGACACTGCACAACTTTGCCACGGCCGACCACAACTGAGGCAACACTTTTTCTTGACCACGAGCGTCGACGCGCGCGACGGTTGTTGAAGCCACATCGTCGACTGTGCCACCAAGCCATTGCACTGCTTGCTTGCCCCACTGTGTACCAAT
>ENA-OUVC01001615-OUVC01001615.1-marine-metagenome-genome-assembly--contig:-NODE-1615-length-13193-cov-2.774321_pt1 | contig 13193 bp, 10 predicted proteins | sample MGYA00248622_ERZ508571 | MGnify/ENA primary metagenome ERZ508571 (study PRJEB26236, sample SAMN06267175) | marine metagenome | isolation source: Columbia River Estuary | place: USA:Columbia River... | reverse complement strand
ATAGATATTCAAAGCCACTGCACCAGTCTCTGAAGGAAGGTGAACATAGCGGTCATCTGCATTGGCACCAGTGAGGCTGAGCATGCTTTCAAACTGGATATGCTTGCTCATCTCAGGATTCTTCTGGTTGATCTTTCTGCCTGCAGCGTACTGGCGGGCGTATTCAACCGGGCTCAACCATGTTCCAAGAAAATCAGCACCAAGGCTCACGATGGTCTTGGCTGCGTTGAACTGGTAAGAAGGAATGGCCCTCTTTCCAAAAGAAGCGGCATTGGCATTCAACAAACCATTGGAAGAGATGGCATCATATTGAACATGACGCGATCCAGGTTGCTTGGCCAGAAATGCTGCAATGATATTTTTGGTGGTAACAGAGCTGATGGTTTCGGTCAGGAGAACGGTTGGTTTTCCACCGGTTCCTGCCATGGCGTCTGCAACCAATTTGTCGAATGCATCGAAAGTGCTTACCTCCTTGCCGTTGGCGAGGGGATAGCGAAGGCGTGCGGTATCATAAACGCCCAACACTGAAGCCTGCACACGGGCAGAAGTACCCCCGTTGGTAATGGTCGAAAGATCGTTTCCTTCAATCTTGATGGGCCTACCGTCGAGCACCTTGGCAACAACAGGAATAGCATCGCCATCCATGATATAGGTTGTTGCATAAAAATTGGGGACGCCAGGAATGATGGAATCAGGCCTATTGAGGTAGGGAATACTCTTTTTGATGGGCATTTCACAGCTGGCGGCTGCAGCTGCAGCGGCTGTGCTGAATCCGAGGTATTTCAAGAAATCCCTCCGCGGCGCCTTTGACTCAAGCAGACCATTGTCCTGCTCAACAGCAGGAAGGTCTTCCGTGAATTCATCCTGGACCCTCTCTTGGAAATTTTCACTGCTCTTCAATTCACCGAAACTCTGCCAGTATTTTTTTTGCTTCATAACAATTCTTAGGTTGTGCTTAGTATGAGATGTTGCTGAGTGTTAATATTAATAGTGACATTTTTGACATTCTGTTCCTCCAATCTTCTCGACGGTCACGCTGTCGATCTTCTTGTTCTTCAAATCCTCGTGGAACTTCTCATAAATGCTGTAAAATTTGTTCTCGGTAAACTGCACCTTGGATTCCCTGTGGCAGTTGATACACCAACCCATGCTCAAATCTGAGTACTGGTAAACCTCATCCATTTTTTGGATTTCACCATGACAGGTCTGGCAGTTCTGCTTGCCTGCGGTAACGTGTTGTGAGTGGTTGAAGTAAACATGGTCAGGAAGGTTGTGGATGCGAACCCACTCGATGGCTTTCCCTTTGCCGGTGTAGACTTTCTTGCTTGGATCCCAACCCGCAAACTGATACAACTTCTGGATTTCTGCGGTACCATCCACCTTGCTTCCATCTTCCCTGTACAATTGTGGGCCCTTGGCATATTCATTGATGCCCATGTGGCAGTTCATGCAAACATTCACCGAAGGAATGTTGGAATGCTTGCTGTCCTGTGCCCCACCATGGCAATACAGACAGTTGATCTGGTTGATGCCTGCGTGAACGGTATGGGAATAAAAGATAGGTTGTTCTGGTTGGTAGTTTTTTGATCTGCCCAGGCCTTGTGCGCCCTGGAAAGTCATGTAACCGCCGCCAAGGAAAAGCATGATGGCGAAAATGGCGATATAGGCCTTGTTGCGGTAAAAGGGGATGGGCTCTGCAGTCCGAGCACCTTCTGTCTCATCAGACATTTTGCGGAGGTTGCTGTTGACCTGCAACAAGATGAGTGCAATGACTGCGAGAACAAGCGTCAAAATACCATACAACAGGTTTGAGTCGGATTCACCAGCATCTGGTGCGGCATTCCCTTCAGCAGGAGCAGCAGTTGCTGCAGCCGCTTTTGCACCACCTGTATTGATATAACCAAGAATTGCATCAATATCAGCATTCTTCAACTCTGGGAAGGCTGACATTTGAATCTTGTTGTATTCGTTGTACACGGCCACAGCGCGGGGGTAACCCTTCTTGATGACCGCGGCACTGTTCCTTACCCAATCGTACAACATGGCCTTGTCGTCCCAACGGTCTTCCACACCTTTCAGTGCAGGACCAACGAGCTGCTTGTCAATCGCATGACAGGAAGCACATTTTTGGTTGAACAGGGCCTTGCCGTCCTGGGCATTCAGCGCCAGGGTACCGGACAAAGAGACCAATAAAACGAAAACTGAAATGATTTTTTGAAATACTGTTCTTTTCTGATTCATACCCTCAGTGAATTGTGGTTGAAATGGAACTGGGTTCCAATGATCGCGTGCAAATTTAGCACAGGATTTCAACAATATATCAACATCCAGATATTTTTTTTGATGCAGTACTGGCCTGCGTTTCAAGGGGTTGTATTTGGGCCATCCCACCAATTGTCACAAAAAAGTAAGCTTTGGAGACATTGAAATATTTAAGAATACGAAAACCGCACCGAATCCCTTTTTTTCTTCTCTTTGCAGGATGTTTAACAAATTGCAGCAAAAGTGGAACGTTTCATCGGGCCAGCTCTTTTTGATCCTTTGCACTTTTGCCGTTACAGGTACAACAACTGCCTATATTTCCAGGCTGGCCACCTCAGGGGTGGGCTTCAATGAAGACACCTTCTGGGCATGGAAGCTGGCCCTCAGGCTTTCTATCCTGATCTTCGGCTACCAGATCATCATCCTCATCGTTTCTTTTTTCTTCGGCCAATTCCGGTTTTTCTGGAACTATGAGAAGAAAATCCTTCGCAGGCTGGGAATCATCCCAAAAGAACCCATCAGGCTGGCGATTTTTGCCTCAGGAAAAGGAAGCAATGCTGAAAAAATAATACAATACCTTGAAAATCGTCCTGTTGTATCGGTTTCGCTGGTGGTCTGCAACAAAGCCGGTGCCGGTGTTTTAGACATAGCTGCCAGGTTTGGCATCAAAACCCTGTTGATTGGCAAACCGCAGTTTGAAAATTCGAATGAATATATACAAGTGCTTAAAAATGAAGGAATTACACATATAGTTTTGGCTGGTTTTCTTTGGAAGATTCCAGAAAACCTTGTGAGAGCGTACAAAAATAAAATTGTAAACATCCATCCCGCCCTTTTGCCGGCCTTTGGTGGGAAAGGCATGTACGGGGAGAAGGTCCACCAGGCAGTGATCAACGCCGGTGAGAAGAAAAGCGGCATCACCATTCACCTGGTGGATGAGCATTATGACAATGGGAAGACCCTTTTTCAAGCCACAGTAGAGGTGCTTTCAACCGACAACCCGGAGACACTGGCAGAAAAAATCCATGCACTTGAACATGCCCATTATCCAAAAGTGATTGCTGAGTGGCTGAAAGTCAAATAGTTGCCGCCAACATTGCACTGTATTAACATTTCTTTGGGCCATTGCTGCCCAAACTTAAGGGCAGCGGTTTTATATTTACAAGATCTGAAACATCCTTCCATTATATTGAAATTTATCTTGCCAGTACTGCTCCTTCTCATTGGCACAACCGGCTTTTCCCAGCTTTGGTTGACCGGAAGGGTCTATGATTCCACCAGGATGGTTCCGGTTGGAGCAGTTAAGGTCAGCTCCAAGAAAGGGGAAATAACCTTTACAGACTCTATCGGCAGGTACGGAATCACCGTCGACAAAGATGATTCCGTCTTTTTTACCTATCGGGGAAAATCTACCATGTTTTTCCCCGTCAGCACCATCCGGTATCTGGCTGGATTTGATATCGCCCTCCAGGTAAGGGTGCAAGACAGGTACCAGACCCTCAAGGAAGTGGTGGTAATCGGAAAATCATACCGCCAAGATTCAATGGAGAACCGTGAGCGGTACAAGAAGATTTTTGAATTTGAGGGAGGGGGATTACAAACAACCTCGGCTGGCAACCTGGACCCCAACAGCCTGATCAACGCCTTCAAGTTCAGGAGAAACAAGGTGATGCGGAGCTTCCAAAACAGGCTGGTACTGGAAGAACAACAGAAATTCATTGACAGCCGGTTTACAAAAGCACTGGTCCGCCAGATCACAGGCCTCACAGACCGCGACCTGGAACGCTTCATGACCCTCTGGCGCCCTAACTATGAATTCATCGCCTTCAATGATGAATACCAGTTCCATAAATACATCCTGGAAGCCTCTAAGTATTACAAGACTGGCGTCATGCCCAGGAATAGCAATTGAGGAGCTTCAACCTCTCTCAACCAGCTCAACCCCTTCCCCCTCATCCCTCATCCCTTCCCCCTTTTTCAGTAACTTCAACCTTCATTCTCTTTCCATGAAAAATTTATGTATTGCTGCTGTTTTGTTGATCGCGTCCGGACCGATGGTTGCTATTTCACAACCGTTCAAAAAAATTCACCAGAAAGCCATTGTGATTGACACCCACAACGACTTCATCAGCACAGGACTTGAAAAAGGAAAAAGCTTTGACCAGGACCTGAAGGGCATCACCCATTCTGATCTTGGAAGAATGAAAACCGGGGGGATTGATGTGCAGGTTTTTTCCATTTTCTGTGATGAGAATTATGGGATGGGCACCGCTTATGCATTTGCGAACCGCGAAATCGATACGCTTTATGCAACAGTGAACCGCAACCCCGACAGGATGATGCTGGTGCGCAATACGGCAGACCTGAAGACTGCCGTAAAAACCGGAAAGCTGGGCTCCATGATTGGCGTGGAGGGAGGTCACATGATCGAAGACAGGATTGACTACCTAGAAAAATTATATGCACGTGGCGCACGTTACATGACCCTGACCTGGAACAACAGCACTTCATGGGCCAGTTCTGCAGCCGATGAAAGGGCTAAAAAAGACCTGGGACATGCGTATGGACTGAATGCATTCGGCGAATCAATTGTACAACGCATGAATGCACTGGGGATGATTGTTGATGTTTCGCATGTGGGCGAAAAAACATTTTACGATGCCTTGCGCATCAGCACCAAGCCCGTCATTGCTTCACACAGTTGTACCTATGCGCTCTGCCCTGTTCCCAGGAACCTCACTGACGACCAGATCCGGATGATTGGAAAAAACAATGGCGTCATCCACCTGAATTTTTATTCAGGATTTGTGGACAGCAGCTTCCGCGAAAAGAACAACGCCTTCATCAAAAAGCATCAACAAGAAAAAGATTCCTTGCTGAAAAACAATCCAAGTGATTTTTTTGCCAACCTATTCATCCATGAAAAATACAAGGAGGAGATGGACAATGTTCGTCCTTCGCTTGCACAACTCATCGACCACCTCGACCATATTGCCAACCTGATTGGTGTTGACCATATCGGCATCGGTTCTGATTTTGATGGCATCAATTCTGCACCGCGTGAACTCAACGATGTCACCAACATGCCCTTGATCACCGAAGAATTGTTGAAAAGAGGCTACAGCAAAAAAGACATCACCAAGATCCTTGGCGGCAATTTCATCCGGGTATTGAAAGCCAACCAGGTAGACCAATAATTATTTAAAGCAAGGGCAATGTTTATGAAATATATACTGGTTTTTTTTCTGCTCCTGCCATTTCTTGCTGGAGCCCAATCAAAAACAGACATCGCACGCTGGCAGGAAACTTCCAAACGGGTGAACATCATCCGCGACAAATGGGGCATCCCGCATGTCTATGGAAAAAGTGATGCTGACTGTGTTTTCGGATTGTTGTATGCACAATGCGAAGATGATTTTCAACGCGTGGAAATGAATTATATCACCATGCTGGGAAGAACCAGTGAAATCAATGGAGAGCAAAATATCTATGAAGACCTGTTGGTAAAAATGGTCATCGATTCTGCAGCATCCGTAAAAGATTACGAAGCAAGCCCGGATTGGATGAAAAAACTGCTCAACGCATTTGCAGATGGGGTGAATTATTATCTCTATAAAAATCCTAAAGTGAAACCCGCGCTCCTGCGTGAGTTCAAGCCCTGGTATCCGCTGACCTATACAGACGGCAGCATTTCAGCGATACAGACCAGCGACCTAACGGCAAATGACATCAAGAAATTTTACGCAGGCCTGTCGTCAGACCTTGCTTCATTGAAAAAGAAAGATCCCGAACAGCTCAGCGGTTCCAATGGTTTTGCCATTGCGCCATCGCGCAGCCTTTCTGGCAATGCCATGCTCTACATCAACCCGCATGTCACTTTTTATTTCCGGCCCGAAGTGCACATGGTGAGCGAAGAGGGGCTCAATGCCTATGGCGCCGTTACCTGGGGACAGTTTTTTGTGTACCAGGGTTTCAATGAACACTGTGGCTGGATGCATACCTCCAGCCAGGCCGATGTGGCCGACCTCTATGAAGAGACCATCGTGAAAAACAAGGATGGGCTTTTCTATCAACATGAAAAACAACTTCGCCCCATCAGCATTCAACCTACAACGGTTGCCTACAAAACTGCCAACGGCAGCATGGCCAAAAAAGAATTCAAGGTCTATGCCACACACCATGGCCCGGTGATGGCGATGCAGGAAGACAAGTGGATCAGCATGCAATCCAACAACCGGTCGTTAAAGGGATTGATCCAATCCTGGAGCCGGACCAAGGCAAAAACCTTTGCTGAATTCAAGTCCATCATGGACCTTAGGGAAAATGTTTCCAACAATACGGTCTATGCAGACGGCCAAGGAAACATTGCCTACTGGCATGGAAATTTCATGCCCAAGCGCGATGCCAACATAGACTGGAACAATCCAGTGGACGGATCAACGGCTGCAACCGATTGGAAGGGATTGCACACCGTTGATGAAACGGTTCATCTCTACAATCCTGCCAATGGCTGGTTGCAGAACTGCAATGCCACACCATTCACTGTTGCAGGAAATGGAAGCATTTCGAAAAAGAAATATCCCAACTACATGGCTCCCGACCCCGAGAATTTCCGTGGCATCAATGCGGTCAGGGTATTGGGGAGCCGGGAAAAATATGACATCAACAGTTTGATTGCTGCAGGATACGATACCCATCTTGCGGCCTTCGATATTTTATTGCCATCATTGATCAGCGCCAACAGAACCGCCATTGCCGACGATATCAAACCAGACATCAACAAGGCCATGCAACTGCTGAACGCATGGGATAGAAATTCATCTGCCAACTCGGTGGCCACCACCATTGCCATCCATTGGGCTGAGCGCGTTCTGCCTTATCTGACCAGAGGAAAAAAAGGACCCATCGACCTTCCTTTTGAATTGCCAAGGATGTTGAAGGAAATGCCTGATGCCACCAAGATCAGTTTTCTGATCGAAACCTTGAAAAAACTGAAGGCCGACTATGGCACCTGGGAAATTGCCTGGGGAGAGGTCAACCGTTTTCAACGCATCAGCAATGCGATGAAATCAAGGTTTGACGACAACCAGCCCAGCATACCTTCACCGTTTGCCTCCTCCGCCTGGGGAAGCCTTCCTTCCTTCAATTCCCGCACCTCCGAAGGCAGCAAAAAACGCTATGGATATGGTGGAAACAGTTTTATTTGTGCCGTTGAATTTGGAAAAAAAATCAAAGCAAAATCACTCTTGGCCGGTGGTGAAAGCGGAGATCCTGGGTCCAAACATTTCAAAGACCAGGCAGAAATGTATACCAAAGGGCAGTTCAAGGATGTATTGTTTTACAAGGAAGATGTACTGAAGAACATGGAAAAGCAATACATCCCCGGACAACAATGAAAGCACCCATGACAAAAATCAACCACCCGCTCAAATCATATTGCTGTTTGTTTTTTTATGGCATCATGGCGTGTACACCATTGATGGCACAGCAACAGGCAACACCAGACGGGATTCAATTCACAAGACAAGCCGTAAGGCGTTTTTTGTTTGACAAAGACTTGTCTATTCCCTTGTCCGCATTGCATCCCAGCGAAATCATCGGGATGCCCGTCATGTACCCGACGGCACATCGCCTTGCGGCACATGCCAGCATACAAACAACGGGCAACCGACTGTCTTTGCAATCAGAAAAAATATCCACCACGGCGATCTGGTTTGGTGGCTTCAACCCCTTTGCTACCTATACAATTGACCTGGACAGCTGCAAAGGAGAGGGGGAAATCGGATTTGAGTTCTCCGATCAGCAAATGAAAAACCAATGCACCATCACCGCCGTTTTTGATGATCACATCATGGTGGATGCGAGAATAAAGATTGTCAAAGATTCCATCACCCTTGTCGAAAAATCCATCGCCTTCAAGGCTGGTGAAAAAAACAGCCTGCAGGGAAAAATTATCCTGCAAATGCTGGGAAGTGGTATGGTGCTGTATTTGCAGCACAACGACCTGCCAAAACCAGTTGCACAATGTGAAATCAGTGAATACCTTGATCTTAGAAAAATGGACTTCATCCATTCATTCCAGTCCAGGCTTTTTTTAACCCTTGAAAAGGGAAGGGTTGATATCGAAAAAGTTGATGCCTCGCTCAGCAGTGGAACAGGGCTGGCAGACATCAGGGCCATCACCTACGAAAATGGTGATCCACTGCTCGACAAAGGAAGGCTGTGGTATACCATGACCGTCAGGGGCCGCGGTTTGCCCCATCCCATGCAAGGTGTTTTTAGCATGAGCCCTTCCGTATTTGACATCAAGATGGAAGGGGTCATTGTATTTGACAGACAAGATGGATTGCTCAGGAATGAAGTGGCATCACATGTTTTTTACGACCGGAAAGACAGCGTATGGCGTGGGCTTACAACGGGTTTCAGCGCCTTTGCCAACAAGCAAGAGAAAAAACAATTGCTTACCATTGAAAGCAAACAAGATCCGCGTTTTGGTTTTTCCATCATGCGGGCCACGCCCTTTGGTATGGTGGGTGATTATGAGGACCCGCATATTTTGTTTGATGCAAAAGCAAAGAAATGGCGAATGCTGACCTGCACCAATGAAAAAGGATACAAGGCCATCATGCTGGAGTCTGATGCCTGGAACAAAGGCTATACAAAGATTGCAGGCCCCGTTGCCAACAATTCCACAGGAACATCCATCCAAAAAATCGGAAACCAGTTCTACTGTTTTTCCGGCAGCAAAGACCGCAAGATTTATATCTACACTTATCCCGATCTCAAGGAAGCTGGCATACTCAAAATGGACCTTCCGCCATGGGATGAAACATCTGGCTCAAGGGTTTGGCCCAATGTTGTTCAACTGCCAGAAGGATATCCGTTTCGCTATGTTGCCTTGATGATGGACAGGTTTAATTACCCAGGGTTACAGTCGCCCAATTGGACCTATGGTGCGCTGTACTTATACCACGGAAACCATTGATGCCGGATTACCGTTGGTATACAGTTGTAACTGATTTTCCCGCGGTATCAATCAGGGTAAAGCTGAATTTATTCAAAGCATCCCAACTATAATTCACATAGCCATATTTTGAGCCTATCCTGTATGTCAAAGAATAGGCATTGGATGCTGTCGATTTGAAATCAGTGATAGTGGCATCCCTGAGTGGTGTTAGGGCTGGCCTTGCGGCTTTTGCAAACGCCTGTGGAAGGATTTGATTTTCTGGAGCAGGGGTCAAGGGATCGGTACTGACGGTTCCTTTCATTGCGCCAATGACATAGGGATAATCTGAGGTTCCGTGGTAATGGTAGACCCCGTTTTTCCCGGTATGGCCATGACAAATATCAAGCGGCTCCATGGTTGTTCCTTCTGGTTCTTTTGAACCATATACAGCAAAACCATCGAGGGCAAAGGCAATTGGTTTTAGCCCAGCCTTCCCTGAAAGGTGCATGGGTGCTGCATGATAATGATAATCATCTGCGCGTCCACAATGGCCTCCCCAATTGTCGAGCTCACCAATCAGGTAGGCATCTTCCCCCCTGTTGTTGAGTGCATTGAAAATAGGAACTCCATTCACCGCAACCGCAACAGCTCCTTTCATGAAATTTGTTTTGGTACTCAACGGACTTGCCGCATAGGAAGGTTGAAGGGGGATGGACCAACTGTTGCTTCCGGTATACAATTGTGGGATGGGCACCTGTTGCTGCCAACTGGTAATGCCGACCATCATGTTGTGCGCAGGAATGCCTGATGTTGCCACATAATAATAGGAAGCGTCGGATCTTGTTTCCAAACCTGGTTTATAATCGGCAAACGATGAATCTAAAAAAGTTGTTCTCGTCTTGGGGATAATGTTCGTTGGCGTAGTGCCGGCAGATGTAACGATAGCCTTTTTACAGGCATAGAAAGAAGCAATGGCGAACATGATTCCAACTGCTGCCTGTGTTGACTGATTGAGGTTAATGGCCTTGGAAACCAACTGGCGATCTTTTCTTCTTGACTTGATGAACAGCAATACAAGGAGAAGGAAAGCCATCACATAAAATGAAAGATTTGCGGGGCTATAGGACCTGTTGACGGAAACTTCATTCCCCCCATTCAGTGCTGCCATTCTGGCCTGCTTGAATTGCACAAGCTTAAGGTCCTGTGCTGAAAGTTCATCAAATGAGCGTGATACCAAGTGGCCATCCACTCCTTCAAGGAACAATCGATCGCCTTTAACATGGCTGAAATTCCCTTTGATTTCCTTGCCGGATTTTAATGTCCATGTATTCAATATCAACTTTCCATCTTGTTCAAAATGCCCTCCGGGATGCGCCATCAGGGTGATTGAAACAATGCTGGCAAGTAAAAATATAAAAACTGTTTTCATTGCTCTTCTTTAATGTACATTTTATAAGACCAATAATCCTATTCAAGGTTTAATCCATTGTTGAATTGTATTAAATCCACCGCCTATCTATCATAATTGTAAAAAAAATCAATCCGCAAAAGACCAATTCATCCAAACCAACCCCAAGCAACTGTTGAACGATTGCGTTCAATGCGGCTTTAGTTCCCTTCGGGTCCACAGGATTCTTGCATTTTTGTTGAAGGTTCTCCATTGATGATTTCCTCTTCCGTTGCATCCCTTATGCCAGAAACCTTAACGGTATAATACAGTGTTTGTCCTGCCAATGGATGATTGGCATCAACAATGATGTGGTCATCGTTTTTCTCCACAACAATTGCCTCCGTTCCATCAAACAATTCAATGTACTCCCCTTCATTGATTGCAGCAGGATCCTCAAGGTCTTCATGGGCCACTTCAATGACCAGGCTCACTTCCTTGGGGCCATAGGCCTCTTCTGGGTAGATGACAATGTCTATGACCTGGTCTTGCTTTAGCCCCTCGAGTGCCCGCTCCAACCCAGGAAGAATATTATCTGCCCCATGCAAATATTCTTCCTGGGTAAAGCCATCATTGCCTTGCAATAGATTGCCCAATTCATCTTTCAATACATAGTTGATGGATACGACTTTGTTGTTTGTAATGATCATGTTTAAATGGAAATATGGAGTGATTGATCTGTTGAAACCAGTACTTGGTAACATATCCCCTTTTTGACAAAGACCTCACCCAGCTGGGGTCGAGTTTTTTGTCTGCTGGAATATTGTGCAACAGCTCTCCTGGCTGAAAAGGACCAGCAATGGCTTTGGCATTGCCCGCATAGATGCCCGCAGCAAAAATACCAGATGAGCGCAAAAAGTTTCGGCGTTGCATACCTCTATTATTAAAAATAGAAGGTACAATTAATGTCTGGAATTACTAAAAAAATTACTCCCCCCGTTTAATCCAAAATCAATTCCAGAAAATCTTCTTCTATCATTTTTTGGCCATGCATTTGAAGCAAATAATTTGTTTGCTGCAAGAACTGCATGTTGACAAAATTAGATGTATAGTCTCCTTCTCTCCACAAACTAAATATCAACTGCTGGTCCTGAAGCCTTTTGTTTGCTGAAAGAATCATGTAATGAAGCGTGGATATTTTTTGATCAGGCAGGTGATTGAAGATGCCATTCTGCAACAAATGTCTTGTATGGGAGAGCAGTTGTAATGAAACATTCATGATTGTTGATTTTGCACAAGATGCACATCAAATGTTACGGTTCCATGAATGGAGTGTTAACTGAATATCTCCAAAATACAATTGTTAAAAACTTGTGTACAGGCTTGTGGATTGTTGAATATTTGTTGTTGAAAACTCAACAACTACACCACCACCAACTCATAAAAATCTTCGGGCTGCAGGTACTTGTTGGCCATGGCTTTCAATTCTTCAGCGCTGATGTTTTTGATGGTGTCTACGGAGTGGTAGAAGAAGCTGTCGTCCAGTCCGTTCAGGACCAGGTTCTTCCAACGGGCAATGATGTGGAAAGGGCCGTCAAGGTCTCCGAGCAAGGTGCCAATCAAATAATTCTTGACCAGCAAGAGTTCTTCAGGATCAATATTGCCGTCACGGAGTGCTTGCATTTCATTGTATACTTCATTGACCGTGGCTTCACAAACATCCCGACCCGCTTCAGTGCTGATCATCCAAGCACCGCCATGGATATGGTTCACCAGAAAACTATAGATGCCGTAGGTATATCCCTTGTCTTCGCGGATATTGTTCATCAACCTTGATCCAAAAAATCCACCAAACAAAGTGTTCAATACCTGCACTTTCGGGAAATCAGGGTGATGCCTTGTTGGGAAAGGTCTTGCGATACGGATGGCGCCTTGCACGCCTTCGGGATCATTGATGATGTTCCATTTTTTTTCTGTTGCAGGCACGATAGAATGCTCTTGCACAACAATGGATGATTGGTTGAAAGGGAGGCTTCCAAAAAATCCGTTCATCAATTGGGCATAATTAGAAGGAAGGATGCCTGCAGAGAAAATACTACAATGGCCCTGCTGATAATAGGTGGCATAAAAATTACGCAACGCATCAACATCAAGGGCATCATAATCTTCCTCAATGCTGTAAACACCATAAGGGTGCTTTGCGCCAAACAAAAATTCATCAATTTTTCTTCCCGCTACAAAATCGCATTTCTTCAGGTTGACTTCCAGCTTCTGCTTCATGTTCTGCCTGAAAATATGCAGTTCCTCCTCAGGAAAAACGGCATCCAGAAAAAGCTCCTGCACCATGGGCAGCAGGTTTTCCAGTTGCCTGGACAAACAATGCAAGGTAACCACCGCCGTTTCGTTGTAACAACTGCGGTTGAGGTATGCGCCATAAAAATCAACATATTCATTGATTTCGTAGGCAGATTTTTTTGAGGTGCCGTTCTTGATCAGAAAATTGGTCGCCGACGCAAGGTTATTGCTTTTTTCAAACCAGTTTCCTGCCTTGAAAATCCACTCAATCTGTACAACCTCTTCTGTTCCTGCATTCACATT
>ENA-OUVC01001608-OUVC01001608.1-marine-metagenome-genome-assembly--contig:-NODE-1608-length-13243-cov-3.241911_pt1 | contig 13243 bp, 16 predicted proteins | sample MGYA00248622_ERZ508571 | MGnify/ENA primary metagenome ERZ508571 (study PRJEB26236, sample SAMN06267175) | marine metagenome | isolation source: Columbia River Estuary | place: USA:Columbia River... | reverse complement strand
CTACGTACTTCAAAGCTGAAGGCTGTCATAATCCAGGCAATCCATACAGCTAGGAACGGTGCTAACATAGTTAACACAAACACTTTAATTCTAATCTTTTTCATAATATATTATTTTTAATACAATCAGGGGTTTATATTCTACATAAAAAACACCCAATTAAGGGTGTCTTTACTTACTCACAATAGGATGCATCACCATCCCAATAGTCTGCTTCAGTTAGTTCTTCATCATCATCTACATATCCTGGATTCTCATGCTCCTTCTGAAACATTTCCATTACTTCTTCATCACTTAATGCTGGTGTAACTACATTTGGGTCTTTCATATTATATTATTTTTACCAGCATCAGGGGTAGAATACTACATGATAATCCCCCTAGAAAGGGAGATCATCATAAGCTTCATTATCATCATCACTCACTGTACTAGGCTTATTAACACTAGCAACAAATGATACCACACTCTGACTAGACTGTTGTTGTTCACAGTAGTCACATGTATATCCAGGTTCCATCTGATTCTCGTCATGACACCAATAGGGTGATGTACACGTACATTCATTAATCTTTTCCATAACTATTATTTTTAATGTACGTCAGGGGTTTTCCCCTGCTCTTCCACAGGAAGCTAGGGGTACCACCCGCTCGTGTGACCGACGGGGGAGTGCTGATGGTGAGGTACCACCACTGCATAACACGGAGTATTTTTTAGGGGGTAAAAAAATTTATGTCCACCCATAGAGGGGATATTCACATAGGGAGGAAGCTAGGGGGATATCTTATCAGCACACTATGTATAAGATAATATTAAATTTGTGTAGTTTAAACTTTTTAAGTATATTATAATATAAGACCAACATTATGAATCTACACGAATGCAATATACATTGCCACACTATGACACCAGATAAGATGGATCTTCTCTCTATAGAAGATGATCAAGGGAAGTGGATGCCGTTTATGTTTGATCTAGATATAGTGGTTGCTGCTAAGCAGACATCTGAGGATGAGGAAGAGTTGGTGTATAACGCCACTACTATTTTTACTGACCACGGGGACACTTATATTATAGACACCCCTTTTTACGAATTTTTTAAATTATTGAAAGCCCATCACGAATATCACAATGGGAATTCTTCTACGTCATCTAATAGTGATGGAGAGGGAGAAATAGAGCTATAGAATTTAATTACAAATAAAACCAAACATTATGTCTGAAGAACAAAAGGTTCCAACAAAGGAAGAGATTATATCTTTCCTTAAAGAGCAAATTGAAGTGAAAGAGTTTCAATTGAAGTTACAAGAGATTAACGCAGGCTTGGCAGTTGCCAGAGCTGAAGAGTTAAAAGCCCTATCATTTATTGCACAGATGACTACACAAGGTGGTCAGAAGTCAGAGCAGCCTCAAGGCACTCCTCACACAGTTACACAAGAAGACTTGGATGCAAATCCAGAACTTGTTGAAGCTGGTTTAAGTGTGGGTGATGATGTTATTATACCAACAGCTGAGCAATTTGCTGAAGGCGTACCTGCAAAAAAATTAAAAAAGAACTAATCCCTATGACCACCCTTTATAAACTACGAGACTATAAGCTAGCTTACAAGTTTGAAAAGGAACATCCTAAGCCCATCCAATGGGATGAGAGGTATAAGACATATCTCTTATCTCAAGGGGATGGGATTCAGGGTATATGGTTTAAGGATAAGACCGATCTTGTAGCAGAAATCATAATGTCATGGACTAGTAATAATGTAGTGAGAGGAGACTCATTCACTGTTATGCCTTCCCATAGAGGACAGGGACTAGGACACGAATTAATTAAAGAAGCATTAGATTGGGCTGTAGATTCTGGATTTAAGTATTTTATAGGGGAAGCAAGGAAGGGAGCATCATGGAAAGTATTTCAAGCATTTGGAGCAGAAGAAATCTTAACGTATCAAAACTGGAGCAAAACCGGGGAAGAATACATAAGTTTTAAAATAGAATTATAATGGCAATAGTAAACCAAGTAGATAAAAGAGTGAGAATGACCACTTGGCAAATTGTCAAGTATCAGATTCTTACGCACTGTTATCTGTATAATATACAAGTGAGTGAGGCAGATTTAGATTGTCTAACTTATTTAGCAATTGAGGGAGAACAAGAACTAACTAGTTTTTGTACAAAAGCTCATACTAAAAATATATTCTCCTCTCAACAGTCGGTTAGAAACTGTCTAACTAAAGCTGAGAAGAAAAACCTTATTGTAAAAGAAGGAAAGAACAAAAAGAAGATTAACATCAATCCTATTATAAATGTACACAGTAAAGGGAACGTATTATTAGATTTTAAATTCTTATCAATTGAGACCCAAGAAAGCTAAGGAACTTATTCCTAAGGTGGCAGTTGAATTAGACATACCAGAACAATTGGTAAAAGATGTCACTGATTTCTATTGGCAAGAAATAAGAAAGAGTCTTTCTGGATTAAAACATAGTAGGGTGCATTTGACCAATCTAGGAGACTTTACAATAAAACATTGGAAGCTAGATGATAAGATTGAAATGCTAGAGAAGTTTAAAGAAAACTTTAAACAAAAAGGATTACAAGAAATAGTTACAAGGTTTAGAACAGATGAAAGTTTATTTGATCTTAAGGCTATGAATAAGTTAATAGAACAAGAGAACGAAAGAAAAGATTTTATTAAACTACATAAATTACAGACAAATGAGTCTAAGAGAGAACATAATAAAGATATGGAAATCCAAGGGTCAGATTCTTGAGGGAGTGACTAATTCCATATTTAAAAGAGAAGATGTAGAACAGATTGCTAAACACAGAATGGAAATATGTTTATTCTGTGATCTATATACAGAGAATGATGAAGGATGTATGGTGGGAGGTACGGCCCCATGTTGCAATGAAAAGCTAGGAGGTTGTGGATGTTCCCTAGGTTTTAAGACTAGATCTTTGTCTTCAGAATGTCCAAAGGGACATTGGAAAGCTGAGGTGACTCAAGAAGAAGAAGATTTAATAAACCAAAAATTAGGATTATGAGCATATTAATATTTACACCAGAAGATCATAAGTATAGAAGCATAGATGTAACAGACAAAACCGATTGGTTATCCGTCACTAGCTTTATAGGAAACTTTAAGAAGCCCTTTGATGCAGATGTCATTGCTGCAAAAACTGCTAAGTCTAAAAAGTCTAAGTGGTATGGTATGACTCCTGAAGATATTAAGGCAGCTTGGAAAGCAGAAGCTCTTCGTGCTACAACACTAGGTACATGGTATCATAACTGTAGAGAAGCAGACCTTTGTGAACTTAATGACATGGAACGACATGGTGTCACTGTTCCTGTATTTAAACCTATAGAGAAAGATGGTTGTAAATATTCTCCAGCTCAGAAACTTACAGATGGTATATACCCAGAACATTTAGTCTATCTTAGATCTGCCGGCATCTGTGGTCAGTCAGACATTGTTGAGGTGATTAATGGTGAGGTGCACATCACAGATTACAAGACTAATAAAGAAATTAAGACAGAAGGCTTTACTAGTTGGGAAGGCATAAGTCAAAAGATGTCAACCCCTCTATCACATCTTGATGATTGTAATTTTATGCACTATGCATTACAACTATCTATGTACATGTTTATTATTCTTAAACACAATCCTAAACTAAAGCCAGGAACTCTTACTCTTCATCATATTCTATTTGAAGAATCTGGTAGAGATAAGTATGATAATCCAATTACAGCTTTAGACTCTAATGGTGATCCTATTGTAAAAGACGTAGTGCCTTATGATGTTCCTTATTTAAAAGCAGAAGCTATTGCTCTTATACATTGGCTAGAAGATAACAGATCTAAATTAAAACCAAAATATTAATGAGGAAAGAATTAATTGTTTCTCCTTCTAAAGAAAAAAAGCTTATTGTTATACTCACCAATAAGCTCATTGAAAAGTATCCAGATGTATCAGCTGATAACACTCTTTTAGTTATGGTGAGCCCTGACTATTCAGCCACTGTAGCTATGCATCTAGCTCATAATCTAAGTAAGGATGGAGACATGTGTGATATACTTCCTATACATGTTCCATATCCTGATGAAAATGAGTACATCTATGTAAGGAAAGCAGACCAAGATATAGATAATTGGTTTAAGTTCTCAGAAGACAATTATGAATATTATCTATTAGTAGAGGGAGGAGTTATTCGTGGAGGTAACTATACATGGCTTACTAAGTTATTTAGAAATAAGGTGACTGGTAATATTATTACAGCTTCTTTATATGAAAATATAGGAAGTAGATTTAAAAGTGATGTTGTAGGAGAATACTATGACAACACTAAGCAAGACCTCACCTTTTATTTTGAAAGGGAAAATAAACATTGGAACTAATGGTAAGATTATTTGATATACAGAATGGGAATGTTACACCTAGTGAGCATTGCTACACTCTTAAGTTTCTTAAGAACATTATGACAGAATACCCTTTAGAATATTTAAACATATATACGTATTTGTTTTATATGACCTGTCCTAATCCAGATCTAAATCCTTTCTTCCATTTTCCAGAGAGTGAGAAAGAAGAAGTGATATTAGAAGAAGTGGGGGGAGACTTTTCTACAGAAGAAGATGCTATAGTGTTTGCATTACAAAGATGTAAGCAGATGTATGAGACAGAAACATCAAGAGCTTATTATGGAATTAAAACAGCTTTAGATAATTTAGGAAAGGTGCTAGCTACAGAAACTCCTACATTTGGTAGAGACGGGTCAGCTGTAGGTATTTTAAGAATAGCTGAGAAGTTTGATTCTGTAAGACAATCTTATAAAGGAATCTATAAAGACTTAATGGATGAACAACAATCTTCTGTAAGAGGAGGACAAGACTTAGCATATGATCAGTAGCAGTGTAAGATATATAAACCCAGAGAAAGAGTATAAGAAGAATATGCAGAAAGCTCTAGAGAATAGTTTAGAAATAACTATATCTCAAGAGCAGTGTAGTCTTATAAAAAACTTTGGTGTAAAATGGTCTGATAATAAATTAGATGATGTAGGTCTTCATTACACAGCAGATTCTAATCAAATTAAATCTAGATCTACTAGAGGGTATCTAGGAGAAGCTGCTTTAGAAAACTTTTTAGGAATGAAGTTCTCAGACTTAGACCCTATGTTTTCTTATTCTAAGAATGTTCCTGATCTAGAACCAATAGGACTTAGATATGGTGTAAAGACTAATAGACCATCTAATCCTTTTATTATATTTAAGAATAGCCCCTATCCTGAAATATTAATTACTCAGAGTGAAAGTTCTGAATTAATATATCATGTATTAGGACTGTTTCCTCCTAGCTTATTAAATCATCCAGACTTCACTTGTGATAGTTTAATCTATGATGATGAGTTAAAAAGAAGAGGAACTAAAACTGGATTTTTTGGTGTACATTTAGGTAAGCAATTTAAAACATATGATGACTTACTAATGTATGCAGGAGATAAATGGATTGTAAAAGATATTATTGTAGGATGGTGAAATTGGGTTGTCTCAGTTATGACCCCGGTAAACACACCCACTCGTCTCGTGGGCACAGATCATGAAATAGAAAAGTAGTATGGGGTTGACCACCAGCTTGCAAGCATTGTGCTACTTTTTGAATCACTGTTTGAAGGTTCAACTCCTTCTCCTACAGCTAAAACAAAACGTATGAAACCAAAGTTTAAATTAACCTGTAAAGCAGGTACTTATGAAGCTGACACATTTTTTGCTCTAACTATTGAGGTGTTAAAGCATAGATTCTGGCATCTAAGAACACACGGTAAATGGATGGATTAAAATACTTAAAATAAATAACTTATGAAAACAGAAGTGTACACAGATTTAGAAATTAAAGAGTTTGCCGCTATTGGTGAACACTTAATACCAGAATCAAGTTATATGTCTGATTGGGTATTTCATTATAATCCATATAATCAACTATGGAATGCTATTCCAAGAAACGTTTATAATGAGTATTGGAGTAATAGCCAACATCATGCTGTATTAAAAAGCAAGCATTTAAACACCCTATTAGATATGCTTCACCGTACAAAAGGTGATGTAGGAATGATAGAAGATCTTACACGTGGAGAAATTAGATAATATATATTTAGAAATACCAACCTATAAAGATGGGTCTTGGGATACCACCGTGTTTTATTCACGTGAGGAATTCCGAGACTTTCTTATTCCTTTATTTAAAGAACCTGGTCAATATCAGTTTGATGAGGTGAGTATAATATTTAATGCTGAAGGACGTAAGTTTCAAAAGCAAGGATACTATTGTGCAGCTCCTGTTAAGACTAAAGACTTTATTAAATACTGGGATGATCAGAAGAATAAATGCCGTAAAGGTATTATAGTACATAGTGGACAAATTACTTGGTTTATTTCTAGAGACTATTACATGTGGTTAAACTTTCTACCTATATATGATAAAGAAGAAAAACGTTTTGACTTTGCAAAGGTGAGAGATGCTCAGTATCATATGGCTCTATATGAACATTTAGCTGAGCTACATTGGAAGCATGCAATCATTCTAAAGAAACGTCAGATAGCTTCTTCATATTTTCATATGGCTAAACTTATTAACCAATGGGTATTTGAGTCTGGAGCTGTATTAAAGATAGGTGCTAGTCTTAAAGATTATATTAACGAGAAAGGTTCTTGGAAGTTTTTAGAAGAATATAAAAACTTTATTAATCAACATACAGCATGGTATAGACCAGCTGAACCAGATAAGGTGGGAGCATGGAACCAACAGATCAAGGTGAGAGTTGCAGGTAGAGATACATATAGAGGATTAAAGTCTAGTATTAACTCTTACTCATTTGAAAAGAATCCAACTAATGGTGTCGGTGGACCTGTAACTTATTTCTTTCATGAGGAGGCCGGCATTGCTCCAAGCATGAATGACACTTATGGATATATGAAACCAGCACTTAAGTCTGGTCATATGATCACAGGTCAGTTTATTGCAGCAGGATCAGTGGGTGATCTTGATCAATGTGAACCTTTAAAACTTTATATAGACAAACCTGAAGAGAATGGATTCTATGGTGTTAAGTCTAATCTTATAGATAAAGCTGGCACTATTGGAATAACAGGATTATTTATTCCTGAGCAGTGGTCTATGCCTCCTTATATAGATCCGTATGGTAACTCTCTTGTAGAAGAAGCCTTGGCTGCTCTTGAAGAAGAGTTTGTAAAACTTAAAAAAGATCTTGAACCGGCAGCTTATCAACTTGAAGTATCTCAGCACCCTAGAACTATTGAAGAAGCATTTGCTACAAGAAAGCTTTCTATATTTGCCCCACATTTGATTGCTAAACAAATGCAACGTATTCAGGATAAACAATATCCTACAGAATATCTTGAACTATCTCGTAATGCAGAAGGAAAGATTATAGATAAACCATCTAGAAAGATTCCAATTACAGAATGGCCTATATCTAAGAAGACAGAAGATAAAGAAGGCGTGATATGTATTTATGAAAGACCTCACAAAGATCCAAGCTTTGGTATGTACTATGGATCAGTAGATCCCGTGGGTGAGGGTAAGACAACTACATCAGACTCACTATGTGCTATTTACATTTACAAGAATCCTGTAGAAATAATTAAGGATGATGGAAATGGTAAGGTGAGTAACACAATTGAGAGAGATAAGATAGTAGCTTCATGGTGTGGACGTTTTGATGATATTAATAAAACTCATGAGCGTCTAGAATTACTCATAGAATGGTATAATGCCTGGACAGTTGTGGAGAATAACGTAGCTTTGTTCATACAATACATGATTAGTAAGAAGAAACAGAAATACCTAGTTCCTAAAGACATGATCTTATTCTTAAAAGACATTGGAGCTAATAGAAACGTTTTCCAAGAATATGGATGGAAGAACGTGGGTACATTATTTAAAGGAACGGTGTTATCTTATGCTATTGAATTTCTAAAAGAAGAGCTAGACACTGAAACTACCCCTGATGGAACCATAGTAAAAACTATCTACGGAGTGGAAAGAATACCTGATCCAATGCTTCTAAAAGAAATGCAAGCTTACCAAGATGGTGTCAACGTGGATAGACTTGTAGCTTTTTCAGCTCTGATAGCCTTTGCAAAGGTGCAACAATCCAACAGAGGGCTAGCTAAACGTGTAGAAGTTACAAATGTAAATTTGGTTAACTCCCAAAAATTTAGTAAATTAAATTACAGCCCCTTTAGACATATGGGCAGTTCTAAGAGAGGATCTGGAAGTAATCAACCCCCTAGAAATCCCTTTAAAAATATAAGATAGTATGAATTTATTTTCTAATTCTATAAACACCTACTATAGTACTACTACTGGTGGTGTTGTTTATTATACCTACATAACTAATTAAGAATCATGCAGATATATAACGCAATGGATCTCAAAGCTGGTAAAAAAGCTGACTATAACAAGATGGGTACGTTAACCCAACCTATTCAATTCATATCTGAAAAAGAGAAAAATGAGGAATGGAGAGCTTGGAACCTAGATTGGCTAGAGTTTCAAGGCATGAAGCAACTTAGACGTAATGCTCGTAGACTTATGAAGAATTATAAGCTTGCTAAAGGTATTATAGATAAGCAAGACTATATTGTAGAAGAAGATAATGAGATGGCTGATTTAATTGAGACACTTACAAAAGAAGATGAATCAGCTTTAGAACTTAAGTTTTACCCTATTATCCCTAATGTAGTGAATGTACTTACTAATGAATTTAGTAAACGCACTTCTAAAATTATGTTTAGGGCTATAGATGACATCTCTTATAATGAAATGTTAGATGCTAAACGTCAGATGGTTGAGGATGTTTTATTACAACAGGCTCAACAAAAGATGTTTATGAACCTTATTAATCAGGGTATGGACCCTGAATCAGAAGAAGCTCAACAAATGCTTTCTCCTGAAAATTTAAAGAGCCTTCCTGAAATTGAAGATTTCTTTAAAAAAGATTATAGGTCTATGATTGAAGAGTGGGCTACCCATCAGATGAAGGTTGACACTGAGAAGTTTGGTTTACAAGAATTAGAAGAGCGTGCCTTTAGAGACATGCTTATTACAGATAGAGAGTTCTGGCATTTTAAAATGAATGAAGATGACTATGAATTAGAATTATGGAACCCTCTTTTAACATTCTATCATAAGAGTCCAGATGTTAGATATATCTCTCAGGGTAACTGGGTAGGTAAGATGGATATGATGTCTATATCAGATGTTATAGACAAGTATGGCTGGATGATGAATGAAGAGCAATTAGAGGGCCTAGAAGCCGTTTATCCTGTAAGATCAGCTGGTTATGCCATTCAGGGTATGCAGAACGATGGTAGCTATTATGATCCTACTAGATCACATGATTGGAATACTCAGATGCCGTCATTAGGCTACAGACAATACATGTCTGTTTATGATACTAAATTTGGATCAGGAGATATAGTTGAATGGATCTTAGCAGAATCAGAAGATACTATTGACTTTGGTAAAACTCATTTATTACGTGTATCTACAATTTATTGGAAGAGCCAACGTAAGGTGGGACACTTAACTAAGATTACAGAAGAAGGAGAAATTATACAAGATATTATATCTGAAGCATACAAGATTACAGATAAGCCTCAGTATAATACAGCTTTATATAAGCAAAAGACTAAGGATAACTTAGTATACGGAGAACATATTGATTGGATATGGATTAATGAGACTTGGGGTGGTGTAAAGATTGGACCTAACCGTCCTGCTTTCTGGGGTATGAATAACCCTGGAGGTATTAACCCAGTTTATTTAGGTCTTAATGGTGGTAAGCCAGGTAAGCTTCCGTTCCAATTTAAAGGAGATAGTACATTATATGGTTGTAAGCTTCCAGTGGAAGGTGCTGTATTTGGTGATCGTAACACCCGCAGTATTTCATTGGTAGATCTTATGAAACCATTCCAGATAGGTTACAATATTGTAAATAACCAAATAGCTGACATCTTGGTTGATGAGCTAGGTACGGTTATCATGTTAGACCAGAACTCTTTGCCACGTCACTCCATGGGAGAAGACTGGGGTAAAAATAATCTGGCTAAAGCCTATGTGGCAATGAAGAACTTCCAAATGTTACCATTGGATACATCTATTACAAACACTGAGAATGCTCTTAACTTCCAACACTACCAAGTGTTAAACTTAGAGCAGACTCAAAGGTTGTTATCTCGTATACAATTAGCTGGCTATTTTAAGAACCAAGCTTTTGAAGTGATTGGTCTTAATCCTGAACGTATGGGACAGCAGATAGCTCAGCAGCAGACTGCCACTGGTGTGGAACAAGCTATGAATGCTTCTTATGCACAGACAGAACAGTATTTTATACAGCATAGTGATTACTTAATGCCAAGAGTTCACCAAATGAGAACTGACTTAGCTCAATACTATCATTCTAAGAAACCTAGTGTACGTTTACAATATATTACAGGAGCTGATGAAAAGGTTAACTTCCAGTTAAATGGCACTGATCTTTTAATGAGAGATATTAATATCTTCTGTACAACTAAGACTAACTCTAGAGCTGTAATGGAGCAATTAAAGTCTTTAGCTCTTAATAACAACACCACTGGTGCTTCTATATACGATCTTGGAAATGTAATTAAGTCTGAGTCTATAGCTGAATTAACAGGTGTTCTTAAGAATGCTGAAGAGAAAGCTAACTCTCAGAAGCAGGCAGAAATGCAACAACAGCAGCAAATGCAGCAAGAGTTACTTGCATCTCAAGAACGTCAGAAACAAATGGATATTCAGTTTAAAGCTGATGAGGCACAAAAAGATCGTCAAAATGATATTGTTATAGCTGAGATTAGAGCAGCAGGATATGGATCTATGATGGATCTTAATGAGAACAAACAATCAGATTTCCAAGATGCCTTAGCTAAAATTCAGCAGCAAGATAATTATAAGGAACAAATAAGTTTTAAACGTGAGCAAGAAGTTAATAAATCTGCTAATAACTCTCAAAAGTTACAGATAGAACGTGAAAAATTAGCTGTTCAGAAAGAAATTGCAGATAAGCAGTTACAGGTGGCTAAAGAAAATAAGAATAAATATGATGTTTCTTCTAAGAAGAAGAAATAATTATAGCTCTATTATCCAGACCTTAGACTATTATTTCTTAAAAATTGTAAATTTCTAAGATTTAAGTTGTATATTTTTAATGTAGAGATACACAATAAAAACCAAATAAAATGATTGATAATCAGAACAATGTACAGACATCTGTACAACAAGTAGACCTTGACATTGATAGCTGGTTAGGAGCTCCTGGAGCAGACAGTATAGTTACCCCATCAACGGGTAATCCTACTGGTGAAACCACAGAGCTTAAACCTAATATCTTTAGTAAAGAAAAACAGGATCTTAGTTTCTTAGATAAAGAAGATGATGAAGATGATTCTTCTAAAGATGATGAGAAAACTAAGACTCCAAAAATAATTAGTAAGGAAGAGACAAACCACCTTATAGACAATCTTGATCTTGAAGAGGATGAAGAGACTAAAGGAAAGGCTGGCCGACCTAAAACAGATAAGTCTGGATTAGTAGGATTCCTTAAAAAACGTATAGAGTCAAAGGAGATGTTTGCCTTTGATGACTATGATGAAACTAAACAAGATCTTGAAGAGTACTTAGGTACACTTGGAGAGAAAGATATAGAGGAGTTATGGCAAGCTAACGTAGACAATATGAAGTCTGAGGTGGCAGCTAAAACTCCACAAGAGTTTTTTGAGTCATTACCAGAAGAACTTCAATATGCTGCTAAATATGTAATGGATGGTGGTACAGACTTAAAAGGAATGTTCCAAGCATTATCAGCAGTTGAACAAGTTCGTGAATTAGACCCTGCTAAAGAAACTGATCAAGAGCATATTGTTCGTCAATATTTACAAGCAAGAGGAGAATCTTCTGAAGATATTGAAGATGAGTTATCTACTATTAAAGATTTAGGAACTCTAGAGAAAAAAGCTAAACAGTATAAACCTAAATTAGATCAAATGCAAGAAGAGATTGTTCAATCTCAGATTGCTGACCAAGAATCTAGAAAGCAGCAACAAGAACATGCTGCTGAGGCTTATATGAAAAATGTGTTTGAAGCTTTGAGACCATCAGAAATTAACGGTCTTAAGTTAGATAAGAAGACACAAGCTCAGTTATATAGTGGTCTTGTACAACCTCAATATCCTTCTATTAGTGGTAGACCTACTAATCAGTTAGGACATTTGTTAGAGAAGTATCAGTTTGTTGAACCAAACTATCCTTTAATAGCTGAGGCCCTTTGGTTGCTTTCTGATCCAGAAACATATCGTCAGAATCTAGTTAAACAAGGTAAGAATCAAGCTGTTGAACAAACAGTTCGTACTTTAAAGACTGAACAATCTAGAAAGAATAGTAGTACTCATCAAGAAGATGACGAGCCTAGATCTAAAAAGTTAGCTAGACCTACAAATATATTTAAAAGATAATAATATTCTTATAATTTCTAACCCTTAAATTAAAAGCCTTATGGCAACTCCAGTTTTGAACAATGGTATATTTCTACGTGATACTACCTACACAACAAGTTCACACGTAGATTCGTATCACCTTTCAAACTTACTGAAGTCAGCTGAACCTACAGACTTAGGTCCTGTAGATTTGTGGGCTATGGCACAAAAAGTAGAAATGCCTTTGTACCAGATGTCTAGCTTCGGTGGTAAGAACGTTATCTCTGTAGATAACGCTCGTGGTGAGTACAAATGGCAGATTCCAGTAACGCAGGATCTACCTTACATTACAGAAGATATTGAATCAGCTAATGCCACTAAAGGTATTGATGGTCAAGCCTTCAAAATTAAATTGAATAAGCGTTCTTTTGGTCATGGTGATATCATCACTTATGACAAATACAATGGTGTGGAAATGTACATCACTGCTGACGATATCATCCCAGCTGGTGACGGTTTCATTTACACAGTACAATTGGTAAACAATGACAACGCTAAGTACTTGGATAACAAGTATTTAAAGGTTGGTACTAAAGTTTTCCGTAAAGGTTCTGCACGTGGTGAGTACGGTGAAAGATTCTCTGACATCGGTAACATCAATGCAGGTTTCCGTGAATTCTACAACTATGTAGGTGGTGCTGAAGCTCACGTTCACTATTCTGTTAGCTCTCGTGC
>ENA-OUVC01001599-OUVC01001599.1-marine-metagenome-genome-assembly--contig:-NODE-1599-length-13282-cov-3.762893_pt1 | contig 13282 bp, 7 predicted proteins | sample MGYA00248622_ERZ508571 | MGnify/ENA primary metagenome ERZ508571 (study PRJEB26236, sample SAMN06267175) | marine metagenome | isolation source: Columbia River Estuary | place: USA:Columbia River Estuary... | reverse complement strand
TTTTCGTTAGGTGGTCAACTTTTGTATCTTTGTATAGTTCCTGTTCAACGGAACCCGCCATGAGCAAAACGATCCAATTTATTATAAACCCCTCTGAATTAGGGGCCGGAACCCGAGGTGCTTCCTTGGGGCCATTCGCCATTCAAGCAGCGTCCAGAACGCAAGGCAATTCATTATTTACTGATATTTCTTGGGAAGTGCTTCCTGAGTTGAATCATTTGCTTGATCGTCCGATTATTTATCCCTTAGCTAAGCGAATTGACGGGATGCAACGCGTATATCAAACGGTTTCTTCCGCAGTGGTTTCACATATTCAAGCCAATCGGTTTCCTCTTATTTTAGCAGGTGACCACGCCTCAGCCGGTGGAACCTTGCATGGATTAAAGGCTGCTTTCCCCGATAAGCGAATTGGTGTGGTTTGGATTGATGCCCATGCGGATTTGCACTCGCCTTACACAACACCCTCTGGTAACTTGCACGGCATGCCCCTTGCTACTGCATTGGGTGTCGATAATCTTCCGTGTCAACGTAATCATGTAGACATCGAAACTTCCCTTCAATGGACCCAATTAAAAAGTAATTCAGTTAGGTTCTCCGATTTAATTTATGTTGGTGTACGAAGTACAGAACCGGAAGAAGATGCGGTAATTGAAGCAGAACAAATTACCAATATCACGGTAGAGCATGTTAGGTCAATGGGTGTTCAACACGTTTTGGAACAAATCACACATCAATTGAGTGCCTGCGATGTACTTTATGTCTCCTTCGATGTAGACTCGATGGATCCGGTTGAAACTTCCTTTGGTACAGGTACACCAGTACCAAATGGCTTAACGGTACAAGAAGCAAAATCACTCCTTGAAGGATTGTGTCTTTCACCTAAGTTAGTCGCCTTAGAATTCGTTGAGGTGAACCCCACGCTGGACGAGAAAAAAAATAGAATGGCCGAGGTTGCCCTCGATTTAATCACCAATTGTACACGTACCTTAATTGAATCATGGAAGTAGCGTTGAAGGATATCCTATTAACTAAAGGGAAGGAATGGTTAGGAATTGATATTGATCCATCCTGGATTCAGTTTCAACCTACTCGAAAAGGTGTCCGTGGTGATGTAACCTTGATGGTTTTTCCATTTGCTAAAGCACTGCAATTACCGCCCGCACAAGTTGCCGAACTGATTGGAAAGCACGTGAAATCAGAAGTTTCATTTGTTGCGGATTTCGAAGTGATTCAAGGATTTTTAAATTTTGTATTTTCTGAGACCTTATGGTCTGACCAACTTATCGCAATCAATCAAAACGAATCGTTCGGATTAGCTCAACCCGATTCTAAGGAGATGGTCATGGTAGAATATGCTTCACCGAACACCAATAAACCGTTGCATTTAGGTCACCTTAGAAATATTTTCCTTGGCTATGCGGTCGCCCAATTAAAAAAAGCGAATGGGCATCAAGTAATCAAAACACAAGTAATTAACGACCGAGGAATCCATATTTGTAAAAGCATGTTGGCTTGGCATCGCTTTGCGCCACTTAATGCCAATGGCGAGCGAGAAACTCCAGCTAATTCTGGGATGAAAGGGGATAAGTTAGTTGGTAAGTATTATGTGGAGTTTGAGAAGCACTTACAGCTTGAAGTTAAAGAAGTTCTTGCGCGTTGGAATGAAGGAGATTTTTCCAACACATCTGCTTCGGCACTTGAAAAATTTCAAGAATTAAATCAGGCGCTCGTTGGAAAAGATGAAAAGGCACAAGCCGCCATTTCCGATAAAATCAAGGAACTCGCGAAAAATGAAACCGAGATTTTAAGAGCCGCTAAAGATATGTTAGTGCGATGGGAAGGTAGGGATCCGGAAACCTATTTACTTTGGTCTACCATGAATGGTTGGGTTTACGAAGGATTTGATGTGACCTATCAACGCATGGGGGTAGATTTTGATAAATTGTATTACGAAAGCGACACCTTCTTACTTGGAAAAGACCAAGTAATGGACGGATTAGCACGAGGTGTTTTTTATCAAAAACCTGATGGAAGTGTTTGGATAGATCTTACGCCCGATGGATTGGATGAAAAACTGGTGCTTCGTTCGGATGGTACAGCGGTATATATGACGCAAGATATTGGCACTGCGATTGAACGTTTTCATGATTATCCAGCCTTGTCTGGAATCGTTTATACGGTAGGAAATGAGCAAGACTATCATTTTAAAGTCCTGTTTTTAATCCTTGATAAATTAGGTTATTCATGGGCGAAAAACTGCTTTCATTTATCCTATGGCATGGTGGATTTACCTTCTGGAAAAATGAAATCTAGGGAAGGTACCGTGGTTGATGCAGACGACCTTATGGAAGAGGTGGTGAATGCGGCAACGGTAATGACACAAGAACGAGGTCAAATCGCTGAATTAACCGAAGGTGAGCGTCATAGCTTGTTCGAATCCATCGGTATGGGCGGCTTGAAATATTATTTATTGAAAGTTGACCCGAAAAAACGAATGATGTTCAATCCCGAAGAATCGATTGATTTAACAGGAAATACCGGTCCGTTTATTCAATATACCCACGCTCGAATTAATTCATTATTGCGAAAAGCAGTATCAATCCAAATCGATGAGTCCGTGTTGGTGATTGAATCCGGAGAAATTGAACTCATTAAATTGCTCGCTGCATTTCCTCAAACGATTGCCGAATCAGCAGACAATTATTCTCCGGCCTTATTGGCAAATTACCTGTATGAATTGACAAAGGCCTATAATTCTTTTTATCAGCAAAGTCCCATCCTAAATGAAACCAACGAAGGGTTGCGTGCTGCCCGCATCTTAATCTCAAAAAATGTCGCCAAGGTGTTGAAAACTGGGTTAACTATTTTGGGGATTAATGCACCAGAACGGATGTAATCCGAGTTCATTTTTATACTTTTAAGGACCTAAGTTCTACTATGAAAGTATTTACACTATTATTGCTGTTTTTTGTATCCCTGCAAATTCCTGCACAATCTAATTCAAAAGATCATATCACTTCCATTTGGAAGCAACCTAAAGAGTCTTTTCCGCGCTTCATAAAATTTGACGGGAAAGTTTCCTTAGCACCTGAATCACATGGTAAATTTATCCATGAATTATTCGCGTTACCTATGGAATATTCGTTCATCCTTTCTGATAAAGTAAGTGATCAGCTCGGTTGGATTCATTACACGTATTCTCTAAATTTCAAAGGAATTCCACTTCGTCACAACATGGTTAAAATTCACATGAATGGTAATCTGTTGGTTTCTGTTAATGCGGCTCTAAATAAGGTTTCGGGTTCGATTACTCCTTCCATTTCAAGCGACCAAGTGATAGAAACAGCGCTGAATCATGTGCATGCATCGCGCTATAAGTGGGAGATGCCTGACGAAGAAGCTTTACTCAAAATGGAACATGGCAGCGAGGCTAGCTATTATCCAACGCCTGAATTGATGTGGTATACGAACCCTTCGGCCAATACAACTTCTTTGGTTTATGGTGTAGATGTATATGCGGATGAGCCCTTGTCTAGGCAGTTCATTTATATCGATGCCCATACTAATCAAGTTGTTGCAACGGAAAATAAAATACATACTGCGGATAGTAACGGTATTGCCGTTACAGCCTATTCTGGTAATCGAGTAATGGTTGCAGATTATTTTGCCTCTCAATTTAGACTGCGTGAAACTGGAAGAGGAAATGGAATTCAAACATATGACTTGAATAACACCTCGAATTATGGAGCAGCAGTAGATTTTATAGATGCGGATAATTATTGGAATAATACGGTCAATCAAGACCATTTTGCCGGTGATGCACATTGGGGAGCAGAAATGACCTATGATTATTTTTGGCAAATCCACAATCGAAATAGTATTGATGGAAATGGATTCTTATTGAAAAGCTACATGCATTACAATACCAATTACAATAATGCTTTTTGGGATGGACAACGCATGACCTACGGGGATGGGGATGGTTCTACATTTAATCCGTTAACGGCGATTGATATAACAGCTCACGAGATTGCTCATGGGTTAACTTCCAATACATCCAATTTGGTTTATTCAAATGAATCAGGTGCTTTAAATGAATCCTTTTCAGATATTTTTGGTGTTTCCGTTGAGGCGTTTGCTAACAATAATGTACTAAATTGGATTATGGGCGAGGATGCTACGCCAAATGGAAATGGGATTCGAAGCATGAGTAATCCCAACGCCTTTTCTGATCCGGACACCTATTTAGGTACCCACTATTATACGGGAACCCAAGACAATGGAGGTGTTCATACGAATTCTGGGGTTCAGAATTTTTGGTTTTATTTACTCACAGTCGGTGGAACAGGAACCAACGATATCAATAATGCATACAATGTAAGCGGCCTAGGTATTGTAGATGCAGCGCGCATCGCATTTCGCAACAACACCTTCTATTTAACGCCAAATTCCGATTATCAAGATGCACGTTTTTATGCAGTTCAGTCTGCCATTGATTTGTTTGGTGCATGCTCTCCAGAGGTAATGAGTACCACCAACGCATGGTATGCGGTAGGGGTGGGTCCTGCCTTTTCTTATACCGTCAATGCAGATTTTTCAACCGCTTTTCAAGATTATTGTCAGGCACCAGCATTGGTTAATTTTACGAATGAGAGTTTTAATGCAGGTTCCTTTCAATGGAATTTTGGCGACGGCACGACATCGTCTGCGCTAAACCCTTCGCATACGTATCAAAATCCTGGCTTGTATTCGGTTTCCTTAATTGCCAGTGGTGGGGCGTGCGGTACAGATACCTTAATCTTGGTGGACTATATCAATGTGGATCCAAGCTTGCCTTGTGCAATAACCATGAATCCGGCAGGATTAAATCAAACGCAAACATCATGCACGGGAACCTTATTCGATCCGGGGGGTGCTGCAGCTAATTATCAAGATCTTGTAACCAGTGAGATTACTATTGCTCCCATTGGGGCAGCGAGTATAACCCTCAATTTCTCAAGCTTCGATCTAGAAGCCAATTACGATTACCTATACATTTACGATGGTCCGAATAATACGAGTCCTTTGATCGGTCAATATACTGGAAATACGCTCCCGAATGCTGGGGTGATTAATACAACGTACGGTGCCGTAACCTTGAAGTTTTTTTCTGATACTTATGTGACCAATGCCGGATTTATTATGACATGGGCTTGTCAAATACCTACCAATCCTCCAGTAGCTGATTTTCAGGCCAACGCGGTTACCAGTTGTACGGGGGATATTGATTTTTATGATCAATCTACTGGTGGTCCAACAAGTTGGGCTTGGGATTTTGGAGATGGCGGTACTTCATCACTTCAATTTCCAAGTCATGTGTATACGCAAGACGGTCAGTTTACAGTTACTTTGATTGCTGGAAATGCCTTCGGAACAGATACCATTAGCTTTGCACAATATATCACGATTAATCGTCCGGATGCTCCTCTCACTGCAGATGTGATTATTTGTTTCCCTGATTCAGTAACGGTTAATGCGACGGCAAACGGCACTATGTCCTATTATGATGCGGAGTTTGATGGAAATTTATTGACGACAGGGCCGAGTTATTCTACCTTTTTACAACAAACCGATACGGTTTGGGTAGAGTCTGTTGAGAACAATCTTTCTCAATACCTAGGACCATTAAATAATTCCTTTGGTACGGGCGGACAGCATAATAACGCAACCACGCAATACATGATATTCTCGGTTAATGAACCCCTAACAATTGTTTCGGCATGGGTAAATGCAGGTGCAACTGGAGATCGTACAATTACCTTATGGGATGCGAGTGGTAATCAGTTAGATTCTAGGTTTTTAAATATTCCTGCTGGTGGTTCACGGATTTCACTAAACTTTCATGTGGAACCTGGGGTAAATTATCGAATTGGTGGAGCGCAGATGAATTTGTATCGTAATAATGCCGGTGCGGTGTTCCCATATCAGATTCCCGGCTTGGTTTCCATCACAGGTTCAAGCGCAGGAGGGGCATTTTATTATTATTTCTATGACTGGGAAGTGGTTAAAGACCCATGTATAAGTCCAAGAACCCCTGTTCAATTAATTATGGATGAAGTAACCGCAAATGCCACGATGAATACCTTAGGGATGACGGCTACTGTTTCGGTAAATAATAGTTTGAATGCGAATCAATATGCTTGGGATTTTGGCGATAATAATTCATCGAATGGATTCTCTCCTTCACATACTTATAGTGTTCCTGGTATATACACTGTAACCTTAGTGGCATCGAATGCCAATTGTTCCGACACCACAACGTTTGAAGTGATAGCAGACAATGCCTCATTAACTGAACTCAGCGGAAGTAATTTGTTGCTTTATCCAAATCCAGCGAACGAGCGCTTGAATGTTGAGTTCACCTTTGGCATTGCTCAATCTGTATCATTGGTGGATGCCGCAGGTCGGGTGGTGATGGAATGTCCAATTCTGAGTTCGCTTTCTTACCTTAACATTAGTGGATTGGCACGAGGTACGTATCGGGTTGTAGCCAGCTTTGGTGATGGTACCAAGTCTGTTAAGCCTTTTGTGAAACAGAATTAATTCCCAAAGATTACTTCATCCGTAATTTCACGAACCATTTGAAAAAGCTCTGCTTTGAATTGCTTAGGGTCATATAGCCCACGTTCCATTTGACGTAATTTGTGTTCCCATTGTCCAGTAAGTTCAGGGCTTTTTAGCAGGTCGTTTTTAATGGTGTCAATTAAATGCATGCCGGTATCGGTAGCGATGAGGTTCTTTTTCTTTTTCTCGATGTATTTTCGTTTAAATAAGGTTTCAATGATGGCGGATCGGGTAGAGGGTCTTCCAATGCCGTTTTCCTTCATTAATTCCCGCATTTCCTCGTTCTCTACTAGTTTTCCAGCAGTTTCCATGGCTCTAAGAAGCGTCGCCTCGGTGTAAGGTTTTGGTGCTGATGTTTTTCCTTGATGCATGAAGGGTTCATGCGGACCTTCTTCGCCTTCCGTGAACAGGGGTAAGATTTTATCTTCAGATTCCCCTTTTTTCTGAACTTTTTGATCTAGGTCTTCATATACCACACGCCAACCTTTATCTAAAACCTGCTTCCCGGTTGCTTTAAATGTTAATTGATCTACTTGACCCATTACGGTGGTATTCGAAACCTTGCATTCCGGATAAAATGCAGCAATTAACCGTCGAGCGATTAAGTCATATATTTTATGTTCATCGGGTGAAATTCCAGAAGGAACGATTCCGGTAGGAATAATAGCGTGGTGGTCGGTTACCTTGCTGTTGTCGAAAATAGCTTTTGTTTTAGGAATGGGCTTGTCCAACAATGATTCAGTAAATCTACTGTAATCTCTTAGCCCTTTTAATACATTGGGTATTTTGGGGTGAAGATCTTCAGAGAGGTAGGTGGTGTCAACCCGTGGATAGGTCACCAGTTTTTTCTCGTAAAGGCTTTGAACATGCTTGAGTGTTTCATCGGCACTGAACCCATAACGCTTGTTACCATCTACTTGCAATGAAGTTAAGTCGTACAATCTCGGATTTCCTTCTTTCCCTTCCTTTTGTTCAAAAGAGGTGATTTTAAAGGGTTTGTCTTTCAAATATTCCACGCCTTTTTTGGCTTTTTCTTCCGACTTCAAGCGATCAATTTGACAAAGGAACTCTGTTTCTCTGTACATCGTTTTAAGTTCCCAGTAGGTTTCGGATTTAAATGCATTGATTTCCTTCTGCCGTTGTACAATCATGGCGAGGGTAGGGGTTTGCACTCGACCAACGGATAAGGTCATTTTTGCCGGGGCAAATTTTTTGGTATAGAGTCGGGTTCCATTGATGCCTAGCATCCAATCGCCGATGGCACGTGAATTTCCAGCAGCAAATAAATTATCGAATTCTTCTCCATTTTTAAGCTTAGAAAATCCTTCTTTAATGGCTTCATCCGTTAAGGAGGAGATCCACAGCCGCTTTACTGGCACTTTGCAACCTGCTTTCAAGAGTACCCAACGTTGAATTAATTCTCCTTCTTGGCCCGCATCCCCACAATTAATCACTTCTTCACACTGAGAAACTAATGTTTTGAGTACATTAAATTGTCGCTGTACCCCTTCATCCTTGATGACTTTTATGCCGAATTGTTCCGGGGAAATAGGTAAATCCTCAACACGCCACTGTTTCCAGTTTGGATTGTAATCTTCTGGTTCTTTCAGCGTGCATAAATGACCAAAGGTCCAACTCACCCAATACCCATTTCCTTCAAAATACCCCTCTTTCCGAGTGGATGCACCAAGGATTTGAGCCAAATCTCGTGCGACACTCGGTTTTTCCGCAATGCACAGTTTCATTTACTTTTTGAATTTACGGATACCCTTAAGTAAGAACTTTTTGTAGCTTTCGATTTCTGGGGTATATCCAATGCTCTCGGTAAGGTCTTTCCCTTCGTGATCAGTCACTACATACAAGGGTTGTTGGAAGCTTTTATAATTAATTACTTCGTACTCTGCCCATTTATTTCCAACGTCTCGTATTTTTCCACCCAATTCCTTGGAATATCGTTGTTCGCTTTCTGGTAGTGGTTTGTGGTCGTCAACATACAGCGAAATAATGACAAAATTCTTTTGAAGTAAAGGGCGGATTTCATCATTCGTCCATACGGTGGATTCAGTTTTTCGACAATTTTGACAAGCATGTCCGGTGAAATCCATCAAGATTGGTAAATTTCTTTCTTTGGCATAGGCACGGCCTTTGTATAAATCATGAAAAACTAAAATTGATCCATCACCCACAGGATGCATGTCTGCGGAATATTTATCTGTTATAGAATCTTGTTTTACCCCGGTTTCTAGTCCGCCATTATTGAAACGGAAGTTATCTTCAGAATGTGTTCTTGGAGGAGCAATTCCATCAATAAGTTTCAAGGGGTGTCCAAACATCCCTGTGAATAGATACACAGAAAATACAAGGGAAGCAAAAGCAAACATGAATCGAGGTACACTCAATTTTTCTACAACCGAATCATGAGAGAATCTAATTTTTCCAAGTAAGTAAAGACCCATGATCATAAAAATTACAAACCAAGATCCGACAAACCACTCGCGGGTAAGGATATCCCAATGGTATGCCATATCCACTGCGGATAGAAACTTCATTGCCAAGGCGATTTCAAGAAGACCTAAAACCACTTTAACGGAATTTAACCAACCACCCGATTGTGGTAGCGAATTTAACCAGCTCGGGAAAATAGCAAATAAGGTAAATGGAATAGCCAGGGCAAGGGAGAATCCACCCATTCCCATGGCAGGTGTAAGATAAGAGCCAGTAGTTGACGCCGTAACCAAGAGACTACCAATGATTGGACCTGTGCATGAAAAAGAAACAAGACCTAAGGTGAAGGCCATAAAGAAAATGCCAATGTAACCACCGCGATCGGCTTGCTTATCCATTTTATTCACCCATTTACTAGGGAGTTGAATTTCGAATGCGCCGAGGAAAGAGAATGCGAACACCATGAAAATAGCAAAGAAAACCAGGTTCATCCAAATGTTTGTGGAAAGGTCATTCAACCCCGTAGTTCCTAGTACTGCGGTAAATAAAATCCCAGAAGTAACGTAAATAACTACAATGGAAATACCATAAACAAGTGCTTTAATGATTCCTTCTGCGCGTGTTTTTGATTGTTTGGTAAAGAAAGTAACCGTCATCGGGATCATCGGGAACATGCATGGGGTTAGTAGGGCAAATAAGCCGCCACCAAATCCAGCCCAAAAGGTCCACCAAAGTGTATTTGGTTTTTTCGGAACTGTGGGTTTAATTTCTTTTGGCTCCATGGTTTCGTCTGCGCCATTTACGTTAGCGCTACCTTGGGCATTACTAGTGTCTTGTTCCACTGATGAATTATCATTTGAGGCAAGCGCGCTTTTGTATCCACTTATTTTAACGGTGGCGTCTTGAGCAGGTGGGAAAATACAACCGGCTGCATCACAGATTTGAAAGCTGTAGGTGAATGGAATAGAGAATGCATCGTCGCTCAAAATTTCTATTTGTTGTTTGAATGTGGCGCTTCCTTCAAAATAAAGCTGTTCGCCTAAGTCGTCAACGAACTTCTTTGGAGCACTCCCGTCCTTAAGTTTCCCAATCAATTTAAAATTCTTATTGGCTTTGATATCAAAGGTGGTTGGAGTTCCTGTAAAATCCGCCTTTTTTGGGTCGTGATTCACCGAGAAAATGTGAAAGTGGTTGAGCAAGGTTGCTTTACCAACAATGTATGCGTGACTACTATCGATTTTTTCTACATTAAATTTCCATTTAATGTGGTCTTGCCAAGAACCTTGAGCAAATGCTGCTATGCTTAACAGAAGTAAGCAGGTAGATAAAAGATACCTCATAATTAGTTGTTAATTTGAATTGTTATAGGCACATCAATGGGTGGAATACATTTGGTTTCATCGCAAATCATGTAGTTCAGGGTTAGTTTGATAGCCCCTGACTTTTTTACGCGGAAACCTTGGCGAATTTCTACTTGATTTTCCCAAATGTAAACCATTCCTCCAAAATTATCATCTTGATGTGCAACGGGTGGTGTTAAAAATTCCAAACTCCCAGTTTTCTTTATCCCTTTGTTCTTGTCGAAGGTTACGCTTAATGCGATAGGCCCGAGGTTTGGGTCAGTTTTAGGGGAGTACAAGTGCCAAGAAGGATCAATTGTTCCTTTGATGACAAGTTCATTTGAATTCTTATCCCATAACGCATTCCAAGTTACATGGTTTTGAGCTTGAAGCTCAAAACCATTGAATAATAGGCAAAGAATTAAGGATAGAAAAGTAACAACACGACGCATGTCGCGAAGTTAAAAAATTATATCTACAATTTTAGAAATTGGAATCCAAACCCCTCCTTTCAGTGTGATGAACTGTTCCCCTTTAGCCCAAATGGTAGTGTGTACCTTTTTTAATCCTTCATCATCACAAAAAATGATCTCTACTTTACCCCGATGGGTGTTTCCTAAAATCATTGCTTTGTGCAGTTTTTGCCGCAAATTAGCTTCTTGTTCAATGGAGCTTAGTTTATCATAGGTGCAATTTGTAACTTGCTCCTTTTGGATTTCTTGGATTTCTAAAAACATAGTAGTGAGTTTTGTCCTTTGAAGATAGTAAATTATTCTAAACTACCAAATTTACCAAGGCAATTTTGCATCTGCTGAAATGTGCTGATCATGGGAGATTCCAGCTTCAAATAAAAACGCACCTGTTATTGCAATCATGGCCGCGTTGTCTGTACAATATGAGGGGTGTGCTACATGCACGGAGAGTTCAGGTTGGGCTGATTGCCAAGCCTGAAGTTTGGCTCGCAATCCACGGTTTACGGAAACTCCTCCACTTAACGCGATGCATGTTATACCTGTTTGTTGCTGGGCCTTTTTTAGTTTTTTTAGTAAGATTTCTGTAATGCTGTGTTGAATCGACGCACAGAGGTCGTTTAAGTTAACCGTCACAAAATCAGGATCTTTAGCTACTTCTTTTTTTAAAAAATAAAGGATGGATGTTTTTAACCCACTGAAACTGAAGTTTAATTCCGGAATATTTGGTTCTGAAAAGCTAAATGCGGTCGGGTTTCCAGTTTGGCTGTATTGGTCAATAAGCGGTCCGCCGGGATAGGGTAATCCCAACATTTTGGCTGCTTTATCAAAGGCCTCTCCTGCCGCATCATCGATTGTTTTTCCGATGATTTCCATGTTCAATGCATCATGAACGACAACGATTTGCGTATGCCCACCACTTACCGTTAAGCATAAATATGGAAAACTAGGGGCAGTCATTCCTTCATGGGTAATGAAATGACTTAAGATATGCGCCTTCATGTGATGCACTCCAATTAAGGGTTTGTTTAACGCCAAAGCGAGCCCTTTTGCAAACGAAGTGCCGACCACGAGTGAGCCCATAAGGCCTGGTCCTTGAGTAAATGCAATCGCATCAATATCCTTTAGAGAAATCTGAGCCCTTTCTATTGCTCGATTAACTACAGGTATAATATGTTCGATATGCGCTCTACTAGCTAATTCAGGAACTACGCCTCCATATGCTTCATGAATCAACTGCGTGTGTGTTATGTTCGCGAGAATTTGCGTTCCTTTCAGAACTGCTGCTGATGTATCGTCGCAAGACGATTCAATTCCTAAAATCAACTGATTATTCAATGCAATGATTAATTTTGTTCGCGCATGACAAAAGTAATTAAAATCCTTGGCAGAACCTTCGGGGTTTTCTTTGAGTGGATCTTGATTTTTGTCATCTTATTTGCTTTCTTAATTCGTACCTCTTCCTTTCAATCCTATCTCGCAAAGCAAGCTACAGATTTCTTCTCGAAGGAATGGAAGACGAACGTGAATATCGGTAAGGTGGATATCTCTCTTTTTAATAGAGTTTATCTGGAGGATGTGTTGATTCACGATTTATCGGACAAGCGATTGGTATCTATTCGTAGCTTGGAAGTTTTAATACATGGATTTGGTGCGCATCACTTGACGATTGATGAGGTAATTCTGGAGAAAGGTGCAGTATGGGTCTATGCTGAAAAACCTACTGGTGAAATGAATTTTCAGTTCATAGCCGATTATTTCGCTTCAGAGGACACCACTTCAACCTCTTCAAAGTTCACCCTTGCTTTGAATAAAATCACACTGAAACAGACCAAACTACGGTACGATGATTTCCGAATCCCGAAGATGAAAACAGGCCTAGATTTTAATCATGTTGCGCTTGAAAATGTCAATTTAACGGTATCTGAATTTATCAACGATGGCCCGCTTACAGCGTTTAGTCTTGATGACTTTCATACTAAAGACCAATCCGGTCTTTGGGTTAAGGGCTTGAAGGCTAAGGTAGCAATCAATGATACTGGGTTAAGGTTGAATTCGGTGTATATTAAGTTAAATCGGTCAGAAATTCATGCCTCTGAAATCGCATATTCGTATACTGACCCTTCTGCATTGAAGGATTTTAATAACAAGGTGATTTTCAATATAGCCATACAACCAAGTTCTATTAATCTTGCAGATGTAGCATTTTTTGTTCCAGAAATGAACGGAATGAATGAACAGGTTCAATTAAGTGGCACGCTTTACAATGTGGTGAATCATTTCAAAATCAAAAACTTAGACTTAAGGGTTCGAAAAAATACGTTTTTAAAGGGAGATTTAGATTTACCTGATTTCTCTGATTTTGCTGCATATCCCTTCCGAGAGGTAATTCGTAAGGCTTCATTTGATATGGCTGAGTTAAGT
>ENA-OUVC01001598-OUVC01001598.1-marine-metagenome-genome-assembly--contig:-NODE-1598-length-13284-cov-4.269705_pt1 | contig 13284 bp, 10 predicted proteins | sample MGYA00248622_ERZ508571 | MGnify/ENA primary metagenome ERZ508571 (study PRJEB26236, sample SAMN06267175) | marine metagenome | isolation source: Columbia River Estuary | place: USA:Columbia River... | reverse complement strand
ATCAACACGGCATGTGGCAACGAACGTCCACCCAAGTGCAACAGTTCCAACACCTCATCGAAGGATGCAGAGTCCGAACCGCCCATTGCACAAATTGGGAATGCTCGCTCTAATCCAGGAAGCAGATCGCTTGACAACATGGACTCGCGTGTGCGCATCCAGTTTCGATTTCCTTGCACTGTATTAATTTCGCCGTTGTGCGCAATATAGCGATACGGGTGCGCGAGCGGCCACGAAGGAAACGTATTAGTGCTGAAGCGGCTGTGCACGAGCGCCATCGATGACTCCATGCGCTCGTCAATCAAGTCAGGGAAAAACTGTGCGAGCTCGGGCGTTGTCAACATGCCCTTGTAAATGAGCGTGCGTGCAGACAGCGATGGGAAATACGTTTGCTGCTCCTGAGCAAGTTCGTGCTCAATGCGCTTACGTGCAACAAACAACAAACGGTCAAGCGCAATTCCCGACTCGCCATTTTTTGCGCGTACAAACATCAGCGAGAAATATGGCATCACGCGACGAGCGCTTTCGCCCAAGCATGCAGGATTCACTGGCACTTCACGCCAACCAAGAACTTCAAGCGCTTCTTCGCGAATGATGTTCTCGATTGCAGTTACTGCAAGCGATCTATTTTCTGTGTTGGCTGGCAAAAACGCCATTCCAACGCCGTACTGCCCTTCAGCTGGTAGCGGAAAACTTGCAACCTCTGAAAGAAACTTGTGCGGAACTTGAATGAGCACACCAGCACCGTCGCCGGTTTCAACTTCTGCACCAGTTGCTCCGCGGTGCTCCATTCGACACAACGCACCGATTCCCATCGCCACAATGTCGTGTGATTTACGACCTTGTACGTCAACGACGAACGACACGCCGCAGGCGTCGTGTTCAAAGCGTGGGTCGTATAAACCGCTTGCAGGCGGCATGGAGTTATGCATTGTCGTCCTCTGTATTCACCGAATTCGTTCGCAGAACGCATTCGGGTGTGAGCGAATTGCTCACCGGGACGACATTGGCCCGTATGAAAACTCTAGCGAGAAATCCTTAAAACAATGATGCCGATTGAAAGTTTGCTGGTCGCTTTTCAAAGTGCGACATCACGGCTTCGGCTTGGTTGGCCTGCCCAATGAGCCTGCCAATTACTTCGCGTTCGCTGGCAAACTGCTGCGCTGCCCCATCGTTTGCCTGCAAATTGAGGAGTTTCTTTGCCCCACGAACCGCATCTGGGCTTCGTCCTGCAATTTCACGAGCAAGCACCATGGCGTCGGCATGTGGGTTTTCCGAAAGGTGTGTCGCAAGACCGATTTCGTACCCTTCTTTTCCAGAGATGATTTTTGCGGTGAATACCAATTCTTTAGCGATATCTGGGCGCACGAGGCGCGACAACATCAACGAGCCGGTCATATCGGGAATGAGTCCCCAGTGCACTTCACGAACCGACAACTGCGTGTCTGGGTGGATGTAACGAATATCGGCACCGAGTGCAATCTGCATTCCACCACCCAGTGCGTGACCATGCACTGCAGCAATCACTGGAACGGGGACTTCTTGCCATACCCAACACACCTGCTGTGCAAGATGCGTGATGCGTCCCTCCGACATAGCACCGGCATTCACTTTTCCATCCGACTTTGGACCTTCTGCCATTACTTGAAATGAACCGAAGTCAAGTCCTGCGCAAAATGACGCACCGTCTCCCGAAAGCACCACTGCGCGAATTTCTGTATTGGTTTTCAAAAACTCGCCTGCAGCGGCCAGCGATGCGAACATGGCGTTATCGAGTGCGTTTCGTTTGTCGGCACGATTCATTCGCACATCGGCAATGCCGTCAACGATGTCGATGGTTACTCGATTGTCTACAACTCCTGGAATCACAGCAATTCTCCCTTTAAGTAGTTCGTCTCTATCGTGGCATGGCACACTTGTCTGTATGCAACTCAACCTGTCAGCCGATGAAGTACTCAAAACCACCCGCAGCGTCCGTAAGCGCCTGGACTTTGATCGCCCAGTCGAGCGTTCAATCGTTGAGGAATGCCTCGACATTGCGCTTCAGGCACCAACTGGTGGAAACCAACAGGGATGGCACTTCATCGTTGTAGAAGACGAAGCGAAGAAGAAGGCACTCGCAGAGATCTACCGAGCCAACTGGGACATTTACGCATCGTTGCCTCGCGGTGGAAACACCGGAGCCGACTTGGGTGACCAAATGACTCGCGTTCGCGATTCCGCTTCATTTCTCGCCGAAAATTTTGAGAAGGCTCCAATGCTGATGATTCCATGCATCAAGGGTCGGTTGGAAAATGTTGACGTAGCAACTGGAGCTGGCGGATGGGGATCACTGCTTCCAGCCGTATGGAGCTTCATGCTTGCTTTGCGCGAACGCGGAATTGGCTCAGCATGGACCACCATCCACCTCATGCTGGATGGGGAAAAGAAAGCTGCTGAACTACTTGGTATTCCGTACGAAAAAGTTACGCAAGGCGGAATGTTCCCAATTGCCTACACCAAGGGAACTGATTTCAAGCCGGCAAAACGTGAGCCGCTCGAAAAAGTGTTGCACTGGGACAAGTGGTAGTCAGTAACTAATCAACAAGTCGCAGCCCAGTTGGCGCGATTGATGCAGTAACTGCCGGTAAATCCACCACGAAGTTGGTGCGATGTGCAGGAAACACATGGTGCGATACCAACACGGCATTGCCGTGCTTATCTTTTGTTGTTCGATCACAACTCAGCACTGGTGAACCAAGTGGAATTTCAAGCAATTGTGCTTCGGTTGCCGTTGCGGCGTCAGCCCCAATGGTTTGTGTCGCACCACCAAGTTCGATGTTGAGCAAGTTGTAGAACGACGAGTTTTCCACGTCGTGTCGCGACAAATGTTTGCCCAGTTCGTATGGGCACCACACGGTGACAACTGCAAACGGATGGTCGTCTGCCATGTTGACTCGCTTCACGCGAAGCACCTGGTCGCATTCCAACACTTTGGCAACTTTGCGCGACGCTTTTTCAAAAGCAAAATCCACAATTCGTCGTGCAGGTTGCAAACCACTTGCCACCATCTGTTCTTCAATCGTTCCCAAACGACCAAGGCTCTGACTCACTGGATCAGATGCAACAAACCATCCGAAACCTTGTCGCGCATTGACAAGACCTTCATCGCGCAGCACTTCAAGCGCGCGCCGCACCGTCACTCGACTGACTGCAAACTCGGTAGACAATTCGGATTCACTTGGCAGCAAGCGACCAGCCAAAAACTGTCCGGCCTGCACTCGCTCGCGCAGCGCAGCAGCTATTTCGTGATATCGGATACTTCTCACTTGTACTATACTTGTATACTTAGAGGCGAAAAGCAACCTCTTCACTCATACATCTTCACCTTGGAGGACCACCATGGCTGTCAGTGCAGGAACACCAATCGAACTCGTCAACAACGTGTACGACAAACTCGCAGCAAACGTAGCGATTGGCCGCAAGCGACTTGGTCGCCCGCTCACCCTCACTGAAAAGATTTTGATCAACCACCTGTCCAAGCCAAAGACACAAGAAATGGAACGCGGTCGCAGTTATGCAGACTTCGCTCCAGACCGAGTTGCCATGCAGGACGCAACTGCACAGATGGCGTTGTTGCAATTCATGACCGCAGGTCTTTCCACCACTTCGGTTCCAAGCACCGTGCATTGCGATCACCTCATTTTGGCGAAAACTGGCGCACGCATCGACATGGGCGTCGCTATCGACACCAACAAAGAGGTGTACGACTTTTTGCAGAGCGTCTCTGCAAAATACGGCATTGGTTTCTGGGGTCCCGGCAGCGGAATCATTCACCAGGTTGTGCTTGAGCACTACGCATTTCCTGGCGGAATGATGATTGGCACCGACAGCCACACACCAAATGCTGGTGGACTTGGAATGGTTGCTATCGGTGTTGGTGGAGCCGACGCAGTGGACGTGATGACTGGTTTCCCATTCAACGTCCGTTGGCCAAAAGTTATTGGCGTAAAACTCACAGGATCACTTTCCGGATGGTCGAGTCCGAAAGACGTCATTCTCGAAGTTGCTCGAGTGCTCACCGTGCAAGGTGGAACGGGTGCAATTGTTGAATACATCGGCGAAGGCGCAGACAGCATTTCTGCAACCGGAAAAGCAACCATCTGCAACATGGGTGCAGAAATTGGTGCAACGTGTTCAGTGTTTGGATACGACCAGCACATGGCCGACTACCTCAAGGCAACTGGTCGCGCCGATATCGCATCGGCCGCCGACAAGGTGACCGAACATTTGCGAGCAGACGAAGGTGCGCAATACGACAAAGTCATTGAAATTGATTTGTCACAGTTGAAGCCGTTGATCAACGGGCCACATACCCCTGATTTGGCTCATAAAGTTGGCAAGGAAATCGGTGGCGAAGCCAGCAAGAATAATTGGCCAACAGAAATTTCTGCGGCGCTCATTGGCAGCTGCACGAACTCAAGTTACGAAGACATCACTCGCGCAGCATCCGTTGCTCGTCAAGCAAAAGCACATGGCTTAAAGGCAAAGTGCGAGCTGCTCATTACGCCGGGTTCAGAGCAAATTCGCGCAACTATCGAACGCGATGGTTTGCTTGCTGACCTGGAAGCAATTGGAGCAACTGTTCTTGCAAATGCCTGTGGACCCTGCATTGGCCAATGGGAACGCTCTTCAGACGTAACGAGCAAGCCAAACACCATCGTCAACTCGTTTAACCGCAACTTCCCCAAGCGCAACGACGGCTCGGCAAACACGCTCAGTTTTGTCACCAGCCCCGACACCGTTATCGCACTTGCGCTCGCAGGTCGTTTGGACTTTGACCCAACTACTGACACCATCGAAGCACCAGATGGAACTCAGGTGAAACTGAACGCTCCAACTGGAGAGGTATTGCCGGCCAAGGGTTACGACGCTGGTAACGACACCTTCATCGCCCCACCAGCCGATGGTTCACACATTGAAGTCATCGTTGACCCAAACAGCGATCGCTTGCAACTACTCGAACCATTCGCAAAATGGACAGGCAACGATTTTATTTGCATGCCAATTTTGATGAAGGCAAAAGGCAAGTGCACCACCGACCATATTTCTGCAGCAGGAAAATGGTTGAAGTACCGCGGACATCTTGAAAACATTTCAGGCAACCTTTTCGAAGGTGCAGTGAATGCATACACCGATGAAGTTGGCAAAGGTTTTGATTTGGTTGACGGTGCTACTCGTCCTTACCCAGAAATTGCACATCGCTGGGGTCTGAACAAGTTTGAGTGGTGTGCGATTGGCGATCAGAACTACGGCGAAGGTTCAAGTCGCGAACATGCCGCAATGGAACCGCGCTACCGCGGATGCCAAGTGATCTTTGCTCGCTCCTTTGCTCGCATTCACGAAACCAACTTGAAGAAGCAAGGAATCGTTCCACTTACGTTCGAGGATCCATCGATTTACGACATCATCGAGCCAGACGACACCATCTCGGTGCGCGGAATGCCACCAGTCCCCGATCAACCAGTGCAGTGCTACATCGTGAAGCAGCGCAACAGTGAGGAAATTCCGTTCACAGCACTGCACACATTTAGCAAAGAACAAGTGCAATGGTTTAAAGCCGGCAGCGCACTCAATGTTGTGCGTCAAAAAGTAACCAAGGCCAAGAAATAGTCAAAGCATGGAAAGTCTTGCACTCATGGTGACATTCATTTTGTTGTACACCATGGTGTTCGGCGCACTTGGCGTATTGACCATTTGGAAAACACCGCGTAACCAATTCGTCCGCATGGCCATGATCGTGCTTTACCTACCTGCGATTTATATTGCGGCTCAGCTGACATTCAATGTGTCGACGCTGATTGGTCGCATCGTGTTCGGTGGCGTTACCGCTGCATGCGTCGGAGCGATCATCGCGTTGATCAAAAAACCAACTAGTTAATCGGTTCCAGGCCTACGCGAGGTATCTGCCCGCAAGTCACCGCTATAGCTCGATGGAAAAGTTGCGCGCAACTCGTCATCTGTAGGCGCACGTAGCTCTCGCGATTCGGCAGGAAGCAATGCGCTAATTGCATTCATGATTGCATGGGTGTTGGCAGCGATTATTTCATCGCTGTTTCCCGAACGATCTAATTCGACTGGAGCACCAACCGTGATACTCACGAGCGGCGGGTTTGACAGATTCAATAAGTCGGGCAGTTTTGCATTGCGTGGCCACACTTTTTCAGTTCCCCACAGCCCAATTGGAATGACGGTTGCATTGGTCTGCACAGCGAGACGCGCAGCCCCCCATCGCCCTTGCAGTTGAGGATTAAAGAATTCAAGTCCGCGCGGAATGGTTCCCTGCGGCATGAGCGCAACCATTTCGCCGGATTGCAGAGCAGCCGCGGCATGTTCAAGTGGCTCATCGCTGCCCGATGTACGGTCGACGCGAATTCCACCCAACAATGAGGCAAGCTGACCTACAAGCGGTGCATCAAACACTTCTTTCTTACCCAAAAAGCGTACGGTGCGTCCTGTCTTTGACACCATCATCGCCACCGCAAACACGTCAAAGTAACTGCGATGATTTGCAACCAAAATGACTGGGCCACTGCTTGGAACATGTTCAATTCCATCAATAGTGGTTTTGGCAAATGGAAACACTTCAGGTCGCGCAAACAACAAGCCAAATTTTTGAATGTCTGAAATTTGCAGCGACGGTTTTGATGTCTCTCCAGATGAATCAAACTGTGCACTTGGCCACTTTCGTGCGGTTGCCATGACCGCAAGACGAGCGTCTGGGTTCACAACATGTGGGAATCCAACCGCACTAAGCAACGGCGCGTCGTACACGCTGTCTGAATATGCATAACTTTTGGCTAAGTCCACGTTGTGGTCTGCACACCACGCTTTTACCGCTTCCAATTTTCCTGCAGACCAGGCAAAAGGTCCAACCAGTTGACCCGTATATTCGCCGTTGCTGTCTACTTCAAAACGCGTTGCAACAACATCATCAAACCCCATTTGCCGCGCAAATGTTGCGATCAAGTCGTGAGGAGTCGTTGTAGCCAACACCACTTTCACGCCGTTCGCGCGATGCTCATCAATAATATTTCGCGCGTTTGAACGAACCAGCTGCGCAAGTTGAGCGGCAACCGAATTCGCCGCGGCAACAACAGCATGACGAGGCTTGCCCTTCATCACTGCAACACCTTGTCGCGCGAGCAACATGCTCGGTAACGTTTCGCCAACCAAGTTGAACACGCGATACAACATGTCTTCGCCAGGCAGTCGAGATGACGACACCACTCCGGCTTCGCGTAGCGCTGCACTCAGTAGTGGGCCAGATGCTTCGCCAATCAGCGTGCGATCTAAATCAATAAACGCTGCTGCATGCATCTGTTGTTTACTCACACACGCAGGCTATTGACTATTGAAACGAGACCTAGAAATCGAGGTCGATAAATCAATCCATGAAACGGGAAAGGCCCCGCTTTGATGCGGGGCCTCTCAACCTAAGATCCAGTCGGCTGGGGGAACCTCCTGGACACTTTCGGGTGGACCTTGGGGGAGGTCTCACCGCGATATGTAATCAAGTATGCCCTACCCGTGGGTAAGCGTTCAAGGCGAACGACACGATAGTCCCTATCTATTTTCGTGATACCCGCCCTCTGCCCGAGTACCCTTCTGGTTATGGAGATTCGCCACTTATCCAGCCTGATCGCCATTGCCGACCACGGGTCGTTCTCTGCTGCCTCGCGGGCGCTTGGCACAGTGCAAAGCAATGTTTCTGCCCATATTTCACGCCTTGAAAAAGAGCTTGGGGTCAGCCTTGTCGAACGCACCAGCGGAAAGCTCACCGACGACGGAGAAATTGTTGTGGAACGAGCTCGGCGAATTATCCATGAACTCGAAGACATCGAGGCCGATATTCAATCTACGGATACCGAAGTTGAAGGTGACACTCGCCTCGGCGTTATTGGAACAACAGGCCGATGGCTAATGCCTCGCCTGCTTCCAGCCCTCAAACGCGAACATCCAAAGGTACGCGCAATCATTCACGAGGGAAGCTCCTCAGCACTTTTGCCACGGTTACTCACAGGCGATCTCGACGCCGCAATTGTTCACTTCCCCATTGACAATCCAGAACTTGATTTGATTGAACTCTTTTCAGAAGACCTCTTGCTCTTGATTCACTCCAATCATCATTGGGCAAACAAAGAATCCATCACACTTGCCGAACTTGCTACAGAGCCATTGCTTCTTCCTCCGCGCAACACGTCCATGCGCCGTGTAATTGATCGAGCAGCAGGCGCGCAACGCCTTGCGCTCACCGCACAAGCTGAAATTGACGGCGTACGTTTGCTCGCCTCGTTGGCATTCGAAGGCTTTGGAGCAGCAATTGTTCCTGCCACTGCAATTCCTGGTTGGCTAAAAGGCGAATACGCACGCGTCGCAATTCCCGAACTTCCGCCACGAATCGTTGGCTGGGCTTCACGCAAGCGTCCGCTCCCGAATAAACCAACACGAGCCGCACTCGAAATCACAAAAGCCGTCATCGCCAAGTCGGGCGGTCGCCAACCTGGCGTTACTACTAATCTCTAGTCGTGTCGACCGTGTCAGCTCTTTCATCCGGGGTGCAGTTACAGCACGCGGTGAAAGGTGCGGCTTCGGCAGAAGTTCGATTTCTTGAAAACGTTGGCCGACATGTGGTGTGGGTCGATATCGACGCCGAATATCACCGTGGCGCACTTTCCGCAGAAGCTTCGGGCGTCATTGCCAACGCCGCCACGATTGCGCTCAACCATCGAATTCCACTTGTGCTTGCTATGGCATCATCGGGCGCAGACATTCTTGAAGGCATCGCGGCACTGCACGGTTGGGGTCAAGCAGCACGCGCAATAGCAAATTGCTCAGGCGTTATTCCCACCTTCACTATTGTCACCGGTCCTGCAGTGTCTGGTCCAGCACTGCTCATTGGTCTCAGTGACTTTGTCATCATGACCGCCGACTCATACGCGTTCGTCTCTGGTCCAACCATGGTTGCCGAGTTCACCGGAATTGCAATTAGCAACGAAGAACTCGGTGGCACCGATGCGCACGCAAAACAAAGTGGCGTCGCAAGTTTGGTAGTTCCCGACTTTGCCGCTGCAGTTGAATCACTAGAACAGTTGCTCAGCTACATTCCAAACAACGTTGACGAACTTGCGCCTCATGTCGCAACGGGAGATCCATCAGACCGTTTAACGCCAGAGGCAGGCGCACTCATCCCCGAGTCGACAACTGGAAGCTACGACGTTCGTAAAATCATTCGATCAATCGCCGATGATGACTATCTGTTTGAAGTTCGCGAGCGGTGGGCGTCAAATGTCATCACCGCGTTTATCACTATTGACGGCGAATCGGTCGGAGTGATTGCTAACCAACCAATGGTGCTCGCCGGAACGCTCGATATTCCCGCATCGCAAAAAGCAGCGCGGTTTGTCTCGTTCTGCGACGCATTCAACATTCCATTACTCACTCTTGTCGACACTCCAGGTTTCTACCCGGGCAAAGACTTGGAGTGGAGAGGCATGATCCGTCACGGCGGACAACTGGTATTCGCATACGCGCGAGCAACGGTTCCGCGAGTATGCATTATTTTGCGCAAGAGCTACGGCGGCGCATACATCGTGATGGATTCCAAAACGATGGGCAATGACTTATGTCTCGCATGGCCAACGGCAGAACTCGCTGTGATGGGCGCCGGTCAAGCGGCAGCCATTCTGCAACGTCGAGCCACCCCCGAAGAACGTGCAGCATTCGAAACCGACTACTCCGAACGCCTACTTAATCCGTACATCGCAGCAGAGCGTGGCTATGTTGACTCTGTCATTAATCCTGAGGAAACACGACGTGAAGTTTCCTCGGCTTTTGCCATGTTGCGCGATAAACGCGAGCGTTTGATGCCACGTAAGCACGACAACACACCTTTATAAAGCTTGCCCCTCTACACTTGTCGGCAGGGAGAGGAAGCTCCCTAACACGATAAGAAGGGAATCACGATGGCTGAAACAATCACCATCATTGATGACCGAACAGGCAAGAAAGTTACTGTTCCGGTTACTAACTCGGTATTCGCGTCGTCTGCACTGCGCGAACTTGACCCAGATTTGCGCATGTACGACCCTGCGTTTCTGTCTACTGCAGCCTGCAAATCTGCAATCACCTACCTCGACGGCGAAAATGGTGTCCTGCGTTACCGCGGATATCCAATTGAAGAACTAGCAGCAAAGTCAACGTTCACGGAAGTTGCATACTTGTTGCTCAATGGCGAACTTCCAAACACGCAAGAACTTGCGCAGTGGAACTACGACATTACGCATCACACCATGATTCACGAAAACATGCGCAAGCGTTTCGTTGACGGTTTCCACTACGACGCACACCCAATGGGCATGTTCATCTCGGCTGTTGCAGCGCTTGGAACGTTCTACGACGATGCTCGCGATATTTTCAACTCCGAAACGCTGGACAAGCAGATCCTTCGCCTCATTGCCAAGGTGCCAACTATTGCGGCAATGACCTACCGGTTCTCTTCTGGACTGCCATTCGTTCTTCCAAATAACTCGTTGTCATATGCGCACAACTTCTTGAACATGATGTACCGCATTGGCGACGACTACGAAGTGAACCCAACACTTGCACGCGCAATGGACGTGCTGTTCATTTTGCACGCTGACCACGAGCAGAACTGCGGCACCACAACTATGCGTGTTGTAGCCAGTGCAAACTCCGATCCGTATTCTGCAACTGCTGCAGCAGCTGCTGCTCTCTTCGGACCACTTCACGGTGGAGCCAACGAAGCAGTTATCCATATGCTCACCGAAATTGGCAGCGTGGACAAAGTTCCTGCCTTTATCGAGCGTGTGAAAAATGGTGAAGAGAAGCTCATGGGCTTCGGTCACCGCGTATACAAAAACTTCGACCCACGCGCTGTCATCATCAAAAAAACTGCATACGAAGTGTTTGAAGTAACGGGCATGAACCCGCTGCTCGACATTGCGCTCAAACTTGAAGAAACTGCGTTGAAAGACGAATACTTCATCTCACGCAAGCTGTACCCGAACGTTGACTTCTACTCCGGCTTGATTTATCAGGCTCTTGGGTTCCCTGAAGAAATGTTCACTGTGTTGTTTGCAATTCCACGCACTGTTGGCTGGCTTGCACACATGGTTGAACTACTTGACGACAAGGAACAAAAGATCAGCCGTCCTCGCCAGTGGTACACCGGCCAAGACGTGCGTTCGTACACCGAACTGCAAAAGCGCTAATTGCGAAGCGCCTTAGGCGCCAATATCAATCACGATTTTGCCCGTGTTTGCATTTGCCGTCATGTGCTCGTGCGCACGCGCAATGTCTGAAAACGGATACCTGCAATCGATTACTGGTCGGATCTTCCCTGATTCAAACAGCGGAATGATTTCGGCAGAAAACCGCTGACTGATTGCAATCTTTTCTTCAATGGGGCGTGCCCGCAGCACGGTTCCTGAAAGTTTTGCGCGCTTCGGCATGAGCCCCGCCAGGTTGAAACTCATGTTTCCGCCGCCCATGACGCCAACCTGAACAATGTGGCCCTTTTGCGCAAGCGACGCGACATTGCGGTCGAGATAGTCGCCACCAATCACACACAACACCACATCTACCCCACGACCACCAGTTGCAGTCTTCACTGCATCAACAAAATCCGCAGAGGTGTAATCAACTACTACATCGGCACCGAGGGCCTTCACTGCAGCAACCTTGCCGGTAGAGCATGTGGCAATGACATGTGCGCCAATGGCCTTACAAATTTGCACGGCTGCTGTTCCGACACCTGAAGCCCCAGCATGCACCAACGCCCAGCGTCCACTTGTGAGACCGCCCTGCACAACGAGCGCATCCCACGCAGTGATGAACACCTCGGGAATAGCTGCAGCGTCGGCAAGCGAAACTCCACGTGGAATTCGCATGGCCTGTCGTTCGTGCACAACAAGTTGCTCTGCATAGGCGCCGCCACTGACGATTCCCATGACTTCGTCGCCAACTTTCCACGCACGCACACGCGCACCAAATGCCTGAACGCGACCAGAGAATTCCATTCCGGGCACTTCATGATCTCCAGGAAACGGATCGGGATAAAAACCCATGCGTTGCAACAGATCGGCGCGGTTCAAACTTGTGGCTCGAACTTGCACCAACACTTCTTCTGGTCCGATCTGCGGTGTCGGAATGTCAGCAAAGGTCAATACCTCTGGACCACCGTGACCGCTGAGGACTACTGCTCGCATGGAACTATTTCGCCATCTTTTCTTGCAATCGGCGATCCAACGTTTCGAGGTATTGCTCAGTGGTTTGCCATGGTGCGCTCTCGCCGCCAACAAGCAACGACAAGTCCTTTGTCATTTCTCCACCTTCAACAGCTTCTACACACACCTGTTCAACCTTGCGTGCAAAGTCAATCAGTTCAGGCGTACCGTCAAGCTTTCCGCGGTGCTCAAGACCACGCGTCCATGCGTAAATGGATGCAATTGGATTAGTAGAAGTTTTCTTGCCGGCTTGGTGATCGCGATAGTGGCGGGTCACCGTTCCGTGCGCGGCTTCTGATTCCAATACTCGCCCATCTGGCGTTGCCAAGACAGACGTCATGAGCCCGAGTGAACCGAAACCTTGCGCAACAATGTCGGACTGCACGTCACCGTCATAGTTCTTGCACGCCCACACGTATCCGCCTTCCCAACGCAACATGCATGCCACCATGTCGTCAATGAGTCGGTGCTCGTACGTGAGACCTTGCTTATCGAACTGTGCTTTGAATTCGGTGTTGAACACTTCTTCGAACAAGTCTTTGAATCGACCGTCGTAAGCCTTCAAGATGGTGTTCTTCGTGCTGAGGAACAATGGGTAATTGCGTTGCAACGAATAGTTCATGGTTGCACGAGCAAAATTTCGAATTGATTCATCAAAGTTGTACATGCCCATGACAACACCAGAACCCTTGAAGTCGGCGACTTTCATTTCAATTGGCTTGCTTCCATCTTTTGGCACATACGTCATGGTGACGGTTCCTTCACCAGGCACCAAGAAGTCGGTTGCTTTGTATTGGTCGCCATGAGCATGACGACCAATCACAATTGGCTTCGTCCAACCCGGAACAAGCTTTGGAATGTTTTGGCAAATGATTGGCTCACGGAAAACCACGCCGTCCAAAATGTTGCGAATGGTGCCGTTTGGCGACTTCCACATTTGCTTCAAATTGAATTCTTTTACGCGGGCTTCATCTGGCGTAATCGTTGCGCACTTCAC
>ENA-OUVC01001594-OUVC01001594.1-marine-metagenome-genome-assembly--contig:-NODE-1594-length-13312-cov-3.612467_pt1 | contig 13312 bp, 6 predicted proteins | sample MGYA00248622_ERZ508571 | MGnify/ENA primary metagenome ERZ508571 (study PRJEB26236, sample SAMN06267175) | marine metagenome | isolation source: Columbia River Estuary | place: USA:Columbia River Estuary... | reverse complement strand
ACGGTCGTTGGGCGTAGGGTTGTAGAATAGTGTGAAGCTATTGCCTGCGCCCCGAGGGGAGACGATTTTGGCGTAGTGGGCCGACACCACATTGCCGTCCTTGTCCAACTGGGTGCGCACGCGCAGGAACAGCCCGTTGTTCTTCATCTTGTCGCGATAGTTGGAGAGGTTGGCTCGGTTTGAATGGTAGTCTTTAACTTCTTTTAGGGTCAGTTCTTCGACGTATCCTTCCTCGGGTGCCTTATGTGGAACGGTTAATTTACAATAGGGCCAGAACTGCGCGCTCAGGATGATGCCGTCCCCTTTATTCGGGAATCGATACGTTACGGAGTGGGTCCAGTCGCCGTAACGGACTTTGCCTTCGTCAAATGTATAGGTGCCGTTTTCTACGTCCACTACTGCGCTTCGTTCAGTCCAAGCGTCTTTAAAACCACGAAAGATGCTGGTGACCTTTATGATTAAATCCATTCGCTTGCCCTGTCCGTGCGGTGGCATCAGTTCTAGCAGTTGCGCATCGTAGCCCACTTCGGTGATAGCCAAGTTAGGTAATCTCGGGTCGGCTGGCTCCGTATCTTTAAGCCCGTTGACCCGGCGGTGACTAAAACCTCCTGACTTTGCCTTCAAGGGGATGGGCTTGCGGACGTAGGGCAGGGTGACTTTCAGCGTGAGCTTAGGCTCTTCGAAATGGAGGAAGTCCTGCTGAGTGACGGTGACGTCGTAAGACTTCCAGCCGGCCGCCGCATCGCTGTTGCTTAAGCTGACGCGCATATCCGTGGTGAAGAAGTAAGGCGGGTCTTTGCAGGTAAAGAGACCGTTTTGGTCGGCTACCCAATCGTCGCCCCCATGCCGGCTATTTTTCGGATTATAGCTGATGCTGTCACCGCGGGCGCCTGCTAACGGCTTACCTTCTTCATCAACAACGATGATGGTCAGTTCCTTGGGGGATGCGGTCAGTCGCTGACTTTTCTCCTTATAGGTTTCGGCGTGCCCTGAAAGTACGCAGGCGCTGGCGAGTGCCATGATCATGAGGGAGGGAGTCTTCATCGGCTTTGTTCAATCATATAAGTGAAGAACGGGTGTACGTAGGGCAGTGCAGCGTTCTTGAAGTCGCTGTGCAGCCAGCGCTCTTTGGTCTCTTTACTGCCATGTCCCTGTTCCGGCCAAGCTGTCGAACGACCCTTTATCTCTAGGTTGTAGTTTATGATAGATTCAGTCTGCACTTTTCCTGTCGCGACCAAAGGGATACCGCCGGCCGCATACGTACTCGCGGGAATGCCTCGGGCCAGTAAGCTATACCAGGTATTCTTTCGGTCCAAGGCCCATTCGGTTTGGTCCAGCATACCTGCGCCGTAGTGCATAGACCCTTCTGCGAAAGGGCGGAAAAAGGGTCGGGCGATTAAATGCTCATTAGTTATGTATTTTGCGGTGTCTTCCGGGCTCATCGTTTGGCGTAGGGGTGGCCAGGCCCAAACATTATTGGTATCCCAATCGCCGTTGAAGCCCCACCCGCCTTGGCGCTCCGACATCGTCAACGCGGGCAGGCTATAGTTACCCTTCATAAGTTCTTGGGTCTTCCATGCGCCATCCCCCAAGCGGTAGATGTCCTCCCAAATGCCCGCGTTCTTCATCGTAACAGGGCACTGGGCCACTTCGTCTCCAGTCGAGTAGCAGTTGATGGCGTATTTACCTTGGGTGATTGCTTCAAAACGTCTTCTCCATGTGATGTTTTGACGCTGATCTCCCGCTGGGAAGGGAAGTGTATGCCATTCCGAGGCAAAGAGACGGGAGTTATACGGCCTCCATGATTCTTCAGTCATCTCCTGTGACTGTTTTGTGTCATTGAACCCATAAGCCTCCGCGGCGACGGCGGCGTTGACCATGAGGTAGCGATGCGGGATGAGTTTGCTTTCCTGGAGGGCATGCGAAGCCACCACGTTGCCGAGGCTGTGCCCAATGAGGGTGGTATTTCCAAAGTCCAGAAATCCCAGCGACACGGTTAAGGCATCGCCCGTTTGGAAGGCATGGAAGACGCCTTTATGATAGTCTAGCCCCGTATCTCCGTACCAACTCACGCCCACGAAGCGTGCCTTGCTGCCCATGGCATAGAGGCGCTTGAAGGTCTCCGCCTGCCAGCCTTTAGCCCTATCGCAGTCGACGTTGTAGCCGTGGAGGAAGACGATCCACTTGTCCGAGCTTTCGTCGTCGGGCAAGCCGACCGGCGAGTCAGTGTTCGTCGCTCGGGCGTCGCCCGGTGGGGTTAAGAGGTTACGCCCCGATGTATCGGTACAGATACGCGTCAGGTCGATGTGTCGGAACATGTCGGTGATGCTGCTCACGGTAATCTTCAGCGGAATCGAGGCTGCAACTTGGCCGCCCTTGGTGACCTGTAATTCCAGCGGCCGGGGGGAGCCTCCGCGGCCTTCCAGCAAGACGACTCCATGTCCTAACTGCTCGATGCGTGTCACCCATGCGTCGGGTAGTTCTAGGTTGCCAGCCGAATCGAGATTTAGGACGGCGGCCTTATCTACGCCGCTGGCGAGGTCTGCCCCGAACGCCTTCAGATTGGGCGCCGTGTGAATCTTCCTCGCCTCCACTGGCGTCAGGGAAGTGAGCACAACGTTGATGGCGTAATCCGGCTGATGGAGGCGATAGCGGTAGCCGTCCGTTGTCGGTAGTAGGCGCACGACTTCCGGGATGGCAAGGTTCAGAGGAAAGAAGTCCGTCAAGTCGCGTTGGCCCTGGATACCACGTTCGGTAAAGTTGTTATAGGTCTTCTCCGTGACGAGCGGGCTGTTAGGTCCACCCGACTCATAGGTGTTTTCGACGACCTGAGGGCGGCCGGGGACGTCGGCATCGTTGGACTGGTGGTCGCCGGCGTCACGGTCGTCGTTGATCCACAAGCGCCAAGGCTTGCCCGCGGGCGGGGCTTCGCCGGCGGAGATGACGCCGTCGCGGTTGGCATCGACCTCGAGCATGGCCGAGACCACCGAAACGTTATCAATCAAACACCCGTAGGTCGTATTAGTGATGGGCACGAAGTTCACCGTCACGCCCATCGCCGCTTGTTCGGCGGTCAGGCTAAAGGCGAGGGTGGCGATGCCCCAGCCAGCCGCGGACTGCGCAGGGATGTCGATGCGGGCGATGGTTTGGCCGGCGGTATCAGTCACGGAGACCCAATAGGCGTTCTTGCCAGCCTGCGGGGAGCCGCGACCGCACTGGTTCCAGTGAAGGAGATAGCCACCCGCGCGCAAAGTGGTGAGGCGCTGCTTGATCCCGAAGTGGCCTTTGGCGGCATCGAGCTCGATGAACTGATTCCCCTGGTTGGACCATGCCTCGATTTGCGTCCCTTGGTAGGCACTCCAGCCGGCGATCATTCCCGCCGAAAGGTAGTCCCACTTAAACGCTCCCCCGAAGTAGCCGCTACGGGCGCCCGCCGAACGGTTGAGTTTGAGCGCCGCCGCAAAGTCGCCGTTCTTTAAGAGGTTCAGCGGTTGGCGGGTGAGTTGAATGGTTCGAGCGAGTGGGCCGGTCGTCGGTTTAGGGCGCGGTGGGTCGTTCGGATTTGTCGGGTCGGTGCCGAGCAGGAGCTCTTCGCGGTCCGAATAACCATCCCCGTCGGTATCAGCATTCGTCGGGTCAGTCCCGGCGAGTATCTCCTCATCGAACGTCAGGCCGTCGCCATCTTCATCGGAGAGACGTTGTTCAAGGACATCGGGGCTGAGTCCAGGAGGGGCCTCCGTTATGGCTGGAGCTGGGTTGCTCGGGAGTTCGAGCGCACGAATGGCGGTGGCGGCGGCGAGGAGAAAGAAGAGGGTGGTTTTCACCCCCTTCAGCATAGCCGTCCCGCATTAAAAACAATAACTAGACTCTAATACTCATTACCTAGACGCCCGACCTTTGCCGGGGCTAGGGCCATGGCTTCAGCGACCAAAACGATAAATCATCCGCTGACGGTAGTGCTCGCCTGGGCGGAGTACGCCGGACGGATAGCCGGCCCGGTGGAAGGACGCTTGATTAGGTGAGTCGGGGAAGAGTCCCGGCTCGAGGCAGAAGCCGTGGCGGTAACTGAACTTTCGTTCCGCTCGGCCAGTGATTGAGCCATCGAGAAAATTACCGGCGTAGAACTGAATCCCTGGGGCGTCGGTGAGGACTTCCAGCGAACGTCCGGAACTAGCTTCCGTGACGCGGGCAGCGAGGCGGAGGCCGGCGGGGCTGCCGAGGTCGAAGCAGTGATCGTAGCCACCAGCCAAGCGGAGTTGGCGGTGCTCGGCGTTAATATCTTGGCCGATGCGGCGGGCGTGGCGGAAGTCGAAGGGCGTGCCATCTACGGTGGCACGTTCGCCCGTCGCGATCAACGACGCGTCGGTCGGGATGAAGCGCTCCGCCGGAATCGTCAGCGTGTGGTCAAGGATGTCCCCCTTGCCAGCGAGGTTGAAGAACGCGTGGTTCGTTAGGTTGCACAACGTCGGCGCATCCGTCGTTCCAGCGAAGTCGATACGCAGTTCGTTGGCGTCGTGGGGCAGTGTGTAGGTGACCGCGACCGTGAGGGTTCCGGGGTAGCCTTCGTCGCCCGCTGGGCTGACGTGCGTGAAGCGAACGGCGGTGGCCCCACTGACGGAAAGGACCTCCGCGGACCAGACTTGCGTGTGCATGGCGTGGACGCCGCCGTGGAGGTGTTGGCCGTTATTATTTTGGGTTACCTGGAAATCCTGTCCATCGATGCTAAAACGGCCGGCGCGGAGACGGTTGGCATAGCGACCGACGGTGCTGCCGAGGTAGGCGTTGTGGTGGACGTAACCATCGACGTGATCGTGGCCCAAGGTGACCTCGCCGACTTCTCCCCGGCGGTCGGGTACGCGGACGGAGGTGAGGGTGGCTCCGTATTCACTGATCGCCACGCTCATGCCACGCCCGTTATTCAGGACATGTAGCCGGATGGATTTACCATTAACCTGCCCGTGGATGCGTGACCGATGCCCAGAGACGCGCTGGCGAGCGAAGGCGACGAGGAGCCCAATCAGGGTAAGGGCGGCGACGGCGAACAAGGCTAGGTCCATGCCCACAAATTGGTGGGCAGACGGGTGTGAGCCAAGAAAAAGCCCCGCGGTGGCGGGGCTTCGTAGGCTTATTTGGTGGTCTCGGCTGGCTTGGCGCCGAGGGACTTAGTCCAGTCGGCCGCAATCCGGACCGCTTCCTGGAGCTGGATATCGTAGTCAGGCCAGTCTTCGTCTTCAAGTGGGTCGCGGACGCGCGACATACGCTTCGACTTACTGGTCCACTCGGCCCCTTCCTTTTTCTCCTGCTCGAGGGCGGCGTCCAGTTTCACGTCGGTGGCCTTGATCGCTTTGGTCGCTAGCACGGTGAGTTCCTTCCGCACCTGCTCACGGAACACGAGGTCATCGCTCCGCTCTTGGCGGCGCTGGTCCAGGGAGAGGGAGACTTCCTTGCGGAGCTGACGGCTCTTGGTCCATTCGATGGAATGGGTCAGCGTCAGGAATTCCGGCATTTCGGCCTGACGCTTAGCGGAAGCCTCACCCAGTAGTTTGACTAGGCCGTCGGAGAGCTTGGCCTTCAGCCAATCGCCTTCGTCGGCCTTTGTAAGGGAGGGCGGAATGGAGTCCCAGGCCAACGGACGCTCCAGGTCGGACTCTGCCACGGGTAGAACCGAGAAGACGGACGGCACGACGATGTCGGCGGGAACGCCCTTGAGCTGGATGGAGGAGCCGCTGGGGGCATACCATTTTTGAATCGTCACCTTGACGGCGGACTTCACGTCGAGACCGCGGAAGACACGGTTTAATTCGATGATGTTTTGGACCGAGCCCTTACCGTGGGTCGTCGTATCGCCAACGATGAGGGCGCGGTTGTGGTCTTTCATGGCGCCGCAGAAGATCTCCGATGCGGAAGCGGAGAGCTTGGTCGTGAGCACGATGAGCGGGCCATTCCAGACGACCTTCTCATTTTCGTCCCGGTAGTCTTCGATGCGTCCTTGGCTGTCGCGGACCTGGAGGATGGAGCCCTTCGGAATAAATAAGCCGGAAAGATCGACGGCTTCAGTCAGGAGGCCGCCCCCGTTTTTGCGGAGGTCCATGATGAGGGCCTTGATGCCGAGCTTCTTCATCTTCTCGATCAGCTGCTCGACGTCCTTAGTCGGGCTCGAGCCTGTGCCGTCGGGGTTCTTGCCGTAGAAGGCGGGGAGATCGATGACACCGACGGTCACGTTGCCGTTACCGTTGGGGGCCTCGAAGCAACGGGCGGAAGCCATCTGGCCGACGAGCTTGATTTGATCGCGCTTGAGGGCGACCGTCTTACGGACGCCGGCGGTATCGATGAGCAGCTTGACGGTGGTGCCTTGCTTGCCGCGGATACGGCTGATGGCCTTCTGGAGGCGGAGGCCGACGATGTCATCCATTTCGCCCGCCTCACCTTGGCCAACGGCGATGATGCGGTCACCCGTTTTCACTTGGCCCGAGAGGTCCAGCGGGCCGCCTGGGAGCACTTCCTTGATAGTGCAGTAGCCATCTTCGTCCGACAGGGTGGCACCGATACCGCAGAGCGAGTTACGCATCGCGATCTCGAACTCCTCGAGCGACTGCTGGGAGAAGAAGATCGAGTGTGGGTCGTACTGCGTGGAGTAGGCGTTGAGGAAAAGCTCTTCGACCTCCTGCGGGTCAAACGTCAGGTAGACACGAACCTTTTCGTAACGCTTCTTGAGGCGGGCGACGGCTTCTTTGACCTTTTCAGGCGTGATAACCGGGGCTGTCGTCTCAGGCGAAGGCTTGGCTTTGGGGCCGGCGGTGGTGCCGGGCTTATCTTCGCCGAGTAGTTCGGAGAGGATATCGAGGCGGAGGCGCCGCGACCAGAGGTCATCGGCGTCGGCATCGCTGGCTGGCCAGTTGCCTTTCCGGCGGTCGGTCGGGAAGACGCCGGGTTGGCTCAGGTCGATTGGTTGGTTGAGGGCGGCGAGGGCTTCGTCTGTCCGCAGGACGACCTTGGCCTTGAAGGCCTTGTAGATTTCAAACGCCGGCGTCAGGTTGCCGCGCTGTAAATAGAGATCGAGGCTCTTAGCGTAGCGGGCGGTGAACTCATCGACTTCCTTCTGCGTGAAGTACATTTTCGCCGGGTCGAGGCTTTCAAAGTAAGTCTTGATGACTTCGTTGGTGTCGATCGACGACATCTCCTTTTTGCTGATGTGGAGCTTCTCGAGTAACGCGACGGTGGCGCGGGTCTCGTTCTGCATGAGCTCCGTAGTTGTGTAGCTCTGGGTCGTCTGACCGAAGGCGGCAGCCGACAGCAGGACCAGTAAAGACGGGGGAAGGAAACGCATAGTGGGGGTATTCAGCGGAGGCGGGCGCTGAGTTCTTCAAGTTTGCGTTTCTCGCTCTCCGTGAGCGAGCCGAAACCCTTCTCGGAGATCTTATCAAGTAAGTGGTCGAGCTCCGCCCGGGCTTGGCCCCGCGAAAGTCCTGTGGCGGAGCTTTTGGTGGCTGTTTCGGGGTGGTAGGCCTCGGGGGGTGCGGGCATGGGCTGGCTTTGTACGACGTAAGCGCCGCCGGCCTCCGGAATTGTCCGTCCCAACCAGCGCCACATCAACCAACCCGAAAGCAAACCGCCTAAATGGGCCGAATGGGCGATGGCTTGCTCGGGGTTCATCGGCCAGGCGGGATTCCAGAAGGTCCAATCATGCCGGCTGGGGAGTTCGAGGAAGATCCAGCCGAGCGCTGCAATACCGGTGGCGAAGATGAGGACCCAGCGGGCTTTGATGGACACCGGGAAGAAAAGAATCAGCAACGAGATGGTGTTCTCCAGTCGGTCGAGCAGGGCGACGACCATCAACGCATAGACGCCGCCAGAGATACCCAGTAGGTGCACATTACTGCGTGGCCCGCCGATTCCCGTGAGCCACCAGACGATGGCTCCGAGCAGGACGCCGCCGAGGAGGGTCTGTAGATAGGCGCGGCGGCCGTAGCTTTCTTCGACGAGGTTACCGAGCCACCAGAGGCCTAAGGCATTCAATAAGAAATGCCAAACGCCACCGTGGACCAGCGCATAGGTCAACCACTGCCAGGCTTGGGGCGCGGCATTGTCCAGCTCCAAGGGCTTCAGGAAACTGTAGTCCTTGAAGCGCGTGCTCCAGTCGATGAGGCCGAGGATGCCGAAGGTCAGCAGCACCCCGAGCGTCCAAGCCGTCGCGGTCAGCTGCCGGCGTTCCGGCGTGCTGTCGCGCATGTAGGCTCGGTCACCGATGCCCACGGCTGGTTCGGCTTAGAGCTTCTTCACGATCTCGTCGGCGAGGCCATACTCGATGGCCTCCTCGGCGGTCATGTAGAAGTCGCGGTCGGTGTCCTTGGTGACTTTTTCAATCTTTTGCTTCGAGGCCTTCGCAAGGATTTCGTTCAGTTCGGAGCGGAGACGTTCCATCTCCAGCGCTTGGATGTGGATGTCCACGGCCGGGGCTTGGATGCGTCCCATGATGAGGGGCTGGTGAATCATCACGCGGGCGTGCGGGAAGACGAGGCGCTTACCCTTGCCCTTGGGCGCTTGGAGCAGGATGGAGCCCATCGAGGCGGCCATGCCAGTGACGACGACCGTGACGGGGGAGCTGATGAGGCGGATGGTGTCATAGACGGCCATGCCTGCGGTAATCGAGCCGCCCGGGGTATTGATGTAGAAAGTGATGTCCTTACCGGGGTCCGAGGTCTCTAGGTAGAGGAGCTTCTCCACGATGTCCTTGGCGGAGGCGTCGTCGACGGCACCCCAGAGGAAGAGCTTACGCTGTTCCAGGAACTTCTTCTGGATGAGCATCGCGCTGGGCGAAGCTTCCTTCGGAGCTGCGGGGGTCTTCTCGTCCTCGTCTTCGTCGTCGTGAGCCATGGGAAGAGTTAACTTGGCACAAAAGGGAGCGGAGGCAAGCGTCTCGAGGAGGGTTTTTATGCACAATTCTTGGCTCAATCCTAAGCGTGTGGGGTGGAAATCTGGGTTTGCCCAGCCCCCTTGCCGCTGGCGCTTGCGCCCAGCCGCGACTTCCAACTAATGGGGGCGTGCTTTCTGTTCGTGTCACTGGCCTGCGTCGGCGCCTCGGTTCCGCCGAGGTCCTGAGTGGCGTCGACCTCTCCGTCGAGGCCGGGACGCTCTACTGCCTCGTGGGCCCTTCCGGGAGCGGTAAGACAACGTTGCTGAAAATCTTAGCTGGTCAGTCGGAGTCCGACGGTGGCCGGGTCCTCTTGGGTGGCAAGGACCTCAAGGCCCTCTCCCCGCGTGATCGGGCGACGGCGATGGTCTTCCAGAACTACGCTTTATTTCCGCACCTGACGGCCCTCGAGAACGTCGCTTTTGGCCTGGAGGCCTTGGGTTTAACGGAGTCAGAAATCCGGACCCATGCCCTCGAGGCGCTGACGGCCGTCGGGGCGGAGGCTTGGGCTTTGCGCCGCCCACAGGAACTTTCCGGCGGCCAGCAGCAACGCATCGCCTTGGCCCGGGCCTTAGCCGCGAAGCCGAAACTACTCTTGCTCGACGAGCCTTTGAGTAATCTCGATGCCGCCGCGCGCATAGAACTCCGGGATCGGCTGCGAGCGCTCGTTCGCTCGCAGGGCTTAACGGTCATCTGTGTGCTCCATGACCAGAAGGACGCGTTAGCGATGGCGGATCAGTTGGGCGTGATGCGGCAGGGCAAGGTCATCCAGTCGGGCGCACCCATTGACGTGTATCGTCGGCCAGTCGACAGTTGGACCGCGACCTTCCTGGGTTCGGCCAATCTTTTTCCAGGGACCGTCGTGCATGCGGCCGCGGGCGAATTCATCGCGAGCACTGCGTTAGGTGAAGTGCGCGGGGCGCTCTCACAGCCGGCGCAGCCGCCAGCGGTGGGTGCAACGCTCGTCGTCTGCATCCGGCCCGAATGCCTGCACCTGGATGCAATGGCGCCAGACGAGAATGCCTTCGCCGGTAAGGTCACCGACTCGCTATTCCAAGGTGATCTTTCGGTGCATCGGTTCACGACCCCCGCCGGACTGGTCTTGCAGGTGGCGGAACTCAACCCCCGCCAGCGGCTAGGTTCCAAGGCGACGGTCTATGCCTGGGCAGAGCCAGAAGACGTAGTGGGCTTAGTAAAATAGGCTTTTATAGCGTTTAGTAATGGCCGTGGAGGGGTGGTAGCAGGGTTGCGTTCTATCGTAATGGGTATTTAGTGCGCTTGTGGCCCGCCCCGCCCCCCAGCCGTCCTCTCGACGCCCCGGCTTTTCGCTGGTGCTGTCGTTGATGGTGGCCGCGTTCCTAGTCCTGACGATTATCGTTCTCGCCAGCTTCATTCGCGTAGAGTCACAGCTCGCCTATAATCGGCATGCGGTGCTGCGCGCCCGTCTGAATGCCTTGGCCTCGATGCGGCTCGCGGGGGCTGCCTTGCAACAGTTTGTCGGCCCAGACACCCGGGTCACGGCGCCTTCGTCACTCTTCGAGGACCCCGCTGTCACGACCGGTAACTATACTTATCCGGTGCTTGGGGTTTGGCAGAGCTGGCAGGGCCGTGACCACGATACAGGTGGGCGTTACGCGGGTCGCCCGTATCGGCCGGACTATAATATCAAGGCCTCTAATTACACGGACAGCTTTGGGGTGCCTGGAGCTGGCCGATTCCTGACCTGGCTGACGTCTTCTTCGATTGGGTATTACGTAGCGCCGTTGACACCGCCGCCGCCCACGCCGCCGCCAGTGGTGATTGTTCCGAAACCTCCCGTGGTGCCAGGCGTGCCTGGGACGATACCGACGCCGCCACCACCCCCAGTGCCGCCGCCGAACAAGCCGACGCCACCGCCCGTCAACCCGAAGCCGACCGCTCCGCCGAAGGTCACCCCCGCCTATGATTCGTCTACCCTCGGGACATGGCGTTTTGCGGCTATCCCGCCGCCGTTCGGTCACTTCAACTACATCTCGCCTTTGGTGGGTCCAGCCACCACGGCAGTCGCATCCGGCCGAATCTATCTGACCCCGAACGCCTTTCCCGATGGGACCGGGGCTTTCGCTTGGTGGATCTCAGGCGAAAATCAAAAGGCCTTGTTGCATCCAGCCGACAATCCAGCGGCGCTGGCGCCCACCATCGATGAGGCCATGCAACGCGTGCGTACTTATGGGAATACCGACTTAGCCGCCCTCGGCTTGGTCGGAACTCCGCCCGGTACTTCCTTGCCAACCCGTGGCACCGCCGCGCTCGTGCCAGTGGCGACCGTCGGCAAGTCGGGCTTCCATGACTACACGACCTACTCCGTTGGGTTACTGACGAACACCGCTAACGGTGGCGTCCGGAAGGACCTGTCGTTGCTCGCTGAAACTTGGGATTGGATGGACGAAGCGGATCCCCGCCGCGAGGTGAGGTTACCGCTGTTCCGGGCTCGGCCGCGGGTGGCGGCTTCGTCAGCGCCCTACGCGGACCTCTTGTATGCGCGTCCTAAGTCCGCGGAGGTAGAGGGCACCGCGGTTGGTAACCGCTACCGCCACACCTTGATGTACTGGTGGTCCGATTACGGTTCCAGTGGCGGCTCGACGAGTTACAACGCCGGGACCTTCGGCTCATTATCCTATATTCCACCAATCCGCAGTTGGAATACTTTGGTGGACTACACCTTGCAGTATCGCAAAGCCGTCGTGAACCGTAGCGCGGGTGGCTTGGTCGAAATGGCGCCGTCGCAAGCTGGCAGCAGCCCCCTCTTCAGTTACCACGAAACAGTTTATCGGCAGCCGGTCGTCGCGCGCGTGCAGTTCGTCTTTGCGCAAGCCGCCACCGATAGTGGCGTTCTCGACGGCACGCAGTGTCGCGCCATCTTGGCTCAGCCCGTCGTCACGGTTTGGAATCCCTATAACGTCCGGATGAAGGTAAAGAACTTTTCGCTGACGATGAAGGGAAATAGCCTGCCTGTGGCTTTTGAGTTATCGCCGATTTCGACGGCGGGTGGACCGTTGCCGATGGGCTCTTGGTTCAATGGCAACTGGGGTTCGCTTGGCCTGTCCTTGCAGGACCCTTCGGGGTACATTGACCTCATGCCTGGAGAGACGCGGGTCTTTTCCTCGTCGACCGAAAGCGCCCAGCTCTCGCTCGCTTCGCCTGGCTCCGTCAATCTGCCTTTATCGCCAGGGTATGCGGCCGGCCTGCCGGTGGGGATATTCCTGAACTTGGAGAACCTTCAGGGTAGTACGCGCATCACGGCGCGGATGTTGAAACTGAATACGGGGCGCGATGCCATCGCGGCAGATATTAATATTCCGGGATGGACGCGAGGGACGCCGATTCGCCTGAGCTTCCGGAATAACGACCCCATCGCAGCGGCCTTCATCTTTACGACGCTGTATGGGCCCGACGATCCGCCTGGCCCCGAGGCGACTTTGGTCGACGTGCGAACCAGCCCTCGTCCGTTTGGGACTTTCTCTTTCGGTCTGCGGGCGGCTAACGACGGCACAGTGAAACTCGACCGGGGCGTCGTTTCCCGCGGCACCATCCAGTCCAGTCCGTTCTCTGGCTATACGGAGCTCGGCGATAAGTCCCGCGAGGTACTCACGGATCTTTCGCCAACGACTAATCGGGTGACCGCCCTCGGCGATGGCATCCAGTATCAGGGTGCGCTCCACCCAGTGAACGCACCCTTTGACCTCTACTACCGCCCGCTGAGCGGCTGGATGGATAGCTACGCGCCGCAGGTCGACGCAGGTCAGCGTGGGTTCATTGTTTCGGGTTTAGATGCCTCTAGTGGCTTAAGCCGAGCGGTCGTGGCGGAACTGCCGACGGTCCCGCCCCAGTCGCTCGCTGACTTGCAAGGGTGGGATGCGCGCGGCTTCAATCCGGCCCCGCCCTTCCAATACGGTTTGATTGGTAATTCCGATGCCTCGCCGATTCTGCCGGCCGAGGACGTCGTCGGCCGTTGGTTTGATAACGCTGGTAATTACCACCTCCGCACCGAGCTCTCGACGACTTTCTTGCAGCACGACGACAGCTTCTGCCTGAACCACGTGCTCTTCGATGATTGGTTTGTTTCTTCCCTCGCTCCCGATCAGTCCGCTTGGGGTCGCCTTAACGGCTCTGCGTCCGGCAGTCAGGTGGTCGCTGAACTTAAGTTATCCTACCAAAAGTACTTGGCGGGTAAGCCGTTGCCGAATGCTTGCTATCGTTTGGGCGCGGACGCCCCGAGCTTTTCGCCTGATAGCGTTGACGCGACGAAATTCCCTGATGCGTATCTACGCTTCGGTGCCTATCTGACCGTGCCCGGACAGTTTAACGTGAACAGCTGCTCGGTGCCAGCTTGGCGGGCAGTGCTGGGGCACCTCCGCGACC
>ENA-OUVC01001588-OUVC01001588.1-marine-metagenome-genome-assembly--contig:-NODE-1588-length-13360-cov-9.426033_pt1 | contig 13360 bp, 12 predicted proteins | sample MGYA00248622_ERZ508571 | MGnify/ENA primary metagenome ERZ508571 (study PRJEB26236, sample SAMN06267175) | marine metagenome | isolation source: Columbia River Estuary | place: USA:Columbia River... | reverse complement strand
TGAAGGCCTACCTCGACCTGCTTCGCCACGTCCGGCAGCACGGAGAAATCCGGGGCGACCGCACCGGCACGGGCACGATCGGCATCTTCGGGGCGCAGCTGCGCTTCGACCTCGCCGAAGGCTTCCCGCTGGTGACGACCAAGAAGGTCCACCTCAAGTCGATCACGCACGAGCTGCTCTGGTTCCTCTCGGGCAGCACCCAGAACGCCTGGCTCACCGAGCGCGGCGTCAGCATCTGGAACGAGTGGGCCACCGAGGAGAAGTGCGCCAAATTCGGCCGCGCCGCCGGCGACCTCGGCCCGGTTTACGGCCACCAGTGGCGCAACTTCGGCGCGACGAAGCAGCCTGATGGCACGTTCGCGAACGACGGCGTGGACCAGGTCCGCCGCGTGGTCGAAGAGATCAAGCGCAACCCCTCGAGCCGCCGCCTGATCGTCTCCGGCTGGAATCCCGAGGAGGCCGACCAGGTCGCCCTGCCGCCCTGCCACACGCTCTTCCAGTTCTACGTCTCGACCGACGGACGCCTCAGCTGCCAGCTGTATCAGCGCAGCGCGGACCTCTTCCTCGGCGTGCCGTTCAACATCGCCAGCTACGCGCTGCTCACGCACATGATCGCGCAGGTCACGGGCCTGAAACCGGGCCATTTCGTGCATACCTTCGGCGACGCGCACATCTATTCCAACCATGTGGAGCAGGTCGATCTGCAGCTCTCGCGCGAGACGCGCGCCCTGCCCCGCCTGGTGCTGAACCCCGACGTGAAGGACCTCTTCGCGTTCAAGTTCGAAGACATCTCCGTCGAAGGCTACGACCCGCATCCGGCGATCAAGGCGCCGGTGGCCATCTGAAGCCGTGGATCTCGGTCGTCCGCTCATCGCCATCGCGGCCGTCGCGCGCAACCGCGGCATCGGCCTGCACAACAAGCTGCCGTGGCGCATCCCGGAGGACTTCGCGTTCTTCAAGGCGACCACCATGGGCCAGGTGCTGCTCATGGGACGTAAGACTTATGAATCCATCGGACGGCCGTTGCCTGGGCGCACCACCGTCGTGCTCAGCCGCTCCGGTTTCAGCGCGCCCGGCGTGATCGTCGCCAAGGACTGGCAGGAGGCCGCCCTGGTCGAGCCGACCAAGACCCTTTTCCTCGCCGGCGGGGCCGCCCTTTATGCGGAAGCCCTGCCCTGGTGCGCCGAGCTGATCCTCACCCACGTGGCCATGGAGCCCGAGGCGGACGCCTTTTTCCCGGACTGGACGGGTAAGTTCGACGCCGGGGAGGTCATCGCCCAGCACCCCACCTGCGAGATGCGCCGACACCGGCCCCTCTGAGGTATTGACCGACTTCGGTCATAATCAGGGGGTCAGGGGCGGCCGGGGGCTTATGACCCCCATAAAGTGGCAAAAAAGGGCGTTTAGGGGCGTTTTCTCCTTTCCAATGCCCACCCCCACCCTACCTTCCGCCACATGCCGGACGGCCTGTTTATTTTCTTCGCTGCCCTGACCCTCGGGGCGGCTCTTCTCTTGGTCCTCAGCCGCAACGCGGTGACCTCCGCCATGGGGATGATCCTGGCCCTGGTCGGGGTGGCCGCGGACTTCTTCCTCCTCGACGCCTACTTCCTCGGCGTCCTGCAGGTCCTCGTCTACGCCGGCGCCGTCATGGTGCTGTTCCTCTTCATCATCATGCTCCTCGACACCGAGGATCCGCAGGGCGCGTATCCTTGGAAGACCGCCGCGCTCGGCCTGGCCGTCTTCTTCCTCCTCGCCGCCTCCGTCCTCTGGCTCTTCCACTGGTCGGGCGCCGTCTCGACCGTCAAGGCCGGCGCCACGCCGCCCGAGCTGTCGACGAACCCCGCCGAATTCGTCACCGCCGCCAAGGCGTTCGGCCGACTCCTCTACTCCAAGTATCTCCTGCCGCTGGAAATCGCCGGCTTCCTGCTCCTCGTCGCCCTCGTCGGCGTCGTGTCCCTGAGCAAGGACAACCCTGAGAACCAAGCCTGAGAACGCCGCCATGGAAAACACCGCCCTCGCGCATCACCTTCTCCTGGCCGGACTCCTGTTCGTGCTCGGCCTCACCGGCGTCCTCGTGCGTCGCAACCTGCTCGTCGTGTACATGTGCCTCGAGCTCATGCTCGCCGCCGCCACGCTCGCGCTCGTCGCCTTCTCGCGCTTCAACCGCACCATGGACGGCGCCGTCCTCGTCTTCTTCGTCATCACCGTCGCGGCCGCCGAGGTCGCCGTCGGCCTCGCGCTGATCGTGGCCCTGTTCCGCAAGCGCGGCACCGTGCAGTCCGACGCGCTCACCACCCTCCGCGACTAAGCCTTTTCCGATGTCCCCTGACTTTTCGTCCCTGGTCCACTGGATCCTGTTCCTGCCGCTGGGCGCCGCCGCGTTCTCCGCGCTGTTCCTGCGCCGCGCGGGCGGTTTCGCCGCCTGGTTCTCCACCGCCGCCGCCTTCGGCATCGCCGGCCTCTCGCTGTACCTCCTCGCCCAGGGCGCCGACGTGCGCTGGCACGTCGAACTCGCCAAGTTCGGCGGCGTGAGCCTCGGCTTCGGCTACCTCCTCGACGCCCACGCGCGCCTGATGCTCTTCGTGGTCTCGTTCGTCGCCGCGTGGATCCACCTCTTCTCCGTCGGGTACATGCAGGAAGACGCGGCCCGCGGCCGGTTCTTCGCCGGCCTCTCGATCTTCATGTTCTCCATCCTGGGCATCGTCGTCGCCGACAACCTGCTCATGACGTTCATCTTCTGGGAGCTCGTGGGCTTCAGCTCGTACATGCTGATCGCGCACTACTTCGACAAGGACTTCGCCGCCGCCGCCTCGAAGAAGGCGTTCATCGTCAACCGCGTCGGCGACCTCGGCTTCATCCTCGGCATCGCCATGTGCCTCTCGCTCTACGGCACGCTGGACTTCGCCGCGCTCAAGGACCACGCCGCCGCCGCCAAGACCATCCCCGTCGCCGTCGGCGCGCTGCTCATGTGCGGCTTCCTCGGCAAGTCCGCCCAGTTCCCGCTCCACGTCTGGCTCACCGACGCCATGGCCGGCCCGACGCCGGTCTCCGCGCTCATCCACGCCGCGACGATGGTCGCCGCCGGCGTCTACTTCATGGCCCGCGTGAGCTTCCTGCTCGCCCCGGAGGTCCTGCAGTTCATCGCGATCTCCGGCGCCGGCATGGCCGCGCTCGCCGGCCTCTGCGCCCTCGCCCAGACGGACATCAAGAAGTCCCTCGCCTACTCGACCCTCGCGCACCTCGGCATCATGGGCTGCGCCCTCGGTCTCGGCCACCCGGAGCTCGCGCTCATGCACATGGCCATGCACGCGTTCTTCAAGGCCACGCTGTTCCTCGGCGCCGGCTCCGTCATCCACGGCTGCCACCACGAGCAGGACATGCTCAAGATGGGCGGCCTGCTGAAGAAGATGCCGCTCACCGCCGCGACCTTCATCGCCGCGACGCTCTCGAACTGCGCCGTGCCCTTCCTCGCCGGCTGGTATTCCAAGGACGCCATCATCGAGGCCGCCTGGCATGACGGCCACCTCGCGATCTTCGCGTTCCTGTCCCTCGCCGCGCTCGCGACCTGCCTCTACAGCGGCCGCATGATCCGCCTCGTCTTCCTCGGCGAAGCCAACTCCGAAGAAGCCGCCCATGCGCACGAGTCGCCGTGGACGATGACCCTGCCCCTCGTGGTGCTCGGCCTCGTCTACTCCGTCGCCGGCGGCTTCCTCGCCTCGACCCTCCTGCCCGCCGGTTCGCTGCAGCCGATCAAGCCCGCCCTCGACGCGATCGCCTTCCACCTCACCGCCCCCTCGACGATCGTCGGCCTCCTCTCGCTCGTCCTCGGCTTCCTCGGCGCGCTGAAGTTCTACGGCTCCGTCCGCGGCGCCGACGCCCTCCAGGTCGTCTCGCCCCGCACTTACCATCTCCTCGAACACCGCTGGATGGACGGCGTCTACCGCTGGTACGTCGACGCCGTGCAGCGTCGCGTCGCCGAGTTCATCGCCTTCCTCGACCTCCTGCTGATCAACGGCGTCGCCGTGCGCTGGATCGGCGGCGGCGTCCCCGCGGTGCTGGGCTACCTCACCGGCCGTTCCTTCCACCGCGGCCAGACGCGCGCCTACGCGCTCTGGATCGTGATCGGTTCCCTCTTCCTGGCCTGGTTCCTCATCGCCCGCTGATTTCATGGACACTTTCCCTGCCTCGCTCCTCGCGCTCGCCGTCACGGCCCCGATCCTCGTCGGCCTGATCCTGCTCGCCGGCCGCGACCTCCCCCGCAGCTTCACCTCGGGCTTCGCCTTCGGCGGCTTCGCCATCCCGGCCGTGCTCGCCCCCTGGCTGCTCGTCCTCTGGACCGACCCGGCCACCGCTCCGCAGCAGTTCCAGTCCGTCGGTTTCTGGGGCTTCGGCTTCGCGCTCAACGGCCTCGGCGCGCCGCTCCTCGCGATGACCTCGCTCGTCGGCTTCGCCGCGGGCGTCAAGGCCCTCAACCAGGAGGTCGAAGGCCGTAACACGTACCTCGGCCTGATCCTGTTCATGCTCGGCGGCACGCTCGGCGTGTTCGGCACCAACCACCTCGTCGGCTTCTACTTCTTCCACGAGTTCGCGCTCATCCCGACGTTCATCCTCACGCTCTTCTGGGGCGGCGAAGGCCGTCGTCCGGCCGCCATGCAGATGGCGATCTTCCTCACCGCCGGCGCCATGGCTTCCCTCGCGGGTATCCTCATCGCCGTCGACGCCGCCGGCGTCGAGTACGGCGCGGCCACGTTCGAGAACGTCGCGCTCGGCCTGCAGAACGCGAAGCACATCCCGGCCGCCGCCGGCGCCCTGGTGCTCTTCGGCCTCGGCACGCTCGCCTCGCTCTTCCCGTTCCATTCCTGGGCCGCCCCCGGCTACTCCGCCGCGCCGACCCCGGTCTCGATGCTCCACGCCGGCGCCCTCAAGAAGTTCGGCCTCTACGGCATCATCCTGCTCGGCCTGAGCAGCCTCGACATCGCCGGCGGCTCGCTCGGCACCTGGTTCCTCTGGTTCGCCGTGGCGAACGTCCTGCTCGTCGGCCTCATCTGCCTCGCGCAGCGCGACCTCAAGCAGCTGCTCTCCTGGAGCTCCGTCGCGCACATGGGTCCGATCTTCCTCGGCATCTGGGTCTGCGGCGTGACCGGCCAGGCCGACGGCCTCGACGCCGCCGCCTTCCTGATGGTCGCGCACGGCCTCTCCTGCGCCGCGCTCTTCCTCCTCGCCAACGCCGTGCGCGCCCGCGCCGGCACCTACCGTCTCGACGAACTCGGCGGCCTCGCCGCGCGCACGCCGGTCCTCGCCGCGTTCTTCGTCGCCGCGACCATGGCGTCCATCGGCCTCCCCGGCTTCGGCAACTTCTGGGGCGAAGTCGGCGTCTTCCTCGCCCTGCGCGCCCAGCCCCTGTGGCTGCAGGCCATCGTCGCCTCCACCGTCGTGATCTCGGCCGTCTACGCCCTCCGTGCCGTCGCCGCCACGTTCTTCGGTCCCGCCTCCGAAGCGCTCGAGAAGCGCTGGGCCGTCGCTCCCTTCGGCGACCTCGGCTGGGCCGAGCGCGCCGCCGCCGGCGTCCTCCTCGCCGCCTCGCTGACGATCGGCTTCGTGCCTTCGCTCGTGACGAAGTCCGTCAACCCGGTCGCCGCCGGCGTCACGACCTACTCGCAGCACAACACCAAGGCGCCGGCCAAGGCCGCTCCCGCCAAGGCCGCCCAACCCGCCCAGCGCTGATCTTTCCCGTCCGATGACTCCTTTCTTCGCCGCCGTCGACCCGGCCTTCAAACTCCTCGCCCCGCGCTCGGCCGACTGGCTGACCATCCTCCCGGAAATCGCCGTCGCCGGCCTTTCCCTGCTCTGCCTCCTGCAGGCGATGCTGCTGCCGAAGTCCCTGCGCGCGCTCATCCCCGTCACCGCCCGCACCGGCCTGATCCTCGTGGCGCTGATGAGCGTCGTCGCCGGTCCGTGGACCCAGGCGGCCGACGTCGAGTCGTTCGCCGGCCTGCTCCGTCAGAACCTCCCGACCGACGGCGTCCGCGCCGTCTTCCTGCTCTCGGCCTTGCTGACGAGTTTCCTCGCCGAACGCTTCCTGCGCGAACGCGACGCCGCCGTGGCCGACTACCATCACGTGCTGCTGGTCGTGACCGCCGCGTTCATGCTGCTCGTCCAGTCGAACCACTTCGTCACGTTCTTCCTCGCGCTCGAGACGGCCGCCGTCGGCCTCTACGTCCTCGTGGGCTACCTGCGCCGCAGCGCCGCCTCGCTCGAAGCCGGCGTGAAGTACCTCGTCGCCGGCGGGCTCAGCTCCGCCCTGCTCCTGATGGGCATCGTCCTCGTGTACGGCGCGCTCGGCGCGGTCCCCGGCGTGACCGACTCGCTCAACTTCACGCAGATCGGCAAGGCCCTCGCCGCCCAGTCCGCCGCGGGCGCGGTCTCGCCGCTCACCCTCGCGGGCGTGGCCCTCATCCTCGGCGGCGTCGCCTTCAAGCTCGGCGCCTTCCCCTTCCACGCCTGGATCCCGGACGTCTACCAGGGCGCCCCGACCCCGACGACCGCGTTCCTCGGCACGGCCTCCAAGGCCGCCGGCGCCTTCACGCTGCTGATCCTCGCCACCGGTCCGTTCGCCCCGCTCGCCGTCAAGGTCGCCCCGCTGCTCGCGGTCGGCGCCGTGCTCACCCTGCTCGTCGGTAACCTCGGCGCGCTGGCCACGACGGACGTGAAGCGCACGCTCGCTCTCTCCGGCGTCTCGCACGCCGGCTTCATCCTCGCCGCGGTCACCGCCGCCCTCGTCCTCCCGGGCGTCGACGCCTTCGGCTACGACGTCGAGCAGGTCGTCGTCCTGTACCTCCTCGCGTACGTCGTCGGCACCTTCCTCACCGCCCAGGCGCTCGTCGCCCTGCCGGCCCTCGAAGATCACCGCCGTCCGCAGCTCGCCCTCCGCGGCCTGCTGCGTCGCTCCCCGCTGCTCGGCGGCGCCCTCGGCTTCGGCATCGGCTCGCTCGCGGGCATCCCGCCCTCCGTCGGCTTCATCGCGAAGCTGCTGGTCCTCGCCCTGCTCGTGGCCGCCAAGCTCTGGTGGGTCCTCGGCGCCGCCCTCATCGGCGTCGCGATCAGCATCCATTACTACTTCTCCATCCTGCGCGAGGCGGTCGTCCGCCCGACGGAGGACGACGAAGAACTGGCCCCGCTCGAACTGCCCCTCGGCACGCGCGTCCTCGTGTTCGTGCTCGCCGCGGCTTCGCTGCTCGGCGGCCTGTTCATGCTCGCCGGCCGCTAACGCCCCTTCCCGCGTCCGCGCGGGTGGTGGCGGCGGTGCGCGGCGGACAACGCCGTCCGGTCGACCGACGTATAGATCTGCGTCGTGGCGATGTCGGCATGGCCGAGCATCTCCTGGATCGAACGCAGGTCGGCTCCGCCTTCCAGGAGGTGCGTCGCGAAGGCGTGACGCAACAAGTGCGGCTTGACCGGGACGGAGACGCCGGCGCGCTGCGCCGCCTGCTTCACGCCCAGCCAGAAGGTCTTGCGGGAGATCGCGACGCCGCGGGCGCTGAGGAAGAGCGCGCTGCCCGTCTTGGGCCGGACGAGCTTGGGCCGGCCGGCCTTGAGATAGACCTGCAACGCGAGGAGCGCCGTCTCCCCGACCGGCACGACGCGGTCCTTGGAACCCTTGCCCGTGACGCGCACGAGGGCCGACTCCGCATCGACGGCCTGGATCTCGAGCGAGCAGAGTTCGGAGATACGCAGGCCGGAGCCGTACATCAGTTCCAACATCGCGCGGTCGCGCAGCCCCTGCGGCGTGGCGGTGTCGGGTGCCGAGACCACCTTGGCGGCTTCCTCCGCGCTGATCATCCCGGGCAGTTTGCGGCGGAGCTTCGGCCCGCGGGCGAGTTCGGTGAAATCGTCGCGGCGGAGCCCGCTGCGGACGAGGTGGGCGGAGAAGGAGCGGACCGCCGAGAGCCGGCGGGCGAGCGAGGCGGCGGCGTGGCCCTTCCGGTCGAGGGCGCGGGTCCAGGAATCGACGTCGGCCAGCGAGACCTCCGTCCAGTTCGTCCGGCCGGCCCGGCCGCAGTGGGCGGCGAAGCGGACGAGGTCGGACTCGTAGGCCTCGGTCGTGAGCTTCGCCGCGCCGCGTTCCAGCGCGAGGTGCGCCAGGAAGGCGTCCACCGGCTCCCGGAGGTCGGGCGGCACCGTCTCACGGCGGACTCGGGGCGGCTTCGGCATGCGTCATCAGTATTGCCCCGCCCGTCGGGGAGTCCATAAGGATTGAGCATGTCCAGCCAGCGTGAGCGCGCCATGAAGCCGACCGACCTCCGGGGGATCCTCCGGTATGTCCCGATGTTCCGCGACCACGTGTTCGTCATCGCGGTCGACGGCTCGATCGTGTCCCACGAGAACTTCGCGAACATCGTCACCGACATCGCGGTCCTGCGCAGCCTCTCCATCAAGGTCGTGCTCGTGCACGGCATCGGCCAGCAGCTCGTCGGCCTCGCCGGCGAACATAACATCGCGCTCTCCGACATCCAGGGCGAAGGCCCCACCGACGTCTCGACCATGTCGCTCGCGCGCGAGGCCTCGGCGCTCGTCTCGCAGTCCGTCCTCGAGAACCTCTCCCAGGCCGGCCTGCGCTGCGCCATCACCAACGCCGTCCGCTCGACCAAGATCGGCCGCCTCAAGGGCGTGGACCATCTCTACACCGGCAAGGTCGAGAAGGTCGACGCCGCGATCCTGAAGTCCATGCTCTCGCAGGACATCCTCCCGCTCGTCACGCCGATCGTGTGCGACCGCGAAGGCCAGTCCCTGCGCGTCAACAGCGACCACCTCGCCATGGAGCTCGCGGTGGCCCTCGGCGCCTCGAAGCTGATCTACCTCACGCCCTTCAGCGGCCTGCAGGTGGACGGCGTCGTGCAGCTCAACCTGCCGGAAGACGACCTCAAGCGCCTCCTCGCGGACAAGCACGCGAAACTCGACCCGCGCATCCGCAGCAAGGCCGTGCAGGCCGCCAAGGCCCTCGATAACGACGTCCCCCGCGCCCACATCCTCGACGGCCGCGTCTTCGGCTGCCTCCTCACCGAGATCTTCGACAAGGTCGGCCTCGGCACGATGGTGCACGCCAACGACTACGACCGTATCCGCCAGGCGAAGAAGAAGGACGCCCAGGCCCTCTACAACCTCGCCAAGCACGGCGCGAAGACCGACGCCCTCGTGGCGCGCACGCGCCAGCAGATCGAGCAGTCCTTCGCCGACTTCTACGTCTACGAGATCGACGACAGCATCATCGGCTGCGCCGCCCTCCGCCCCTACCCGGGCGGCAAGACCATGGAACTCGGCGCGGTCTACGTGCAGCCGTTCTACCACGGCCGCGGCGTCGGCAGCAAACTGGTCGAATTCGCCAAGCGTCAGGCCAAGAAGCTCGGCGCCAAGAAACTCATCGCGCTCACCACGCAGACGCAGGGCTTCTTCCAGTCGGCCTGCGGCTTCGTGCCGGGAGCGCTGACGGACCTGCCGGCCGAACGCCGCAAGGCCCTCAAGGCGAGCGGCCGTAATTCGCAGGTGCTGTCGTTCACGCTCAGCCGCCTGAACGACTCCGTCCGCTGAGCCTTACTTCGTCGCGAAGAAGCCGCGCTGCTTCTCGCTGATCGGCAGGCCGAGCTTCTCCATCAGGAGCAGGAAGTCCTCCCAGACGGTCCGCTTGGCGGAGGCGCTGGGCGTGTGCAGGAGATAGTTGGGATGGAACGTCGGCAGCAGCGGCACGCCGCCGAGGTCGAACCACTGGCCGCGAGCCTGCGTGATCGACGGCGTGCGGCCGTGCAGCGCTTCGAAGGCCTGCGCGCCGAGGGCGACGACGGCGCGCGGGGCGACGACGTCGATCTGCGCGCGGAGGTAAGGGAGATTGAACGCGATCTCGCGCGCGGTCGGCGGACGCTTGCCGTATTGGGTCGGGGGCTCCGGACGCCAGACCATGACGGGCACGAAATAACAGTCGGCCGGATTGATCGCCGCGGCGGAGAGGATTTTCTGGAGCAGCTCGCCGGACTCGCCGGCGAAAGCCTGGCCGGCCTCCATCTCCACGATGGTGGGCGCTTCGCCGACGAACACGACCTTGGCGTCGAGGGAGCCATGGCCGAGCAGCGGACGCTGCGGAGCGCTCAGATGCTTCTTCGTCTCGGCGCACGCGTCGATGAGCTGACGCAGGGACTGCAGACGCTCGGCCTTCGGGCCGGCGGCGAGGGTGAAGATCGGCGCGTCGGGAATCGGCGCGGCGGACACGACGACGGCCGGCTTGGGCGCGGCCGGGACGACCGGGGTCACGGCGGGGCGGGCCGGAGCCGATCCGGTCACGGCGGCAGGCCTGACGGAGGGAGCGCTCGCCGCAGCGGCGGCCGGAGCCACGGGCGTGCCGGCGAGGGCCTTCAAGGCGGCCAGGGAGTCCGCCGTGACGCTGACGCGGCGGACCCCGGCGGCCTTCTGGCGCTTGAGCTCCTCGAGGAGGATATCCAAAGCCTCTGCGGGATCGTCGATCACGGGAGGGAGAGGGATTGGAGGGCGCGGGCGAGGGTCAAATCTTTCTCGGTGATCTGATTCGACGCGTCGTGCGTACAGAGCCGGAGGGTGACCTGATTCCAGATATTATGGATTTCCGGGTGGTGGCCCTGCTGCTCCGCGATAGCCCCCGCCTGGTTGATGAAGGCCAAGGCTGCCTTGAAATCCCTAAACTTATACGCCCTCAACAACTTAGAACCTTCTAACTGCCAGCCAGCCAAGCCAGGCAGAGCCGCTTGGATCTGTTCGGGGGATAAAGCTGGGCTCATGAAAACACCTTCTTTCGGGCGGTTAACGGAGTCAACGCAGGGCTGAGGGAACCCCCCTATTGTGAATAAACTTGCCGAAGCCCTGCTAAACTGACTTAACAGCGGTCAGGTTTGTCTCGGAAAATAACCAAAGTAAGAGACAAGCCCCGCAATAATCCGGTGAGTTGACGGTCGTTAAGACGGCAAATCGAAATCCGAAGGTCGGAAACGGGCAATGCGGTGTAGGTAAACCAAGCAAAACAAAAGATAATATGGAAAACAAACTGTTCGTGGGCAACTTGCCCTGGGCCGCAACCGAATCCGACATCCGCGCTCACTTCTCCCAAGGCGGCGAAGTGGTCTCCGTGGAAGTCATGATGGACAAGTTCACGGGTCGTCCTCGTGGCTTCGCCTTCGTGACCATGGCCAATGCTCAGGCCGCTCAGGATGCGATCGCTAAGACCGAGAACATCGACTTCATGGGTCGCCCCCTGAAGGTCAATGTCGCTCGTCCTCGCGAAGAACGTCCGTCCTTCGGTGGTGACCGTCCCCGCTCCGGCGGCTTCGGTGGCGACCGTCCCCGCTCCGGCGGCTTCGGCGGTGGAGATCGTGGCGGCTTCGGCGGCGGCGGCTCTCGCGGCGGCTTCGGCGGCGGCGGTGGCGGCGGCTCTCGTGGCGGCTTCGGCGGCGGCGAACGTCGCTCCGGCGGCTTCGGCGGCGGCGATCGCGGCGGCTACTAATCCTCGGATTAACACCCTCCTCAAGGGCGCCTTTCGGCGCCCTTTTTTGTGCCCGGATGGGTTGAAATCTCCATTTCCCAGCAAAAGGGGCTATCCACTTGTCCCCTCCTGCACAGCGGGCTTAATGCCCGACCGTCATGCGCCCCCTACTTGCCCTGATTTTCGCCCTTTCCTTCAGTTCCGTCCAAGCCGCACTGAACACCGACAGCCTTCCCGCTGGGTCGGTCGCCATCGTCGGCATCGACGTCGCAGCCTTCCGGGCCTCCAAGGTCGGCCAGGCCCTCGAGAAGCTCGCCAGCATGAAGGCGAAAGATCTCGAGGCCTCCCGCAAGCTCAGCGAGCAGCTCGGCATCGACACCAAGAAAGACCTGCAGGAAATCGTCGTCGCAATCTATCCGGGCCCTGACGGCAAGGTTGCCGAGAAGAGCGCCTCTGGCGTTGTGCTGATTCGCGGCAACTTCTTGCCGGCAAGAATCAACTCCTTCGGTAAGTCGAACAACATCCCGTCAAAGACCGTCGGCCAGCACCAGGCCTGGGAAGCCAGCGCGTTCATCGAGAAACTTTCGGGCGAAAAGCCCAAGGAAGACGCCAAGGATGCCTACGTCGTCGCCCACTCGGAAAATCTCGTCGTCATCGCCAGCGCGGAATTCCTCGAACGCGCCGTCGCCGCGGCCAATCGCGGCGAGAAGGCCGCGCAGCTGCCCACCGCGGTATCCGCTAAATTCGCCGCCGCCCAGAACGGCTGGCTCACTCTGTACGCCGACGCCGCGAAGATGCCTAACACGAAGCAAGAAGTCGGCGTGGAAGATCTTTCGCTGGTGCTCGGCGAAAACGCCACCGACCTGCAGCTCGCGATCGCCGCCAACTTCGTGAGCGCCGAGAAGGCTTCGACGATGCGCAAGCAGCTCCAAGGCTTCCAAGCGCTCTCAATGATGGGACTCTCGAACGACGATGGGAAATCGCCCGAGGAGAAGGAAGAAATGGGGACGCTCGCCGAACTCGTGCAGAAGATCCGTATCGGCGGCGAAGGCAAGCAGGCGACCCTCGACCTCGATTACCCGGCGGACAAGCTCGCGCAGGCAATCGCAAAGGTGGTCGACAAAGCCCAAAAGAGCGCTGCCACTCCGGGCGCCAAGTAAGCGCGTATGCGTCGCCCTCTCCTCCTGCTCGCAGTCCTGGCCCTAGCGTGCGGCGCAGCGTGGCTCTGGATGCATCCTGGCGACCTGCGCCTGCGCATCGACCCGCGTAGCCGCGAGGTCGCGCTCATCCTGCCCCGAGAAGCCCAAGGACTCCGGACTTCCGCCGCTGTCCTCCGGGCACTCGCCGAACTCGCCCCGCCAGAACAGCGCGAAACCCTGCGCGTAGGGCTCGGCCGAGCTACCTTGGAAAAAGCCGAGCGGGCAACCGTGGGCTTCATCCCGGGACAACCCGCTGAACTCAGCGAGAACCCGCCTGAGGTATCCGTCGGCGGTAAGGTCATCCCCGGACTCGCGCGCGTGCAGTTAAGCGGCGTCCCGCATGGCTATCTGCTTGTTCACGCGGCACCGGCAAATGCCTTACTCGAGACCGCCGCCCGCCGCCGCTGGCTCGGGCGCGCGCTCATCGAAGCCGGTGCCCAAGCCGAGACGGCGACCATCGCAGTCGGCGAAAGCGACGGCGGCGCCTTCCTTGTCGTGACGATCGCGTTCGCCTATCGGACCGGCGACGAAGCTGAAGCCGCGCTCGCTCGCCTGACGGAAAAACAAGGCGACTACGAAGCGCTCGGCTTCGCCGCGCGACCGGGCACCGACCGCATCACGCGTCAGACCAAGCTGCTCGTGGTTCGGCTCGATATCGAGACGG
>ENA-OUVC01001586-OUVC01001586.1-marine-metagenome-genome-assembly--contig:-NODE-1586-length-13375-cov-5.532336_pt1 | contig 13375 bp, 16 predicted proteins | sample MGYA00248622_ERZ508571 | MGnify/ENA primary metagenome ERZ508571 (study PRJEB26236, sample SAMN06267175) | marine metagenome | isolation source: Columbia River Estuary | place: USA:Columbia River... | reverse complement strand
GACTCTGCCTGTTTGTCGCCAAGGTATTGCAACACTCCGTGACACACCACGAGATCAAACTTGGTGTTCGGCGCCCAGGTTCCAATGTCGTGTTGTTCGTGACCGTATTTTTCGCACGCATGTTCACTGATGTCGGTTGACAGCCGTTTAACTTTTGGATAATTCTCGGCGTACCAATCGCGCCAGTAACCAAGGCCAGCTCCAACGTCGAGTACTGATCGCACTGGCACATCCCACCAAGCGCACATGTTGTGCACGGAATTAGCGAGCAACGCCACCTTCTTGCGGCTGTGCACCGGGGTGCTCGAGTAGAACCGCTTGTAATACGACGCGTCAAATTGCTTCCGTGGCATCCATCTTGTGTAGCAGGTATGGGCTTGGGCGTTACGATCATTGCGAGCGCATTCCCGCGCACCCATTGGAGGAACCCCATGTCGATGTACTCACACAAGCTCAATTCACTCACCGGCTCGGGCGATGTACTTGCAGCCCAGCAAGGCAAAGTTACGTTGTTGGTAAACGTGGCCTCGAAATGTGGCCTCACACCGCAATACACCGCAATGCAGCAGCTCCAAACCGATCTTGCAGCAAAGGGTTTTTCCGTTATTGGAGTGCCATGCAATCAGTTTCTTGGACAAGAGCCAGGTTCTGCTGACGAAATTGTTGAGTTCTGCTCAACCACCTACGGCGTGTCATTCCCGATGACCGAAAAAATTGAAGTGAATGGTGAAGCACGCCACGGACTCTTTGCAGCACTTGCTGAAGTAGCAGACGGCGAAGGGTACACAGGAGACATTCGCTGGAACTTTGAGAAGTTTGTGTTGGATCGTGAAGGAAATGTCGTCGCACGCTTCCACCCACAAGTAGCACCCGATGCACCTGAAGTTCTTGCAGCAATTAATTCGGCACTTGGCTGAGCGAAACATTAGGTAACTCCATGGCAACACGATCGGTCACCGTCGCTGCAATTCAAATGTCAATGGCAACCGATGTTGCCACCAATGTTGCAACTGCAGAACGTTTGGTGCGTGCTGCGGCTAATTCTGGCGCACAAGTTATTTTGATCCCCGAGTTATTTGAGGGTCATTACTTTTGCAAAGATCAACTCGTCAGCGAACTTTCTCGTGCGTTGCCGATTGAAGGCCATCCAACCATCACGCATTTTCAGGCAGTTGCAAAAGAACTGGGCGTCGTATTACCAATCAGTGTGTATGAGCGTGCAAACAATGCGCTGTTCAACACCGTTGCAATGGTGGACGCAGATGGATCGATGCTCGGCATTTATCGCAAGAGCCACATTCCCGACGGACCTGGTTACACCGAGAAGTATTACTTCAGTCCTGGTGACACCGGATTCCGTGTGTGGAACACGCGCTTCGGAAACATTGGTGTCGGTATTTGCTGGGACCAATGGTTTCCAGAAGGAGCACGAGCAATGGCGTTGTTGGGCGCCGAGATGTTGTTGTATCCAACGGCAATTGGCAGCGAGCCACCTAACCCCAAGTGGGATTCATCGAAGCATTGGCAGCGAGTGATGCAAGGTCATGCAGGCGCAAACCTGATGCCGGTTATTGCAGCGAACCGAACTGGTCGTGAGGTTGGCGTGAACAACGAAATCACATTTTATGGCTCGTCGTTCATCGCTGACGCAACTGGTGCAAAAGTTGCCGAAGCAAACCGTGAAGAAGAAACGGTGCTCACCGCAACATTCGACCTAGGTGAAATTCAAGCCATGCGTTCGAGTTGGGGACTGTTCCGCGATCGTCGCCCGGAGTTGTATGTTCCTTTGCTCACGATGGACGGCGGAGTTGAAGACACTCTTGGAGACGATTTTTCGTGAAAATGCCTGGCGAATTCGCCCTTCATGAGCGAACCGTCATTTGTTGGCCATCCCGACATGATCTCTATGGCAATCACATTGGTGATGCACGATTAGCCCATGCGGCATTGGCAAAAACCATTTCTGGCTTCGAGCCAGTAACCATGATTGCCAATGCGCAAGACGCAGAGCGTGCGCGATTGCTGTGTGGCGATGCCGTTGAAGTGGTTGAACTTCCGCTCGACGATTCGTGGTTTCGCGACACCGGCCCTATCTATGTGTTCGATGGCGACAAGCGCATCGCAGGAAACTGGGTGTTTAACGGTTGGGGTAACAAGTTTGTTCCATTCGACAAAGATGCAGCGCTTGCACATTCTTTTGCTGAGCTCATGGGTCACGAAGTACGCAACATTGACATGGTGTTTGAAGGCGGCTCTATCACTGTGGATGGAACCGGATTGCTGGCAACAACTGAGCAGTGTTTATTGAATCCGAACCGCAATCCGAACTTGTCGCGCGAGCAAATTGCCGCCACCATGAAGCACGAACTTGGTGCAACTGAAGTGATGTGGTTGCCACATGGTTTGTCGCTCGATGAAGACACCGACGGCCATGTTGACAATGTCGCTTGTTTTACCGCACCACGCACGCTGGTGATGCAAGGTTGTGATGACAAGTCGGTAAGCGACTTCGAACGACTTGCCCAAAATCGTCGAGTTGCTGAAACATTTGATGTAACCATTCGTGAAGTTCCTGTGCTTCCGCGTATCGATGTGCACGGCGTGACAGTGCAGGTTCCATACCTGAACTTCTATTTAGTAAACGGCGCAGTGATCGTTCCTGTGTGTGGTCACGCAGCAGACGACGACATGTTGGCGCTTATTGCAGAGTTTGTTCCCGACAGGCAAGTAGTTGGCTTAGATATTGGAGCCATCCTTGCGTTTGGTGGCGGTGGCATTCACTGCATCACGCAGCAAATTCCCGCACTCTAATTACGCGTCAAACAGGTGCGTCCATGTGACGCAATGGAGACACTTGTTTTGGCAAGTTGTCCCACATGTCTGCAAGCAAACTTTCACGCATTGCTTTCGCCATCGGATCACTCCAGAGGTTCACATGTTGCAGTGGGTCATGTGTGAGGTCGTACAGTTCGCCGTCGCCAGCTTCGCTCATCGTTCCAGGCAACGCGGCGGTGCACACCCAGTTGTCACGACAAATGGTGCGAAGGTGCACGATTTTTCCAAACAGCACGCTGTCCCATTCTGTAAGCACGCGCTCGTGCCCAAGCGTTGTTGCGTCGTTGTCAGTATGTGGCAATCGTGGAGCCTCTACGTAGCTCGGCTGCTCAAGTCCGGCGATATGCGCAAACGTTGCAGCGAGGGAAACGAGCCCAACTGGCGCGCTTACTCGTGCTGGTTCAATATGTGAACTTGGTGCAGGTCGCCAAATGAGCGGCAAACGCATGAGCGAATCCACGTGGTAGGGACCTTTGAACAGAAAGCCAAAATCGCCTTGAAATTCGCCGTGATCGGTGGTGTACAGCACGTCGAGATCGTTGCCCCAGCCGCGTGATTCGATGGCTTTCATGACCGAACCAATGGCTTCATCAATAAGTTCGTTTTCTACGTGCGTATAAGCGTTTACTTCGCGCACTTGATCGGCGGTCAATGTTGCCGGCACCCATTTCGATGGAGCTTCATAGTTCGACACAAATGTTCCGTCGTACCATCCGCGCCAGTGGCGCAGTTTGGAGTCAATAATTTTTTCACGCTTTGCTGCATCGGCAATGTAACCCTCTGGCAAGTCGAGGTCTTTCCAATTCACGCGATGCATTTCTGATGCAGGTGGATCCCACGGGTGATGTGGGTCTGGAAAACTCATCCAGCAGAACCAATCGCGATCATCGGGAAGTGATTGCAACCATGCAATCGTTCGCTGAGCAACCCATTCGGTGTGATACCACTCTCGTGGAATTGGATTGACTTTTATTTGCGGTGCATTCGTATCGCCGCCACCTTCAGCATTCACTTGCAGTTCGCGATCGAGCACGTTGTAATAGCCGCCAACTGCTTCTGGATGATTTTCGCGAACCCATTGCGAATAGTGCAACTGACCGGCTGCGCCATGTGTCGCAAGTTCCATGTGGTCGAAACCACGGTGCGGGTCTTTTGGATTGTCGGTAGTGATTTTTTGGGAGCCCATACGGTTTTCGGTAAATCGCAAGAATGGGTCGAGCAGTGGTTCGAAGTGTGCTTTGCCTATGAGCGCAGTTGCGTATCCAGCACCACGTAAGTCGGCTGCAATGCTCGGCGCATCTTCGGGAAGCGGCACACCGTTCATCCACACGCCGTGAGTGCTGACATGTTGACCGGTCAGCATGGTGCTGCGTGAAGGCATGCACACCACGTTTTGCGGGTGCGCACGATCAAAGGTGATTCCCGCGCGGCTGAGCGCATCAAGCACTGGTGTGCGGGCAATGGTTCCACCGTTGCAACCGAGTGCGTCGTAACGCTGTTGGTCGGTGGTGATGAACAAAATTTTGCGACCCATTACTTACCGTCAAACATTTCTTTAACTTTGGCAATGCCAATGGACGCTGCTCCAGCGATTGGAAGCGCAAGTACTTCAGGTTCCATATCGGTGGAGTACATGAGCATGCAGCGGTTAGGTCCATCGGCAATGACATCAACCGTTCCCAAATGGAAGGTGATGAATGGGTTGTTCACGATTTTGTATTGGAAACGACGCAAGTCGTGATCAAGGGTGATGATGTCCTCTTCGAAGGTGATGCCACCGGCCAGGGTGATCCAGCGCTTGTTGCCCTCAACGCGCGTGCTGGTGATGGGAAACCATTCATGCAATTTCTCGGGTTGGCCAACGAATGCCCACACTTTGTCGGCGCTGCAGTTAATGAAGTCGCTGCGACGGATGGAACCCATGGGTCAAAACTAACGGTCAGCCTTGACGAAAATGGAACTCAGGCGATCGCCCAGTTGATCTCGGGTTGATGGTGATCTGAAAGAGCACGATTGGCTTGTGAAAATGGGCGAGAACCAAAGAATCCGCGATGGGCGGATAGAGGCGAGGGATGTACCGAAGTGATCACGGTGTGTTGCTGATTGACGAGTGATGCCTTCTTTCCCGCATGAGCGCCCCACAACACAAACACGATGTGCTGTTCTTGTGATCCGAGATACGAAATGATCGCATCGGTAAAGGTTTCCCATCCGTGTCCTGCATGTGACGCAGCTTCACCTTCACGAACGGTGAGCGTGGTGTTCAGCAGCAGAACGCCCTGCATTGCCCATGATTCGAGATTTCCATTCGTTGGAAGAGGAAAATCAAGATCTGTGTGCATCTCGGTATAGATGTTGCGCAACGATGGCGGAATGCGCGTTCCATGTTGCACGGAGAAACTCAATCCGTGTGCCTGCCCGGCTCCGTGATACGGGTCTTGACCAACGATCACTACGCGAACATTGTGTGGTGCAGTGAATTGCAATGCAGTAAACACGTTGTCTTCGGAGGGAAAAACATTAAATGAACCGCGTTCACGCTCAACGAATTCGGTGAGCTTGGTGAAATATGGCTGAGTGGTTTCGTTACGCAATACCTCGCGCCACGATTCTGGAACGTTCATCCGCCAAATGCGCGGTACACGCGCTCAAATGGTCCGATACCAAATCTGCGTTGCCACATTGATGACACTGGAACAGCAATTACATAAAAGGCGAGGCTGAGCACAAGTGCAGTGTCAAGCCCAGTTGGTCGTACCCAGTGCATCCAATGCACAACAAAGTTGAACACCAAAACATGTGCGAGGTAAATCGACAAAGTCATTTGTCCGGTGCGAGCAATGAACTCAACAACACGATTCGATCCCTGAAAATCGGTAATAAGTGAAACACAGCAGAATGCAAGGAGTGCAACCGACAGAGTTGATGTGACATGAAGAACCGAATGGTCAACGTTGTTGGTGGAGAGCACGCGTTGCATTACGTAATTTGATTGCGACGTTAGTGAACTAGGCATGACAAATGTACGAATAACAAAGGTGATAAACAGCGCGATACCGGACCACACCATGATGCGTGTGCGTAATTGTGCGAGCCGATGAATGTTGCGTCCCAGAATGATTCCGGCGCAGATGAATGTGATCCACGGGAAAACTGGATGCGTGTAATCAACAAACGTTCGAATCAATAGATTTCGCGGGGAATTGGGGGTGGGTGACAGCCACTGCGTGAAGTTGCCCTGAAAGAACTGGTATCCACGCCAAGCGGAAAGTCCGGTTGAAACTGCAATTGATATTGCCGAGACAGCAATGAGGCTGCGGTTTGACCATGTGCAAATAACCGCTGAAATGAGGAAGAAAGCGCCGTAATAGAACAGGATGGTTCCCGGCCATATCCACTGCACAGCCGCGCCAACGAAATACAGAAACAATCCCCGACGAGCCAACTTCATTTGTGTGGCGTGGATAAGTTCGCTGTTTCCCGACTGAACTGCTGATTGCACCAAAAGCGCAATGCCAATTCCTGCAACGAGCACAAATGTTGCTGCAAACCGAGTGGTCAGAATTCCAGATAGTGGATTAAACACTCGCTCGGCAAACGATGGATGCGGAGGGTAAAACGCCTTGTCTGTGTTGAGGTAGGCGTGATAGTTCATGATCACTACGCCAACGAGAGCTATGGCGCGAGTGACGTCCAAACTCGAAATTCGAGGTGGACGAATTGTGTTGCTTACTATTCCCACGAAATGGTGTCAGCGTTTACGCGGGTGAGCGGCTGCTGGACGTCAACTTGATCGCCAATGCGCGGAACGGTTTGACCTGCAGGAAAGAACAGCATGCTGCTGTGCATGTGTGGTGGTTCAACAAGTGCAATGCGTTGCTGTGCAAAATGAAACGGACTTCCTACCCCCACAATTTCACTTACTCCGTGCGCCGATCCTGCACCGACAATGACGAGATGTCCAGATCCAGGAAGTGCGATTGATCGGTAACCAGCTGTTCCACCATCAACTTGATGAACGTCGAGTACTTCGGCCGTCAGTTTCATCATGGATTTGTCACCTAGCCACAATGCCGTTCCGATGCGTGAAATAAACGTGCGCTTCGGAAACTGTGATCGCAACAGACCAATTTGCTCAGCAGTGAGGTGACTGACGTGAATTGGCAAATTATCGGTTAACAGTTCTAGCCAACACGACACTTCGCCACTGCGGTCTTGTCCATTGTTATTTAGTGGAGGGTGTATTGAATAGCCAACAACATTGAGCGATGCCTGCTCGCATGCAGAACGAAGTGCAGCCAGGTCGCCTCCGGAAACGCCAAAGCGTTGCATGGTGGACTGCAACTTGATGAGCACACTGCCTTGCCAATTGTGTGAGCGAAGCGATGCAACGTGATCGAGCGATCCAACAGTGAGTACTGAGCGTGTTGGGAGCGAATGTGGAATATGTGAGCCAACAGGTGTGAGCACAACAGGAGAAAGCGATGCGGGAACATCTGTGGCTTCATAGACGGTTCCCACTGCAACATGCTCAGCAAGATGTGCTGTCTGTTCGAACAGAATTGGGCGACCAAACCCGTAGCCATTGCCCTTCACTACGGGCAGGGTGGTGCCGTGCTGGGAAGCGGTAAGTCGAACGTGATCGAGCCAAGCTTGGCGATTCACGGTGAGGCACAAAGTCATTGCACTTGACGGTATCTGACTGTTTTCGGGCATCGCGGGCAACCGGTTAAAAGCCGACTTGTTAAGTCAACAATAGACCTTTAGGCTTATGGAATGGCGAAAATCTTCAGTTTCCCAAACCCTGTGAATGAGACATCGGCTCGCATCGTTGCTGGTGGTGCAGTGCTCATGGGCATCGCGTTTGCGATCACTGGCAATGGTTGGATCCTTGTTCCGTTGACTTATGGGTTCATTGCTCGCGTGCTGGCCGGCCCAACATTTAGCCCGCTTGGTCGATTGGCAACACAGGTGATTACGCCGAAGCTTTCAACCCAGCATCGATTTGTTCCTGGTCCACCAAAACGATTTGCTCAAGGTGTTGGAGCAGCATTCACCATTGTCGCATCCGTGTTGTACATCACAGGTGCATTCGGTGCTTCACAACTTGTCATTGCAGCACTCGTTGTCGCAGCGTTTCTGGAAAGCGCATTTGCCGTGTGCCTTGGTTGCATTGCATTTGGATATTTAATGAAGTTTGGTGTTATTCCTCAAGAAGTGTGTGAGGAATGCAATAACTTCACTCCTCGTTCGTTACAGACTTCTTCACTGTAGGAATAAGCGGCGCGACATTTCGCGAAGCAATCACGCCTTTCCACACGCCAGCTCCGTAAGCGGTGTTGTCCAACATTTTGATGAGCACAAAACGTACGACATCGAGATGTGGTCGCTTGGTCCACCATTCGTACACGGCAGGCCCGAGTGCTGCAACTATGAACAGCACTCGTAATCGCTGTGAAAATAAGGCAAGCACAAATGCAATTGGCCACCACACGCGGTTGATGGCGCTCGCAGCAGTCTGAGCACTTTGTACCGTTCCATGCATAGCGATGCGGAAACTCTCATCACGCAGTTGTGGAAACCTTCTTAGTTTCTTTGCAGTTGATGCAGAAGCCACAATTGCAACTCCAAGTGCAATGAACGGCATGCCGAGCAGAACTAAGAGCCATGTTGATGCTTGCCACACATTGAATTTTGCTGGCGCAAGTTTCCCTGTGTGTCGTTTTGCGAGCGGTGCCGCTGATTCTCCATACGACATGCGTTGTCGCGCGAACTGCTGCAATGTTGTACGAGACAAATGCGAACACTCTGCTTGTGGCTGGTAGCGACATCGCCATCCTGCATCGTTGAGGCGCCACACCACGTCGACGTCTTCGCCAGAGCGAAGTGAATCAGAAAAACCAGAAATAGAGCGCAGCGATGCAGTTCGACACAACCACATTGCAGACGGTACGTAACTGACGCGAGTTCCAGCACGCACGCGAGCCTCGGTTTCGCCCATGTCGAGCACACTCGCGACGGCTTCGTATTCCCCAAGAACGGTTGCAGTTGTGGGGGATTTCACACGGGGTGCAACGAGTGCGACTTTGTCGTCTGCGAAATAGGGCAGCAGTGTCGAAATGGTGTCGGAGGAAATCGCCACATCGACATCGATATAGGCAATGAATTGAGTATCAACCAGCGCCAAACCTGCATTGCGCGCGGCAGCGGGTCCACTGTTCTTTTCGAGACGGATTACCCGTGCCGCACCAAGATTGGGAAGCGCATGTGGCGAACAGTCATCGACGACGACAACACCATGCAGTGCTGAGGATGAGGTAACGAGCGACTGCAGTGATTCTGCTTCTTGAGCAGTGCGAATGTAGGCAGGAATAACTGCAGTAACGGTGTTGAGCGCAAATCGAGCAGAATCGACTGTGCTTGGAACTGGGTGAATTGCTCCAGCATCAAGCAATCGTTCAGTGAGGACTTCATGACCTACAGGAAGAATCTGTGCACGCTCAATGCATTCGGCAATTGCCTGACCGGCTTGCGAAAGGGAAAACAACTTCAGTGGCGAACCGGCAAGTACAACATTTCCGTTTGCTGGCCGACGCCACGAACTGTCGGCGATGAAGCGAACAGTGCTTGTCACGCAGTGTTCCATTGCGAGCAAGTGGCGTGAATGAATGCGCGCAGGTCGTCGGTGAGCATTGCTAGCAACTGTTCGCCATGTTCTGCGGTTGCCATGCGAGCGTCCCCAAGAATTCCATTTTCACTCACTGCTTTCACTCCGTGTGTTTGCAAGTCATGTTGCACTTCGCTCATCGGCTGCACATTGCCCACGTTCAATTTGTCGGCACGAACTAAGCGCGGATCAATTGCCAACATAAGCGAGGTCTCTGTATGTCCGGCATGAGCATCGGCTCCTTGAATGCGTGGCCACCAACTAGCGATGTTGCGTTGCTCAGAATGCAACAACGTATTTGCTCGTTGTAATGCGGCCAAGTTTCCACCGTGACCATGCACCAAGATCACGCCACTTGCCCAATCACAAGATCGAACTAGCTCAACGATCACTGTGGTGAGAGCTTCGGTGCCAATAGAAATGGTGCCTGGAAATCCTGCGTGCTCGCCGCTTGCGGTAATTGACAGCGGTGGGGCAATAACGACGCGGTCGATGCCTTTTGTGGCAGCGGTACACAGGTGCACTGCAATTTGTGTATCAGTGTCGAGCGGCAAGTGCGGACCGTGTTGTTCGAAAGAGCCAACGGGAATGACGACACATGCATTGCGTGGAATTTCAGGCCACGTTGGCGAACTGGGCATGCCTTATTGTGACTTGCGTTTTTTCAAAATGAAACGCGCAAGTTCAATCACACCCGTAACTCCAATAGCGCAACCAAAAGCGAAGGTAAAGGCCAGCGTGTGATTGTCGGCAAATGTCTTTCCGCCGATAAAACCAAGCAACGATGCATATGTTGCCCAAATAATGGTGGCGACGGCAATCCAACCCGAAAACCATCGTTGGCGTTGGTGGGTAATACCGCAGGTCAGGGTCAAGATCGTTCGCCCGCCTGGAATAAAGCGAGCAGTCACAAGCAGTAATCCACCACGTTCATTGATGTGGTGAATAACTGCATTCAAACGCTTCGCACCTTTTTCGGTTCGTTCGTATCGTCGGGTAACAAACGCGCTTGCTTTCTTACCAATTTCGTATGAAACATGGTCGCCAATAAATGCACCAGTCGCTGCACATAACAGAACGATTCCAAGTGATAGCGAACCCGAACCAGCGCTAACTCCACCGATGATGACCAAGGTTTCGCTGGGCACGATTGGAATCACGGAATCGAGCACCGCGATAACAAAGATAATGACGTAAAACCAATAGGAATCAGAAAAATCCTTGAGTCCGTTAAAGAACTCATTGATGAGTGAAATCATATTGGTGGAAGCGCGAGCAATTTACGCGGCGAGTTCCTCGTTCGCGCGCATGCGTCGAATGTTTGGCAGGTGACGAATGATGATCATGCCAACGAGTCCAAGTACGGCAGCAATTTGCCACGAGTCTGGTTCGCCGAATCCAACAGTGGCAATGACATACACAGGTACTGCGATGGTGATGATGAGTGAAGCAAGTGCAGACTTGCCAGTGAGTTTGCGCAATACGAACCACGAGGTGCACAACACTGCACTCATTACTGGGTACAGCACGAACATGGTTCCGCCACCTGTTGCCACGCCTTTACCGCCGTGGAAACCACGAGTGACGGGGAACGTGTGACCAAGCACCGCTGCGTATGCGCATGCATATGCCAAGTATGAAACGTTAAGACCATCACCGAAGTGATGTGTGAGGTAGTACGCAATACCAACCGAGGCAGAACCCTTCAATACATCGGATACAAACACCACGAGGCCGTACTTCCAACCAAGAAGGCGAACCACGTTTGACGTTCCAGGGTTACCAGATCCTTCTGCGGTTACATCAACACCGCCGCGCTTAGCAACGATGAGCGCGCTTGGAATAGTGCCGAGAAAGTAGGACACGATAATTGCGCCCGCTACATAAATCGGCTCAACGCCGTTCAATGAAAAGTCCATTACTTGTTTCCCCCAATAGTTACCGAAACTTTACGCGAATGGTCCATGCTCGGTTTTGGAATGAGGGTCACGGTTGCGTTCTTCAGCAAGGATTCGCCTGCGCCTATTACACATTCTGGGTCTGGGCCATCGAGTGGCAAACCAGTAAAGAACTTTGCTGCCATGCAACCGCCTTGGCATGAGTCATAGTTGCCACACGATGTGCATGCACCTTCCGACTCTGGTTCGCGTAGCGAGAGGAATAGATCGCTGTTGCGCCACACGTTTGCAAAACCGCCCTCATCGTGCACCGAGCCCGCTTTGAATTGATCGTGAATCACAAAAGGGCACGCGTACACATCGCCAATTGGGTCGATGAGGCACACCACGCGACCAGCGCCACATAAGTTCAAACCTGGAAGCGATTCACCAAATGCATTGAGATGGAAGAACGAGTCGCCAGTAAGCACGTTGTCGCCATGTGCAATAAGCCAGTTGTAGATCTGTCGTTGCTGTGTCTGAGTTGGGTGCAATTCATTCCATGTATCTGCACCACGCCCCGCAGGACGCAAGCGAGTGATACGTAGTTGCGCGCCGTAGCTATCGGCAAGTTGTTTGAAAGCATCGAGCTGATCAACGTTGTGTCGGGTCATGACTACAGAAATTTTGAACGGCCCGAAGTTTGCATCACGCAAGTGGTTCATTGCAGCAATAGATGTGTCAAACGAACCTTCACCACGTACTGCATCATTTGTTGCACGGTCAACGCCGTCCATGCTGATTTGAATATCGAGGTAGTTCATGGAAGCAAGGCGCTTCGCATTTTCTGAAGTGATGTATGTGCCGTTGGTGGAAAACTTCACGCCAATGTTGTTGTGCTCTGCATGTTCAAGAATCTCGAAGAAGTCTTTGCGAATCATTGGCTCGCCGCCACCGATGTTGATATAGAACACTTGCAAGTCGCGTAATTGATCGAGCACATTCTTCACTTGGTCGGTGTCAAGCTCGCGCGGGTCACGGCGACCGCTACTGGACAAACAATGAATGCATTGCAAGTTGCAGGCATAGGTGAGTTCCCAAGTCAGACAGATTGGAGCATCGAGGCCCCTCTTCATTTCTTCAACGAGTGATTTCGCGCTCACGTACGACCTCCGATGTTTCGAGTGATGTCAAGGCAGCGATGAACGACGGCCAGCGATCTTGGGCCACGCCACAGGCGCTGAGCGTCGTTTGAACATCGGGATGATCATGCAGTGCCTGTACGACGGTGACAACATCAGGATGCTTTAAGAAAATCAACCGACGATTGCCATAGTGATAAGCGAGTGCGCCAAAGGCTTCTGGGCGAACGGCAACTTGAGGGTGGATCTCAAGTACTGATGCGAGGGCTACGGTCATTTTAGGTCAGGTTTCGTACGAAACGAAATAATCAGTAGACGCCGCACATGCCGTCGATAGAGATTTCCTCAATCAGCAATTCAGATTCAATAATTGGCGTGTCAATTGCGACTGCGTCATCCACGTTGGATTCGGCAACAACGACGGATGCTGTGGTGGTGGTCGGGCTTTGCATACTTCCCAGCGTACAACGCCAGTGGCTGGCATGGGCTACCCTCTCATTAGTTGTCGCAAAAACAGCGACCATGACCTTAGGGGGCAACAATGAAGTCCAAGGCCGCAATTTTGTGGGAAGTCAATCAGCCATGGAGCGTTGAAGAGATAGAGCTCGACGAGCCCAAGGCTGGCGAAGTGCTGGTTGAAATGAAAGCCTCGGGCATGTGTCATAGCGATGAGCATTTGACGACTGGCGATTTACCTTTCGCCCTGCCGATTATCGGCGGTCACGAAGGCGCAGGCATTGTCCGCAAAGTTGGCGAGGGTGTCAGTTGGCTGGCTCCAGGTGACCATGTGGTTTTTGGTTTCATTCCTTCCTGCGGTCGTTGTGCGAGTTGCTCAACCGGACATCAGAACCTCT
>ENA-OUVC01001584-OUVC01001584.1-marine-metagenome-genome-assembly--contig:-NODE-1584-length-13378-cov-2.598226_pt1 | contig 13378 bp, 7 predicted proteins | sample MGYA00248622_ERZ508571 | MGnify/ENA primary metagenome ERZ508571 (study PRJEB26236, sample SAMN06267175) | marine metagenome | isolation source: Columbia River Estuary | place: USA:Columbia River Estuary... | reverse complement strand
CGACGATCCAGCGACCAAAGCCCCAATGATCGACGAGGAAGGCAATTACCTCGTAGGCCTCCTCTGGAGGATTTACTTCTGGAATTCGATATCAGTCGAGTACCTCTCCAACTCATTTGCGTCGTTTCACGAAGACGTCCTTGAGTTCCAAGAAATAGAAGAGCTCACCGACGATGATGAGGACGAAGAGGAAGAGTCAGACGAAGCCCAGCGTGGCGAGCACGACCCCATCGACCGCCTACTGCAGATCCAACTCGAGCTGCGTTTGCGCTCGCCTCAATCATCACGTGAATTAGCCCGCTCACTGAAAACCACGAAGTACGAGATCAACAACATCTTGTATCACCAGCCAGAACTATTCGAAAAAGAAGGAACCTCACCACCAATGTGGTCTAACAAAGGAGAAATACAATGAGCAATGCAACATGGTCCGTCACCGGAGTCCTCTCCGATTTCATCGAAGACTCCCGCCGCGCCGAAATGCATGTCACCGTGGATGAAGGGGTCATCGTGATGTACTTGCGTCTCGACAACAGCGACACTGCCAATTCGGTATTGGAGGCTGCACGCAATTTGGCCGGCGAACGCGTTACTGCCACAGGCCAAATCGAGCCACACACCGACGCAAAACTGCGCTCGCCTTACTTCCTCAGCCCCAGCACCCTTGTCACCGCCTAGAGTTGCTGCAGCCGAAGGGAACCGTATTCACATGAAATTCGATCGCATGATTGTTCTCGACTTTGAGACCACGGGCTTGCAACCCGGGTATCGCCCCGTCGAGATCGCCTGGGTCGAGTTCGACTCCTTATATAACGAGTTGCAATCCGTCACCTCGCTCATCGACCCCGAGATCCCCATCGAACCAGGTGCTCAAAAGGTGCACGGCATTTCCAAGGAAATGCTGGCAGGTAAACCAACTTTGGAGCAGTTCCTTCAGGGCAGCCATGCGGGCAAGTTTGCCGACGAACATGTTCTTGTTGTTGCCCATAACGCAGCATTCGACTTGCCCATGTTCAAGCCATTCTGCAAAAAGGCCACAGCACTGTGCACCATGCGGCTTTCACAGGCGCTGTACCCCACCGCCGAAAACCACAAACTGCAAACCATGGCCAGCATGTTCAACGTCACGATCGAACCAACTCACCGCGCACTAGACGACGCCGGTGCTTGCTTCCAGTTGCTGAAAGCCATTGCCGACAAACACGAAAAGTCGCTGGACGAACTTGTCACGATCGCATCCGAATCTTCGCCAGAGAGCGTTATGCCATTCGGCAAGCACAAAGGCATCAAGATAAAAGATTTGCCAAGCGACTACGTTGCATGGCTCTCCGAAAACCTAGAACCAACGCACTGGATTCACGCCGTACTTATCGAGATGTAGCTAGATGCTGCCTGTGTCCAACAGGTGTTGAAACTTGCCTGCACCAATTACAGGGATCTTCAACTCGGCAGCCTTCGTCACTTTTGAAGCACCAGGGTCTTCACCCACAACAACGCAGTAGGTTTTGGCACTCACCGACCCTGGCGATTTACCACCACGATCTTTGATGGCTGCTTCGGCCTCTTCGCGCGTGAAGCCTTCGACACTTCCGGTAACAACCACTGCTTTACCAACAAGTGTTTGCGGCAGCGTCGACACTTGCACGTTGCCAAAATCTACGCCTGCCTTTTTCAGTTTGGCAATGATGGCTTTATTCGGTTTCTGGCTGCACCAATTGATAATTGATTGCGCAATAGAAGGGCCCACACCGTCGATGGTGCTCAGTTGCTCTTCGGTTGCAGTGACGATGTTGTCGAGGGTGCCAAACGTTTTGGCCAACGATTCGGACGCGGCAGGGCCCAAGTGTTTGATGCCAAGCGCAGTGAGCAGTTTGGGTAGCGGCTTCGATTTCGATTTTTCAAGTGCCTGCAACAAATTAGTTGCGCTCAACTCTCCAAACCCTTCGATCTGGAGTAGTTGTTCTTGCGTCAGGCTGTACAAGTCGCCAACGTCGGCAATCAGTTGCAGATCGGAGAGCGCGAACACTGTTTTCTCACCAAGACCTTCAATGTCCATACCACCGCGTGATGCAAAGTGAATGATGCGTTGATCGCGCTGAAACGGGCACGAAGGCTCGACACAACGTGTGTCAGATTCGCCCTCTGCCTGCACCAATACCGACTTCAAATCGCACGGGCACGTTTCGGGAAACTTCCATGGCTTGGAATTCTTTGGTCGTTTCTCTAGCACGGGGCCAACAACTTCAGGGATTACATCGCCAGCTTTACGCACCACCACGGTGTCGCCTGGGCGCACATCTTTCAGTTGCACTTGCTCGCGATTGTGCAGCGTGGCCATGCCAACTGTGGAGCCCGCCACGACAACGGGCTGCAGCACAGCAAACGGCGTGGCTCGGCCAGTGCGGCCAATAGAAACCTGAATGTCGTCAAGAATGGTGTTGCGCTCTTCGGGTGCGAACTTGAAGGCAATGGCCCAGCGTGGCGCACGCGATGTGAAACCAAGTTTCTCGCGTTGGCCCAAGTCGTCCAGTTTTACTACTGCCCCATCTATCTCGTAGTCCAAGTTGTGTCGGTTGGCTTCGGCGCTCGCACAAAATGCCTCGGCTTGCTGCAACGTGTCCACCAGTTTGTGCTCGGTGTTGATGGGAAACCCAAGTTGTTTCAGATAGTCGAGTGTTTCGTGATGGCTGTTGAGTGCTGGAACACCTTGGGTCTCACCAAGTTGGTAAGCAAAGAATGCAAGGTTTCGAGACTTGGTGATGGACGGGTCTTTCTGTCGCAAACTTCCAGCACCAGCATTGCGAGGGTTTGCAGGAACAGCCTCGGGTTTCTTACCTTGCGCGATGCGTTGTTCGTTCTCGCGTTCTTTGTCGGCTTTGAATTGTTGAAAGGCTTTGATCGGCATATACACCTCGCCCCTCACTTCAAGAACCTCGGGGATCTTGGTTCCCTTTGGCGCAGTGAGCTGCTTCGGAATTACCGAAATGGTCTTGATGTTTTCGGTGACGTCTTCGCCAACTTTTCCATCACCTCGCGTGGCAGCCTGCACGAGCACGCCATTCTCGTATCGAATGCTCATGGCCAGGCCATCAATTTTCAGTTCGCAAATCAGGCGCATGGGTTGCGCATTGTCTAACCCTTTTGCTGCCCTCTCACCCCAGGCCTGCAACTCGTTGATATCCATTGCGTTATCCAGGCTGGTCATCGGTGCGCGATGCGTTACTGGTGCGAAGGTGGTGAGTGCCGGTGCGCCAACTTGGGCTGTTGGCGAATCCAGCGTGATCAGGCTGGGGTACTTGGCTTCCAAAGCAATGAGTTCGCGCTTCAGTTCGTCGTACTCGGCATCACTTATCTCGGGTGCGTCGTGAGTGAAGTACTGCTCGTTGTGTTTGTTGATGATGTCGCGTAAATGCGCGGCGCGGGCCACATCGCTTTTTGAGGGTTTTGTGCTCGCCGCCATGTTCTCAACATTACTTGCGGGCTGTACTGCCCTAGGCTCGTGAGGTGATTTCAACACTGCTCACTCGCCTTTCCTGGCCAGTTCGGGTGTTGTGGATAATCGCTGCATTGTTGCCCAATTCACTCACCTCTGATGGGGCAACGCAAAGCGTTCTTCTTTGGGTGCTGTGGGGCCTAGTGGCGCTGGCAACCTGGTTGCATCACCCCATTTCTCTCACGGTGGTGCGCAGTATCACCCCAGTGGTGACTGCATGGCTATTGGCTGGTTTGCCTGATGCGTCTTGGGAAGCATTGCAAGTAACTAGCGCGGCGTGCTCCGTCATTGCAGTAATGCTCATCTTCACTGCTGAATATGGGTTGGTCCACGTGCAGGCAGGTGCGTATGGCGACGAGCGTCGTTACTTGCTGAAGATTCCTGCACCGCTTGTATTGCCAACATTGCTTGCATGGGGCTTGTTGGTCCTCTTCGTTTGCTCCCCACCAGTTTTGTTGGCACAAAGCAATTTCATCCTTGGCATTCCGGGTTCAATCTTTGGCTTGCTGCTGCTCTGGAAACTTGCCCCGCAACTACATCGTCTCTCGTGTCGTTGGTTGGTTCGTGTTCCCGCAGGCTGGGTGGTTCACGACAGCGTGGTGCTGGCCGAAAACTTGATGGTGCGCAAGCACGATGTCGTTTCGATGAAGCTTGCCTTGTCCGACAGCGAAGCAATCGACCTCACCGGCATGACGCGTGGTGTGCCCATCGAGGTGCAACTTCGCGACATGACCGATGTTCGTCTATCGACGCTTACTGCTCGCCAGCTAAAGACGCTTGATGTTCTTCACGTGAAGGCATTCATGGTTGCGCCTTCGCGCTATAAAGCTGTTGGTTTACAAACGAGTGGCGAGGCCTGACGCGCGTCGAATTGGTCGTTCGATAGCCGACTGAATTGTGGAGCGAGTTCCGACAATTGTGAGTTTCCCGATTGCCCGAGTGACACCGGTGTACAACAACTCTCTTGTAAGAATTCGGCTGTTATTTTCGGGTAGAACTACCACTGCGTGCACATACTCCGAACCCTGACTCTTATGAATGGTAAGTGCGTGCACGGTGGAGACGTCTTCAAGACGTGATGTAGGAATGGTGTTGTATTGCCCAGACTGGCCGAATACTGCATGTACGCGATCGCCGGATTTTGCGCCCAACACCACCCCAACGTCTCCGTTGGAAAGGTTGAGCGCAGGGTTGTTTCGACTCACCATTACAGGCCTACCCGCGTACCACGTAGTTGCTGCCTTCGAGCCCAACAGCCCATTGATGCGGTCGTTCCAGCCGAACACACCCATTTCGCCACCACGATGAGCACACAAAACCTGCAACATGCGCTGCTTTTCCAATACTTCTGCAGCGTCAGCATTTGTTGCGCTCTCGCACAGCCCAAGCGCGTGCTGATACACCTCGTCAATAAGCATCTGCAGTTGATCCAAATTCTTTGGATCAACCCAACGCAGATCGGTGTTGTTCGCTTCCAATACATTGAATGCCGACGAGGTGTCGCCGTTGCGGACGGCGGTGGCAAGCGCGGCAATGCTCGAGTCGGCGGCAAAACGGTGCTGCGTTTGCAGAACCTTGATGCGCGACGCAAGTAACGACTGTGGGTTGTTTGCGCTTGCGGCAATGTCGGCCAGCACAGAACCGGACTCCACGCTTGCTAGTTGATCCGGGTCGCCCACCAGCAACAATTCCGTGGTTGGTGCAAGCGCCTCGAGCAATTGATACATGTCGGAACTAGAAAGCATTGAAGCCTCGTCGATAACCACCAAGTCGTAAGGCAATGGGTTGTGTGCACCGAAGGTAAACCTTGGCGTGCGATTTGGTGCATAACCAAGAAGCGAATGAATGGTTCGTGCTGCAACCGCTGTTACTGCGGCAACTACTTCTGGCGAAGCATTCTGGTCTTTGCAACGGGCGTGCAGCACTTCGGTCATTCGAGTGGCGGCTTTGCCCGTTGGTGCGGCAAGCGCAAGGCGAGGCATAACACCACCCTGCTCGAAGCGCTCGATAAGACGACGTGCAACTTCCGTGGTTTTTCCAGTGCCCGGGCCGCCAAGCAACACATTCACGTTGCTTGCCGAATTGCGCGTGAGCACTGCAGCAATTGCCTGCTCCTGTGAAAACGAGCGGCCGAGATACAGCCGTTGTCCATCGAGAATGAATGCTTTTCTTTCACTGGCCGTTCCAACAAGCAAGGGAACACTTGCTAATGCATCAAGCCAAGGTGCGGATGAAGCCGGGAAATATTGATGATCGTCGGCGGTGAGCGAAGCGCCCCACTCCTGAATTCGGTTGAAGTCAACACAGGTGTGTCCATCTCGAGATGTGCGAAGCGCAAGACACATTGCCACCCATGCCAGGTCGCTGGGCTCGGTTGGCCTCGTTCGTCTTGCGATGTCAACCAACACGGAAGCTGCTGCAATGTCGCCTTCAGAAATCACTTCGTTGTCGAGGTAGACACCAAGTTGAAGAAGCTTGCTCATGGCCGGTCTCCTGCAAACAAGTCGCTCAATCGCTGCCATAAGCCCGATGGAGGCGCCCAAGCAAATACTCCGTAGCGGTGCCCTTGTTCGTCTTGTGGTGTATCCACGCCGACCATTCCTCTGATGAAGCCATAGGCCACGCCCGCGATGCACTTATCGTGATCGGCATTAGGCAAACGCCATCGCAGCATTCGATACACGGCTGTTCCGTACAACAATGCCTGCAGGGGGTAATGGTGATGCGCCATCGCGTCCACCAAACGATTTGGTGCATACGCCTCTATCGGGTTTGCCATGTCGTTCGTGTGCAATTTGTTGCTCTTGTAGTCGGAAATAATCAGGCGTGGCTCAGTGGCCGAGCCGCCGGGGATGCGAAGCAGAGCATCAATCGAACCATTGAGCAATCCGCCGAGCGGAATGTTGAACGACTGATGGCTCAGTTCGTCGGCGTACTGGCGTAGTGCGTCGGTTTTGTCCAACATTGATGCAAGCACTTTGCCAATGTCGCTGGCAAGGACACCCTTGCCAAGAGACGCAAGCGCCATATCAAAATTCATTTCTGCAAGGCGATCTTTTTTGTTTATCAAGGCATAAGAAATATCGCCGAATGGGCCGCCAAACGGCGTCAACATCGATTGCACAATCATTTTGGTTAATGCGTTGTGGTGATTGCGCAACAACGCAGAATTTGCATGTTTCTGCACCGCCGCATGCACCTCGTCTTCAAGTGGGTTGTCGGTGTCGATCGCTTCAAATATTTCGTGAATGATGCTGCCGACGGCAGTGCCGGCAGGAATTGCAGCAATCTCTACCCGCTCGATGCGTTCCGGGGTTGGTGCCTCGTCAAAGCCCTGCCCCACCGGTGCAAAGTGGTTGACAGTTGTTGCTGCCCTGGCGGCAGTAATGCCGCTGAACGAAGTGCGTCGATATGTCTGGCGAACTTCGGGCATTGAAGCCAACTGCGGTTCATGGTTGGAGACGGTTGTTACAGGCTGTTCGAACTGGGCGAGGTTGGGCAACCCAGTGCCAAGCCGCATCGTGGGCTTAACTGCCATCAATGCGGTGAGCAGGTTGTCGGTGTCTGGCACTAACACCGAAAGATGATGCTTGGCTCGTGTGACGGCCACATAAATGAGCCTGCTTGTTTCTTCGTCTGCGGCTTCCTGCACTGCCTCGGTGGACGAATCAGATGTGCAGCCCAGCGCATACCCAACATCGATTACGCGTCTGTCACCCCTGTAATACACGGCGGGCCGAGAAGTGCCGCGGGCTTCTTGGGACTTCCACAAGTCGGCCACCACAACGCAAGGGAACTCCAGGCCCTTTGCACTGTGAATGGTCATGATTTTTACTGCGTCACTATCGCTTTCAACGCGGCGGCTTACGAGCTCACTCTTTTCGTCGGTGTTCAGGAGTTGCACGAATGCATCTAGGGCCTGTTGGGGCGAACAACCTTGTCCGTTGCCCTGTTCGTGTAGCACTTCCATCACATGCGCGAAATCGGTGATGTTTCGCTCGCCTTGCGTGCCGCGCGAAAGGTTCGACATCAACGAGTCATCCGATGTGATTGCGGCGGCGCATGCAGCGATGCCGCTGCTTTGCAAAATGTTTGACAGTTCGCTCACCCGATCCTGCACAAGCAACATTGCTTCTTCGGTGAGCAGCCCAACATTTCGCAGTGAATAACCAAACAGCGCAGTGCTTGCGACGCGTCGAATGCGGCCGATGCTTGAAACACGCACCATTGCTTCGAGCAACACCTGAATATCTGCCGCAGCAGCGCTACGCATCACACTTTCGGTGCCATTGCTTACGGCCTTAATGCCAATGCTGGTTAAGTGTCGTTCAACATCTCTGCCAACGGCAGTGGTACGAACCAATACGCAAATATCTGAAAGCCTGATTTCCCGTGGGTTGCCTGGGTTCAGTTTTGCTGTGGTTAACAACTCGAGCACTTTTTGCGCTGCAGGCCTTGCCAACTGGCCCTGATTAGTGATGTCACCAACATTGATGAACTCCACTGGCGGCGTACCAACAATTTGCGAAATCTCGTGCCTTTCGCTTGCCGATACCTGAATGTATGAAATAGTTGGCCCAAAGCTTGCATCTAGAAATGTGGTGTTCAACGCTTCCAAGATTGGCTTGTCGGAACGATGATTTGTCGTGAGCGTACGCCTAGTGGCCTGCTGCGAGAAGCGAACGTAAGCGCGCACATCTGCGCCACGGAAACCATAAATTGCCTGTTTCGGATCGCCGACCGCGACAAGTGCCCGACGGTCGTTCTCGGGGAAAAGTGCACGGAAGAACTTCCATTGCAAGGTGTCCGTGTCTTGAGCTTCGTCAACAATCGCCAGCGAATACCGCGAACGAAGCTCTTGCAACAGCGAATCCTGCGAAGGGTCTGTCACTACTTCATGTGCGCGCCGAAGCAAATCGTTATAGCTGGGGTGAGTACTCATGGCCAAATGCACGCGCTGCACACAGCTGCGCAGCATTTCCACCAGGTCGTCCAGTTGTTGCGAAAGCTTTTTGTCGAGCGAGTCGTCGTACCACGGATCGACATACGGGTCGCCAAGCATTTGCGCCACCAACTCGGCTATCGGCCCTTCATCCCACACGCGGCCAGCCAGCGCCTCAACCACCACTTGGTCGTTTACGGCTTCGGCAATGATTCGTTTAGTGATGTCGTCATCGCCATCGGAGACAATCTCGATGCCAGCAGTCTTGAGCACTTTTGTACACACGCTGTGAATTGTTGAAATGGTTGATTGATCGAACTCGACTGCAGCACGTTCAAGACGCTTGATGAAACTTGGCACCTGTTCGGTTTGTGCTGCAAGGTGAAGAGCCAACAAGTCGTTGGCATCAACTTCTCCCGTGCGCAGTTGATTGGCCGTGTCCACCAACCTTGCACGAACTCGATCACGCAACTCTGCTGCGGCATTGCGAGTGAAAGTGGTGATGAGAATGTCGCCAATTCGCAAGTCTTCGCGTGTGGCTAATTCTCTAGCAACCAATGCGGCGACCGAGTATGTCTTACCCGTGCCAGCACTTGCCTCGACGACAAGCCCATTGACAATCGGATCGGAAATCAGGTTGAGGTCAGTTGTCATCATGCAACCTCGTAGCCCTTCTTGGGGCTGCCCAAATACGCAATCGATAACTGCTGATCGAATTGTTCTCGGAATGTCAGTTCGGGTGCCCCTGGTGCAAATACATCATCAAAGGATGGACTGATGCCGTACACCACCTGCTCTAGCGACCAGCCGTAACTACGACCATGAACAAATGAGTTAAACGAATCTTTGGCTTTCGACCGATCTGTAAGCGCCTCACTTGCCGCCTTATCGAAGGAACCACATGGGGTGAGTAACGCCGTTGCCACCAAGTCGCACAGCTTGCCAAGTCGGGCTATTGCCACTTCCTGATCTATCGCAGGCGAAAGCCTGATTGTTCGAATACTTGCAACGGGCGCTGGCTCGCCTTTCTTGGTCACACTTCCTGGTGACCAATCGTTATGACGAGATACCACCACGATGGATTCGACGCTCAACCCTGCCGCAACAGCAACCAACAAATGAAGTGCTGCAGTCTTTTTCACCTTGTCGAAATTGCTTTCGGTCGATCGCATCACGATCCGATTCGTCTCAAGATGCACATTGTCCAGTCGGCCTATAACTAGCCTGGAGCCGGCAGAAATACGGATGTCGTGAGATCCGCCGCCAGAAAGCGAGATACCTTGCGCAGCTGCTTCGCGAACCATTCCCGTAGCCAGCTGCACGAGCTCGTTAGCTGCAAGCGTTCCAAATTCTCCAACGGGCAATATGCCGCTTTCATGCAACGCTTCCTGCCATTGCGTGATGTCGTTTTCGTCAAGCAATTCTTCAAGCGCCTCTGCACTTAACTGACGGTGTTGCTGCTTGGTGAGTGTCAGTGGAAACTGCGCAGGCACCGCCACCTCGTTGTCGCGCCAAGTATTGATGTCCAATGTGTCTCGCACAAATAACCGCAGCGGGTCGATTACCAATTGCTCTATTTGGCCAAGCTCGACAATGTCCAAGTCGGTAACGACTCCACCCACGCTTGACACAGGCTTGTTTGGTGCACCAATCGCAAGTGCCGACTTGAGAGCGCCCGGGTCGTGACTCCATGCAGAGTTTGCGATGATTGCCCCATGGGCAAAGTTGGTGGGGCTCATTGCATGTCGAGGATGCGCCATCTCAATGGACGAGAGATGTGTTTCCGAATCCTTTGTGGCGCCGTGACGCATCGCAAAATCGACGAACTCGGCAAGCGGGGTTGCCAGTGGAAGCATCGTGTTGTTTCTGATGCTGGTTGCCGTGCACGAAACAATGAACCGATCGCTTGCCGAGAGCATCGCATCGAGAAAGCTTCGACGAATCTCCAGCCTCGAGTCGCTGTCGCCCAATAGGCGCTGGCGTTCGACGAGGTCGTCGCCTTCGGCTTCCGACCCGCCAAGTGCGGTGTCATCAAAGCCCAAAACGCACACCACTCGATACGGCACACCTCGCAGCGGCACCATAGAGGTAGCGGTTATGGCCCCGGTTCTCAAGGGTTGACGGCCTGCAGCCGATGACAAGATGTCGGTGACCAACACCTTTACATCGTTAAACGGAACTGGTGTCTCATTCGCAGCCGCGCGCAACGTATCAATTTGCTGGAATGGAATAGCAAGTTCGTCGCTGTCTTCCCCGCACAGTTGGATAAGGGCGGTTTCCAACATGTCGCACCAAGTGCCTACCGAATGATTGCTTGTTGAAGCCCCATCAAGTTGCAGCACAGTGTTAAAGATTGAGATCAGCGCAGCGATGTTGTCGACGTCGGCCAAGTCCACATCGGCCAGTGGCACTACTCCACCCAATTCAGATTTTGCAGAGGCATCGGGAAGTACGGCCCCAAGAATCATTCGCTCCAGGCCCAACTTCCAGCTGTGTGCCTCGATAGCGCCCGCATGCAAACCATTACGTATTCGCTGTTGAGAGTCAAGCCCCCAACGAATATTGGTTCGCTTGATGTAGCGCTCCCATACTTCAACTGTTTCTGAGTTCAGCCTGAGGTGTTCAAGCACCAAGGGCGAAGTGGCCACAGTCATCATGTCGTCAACCGAACATCGAGAACCGATTAGGTGAAGCAAGTCTGCAAGCAACTCTGCACCCGCGCTCACTTCACGAATTCCACGGTCGGCCACCACTAATGGCAACTGCACCCCATTAATGGAACGAGCGAAGGTGGCCTGCAAGTGTGGCGCAGCCGCCGCGATGTCGGGGCACAGCACCACCACTTCGTGTGGTTGCAGATCGGGCAAATCGTTAAACGCATGAAGAATTGCATCGTGCAATACCTCGGCCTGGCGAGCAATATTGTGACAACGATGAATTGAGACAGAAACGTCATTAGGTTCGTGTTCTACGTGCGGCGCGATCAATGTTGTGGTCACCGTTTGCTGCATCCGATGCAGAAGATCGCTGTCATTCGAAGTATTTGAAGGCGGCTGAAACGTAGGAATCAGCCCTTGCGAGGCCAGCATCAATTGCGCATCGTGCGCACCACGCAACCATGCAAATACCAATGGGTCAACATCATTCGGCAGGTCAATATCTGTTCGCACAGGGACAAGGCCGGGCGTCTCGGGTGTCGATGACATCCAGCGTTTTTGCAAAGGTGCAGATGGGTGCACCAACAGCACATGCACATCACTCTTTTTTGCAAGATGTTGCAGCACCTGTATCTGTTGCAGATTTAACGTCTGCAAGCCCGCAACCAAAATGCTCGAGGGAACTTGCGCGGTTGCTTCAAGATCACGCGCAGGCGGGCTCGGTTCGTTGATCAGCTTCCTTGCTTCTCGCCACAAGTGAAACTGCCAAACATCGGATGGCGAGAGGCTATTCATCACTCGCTCTCCAGAACGAACGTCATCATTGGCTGTAGGGCTGAGAACGGGAATCCCCTCTTCCCAATTGCGAATCATGGCTGGTCGTCGCATGTGATAACGATCGAAGCGGTCGGCGATGGCTCGTGCCGCAAGCAATGGCCCACCCGCGCGCGCAATATGAACGTCGTATTCGTTGGTACCCGACAACACCTGAAGCACATGGAAAGTGAGGTGCTCTACAGCCCACGGGTCTATTCCGCTTCGGTTATGCAGTAAGCGATTGAGGGTGCCGGGGAAAGAAATGTCCACATTGGCAACCACCCCATCCAACGCACCCGGTTTGCTTACGCCCAATCGAGTAGCGAGCTGTGAAGTAAGCCAGGCCTTGACACCCATCGTTGGCACCACGATGTGTTGGCACTCAAATATGTCCTGGCCCGAAGCCAGGAAGGCCGCGGCAGGTTCGCAGATGTCATCAAGACGACTGACGTATTCAATCCGCATCGACATTGGCACTAACGGTAGTTCGTGGGTGTTCCGCTGCCGACCAGCGCAGATTCGGCTTTTTGCATCAAGATTGCCCGAGTACTACTGTGACGCATGACCAACTAAAGGGGGAAGGTTCATGAAGAAAAGCCGTATTGGAAAGGCCGTTGCTGCATTAGCACTGGCAGGATTCGCACTTGCCGCATGTGGTGGAAACACCGGCAGCGACGAGGCAACAACCGACACTGCAGCAGGGGGCTCAGAAGTTCTGAGTGTCGTTGCTGCATACTCGTCGGCAATTGAAGAACCGTGGGATGGTGTGATTCACGAAGCTTTGCAGGAAATGGCAGATGCTGGTGAAATTACCTACAAATACATTGACAAGATTGGTTATGCATCAGGTGCATTTGAGCGCACTTTGCGACAAATTGCAGAGGAAGACAAGCCTGCAATCATCATGGGTGACTCGTTCGGCAACGAAGAGTCTGCTCGTAAAGTTGCACTTGACTATCCAGGCATAGCTTTCGTAATGGGCTCAGGCGGCGGACCAGCCGAACCGAACTTCTCGGTATTCGACAACTGGATTCATGAGCCTGCCTATGTTTCGGGTGTTTTGGCAGGAAGCCTTACCAAAACAAACATCCTCGGGATCGTCGGTGGAATTCCTGTTCCAGAGGTAAACCGAATTGTGAATGCATTTATTGCTGGAGCGCAGTCAGTAAACCCAAAGGTGCAGGCAAAAGTCAACTTCATCAACACATGGTTTGACCCGGCAGCAGCGAAAGAGGCGGCACTGTCTCAAATTTCTGCTGGAGCAGACATCTTGTTTGCTGAGCGCGCAGGTGTTATTGAGGCCGCGGCCGAAAAAGGCTTGCTGGTGTTTGGAAACCAAATGGATCAGAAGGCAATTGCCCCTGAATTTGTGGTTACGTCAAACGTATGGAATATGCGACCAACTGTTAACTACATCCTCGACCAAGTCAAGGCTGGTTCATATACCGCGCAAGACCTCAAGGACTTCAG
>ENA-OUVC01001577-OUVC01001577.1-marine-metagenome-genome-assembly--contig:-NODE-1577-length-13420-cov-7.374129_pt1 | contig 13420 bp, 15 predicted proteins | sample MGYA00248622_ERZ508571 | MGnify/ENA primary metagenome ERZ508571 (study PRJEB26236, sample SAMN06267175) | marine metagenome | isolation source: Columbia River Estuary | place: USA:Columbia River... | reverse complement strand
AGAACATTAGCACATGAATTAGTTCATCTTAAACAAAGACAAGATGGATATATTGGTGGACCTGAAGATGGAGCAACCGGCTCTGATATTGAAAACGAAGCAAATGCAGCTGCCGGAATTCTTTTAAGAGATTTTGGTAAACTTAACGGAAATATTTACGAATCTCTTTTAACCGAAGGTGGTGCATATGGACATATGAATCATCCGTTTGATATTTCAATGAATCTTACATTTGGTGATTTAAAAAAAATTATTAATAATGCATTAGATGGTAAGTTGGGAGTGGTTAGAGAAAAAACCGATGGACAGGCATTAGCAATCAGTTGGAAGAATGGTAGATTAATTGCAGCTCGTAACAAATCACATTTAGCAAATGGTGGAGCAAACGCTTTAGATATGAGTGCGTTAGCATCTAAATTTGGAGGAAGAGGCGCATTGAGTGATGCATACAATTTTGCAATGAGAGATTTATCAGCAGCAATTAGTGGATTAGGGGAAAAAGAAAGACAGAGTATATTCAAAGATGGTTCAGCATTTTGTAACTTAGAAGTAATCTATCCACAAAATGCAAATGTAATTCCTTATGGACAATCTTTATTAGTATTTCATAATGTAGTTGAATTTGATGAAAAGGGAAATGCAGTTGGTAGTGTAAAGGGTGCAGAAAGTAAATTAGCATCTATGATTAAACAAACTAATGCACACGTACAATCTCAATATACATTACAAGGCCCTCCAATTACAAAACTTCCAACCGATGAGAAGTTAAGTTCTCAAAAAGGTAAATTCAACGGAATGTTATCCAAATTACAATCTGAATTTAATTTATCAGATACGGCTGGTATAGCTGAATATCACTATTCTTGGTGGATGAAATTAATTAATAATTCTAAAAAGAATTTAACAAAATTAGAAAAAGAAGGGTTAGCAAGAAGATGGGCATTTGATGATAAAGCATTTGGTATTAAATCAATCACCGATGAAGATGCTAAAAAATGGGCAGATGGAGTAGATAAAGATGCTAAGGATAAAATAATGAAAGGTAATATTCGTAAATTCGAAGATATCTTTTTAGGCGTTGGAGCTGAAGTATTATCATTTATGAGTTCGGTGTTAACTGCTCAACCTGATAAAGCATTACAATCAATTAAAGCATCATTAGAATCATCTATATCAGATATTCGAAATGGTGGTAGTGAAGCTCAAATAAAAAGATTAGAAAAAGAATTACAAAGATTAAATGCTATTGGTGGATTTGAAAAATTAGTTCCGAATGAAGGATTAGTATTTTTCTATAAAGGTAACACATATAAATTAACAGGAACATTTGCTCCCTTAAATCAAATTTTAGGAATTTTTAAGTTTGGGAGATAAATTATATATATATGTATATATAAAAGGTTATAAATAAAATAAATTATGGCAAAGAGAAAAAGCTTTGAAGAAAAAAATAATCATATTCACCCAACTCGTAAACTAATTATAGATACAGTATTTGGTAGAACTGATGATAATCAAACGACTTTTGGTTACGAAAAAGAAGGAGAGCAAACTAGAGAAGTTGGAGAAACGTGGGTAGATACCGATGGCAAAGAATGGGAACAAAAGGAAGGTTATAAAATAACAGTTTCCCAAATGGATGAGGTTAGACAATATTTAGATAAATTAAATAATTGTCAATCTGAAGAATGTGATACTATAAAATATAGTAATGCAGATAAGAAAGTAATTCGTAAAACAGGAATGTGTGTAACTTGTTTAAGAAATTTTGAACAAAGATTAAAAGATGATGGAACATACCCATTTTATGAAGATTATAAAATAACTAATAATCAATTATCATATGTTACTGATTTGAAAGCTCAATTTGAAGAAGGATTGAGAGGAATATCACAAACAATGGAATTTATAAATGAAGATGGTACTATTCAAAAATGGCATTATGATATTGATATTGATAAAGTAAAAGAAGATTTACAAAATGATATTAATGGCGCTACCGAAGCAATTGAAGCTCTGTTGGAAAGGAAAGCGGCATTGGAAGATAAGTTACAAGAGCTTAATCATTTAGAGCTTATAAAAAATTAAAAATTATGAAACAATTATTAAATTTAAAAAACATAGCAATTGCAGTTTTGATTGCAGTAGTAGTTTTTCAACAATGTGGCGGAAACTATAAAAGAAATGCCGAAATTGTAAAAGTGGATGGTAAAAAGTATGAACTTCTTAAATATGCAATTGATACAGTTGAAGTAGTTAAAACTAAAGTAGTAACTAAAAAAGGTGATGATATTTATCACGAAACAATTGTTGAGAAAGAAGTAATCATCCCAGCAATCATTGATACTTTAGCATTATTAAAAGATTACTATTCAAAAGTATTATATAAAGATACATTGGTATTACCTGATTCATTAGGAACTGTAGATGTAACAGATACAATATCTCAAAATAAAATATTTGGTAGAACTTTTAATGCAAATATTAAACAAAGAATTATCAAAGAAACTACAATTGTAAAAGAATTACCAAAAACCCAAGTATATTATGGAATTACAGGTGGATTTAATAAAGTAGATGTAGTTTCAAATTTAGGAGCTGGTGTATTGATTAAAACCAAAGGTGATAAAATATATCAATTAGGTATAGGAGTTGCTAACAAAGTTGGAACTGATGGAACTAATGGAGTATTATCTCCATTTATCGGCGGTGGAGTGTTTTGGAAGATTAAATTTAAAAAATAATGAGTGTACAGGGGCAACCTAAAAAGACACTAAAAGAAATCATCTCCGATGAGTATAAGAAGTGTGCGTTAGACCCAATATACTTTATGAAAAAGTATTGTATCATCCAACACCCTACTCGTGGAAAGATTCCGTTTCACCTTTATCAGTTCCAGGAAAATTGTTTAACAGACTTCAAAGATAATCGTTTTAATATTATTCTTAAATCTCGTCAGTTAGGTCTATCGACCTTATCTGCAGGATTTATTTTGTGGAAGATGGTATTTAATCAAGACTACAATGCATTGGTTATCGCAACTAAAGTAACGGTAGCTAAAAACCTTGTAGAAAAGGTAAGAGTTATGCACGACTTACTTCCTATTTGGTTAAGAGATGGTAGTAATAGTTCAGTAGAAGATAATAAACTTTCTCTTAAATTAAAAAATGGTTCGCAAGTAAAAGCAATCGCAAGTTCTCCAGATGCAGGACGTTCGGAAGCCCTATCCTTATTAGTTGTGGATGAAGCCGCATTCATTAGAGATATTGATGATATTTGGTTATCGGCACAATCTACATTATCAACAGGTGGTTCTGCAATCGTATTATCTACTCCAAATGGTGTGGGTAATTGGTTTCATAAAATGTGGGTAGAAGGTGAGAGTGGTGCAAATGGATTTAATAATATAAATTTACATTGGACTGTACATCCTGAAAGAAATCAGGAATGGAGAGATGGACAAACTCGTATTTTGGGAGTAAAGGGAGCATCGCAAGAGTGTGATTGTGACTTTATTGGTTCGGGTGATACTGTAATCGACCCAGCATTATTAACTTGGTACAAAGAAACATATGTAATGGAGCCTGTTGAAAAACGAGGTTTTGATGGAAATTTATGGGTATGGGAACATCCCAATTATAACAGACAATATATGGTATCCGCTGACGTTGCACGTGGAGATGGAGCCGATTTTTCAACGGTACAAGTAATTGATATTGAAGATAGTTCACAAGTAGCTGAATATAAAGGTAAAGTTGATACAAAAGATTTTGGAAACTTCTTAGTAAGTTTAGCAACTGAATATAATAATGCATTATTAGTAGTAGAAAACTCAAATGTGGGTTGGGCAACTATTCAACAAATTATCAATAGAGGATACCCAAATCTATTCTATATGAGTAATGATTTAAAATATATTGATACCGAAAGGCAGATGAGTAATAAATTTTATAGAGATGAAAAGCAAATGGTTGCAGGATTTTCTACAACATCTAAAACTCGTCCTCTTATCATATCAGCATTAGATACATATATGAAGGATAAAGATATTTTAATTCGCTCTAGTAGATTAATAGATGAGTTATTTACCTTTATATGGAATGGCGGTAAAGCTGAAGCAATGAAGGGATACAATGATGACTTAACAATGGCATTAGGTATTGGATTATGGGTTCGTAATACGGCATTAAGATTAAGACAAGAAGGTATTGATTTGACTAAAAGTATGTTGAACTCAACTACTATACAAAATGATACAGGCGTTTATGCTGCAAATTGGCAAAATCAACGTAATCCATATGAAATGCAGATAGGAAAAGGTGAAGTTGAAAACTTAACTTGGTTGCTAAAGTAATTTTTTTATATTTATATGTTGAAACTATTCTAAATGAACGAAGATTTAAATAAATGGTTTAAAGAAAAATGGGTAAACATCGGAAAAAAGGTCGATGGTAAACACCCACCATGTGGAACTTCGGGAGAAAAGAAAGGTTATGCAAAATGTGTTCCTGCGGCAAAAGCAGCCGGAATGAGTAAAAAAGAAAAAGAAAGTGCAACTCAAAGAAAAAGAGCTGCACAAAATGATGCAGGAAGAGGCGGTAAAGATAGTGATGGACAAGGTAAGAAACCAATATACGTTTCAACTAAACCAAAAAATGAAACTATGAATATAGAAGAAAGACTAAATTTATTTTTAGAAAAAAATTGCCCAACCGATGCAGGTAAATGGGCAGCATCTAAAGCAGCAGCAAAATCTAAATTTGATGTTTATCCATCAGCATACGCAAACGGATGGGCTGCAAAAAACTATAAAGGCAAAGGTGGTGGTTGGAAAACTTGCAATGAGGGAGAAGCTAATGCATTGTGTGAAGATTGCTGGGATGGATATAAGCAAGTTGGTGGTAAGATGAAAAATGGTAAGATGGTGCCAAATTGTGTTCCAATAAGTGAAGAGGTTGATACCGATTACGATGAATTGGATGTAGAGCCGGAAGAAATTGAAGATTTCATTGAATTTTTAAAAGCATATAAGAATACTTTAGCTGAAGCAAATTGTAATTGTGTTTATGAAGCAGAATATCAGGGTAGAAATGTTCAGTTGGGTAAACCAATGCAAGGTGATGTTAAGAAATTCAAAGTATATGTAAAGAATCCTGCCGGAAATATTGTTAAGGTAAATTTTGGACAAAAAGGAATGAAAATTAGAAAATCAAACCCAGCTGCTAGAAAATCATTTAGAGCAAGAATGAATTGTGATAACCCAGGACCAAGACATAAAGCAAATTACTGGTCTTGTAGAAAATGGTAATTAATTTGTTAATATCAAATAAATTCCATATCTTTGAATTAAAATATAAAATATAAATGGCAGCAGATAAATCATTTTTCGGTAGGTTACAAAAACTATTCTCAACCAATACAATAGTCCGTAAAACAAAACAAGGTATCAAAGTAATAGATACCGATGAATATCAAGGATTAACAACAAATCTAATAGATAGGTACACTCGTATGAAAACTCCACAATATAGTGGTGGTTTAATAGAATCCGCAATGGCTTATCAGCAAGTTAGAATTGACTTGTTTAGAGATTATGATGGAATGGATAATGACCCAATTTTATCATCAGCATTAGACATTTACGCAGATGAATCGACTGTAAAGAATGAAATGGGAGATGTACTTAAAATAAATTGTGCAAACGAAAATACAAAAGAAATTCTTAGAAATCTTTTTTATGATATTTTAAATATTGAATTTAATTTATGGCCTTGGTCCAGAAACTTAGTAAAATATGGTGATTTCTTTTTACATTTAGAAATAGCTGAAGAATTGGGTATTGTAGGTGTACAACCTTTATCAACATACGAAACCTCAAGAGTTGAAGGATTTGACCAACAAAATCCACAACGAGTTAAATTTGTATATGCACCATATCAGAATCCAAATAGTGCAGTAGTAACCGCTACTTCTAAAAGAGAATTTGAAAACTATGAAATAGCTCACTTCCGTTTATATTCAGATTCAAACTTCTTACCATATGGTAAATCAATGCTTGAAGGTGGTAGACGAGTTTGGAAACAATTAACATTAATGGAAGATGCGATGTTAATCCATCGTATTATGAGAGCTCCTGAAAAGAGAATATTTAAAGTAGATGTTGGTAATATACCACCGGCAGAGGTTGATAACTACATGCAAAAAATTATCAATGGTTCTAAAAAAGTTCCTTTCTTAGACCAAGCTACGGGTGAATATAACTTAAAATATAACATTCAAAACTTAATTGAAGATTATTATATGCCAGTTCGTGGTAGTGATAATGGAACTTCAATTGATACCTTAAAAGGTTTGGAATATAATATGATTGATGATATCAATTACTTAAAAGGTAAGATGATGGCAGCATTAAAAATACCAAAAGCATTTTTAGGATATGAAGAAGATATTAGTGGTAAGGCTACATTGGCGGCACAAGATATTCGTTTTGCAAAAACAATAGAAAGAATTCAGAAAGTATTAGTATCAGAATTAACTAAGATAGCAATCGTTCACTTATATGCACAGGGATTAGATAGTGAGGATGAATTGGATTTCCAATTGGAATTAACAATACCATCTAAAATTTATGAGCAAGAAAAAGTTGAATTATATACATCTAAGATAGCATTAATTACACAAATGCAACAAACTAAGATGTTTTCTAAAAAGTGGATGTATGATGCTATTATGGATATGACTCCTGAAGAGCAAGATGAATTAACAGTGGATGTTATTGAAGATACTAAACAAACATTCCGTTTAACATCAATTGAAACTCAAGGTGTTGACCCGGCAAAAGAAACTGGAACGGAAGAACCAACCAATGTGGAAGAAGAAATTCAAAAAATAAAAGAAGAATTAGAGGAAGATGGAAAAGTTGGTAGACCAAAAGACCCGGTTAGATATGGCAAGGATGACCATCATTTAGGAAGAGACCCATTAGGAATTAAAACTTTAAAGCAAAAAGCTCAAAGAGAATCTAAAGAAATATTTAAAGATATGTTAGGTAATAAAAAGACTATTTTGATGGAAGATTTACATAAAAAGTAATAATCCACAATAAACATATATTTATATCAGAGAAATTATACAATTAATGAAAAATATTAAGCACTCTAAATTTAAAAACACAGGATTCATTTTTGAATTGCTAGTTAGGCAGATTACATCGGAAATCATGTCTGGCAAAGAAAATTCAAAAGCTGAAAAGATATTAAAAGAATATTTTTCAGGTAAAAAAGAGCTTTCAAAGGAATTGAAATTATATCAGTATTTGATTAATGAAAAATATAATTCAGAAAACAAAGCTGAAAAATTCGTTGAAACCGTATGTGAAGCCCGTAAAAGATTAGATGAGCAAAAGCTTATGAAGGAAAAATATAATTTAATAAAAGAGATAAAAGAAGCTTATGATATAGATGAGTTTACTAAATCTTCAATTTCAAATTATAAAAATTTGGCTTCTATTTATAAAATATTTGAAGCAACTGTTACAAAAGAATCATTTGAACCAAAAGATATCGTTAATTCTAAATTTACTGTTGTTGAAAATATGATTAACTCTTCAATTGAAAATAAAGATAAAAAATTAAATGATAGAGTTTTTGAAGAATACAAAAAGCAAGATGAAGAAGTTAGAATGCTATCATACAAAATGTTAGTAGAAAATTTTAATAAAAAATATAATAACTTATCAGCTGGACAAAAGAATTTACTTAAAGAGTATATTAATAATATTAATAATACAGGTAAATTAAAAGAATATGTTAATGAAGAGGTTAATACTTTATCTGAAGGATTAAAAGAAGTTGGTTCTAAAATTTCTGATAAAGTTACAAAAATTAAATTAGCTGAAACTATTTCTAATATTAGAAAAATTAAATCAGTTAAGAAATTAAGAGAATCTCATTTGTCTGCATTAATGATGAGTTACGAATTATTAAAAGAATTAAAAGAAAGTTTAAATAAATAAAAATGACAAATTATAGAATTTTTAACGCAAAAGAATATACAGCAGGACAATCTGGTTCATTAGAAAGAGTATGGGGAGTAATGAGAGGTTCAGCAATTTGTTCAGGTTCAATAACATTGGAAGGTGTTGTTGATAATAACCTAAGTGGTACAATCGCACAAACAAATAACCATACTACTTTAAAATTAGAACACTTAGCAGTAGGAGAGCCAGTTCCTTGTTATGTTAGAAGTATTACAGTAACATCTGGTAATGCATATTTATTAGCATAATAAAGAAAAAAATGCCAGCACAATCCAAAGCACAACAAAAATTTATGGGAATGGTTCATGCTACTCAAAAGGGTGATATGAAATCTCCATCTCCAGAAGTTAGTAAAGCAGCAGACTCAATGAGTGATAAAGATGCTAAAGATTTTGCATCAACATCTCATAAAGGGTTGCCTGATAAAATAAAAGAAATGGTATTGGCTGAATTACGTTCAGTAAGAGCCATTCAAACGGATTACGCTAAAACGTTAGATGCTATTCAGCAAAACTTAGAAGGATATAAAAAATCTAAAGGAACTCCAAACGAAAATCAATATGTACAAAAACTTAAAGCACTAACTGCACAAAAGAAAAAACTTTCAGCAGAATTGGATGCTAAAGTTGGTGATATGTATAAAGATGCCGAATTGAAAGTAGATGAAATGACCACTTCAGATGCAGCTGGCCCATATAACACACCATTTGCGTTTGGTAAAGGTGAGGATGAGAAAACTAAAGGTAAAAGACAAGCTGATTTAACAGGATATAGTGTAGTTAAAGAAGGTAAATACTATGTAACCTATAACAAAGGTAGAGGACAGGGTAAGGGGTTGGAAAAAGAATTTGATAAAAAAACATTTAGTTCAACCAATAAGCCAAAAGTATTCAATTCATTTAAGGATGCAAAGAAACACGCCGAAGATATGGAAAAAATGTTTCGCCATTCGATAGGTGGTGGAACGGCATATTGGGTATCAGATGAAAAAATGAATCCAATAAACGAAAATCGTTGGTTAGAATTAAAAAGAGATGAATCTACTGCACAATCTAAGATTGGTAGAGGCATATCTAATATCAATAAACAATTAGCAGAAATGGAAAGATTTCTTAATTGGTATGGTAAAATTAAGAACGAAAGTGGGGTAGATAATAAAAGTTATTGGAAAAGAACAAATAGTCATATTTATAGTATAAAGGAACGATTACTAAAATTAGACCAAAAAATAAGACAAATTTCAGAATAATGAAAATATCTCAATTAAAAGAGCTTGTTAGACAAGTAGTAAAGGAAGAAAATGATTACCAACAATTATTTAAACATATGTTAGATAAGACTGGTAAGGATATCAACTCAATGGGCGATGATGAAAAGAAAAAATTCTTTAATGCAGTAGATACGGCATACAAAGCAAAATCGGAAGGTAGATTATCAGGATATAATGAAAATATTAATGAATATGATGAGTGGAAAAACACACGTATTCAGGCAAAAAACATTTTTAGAATGTTAAAGCAAAAATATAATAACAACATTTCTAAAATGAAAGATGGTTTGGAAGATATTCTTAAACAAAACAAAACAAAGAATGACCAAGCCGAAGTAGTGAGAGATGAGTTCAATAAGTTTTTTAAAATTAGAGAAGCAGAATTAACTGCGGGACAAAAGAAGATTGATACCGATGGTGATGGTGAGATTGAAGGTTCAGATTTAGCAGCATTAAGAGCTAAAAATGAAGGAGCCAAAAAAAAAAAGTAGTTAGTGAGGGTGTAATAGAAGGAATCCTTGCAACTATAACCTTAGCTATATTAGGTAAAGTAGTTATCTATTTTATTTATGAATTAGCTAAAAAAGTAGGAAACTATGTAAATGGTAACGAAAAATATAAAAAAGCCGTTGCTAAAATATTAGAATCAATATCCAATAATAAACAAGCTATGAATGATATAGCTAAATTAATGGATAGTAACGATGGAATAAATAATGGGGTTGCAGATAAGATAGTGAGAATGGGATATGTACAAACACTAATAATTAAAATGGTGGAAAGTACAAATAGTGAGTTAGATGAAACGGAGTTAACAAATTATTTAAAAACAGCTTTATTAAAAGCTTGGGAAGATAAAGGATTAACTGATAGAGCAACAGAAAAGGTAAAAAAAGATATAAAATAAATGAATAAAGGATTATTAATAGAGACCCATTTGTTTGAAGCTAAGCTTGTAGAACAAGATAACGGAACTTATTTAGTTAAGGGAATCCTACAAAGAGCAGGTGCTCCAAATCAAAATAATAGAAGATATCCTAAAGACATATTAGAAAGAGAGTGTAAGAAATACGAACAACTTATTAAAGAAAGAAGAGCATTGGGTGAATTAGACCATCCAGACTCTCCGGTTATTAATTTAAAGAATGTATCTCATAATATTAGAGAAATAGGTTGGGATGGAGATGATGTGGTTGGTACAGTAGAAATACTTTCAACTCCATCTGGAAATATCCTTAGAGAACTATTAAAAAACAATATTCGTTTAGGAATTTCATCGAGAGGACTAGGTTCGGTTAAAGAGTTATCAGACGGGACTGTAATGGTTCAGGAGGACTTTGAATTGGTAGGATGGGATTTTGTATCAAACCCATCTACGCATGGCGCATTTATGGCACCAATGAATGAATCAAAGCAATGGGCTAAAGCTGCAGAAGAATGTGGAAAATGGTGTCGTTCACAAGATTTAATGAGAGAAATTATAATAGAATTAAACTAATATGGCAAAGTTAATAAATTTAATACCTGGTAGACAAATTAATGTTAAAGAATCCATTGATGATATGGATACAAATTTACCAGCACAAGTAGATAGATTTTTAGAAAGATTGATTACTCAAATTAAAGGGTACAATTTAACAAAGAAAAAAGAGCAGTTGGTAATTGCTAAAATAATTGATGCATTAGGTATGGATAAATCTCAATTAATGCAGGCTATTACAAAAATTAAGAAAAACGATATTTTAAAAAAATAGCATATGATAAGGTTAAAAGATTTACTAAATGAGGAAGATAAGTTACAACAACTTCCTACTGAAATCAAAAAACATTTCTTAGAAATTATTTCTACATTTGGCCAGTTTGGCGAACAAATGAATAGAAAATCTGATATTAGAACTATTGCTGAAACATTGGGTGGTATTGCCGATGCAGCACAAGAATATACTTTGAGAGAAGGTGGTGATTGGTTTGATAGAGTTACCATCAAACGAAATATGAAAGAGTTGAAAGCATTACATGAGAAGTTCCAAACGGAATCAATGGAAGCAAAAGCACAAGAACAAAGAATGGAAGCACTATATGAAGATATGGGACATGTATTAAATAGATATTTTGAAATAGCAGATGTATCTGAAGATGTTATGAGACAGAGATTGGGTTTAAGAGAGAGTAAATCAAATTGTGGATGTAATAAACATCACGATTGTGGTTGTGGAGGACATCACAAACATTAAAAGTTATGTTGATTGTTGATGTAAAAGATGGAAACATCGAAAGAGCACTAAAAGTTTACAAAAATAAAGTAAAAAGCGTTAAGCAAATAGAACAACTTAGAAGTAGAAAAGAATTTGAAAAACTATCTGTTTCTAAGAGAATTCAAAAGTTAAATGCAGTACATAAAGAGAAATTACAAAATTATTTTAATAAAAATAGTTGATTTCTTTAGTTTTCTAAAAAATTTATATATTTATTTCTGAATATCCTATCTTATATAGGATTTTTTTTATTACAATTAGTTGGTTAATGAATACCCTTCTCTATAAGGCGTGAACGAACAACCAGCAAAATATCATTGAAGTTCCACAATTACAATAACTTCACAGGAACAAAAATCATTTAAAAATGGCAAATTCAAAATTATTGAAAGAAGCAATCGCCGATGCTAAAGCGGTTAAAGAAACTGCATTAGCTAACGCAAAGCTTGCTTTAGAAGAAGCCTTTACACCAAGACTACAGTCTATGTTAACTCAAAAGTTAAGAGCTGAAGCTGAAATGGAAGGCGACGAAGAGCAAGTAGATGAAGAATTAGATTCAACAGGAATCGGTTCAGGCACATCTAATCCTACTTTGGATGCACATACCGAATTTGAAGCCGGTTCAACTGAAACAACATCTGGTGAGCCAGGTGCACAAGTTGACGACTACAAAAAAGTAGCAGACATCAACGAAGAAGAGGGTATGGAATCAGAACCATCTGAAAAAGATGCTGAAATCGCAGAATTGAAAGCGAGATTAGCAGAATTAGAAGGTGAAGCAGGTTCAGAAGAAGAAAATCCTTTCGCACAAGCAGAAGGTGAAGATGAAATGGGCATGGATGACATGGGCATGGATTCTGAAATGGGTGGTGATTCAATGGACATGGAAGCTGATGAGGAATCAGAAGATGACATGGACTTAGAAGCTATCATCAGAGAATTAGAAGCTCAATTAGGAGATGACGAAGAGGTATCCGAAGAAGAATCTGAAGAAGAAAATCCATACGCAGCTAACGAAAACTTAGCAGATGGTTCTGAAGCAGGTACTGATAAAGGAGAAACACCTAAAGTAGTTGTAACTAATGAAGAAGCAGACTCAGACGAAGTTGACTTAGAAGAAATTTTAAGAGAAATGGAAGCTGATATGAAAGGCGATGAAGAGAAAATGGATGAAGCTGAAGAAACCGAAAAAGACAAGGAAATCGAAGAAGCTTACAACACTATCAAATCATTACAAAGAACTATCAACGAAGTAAATTTGTTAAACGCAAAATTATTATTCGCTAACAAATTGTTCAGAGCTCATAATATGACTAACGAACAAAAAATTAAAGTTATCGAAACGTTAGATAGAACAAAATCGGTAAGAGAGGTTAAATTGGTATTCTCTACATTAGCAGAGAACTTCAAATACACTTCAATTAACAAAAACGCTAAGAAAACAATCAAAGAAGGAATCGCTAGTAAAGTAGTTAAATCTACTAAGCCAGCAGTAGCTAGAACAGTAATCTCTGAATCAGCTCAAATTTCTGATAGATTTAAGAAATTAGCAGGTATTATTAAGTAATTAACAAAAAAAATAAATTAATCCAAAATGGACTTAAAAAAATTAATGAACGGCGCGAACCCACAAAGCGTAATGCTTGAGCAAACTCGTGGTTTGAAAGCTAAATGGGAAAAAACAGGTTTGTTAGAGAACGCAGGTTCTGATACAACCAAGCATGGTATGGCAGTAATGTTAGAAAACCAAGCAAAACAATTATTAGATGAGGCAACTCGTACAGGTACATCTTCAGGTTCTGAAGAGTGGGCTGGTGTTGCGTTACCTTTAGTAAGAAGAATCTTCGGTTCTATCGC
>ENA-OUVC01001573-OUVC01001573.1-marine-metagenome-genome-assembly--contig:-NODE-1573-length-13433-cov-4.593067_pt1 | contig 13433 bp, 11 predicted proteins | sample MGYA00248622_ERZ508571 | MGnify/ENA primary metagenome ERZ508571 (study PRJEB26236, sample SAMN06267175) | marine metagenome | isolation source: Columbia River Estuary | place: USA:Columbia River... | reverse complement strand
CAGCCGCGCTATTGAACGCCGCATCGCCAGCCGAATAGCTCAGCACCGCCAAGCCATAAAATACCGCAAACAGGCCAAGCACAGCCGCGCCAAACAAGGTGCTGCTGCGGATCAGCGACGCGCGCATCATATTCCGCCAATTGGCCATGTTCGTTTTTGACGTAAATTTAGAAATGCGCGAGGCCATGATTATAATGCCATATATGGGTGGCCGCTAACGGCCGAACGCCCCCTTTTCGCTGTCGCTGGACTCGCCGTCAAGTATTACAGGTTGAAGATTGCTGCCAAGGCGGATGGGCTACGGTCAAAATCCTCCTTTGAGTCCGCCCATCTGTTGCGGCATAGGGGCAATATGAATCACAAAGCAGACGTCATCATTATCGGCGGCGGGCTCATCGGGCTTACGCAAGCATTGGCATTGGCTGCACATGGCATCACCAGCCATGTCATTGACCGCGCCGATCAAGCGAGCATGCTGCAAGCAGGCTTTGACGGCCGCACATTTGCTATATCAAGCTCTAGCTATAAGCTGTTTGAGGCCATTGGATTGGGCGACGCATTGGCCGGAAAAGGCTGCCCGATTGAAAAGATTTGGGTGAGCGATAGCCTAAAGCCCGGATCGCTGGATTTCGCACCCGCCGAAGATGACGGCTTTCTCGGGCAAATGTTTGAAAGCCGCTTCTTGCGCGGCGTCTTGTACAATGCGGCGTTGGAGAGCGATGCGATCCAGTTGCACATGCCCGCCAACATCACCCACAAATCACAGGATTCAGGTCGCGCCTCCGTGCATCTGGATGATGGGAAAGTTTTGACCGCTGACCTGATGATTGTCGCGGAAGGCCGGCAAAGCCAGACGCGCGAGGAAATGGGGATCAATATTGCGCACTGGCAATATGACCACAGCGCCATGGTCGGCGCGATCTTCCACGAACATTCGCACAACAACATTGCTTACGAGATTTTTTATCCGTCAGGCCCATTTGCCGTCTTGCCCATGTTGGATGCGGACGACGGCCGGCACCGTTCCGCGATTGTCTGGTCGGTCGATGCCGCAGATGCGCCGGGATATATGAAATTGTCGCCGCGTGGATATGCGGCGGAGCTGGAAAAGGCGATGGGCGGCATATTGGGTGCCGTTGAGATTGCCGCGCCTTTGTCGTCGTACAAGCTTGGGTTCCACCATGCGGCCAACATCACGGCGGAACGGCTGGTGCTGATTGGCGACAGCGCACATGGCATTCACCCCATCGCCGGTCAGGGGCTCAACCTTGGGCTGCGCGACGTTGCGGCGTTAACCGAAGTATTGGTCGACGGGATGCGGCTTGGTCTGGATTTTGGCGATGCGCAATTGCTCGATCGCTATAGCCGGTGGCGCAGCATTGATACGTTGTTGATCGCGGTATCGACCGATGGCTTGAACCGCCTTTTTTCCATTCCCGGGAAAACCGCGTCGGCGGTCCGGCGTTTCGGAATGGCAATGGTGCAGCGCGCTGCCCCGGCCAAGGCATTTTTCATGGCCGAGGCACGGGGCGAAAGCGGCGCGCTGCCCAAATTGCTTCAGGGCGTTGCGGTCTAAATTCGCATTAGCCCTGGGTGACAGGTACCAGTCGGATTTCGACACGGCGGTTTGCCGCGCGACCGGTTTCGTCCAGATTGCTCGCCTTTGGCTGGCTTTCACCATAGCCACGCGTTGCAAGACGCGCGGACTGAACGCCGCGCGAAGTTAGATAGCTTGCAACAGCCGACGCACGGCGTTCCGATAACGACTGGTTATAGGCATCCGACCCGGTGGAATCGGTATGGCCCATGACGTCGACATAGGTTTTTTCATATTGCGTCAGCGTCGATGCAACCTGATCCAGCGTATTGCGGAAACCCGCATCGATGTTCGCGCTATCGAGGCCAAAGGTCACTTCCGAAGGCATATCGAGGACGAGATTGTCGCCATCGCGAATAACGTTGATGCCCGTGCCCGCAGTTTGCTGACGCAGCTTTCTTTCTTGTTCGTCCATATAATAGCCAACACCCGCACCAGCCAATGCGCCAATACCTGCGCCGACAATCTTTTCGGTGCGATCGCGGCGGCCGCCAATAAGGTCGCCAAGCAAATATCCACCCAATGCGCCGCCAACGCCACCCAGTGCCGCCTTCGAAATCGTGCGCTGGCCGGTTTCCGGATCGGTCACACATGCCGATAGCGGGAGCATCGCAGCCATCAGTGACAGCGTGATCAATTGATTTTTCTTCATCATTTTCCCTTTCAGCTAGGATGCCCCATAAACGGCACCCCTGATGAACCTGCGATTATCATTGGATAGGTTTCATCTTTTGACGGTAACAGTTTTGTCGGCATTTTGTTGCCAAAGCGCTGCCGTTGGCCCTATGGGAATTGTGTCCCTATGGAACCTCTTCATCCTTTCCCGTGGTTTGATGCCGCGACGATATTGGCTCTCATTGCCCTGAACGGGGTGTTTGCCATGTCTGAACTCGCCATCGTTTCGGCGCGCACAGCGAAACTAAAGGCGATGGCGGAAGACGGAAAGCGCGGTGCGGCGGCCGCCCTTCGGTTGGGGCGAGACCCGGGCAAATTTCTATCCACCGTGCAAATCGGCATCACACTCATTGGTATTATCGCCGGTGCTTATTCCGGATCGACGCTGGGCGGGCCAGTGGCCGAGCGCATCGCACTTTTGGGCATGGACACAGAATGGGCCGAAACTTTGGGTTTCGGAATTGTCATCAGCATCACGACCTATGCATCCTTGGTGGTCGGCGAGCTGGTTCCCAAGCAATTTGCGCTCATTGCGCCCGAAAGAATCGCCGTCACCATGGCAGGGCCAATGGAGATGCTGGCACGCGTGACCGCGCCGATTGTCTGGACCCTTGATAAATCCAGCGCGACCATATTCCGTGCACTTGGGCTTCGCCGCGATACCCGTGACGCACTGAGCGCCGAGGAACTGCGTATGGTCTTTGCCGAGGCCACCCATGCAGGCATCATTGAAGAGCATGAACATAAGGTCATTGCCGGCGTCGTGCGGCTAGCCGATCGTCCGGTGCGTGAGGTCATGACGCCACGGACTGATGTCGACCGTATTGCAGCCGACGCATCTGAAGATGATGTCCGCGATTCGCTGTTAAATTCACTGCACACACGCCTACCGGTCACCGGCGAAGACGGTGACGATATCATCGGCGTTGTCCAATCACGCGATATTGTTGCCGCGCAGATTCGCGGCGAAAGTCTTGATATCCGCAGCCTGATGCGTCGCGCCGAAATCATCCCCGATCAACTTGACGCCATGGACGCACTCGAAATCCTGCGTTCGTCCGATGTGCCGATGTTGCTGGTTCATGATGAATATGGGCATTTTGAAGGAATCGTCACGCCCAACGACCTTTTGGCAGCGATTGCGGGCGAGTTTGCATCGGATCAGGCGCAGGGCAGTGCGCCGAACATCATCACATTGGACGATGGCTCGATGCTCGTGTCGGGCGCAATGTCCGCCGACGCAATGGCAGACGCGCTGTCGATTGATCTGCCCGAAGACCGCGATTACGCGACTGCTGCGGGCCATGTCCTGCACATATTGCGACACTTGCCCGTAGAGGGCGAATCCTTCCGCGACCAAGGTTGGCATTTTGAAGTTGTGGATATGGATGGCCGCAAAATCGACAAGCTCCGTGTCCGACTTGCAGAAATAGCAACTCGAACGGACGCAGTTGAGGGCTTGTGATTGCACAAACGCTTGGTTAGGGCGTTCGGCAGATATGGAATTACACGTCACGACGACAACAGGATATTGATATGGCCGATTTCTTCCTCCCAAAGAACAGCAAGGTCCAAAAGGGCACTGTTCACGCCGCGAAAACCGACGGGAAAGTCAAGAAATTCAAGGTATATCGTTACGATCCTGACAGTGGCGAAAACCCGCGTTACGACACCTTTGAAGTCGATACCGAAACCTGCGGCCCGATGGTCCTCGACGCGTTGATCAAGATGAAGGGCGAGCAGGATTCGTCGCTGACATTCCGCCGTTCGTGCCGCGAAGGCATTTGTGGCTCATGCTCAATGAACATCGACGGCAAGAACGGCCTCGCGTGCACCACGGCAATTGAAGATTGCAAAAGCGAAGTCACACTGACGCCGCTGCCGCATATGGAAGTCATCAAGGACCTCGTTCCTGACTTCACCCATTTTTATGCGCAATATGCGTCGATCAAGCCATGGCTGCAGACGGTTACGCCAGAACCATCGGGCAAGGAGCGCCTTCAGTCGCCTGAAGACCGCGCAAAGCTGGATGGTCTGTATGAGTGCATCTTGTGCGCATGCTGCTCGACAAGCTGCCCATCTTATTGGTGGAACAGCGACAAGTTTTTGGGCCCCGCCATATTGCTTCAGGCCTATCGCTGGTTGGCAGATAGCCGTGACGAAATGGCCGGCGAGCGTTTGGATGAGCTGGAAGATCCATTCCGTCTGTATCGCTGCCACACGATCATGAACTGCGCGAACGCATGCCCCAAGGGTCTGAACCCTGCAAAGGCCATTGCTGAAACCAAGAAGATGGTTGCCGAACGCCACCTTTAATTTACGGGACGGCCGTTGGACACACCCGCTTTTGATAGCAGTCCGGATCCGGACAATCCCGGTTGGCTAAACTGGCAGATGACCGATGCCACGCGCTATAATGGCACGGTGCTCGGTAAAATGCTGGTGCGCAGTGAAGGCCATCATAAAGCACGCCTGCGCATGTTTCCCGAACACCGGCACAGCAACTTGCGCGACGCGGTGCATGGCGGCGTCACGCTCGGTTTTATCGACGTCGCGATGTTTGGCGCATCGCGGATGTTTGGCCTGATTGAGGCGGGCGCTGCCGTTACGCTTGACCTATCGGTGCAGTTCATTGGCGCTGGTATAATCGGCGAGCCACTTGAGGCAGAGGTCGAACTTTTGAAAGAAACGGGTCGCCTGCTGTTCATGCGCGGCATTGTCTCGCAAGGCGAGTCCCGCGTCGCCGCGTTTTCAGGGACGATTCGAAAACCCAGTAAGAAATGATGCCCGCCTCGGTCACGGATCGGCACGCAGCCCTTGTCAGTGCAGGCGAACTGAAGCCTGATGCTGATCAAGCCAAGGCCGTTTTGGCGCTGGCGAAAGTGCAAGCAGAGCTTGAGGCCGTGCCGCCCCGCGGAAGCACAATGTGGCGTTTCTTGGGACGCAAGCCCGACCCTGCGCGCGGGCTATATTTGTGGGGCGGCGTTGGGCGCGGAAAATCCATGCTCATGGATCTGTTTTTTGACAGCGTTCAGATACAGCGGAAACGTCGCGCCCATTTCCACGAGTTCATGTTGGATATCCACGCGCGGCTAAAGGTTGAGCGCGAAAAGGAGAAGGGCGATCCTATTCCGCCCGTGGTCGCGGCACTGGCGGATGAAGCCCGGTTGCTCTGCTTTGACGAAATGGTCGTCAACAACATGGCCGATGCAGCAATTATGTCGCGGCTGTTCACAGGATTGATTGCCGCAGGCGTCACGGTTGTCACAACGTCGAACCGGCGACCCGATGACCTGTATAAGGATGGCCTCAACCGCCAGCTGTTTTTACCGTTCATCGCGTTGATCAAAGACAGCCTTGATATTTTTGCGCTCGATGGCCCGACAGACTATCGGCGCGACCGTTTGGGCAATGCCAAAACCTGGCTGGTGCCCAATGGTGCCGAGGCGACGGCTGCGCTTTCGGACACATTCTTCCGCATGACAGATTACCCGCCCGAGGACCGCGCACATGTTCCCTCGTTGGAGCTTGACGTAGGCGGCGGTCGTACGCTGCACGTTCCAAAGGCGCTGAAGGGCGTCGCCGTTTTCTCGTTCAAGCGTCTGTGCGCAGAGGCGCGCTGTGCGTCTGACTATCTGGCGATTGCGCGGCGGTTCCATACGGTGTTGATGGTGGGCATTCCCGTGCTTGGGCCGCACAACCGCAATGAAGCGGCGCGATTTGTAACGCTGATCGATGCGTTGTACGAATATCGCGTGAAGTTTTTGGCGAGCGCAGATGCCGGCCCTGACCAGCTTTACCCGATAGGCGACGGGCGTTTTGAATTTGACCGTACCGTGTCGCGGCTGATGGAAATGCAGTCGGAAGATTATCTGGCCGAAGGCCACGGCGCGCGCTAGCATGGCATAAAGGAGAGAAAAGATGATCGGACGGAACATGTTTTTGTTGGCAGGCATGTTGGCCCTGACAACCGCTGCACATGCGCAAACACCTGCATCGAAAATAGCAGCGGAACGCGCGCTCTTTGCAAAGATTGTCGAAATTCCCACCGTTGAGGGGCAGCCTGCCGAATTCAAAAAGCTGACCACATTATTGACGGCGGAGTTCCGCAAGGCTGGCATCACGAACGTGATCGTCAAGGATCATGACAATACCCAGACAATGATTGTCCGTTGGCCCGCAGCCAAGCCGTCGGGCAAAAAGCCTATATTGCTGATGGCGCACATGGATGTCGTCGCCGCCAAAGCAAGCGATTGGAAATATCCGCCATTTAAATTTCGCGAAGAGGGCGGCTATTATCTGGGTCGCGGGTCAAACGACAATAAGGCTGCGTTGACCGGCATCGTCCTTGCGCTGCAATATCTGCGCGCAGAGAAGTTTGAACCCACGCGCGATATCATTGTGCTGTTCACCGGTGATGAAGAGACGATCGGCAACGGTGCACGGCGCGCAGCAACCGAATGGCGCGAGCTGATTGACGCAGAATATGCGCTCAATGGTGACGCTGGCGGCGGGTCGGTTTTCCCGGATGGCCGCGTTGAAGGCTTCGGCATTCAGATTGCGGAGAAAACCTACGCCGATTTCCGGCTGACCGCTTTGAACCGTGGCGGGCACAGCAGCGTGCCGCGTCCGGACAATGCGATATATGCGCTGGCCAATGCGCTCACCGCAGTGGAGCGTCATCGCTTTCCAGCCATGATTAACGATGCCACACGTGCGAGCTTCGAGATGCTGGCAAAAGGCGATAGTGGCCAATTTGGCGAACTGTTGCGCAGATATCTTGCCGACCCCCAAGATCGCGAGACCGCCGATCTGTTAGAAGCGATGGACCCCGGAAGCACGCGCACGCGCTGTGTTGCAACGATGTTGTCGGGCGGTCACGCGCCAAATGCCTTGCCCCAAAAAGCCGAAGCCAATGTGAACTGCCGCATTTTTCCCGGCGTCAGAACAGAGGATGTCCGGCAGCAACTGCAAACCCTTTCAGGGCCCGATGTCACGGTATCGGCCGTTGAAGGATCGCAAACACCCGAAACCGCACCATCACCGATGCGCGATGACATAGTCCAAGCCTATCGGGCCGCTGTCGCAACCCGCTTTCCCAACGCGCCCGTTCTGCCATTCCAGTCGGCGGGCGCTACCGACGGGGCGTTTTTACGGTCCGCCGGCATTCCCGTTTATGGATTTGGTGGCCTTTGGAGCATCGTCGGACAGAAAGAGGGCGCGCATGGCCTAGATGAACGCGTCTGGGCCGAAGGATTCCATGGCCAGGTCCCTATCTGGATGGAAATGTTGCGACGGGTGGCTGGTAACTGACAGGGTGCATTTCATGCGTTATTGCTATTGCGAACTGTTATCAGAAAAAGCCTTAGCTTTGGACCTTTATTGGGTTGTTATCCACAGCGATTCGGCGTAACGACGCCGCAATTCCGCTAAAAAGCCCTAAGGGAAGGACAGTTTTGTATGGCTCGCAAAAAAATTGCGCTTATTGGCGCCGGTAATATCGGCGGCACGCTTGCTCACCTCGCAGCATTGAAAGGCCTCGGCGACATCGTCTTGTTTGACGTTGTTGAAGGCGTTCCCCAGGGCAAGGCACTTGACCTGTCGCAATGCGGTCCCGTCGAAGGCTTCGATGCCAAGATTACCGGCTCCAACGATTATGCCGACATTGCTGGCGCCGACGTGATCATCGTCACCGCTGGTGTCGCGCGCAAGCCCGGCATGAGCCGCGATGATTTGCTGGGCATCAACCTGAAGGTCATGAAGGCCGTGGGCGAAGGCATTGCCGCGAACGCGCCAAACGCATTCGTCATCTGCATCACCAACCCGCTCGACGCGATGGTATGGGCGCTGCGCGAATTCTCCGGCCTGCCACATCACATGGTTGTCGGCATGGCAGGCGTTCTCGATTCGGCACGTTTCAGCCACTTCCTTGCGGACGAATTCAATGTGTCGGTAAAAGACGTCACCAGCTTCGTGCTTGGCGGCCATGGCGACACAATGGTGCCCGTCATTCAATATTCGACCGTATCGGGTATTCCGGTTCCAGACCTTATCAAAATGGGCTTTTCGACTCAGGAACGCATTGACGCAATCGTTCAGCGCACGCGCAGCGGCGGCGGTGAAATTGTGGGTCTGCTTAAAACGGGATCTGCTTTCTATGCACCGGCAACAAGCGGTATCGCGATGGCCGAAGCCTATTTGAACGACCAAAAGCGCGTTCTTCCAGCTGCTGTGCATCTGACCGGCCAATATGGCGTCGACAATCTATATGTCGGCGTACCTGTCGTCATTGGCGCGGGCGGCGTTGAAAAGGTCGTCGAAATCGCGCTTGATGATGAAGCCAAGGGCAACCTCGCGGTCAGCGTCGATGCGGTCAAAGAACTGCTTGTCGCATGTAAGGCAATTGATTCCTCGCTGAACTAAGCGAACCCCAGAATTTAGGAGACGTATGTGAGCATCCTCATCAACAAAAACACCAAGGTCATCACGCAAGGTATGACGGGTGCCACTGGCACATTCCATACCGAGCAGGCGCTTGCTTATGGCACGCAGATGGTTGGCGGTGTTACCCCCGGCAAGGGCGGAACAACGCATATTGGCTTGCCAATGTTTGACACGGTGCTTGAGGCCAAGCAGACAACAGGTGCGGATGCGTCGGTTGTGTATGTGCCACCACCCTTTGCGGCCGATTCAATCCTTGAAGCCATTGACGCGGAAATCCCGTTGATCGTTTGCATCACCGAAGGCATTCCTGTGCTCGACATGGTCAAGGTAAAGCGCGCATTGTCGGGTTCGAAGTCGCGCCTGATTGGTCCAAACTGCCCTGGCGTTCTGACACCCAATGAATGCAAAATCGGCATCATGCCCGGCAGCATTTTCTCCGCAGGCTCGGTCGGCGTGGTCTCACGTTCAGGCACGCTCACCTATGAAGCCGTGTTCCAGACCACAGCAGAAGGCCTTGGCCAGACCACTGCGGTTGGCATTGGCGGTGACCCCGTCAACGGCACCAACTTCATCGATTGCCTTGAGCTGTTCCTTGCCGATGATGCGACCAAGTCCATCATCATGATCGGTGAAATCGGCGGCAGCGCAGAAGAAGAAGCTGCACAGTTCCTGATCGACGAAGCCAAGAAGGGCCGCAAAAAGCCAATGGCTGGTTTCATCGCCGGACGCACCGCACCTCCCGGACGCCGCATGGGCCATGCTGGCGCCATCGTATCGGGCGGCAAGGGCGACGCAGAAAGCAAGATCGCAGCAATGGAAGCAGCCGGCATCCGCGTATCGCCGTCACCATCATTGCTCGGCAAGACATTGGTCGAAGTGCTGAAGGGTTGAGGTTTGGGCGTTTCATAGACGCGTTGGATTTCAGCCTTGGCTGGAACACACAAATTTGTGTTCCCCGGCGCAGGCCGGGGTCCAGCCTTAAATGGAACGTCGATTGTCTTGGTTCTGGACCCCAGCCTTCGCTGGGGAACACAGCGGCCAACTAAAAGATGGATCAGCCGGGTTATGTTTACATCATGGCCAACAAACGAAACGGCACGATCTATCTTGGAGTGACAAGTAACTTGCAGCAGCGGTGCTTTCAGCATCGCAACGGTTTGATTGACGGCTTTACCAAACAATATGGGTGCAAACTTCTCGTTTGGTATCAGCGGTTCGAAAATCTGCATGATGCGCGGCGGCGCGAAGTGCAGATGAAAAGTTGGAAGCGGCTTTGGAAGTTGCGTGAGATCGAACAGATGAACCCCCACTGGGCTGATCTGTACGAGACATTAGTTTGATGTTGGACCCCGGCGTTCGCTTGGGCACACGAGGTGTTTTATGGGCTTAGAAAACCAAGATTTTGAAACTGAGCAAGGCCCGAGCTGGGCACGTTCGAATTGGCCTTTGTCCATCACCGATGACCTGACGGCTTCGCTTGATCCGACGCAGATGGCGGTCGAAGTGAAGGCCGCGGCGAAGGCTGCTGGCAAGCCCATGGCAGAAGCCGACGCGGTTGCCGCAGCGAGCGATTCCATTCGCGCAATGATGCTGGTCCGCACCTATCGTGTGCGCGGGCATCTGGCGGCGAACCTTGATCCGCTTGGTCTTTCCAAGCAGGATATTCCCGCCGACCTTACCCCCGAATATCATGGCTTTTCTGGCGCAGACCTCGACAAGCGGGTCTATGTCGGCGGCACGCTTGGTCTCGAATGGACCACGGTTCGTGAACTCGTCGATACGCTGCGCGCCAATTATTGTGGCCCAGTTGGCCTCGAATATATGCATATTTCCGACGTCGAAGAGCGCCGGTTCCTGCAAGAGCGGATGGAGGGCAAAGATGCCGCCATCCAGTTTACGCCCGAAGGCAAAAAAGCCATCCTCGGTAAAGTCATCGAGGCGGAGCAATATGAAAAATTCCTTGGCCGCAAATATGTAGGTACGAAGCGGTTCGGCCTTGATGGTGGCGAATCGATGATTCCCGCACTCGAAGCCGTCATCAAATATGGCGGCCAGCTGGGCGTGCGCGAAATCGTTTACGGCATGCCGCATCGCGGCCGTCTCAACGTTTTGGCCAATGTGATGGCAAAGCCATACCGCATCATCTTCCACGAATTTTCCGGCGGAAGCGCGAACCCTGATGATGTTGGCGGTTCGGGCGATGTGAAATATCACCTCGGCACCAGCACCGACCGCGAATTTGACGGCATCAAGGTGCATATGAGCCTTGTGCCAAACCCCTCGCACCTTGAAGCGGTGAACCCAGTGGTGCTCGGTAAGGTACGCGCGAACCAAACGGCACGCGACGACCTTGGCAAGCATGAACAAGTGCTGCCCGTGCTTCTGCATGGTGACGCGGCCTTTGCTGGTCAGGGCATCGTTTGGGAGTGCCTCGGCTTTTCCGGCATTCGTGGGTATAATACCGGCGGTTGCTTGCACTTTATCGTGAACAACCAGGTTGGTTTCACGACCAGCCCGCAATATGCGCGGTCTTCGCCTTATCCATCCGACGTAGCCAAGGGCGTTCAAGCGCCGATTTTCCACGTCAATGGTGATGACCCCGAAGCGGTAACCTTCGCATGTAAAATTGCGATCGAATTCCGCCAGACATTCCACCGCGACATCGTCATCGACATGTGGTGCTACCGCCGCTTTGGCCATAATGAAGGCGACGAACCCGGTTTCACGCAGCCATTGATGTACAAGGTCATCAAGGGCCACCCCGGAGTTAGCAGCTTGTACGCCAAACGGCTTGAGGCCGAGGGTGTGATCGATGCGAACTGGGCGGACGAGCACGCCATGCGCTTTGTGCAGACGCTCGAGCAGGAATTTACCAGCGCCGCCGACTATAAACCCAATGCCGCTGACTGGTTTGGCGGACGTTGGTCGGGCCTTTCCAAGCCAGCCGATCCCGAAACCGCCCGCCGGAATGTGCAAACAGGTATTTCCAAAAAGCTGTTTGACAGCATGGGCCGCACGCTGACCACTGTGCCCGAAGGCCACAATATTCACCCCACACTCAATCGTGTGCTCGATGCCAAAAAAGCCATGTTCAGCACAGGCGCGAACTTTGACTGGGCAACAGGCGAAGCGCTCGCTTTCGGGTCTTTGCTTTCCGAAGGTTATGGCGTGCGTTTATCAGGCCAAGATTCGGGCCGCGGTACGTTCAGCCAACGCCACGGCGTCTGGGTCGACCAGACGACTGAGGAAAAATATATCCCGCTGGCAACATTGCCACATGGCCGTTTTGAAATTCTCGACAGTCCCTTGTCGGAATTCGGCGTGCTGGGTTTTGAATATGGCTATGCCGGTGCCGAACCCAAGACACTGGTGCTTTGGGAAGCGCAATTTGGCGACTTCGTGAATGGTGCGCAAACCATGATCGATCAGTTTATTGCCGCCGGTGAAGCGAAATGGCTGCGCGCCAATGGCCTCGTGATGCTGTTGCCGCATGGCTATGAAGGACAAGGTCCGGAACACAGCTCCGCGCGGCTTGAACGCTTCCTGCAATTGTGCGCCGAAGACAATATTCAGGTCGCAAACTGCACGACGCCTGCAAATTATTTCCATTTGCTGCGCAGGCAGATGGCACGTCCATTCCGCAAACCGCTTATCGTCATGACGCCAAAATCATTGTTACGGCACAAGCTTGCGGTGTCCAAGGCAGAGGATTTCCAAGGCGAAAGCCACTTCATGCGGATCCTGTCGGACATCAACGCGCCTGCGGACAAGGATGTCAAACGACTGGTCCTATGTTCGGGCAAGGTTGCGTATGACCTGATGGAAGCGCGCGATGCATCGGGTGACAAGAACACTGCGATTGTCCGCATCGAGCAGCTATATCCATTCCCGGCCGAACCATTGATTGTCCGGTTGAAGCGCATGACCAATTTGGAAGAGGTCGTTTGGGCCCAGGAAGAGCCGCGCAACGCCGGCAGCTGGAGCTTCGTCGACCCCTATCTGGAAGAATGCCTTGCAGAAGCCAATGTCGGCCCAGCACGCGCACGTTATGCCGGACGCAAAGCCGCAGCCGCGACAGCCACGGGTCTTGCCAAGCGCCACCAAGCCGAACAGGCCGCATTGGTTGCAGAAGCATTGGGCCACAATGTCCGCGAAGAAATCCGCCGCCAACGCACCGGGGGAACCAAGCCGGTTACCCCTCCATCCTCCTGAGGATTGAATTATGAGCACTGAAGTTAAAGTCCCCGTATTGGGCGAGTCCATCACTGAAGCGACCCTTGGCCAATGGCTGAAGAAACCGGGTGAGCCGGTTGCGGTCGATGAACCGATAGCCAGCCTTGAAACCGACAAGGTCGCGGTCGAAGTGCCGTCGCCTGTCGCCGGTATCATGGGTGCCTATGCCGTTGAGGAAGGCGCGACCGTTAATGTCGGCGCTGTCATCGGTTCAATCGATGCTGGCACCGGCGCTGCTGCAGCACCTGCTGCTGCCGCGTCCGCTGTGACCCCCGCCGTTACGAGCACCGCTGCACCTGCGCCGGCCGGTGCTTCAGAAAATAGCGATCTGCCCTTGTCGCCTGCGGTCCGCCGCTTGGTGCTTGAGCTCGGCATTGACCCAAGCAAGATCAAAGGCACCGGCAAGGACAGATCGGAAGAGCACACGTCTGAACTCCAGTCACGAGATTCCATCTCGTATGCCGTCTTCTGCTTGAAAAAAAAA
>ENA-OUVC01001572-OUVC01001572.1-marine-metagenome-genome-assembly--contig:-NODE-1572-length-13438-cov-7.901729_pt1 | contig 13438 bp, 10 predicted proteins | sample MGYA00248622_ERZ508571 | MGnify/ENA primary metagenome ERZ508571 (study PRJEB26236, sample SAMN06267175) | marine metagenome | isolation source: Columbia River Estuary | place: USA:Columbia River... | reverse complement strand
ACATAGCCAAACTGCAACAGAAGTGGCTACGTGAAGTGCCACCAAAATCACTGGTACGCCGAGAAAATATTGGGTGTAGCCAATGCCGCCCTGAACCACCAAGATCAGAAGATATCGCGAAAGCGACCTTTGCAGAATGTCTGCTAAATCTCGACGCCGTCGAATCAAGATTGCCAAACCAAGCGACGAAAACATGGCAAGCCAAACAGTCGCACTGTGAATTCGAACAACTCTTGTCACACCAAAGCCCAGCCGAATGGCGTCTTCGTCTCCGGCGTGCGGGCCTGAACCAGTGACGACAGTTCCGGTTAGAACCGCAAGACCAGTTGCCAACACCATTAATCGCACGAGGTTGATCGCAAATTTATCTTTGAGTCTTGGCTCGCCCCTTGGTGCTACGTTTTCAGTTAGTCGAAATATTCGGGCATGCTGCACCAACATGTAGGCAACACTCATCAAAAAGATGCTGACTAAAAAGTGAGCAATATTCGAAATTGGGTTCAGCCCAGTCCAGACAACAATCGCGCCGATCATGACTTGGGCCAACACACCAACAACCAACATGATCGACATTCCAATAAGGTCGCGACGTTTAGGTCGCAACTTGAAAGCCAACAGCACGCACACGATTACTGCCGCCGCAACTACACCTGTGAACAGTCGATTAATTTGCTCAATTGCAGCATGCGTTGAAGAAACATCAATAAATTTCGCGTCACTACATTTCGGCCAGTCGGCGCACCCAAGTCCAGACCCAGTTAGACGCACCAGAGAACCTGTAATGATGATCGTGTACAGAGCGACAAAGGCGACCTGCGTCGAACGCAAATAACCCTTATGGGTTACTTTCACCACAGTCCTACCTCAACTCCGAAATGTGCGATGTTGAGGCATGCCCAAAGGGTGTGTATCGTGCGCAGGTAGTGAAAAAAGAAACCGTAGAGAAACGTCGCATTGAGATTCTTGAGGCTACCTGCGATGTCGTCATCGAACGAGGTTTTGCCGGAACAAGAGTGGCCGATGTTGCAAAGAAACTCGGTGTGTCAAACAGTTTAATTCACTATCACTTCGCCTCTAAAGAAGAACTATTGGCTGCGGCATTTGAGCATTACGCGCGTAAAGACCTGGTCGACATGCAACGCGACAGCGACTCTGCGCCAACTGCAGTTGCCAAATTATGGCGACTTATTGAAAGCTACGTTCCCGAGGGTAGTGATGACGTCGAGTGGATGATCTGGATTGACGCATGGGGCGAGGCTCTGCGGAATCCAAAAATGAAACCAATAAGTCAAGAACTCGACGAACAGTCCATTGCTGTTTTCGAAAAGACCCTTCGTGCCGGAAATGAATCTGGAGAATTTCACTGTGTACATCCAAGAGAGTCTGCAACTCGCATCTCGGGGCTGATTGATGGGCTCGCCGTGCAATATGCAGCTCATGAGGGTGTTTTGAAGCGAAAGGAGTTCATTCGCCTAATGCGTCAACTTGCAGCATCCGAAACTGGACTATCCCCTGATGACATCCGTGACTCGCGTCGTTCGTCCAAATCAACAAATGGCCAAAAAGGTCGCCAGGACGACGAAGGTCCTCGTTCGGCTTCTCTCGCAACCGAATTCGATCTTCGACAGTTGTTTAACAACTACGCAGACGCTCTCAGCCGCAATGACCTTGTAAAACTTCTCACCTACTTCAGCGACGACGCGAAAATCAGCATGAACGGAAATTTGATTGCTGCGGACACGCAAGGAATATCCGAGATTTTTACTTCACAATTTGACATCAATCACATGACGATTGAAGTTCCACTTGTTATGTCGTTCTACGCCGACGAAGGCAATGGCACTGCGCACGGCAACTTCACGGTTGAGTGCCGATCTTTAAATTCGACCAGCAAGTCAAAGACTGAGATCTTTCGTAGTGTCGACACGTATCGCCGAACTTCTATCGGATGGCGATGCACGGACCGACAACGAACTAGTTCATGAGTAATTTATGACGGAGAGCGAAGCAGAAGTACTGGCAGATGTCGTCGCGATCTTCGATGACCAAACGAGATTTGTTCGGGCGATTTTTTCTGGACGTAGACGCAATATGCAGCCTGATTACGAGAAAATCGAGTTTCGACCTATCAAACTTAAAGACTCGATGAAAATTCAGATGATCTGTAATGGTAAAACAACTTCAAAGACCACAAATCTTGACTTTGGCGATTCTCAAATTCAGCATTATCTGGCTTCTGGTTTTGCAAACTTTCTTGTTGAAAGCACCGAGAAGTCTTTGACTCTTCGATACACCAAGAAGGGTCAATTCGCAGTCCATGTTGAGTCCCATCAGAAGTCGCAAAACCTAAGTCATGATCGACAAAAGTCAAGACTCCTTGACAGCAACAGCGAGTTTTTACGCCAGGTCGGGATCTCCGACCAACAGGGTCGTGTCAAACCAACGATGAATGACAAGTTCTTGCAAATTGAAGAATTTCTGCGGATTCTGATGCCGACGCTTGAAGCCGAAATCGCAAATAATCGTATCCCCCAGCCAACTAGTGACAATCCACTAAAAATTGTTGATCACGGTTGCGGCAACGCTTATTTAACTTTCGCCACCCATAATTTCTTAATTGAAAAGAATTTCTACAACACTGTTGTAGGTATCGACAAACGCGAAGACAGTCGTGAGCGAAATGCTGCTATCGCCGAAAGATTAGCCATTGGTGATGCGGTAAGTTTCCGGGCTGAGAAGATCTCTGATTCTGTTAACAGCGCCGCCGATGTTGCGATTGCTCTTCATGCGTGTGACACCGCAACTGATGATGCTTTGGCCTGGTCAATTAAGAATGGCGCAAAAATCATCCTTGTATCCCCTTGTTGTCATCACGACTTGCAGCTTCAAATGACCAAAATTCCAGATCCCTGGCACCAAGTCACGAAACATGGAATCTTGAACCAGAGATTGGGCGACGTATTAACAGACGCATTAAGAGCTCAAATTTTGCGCTTCAACGGATACCGAACCGACATCATTGAATTCATTGGCGATGATCACACACCGCGCAATTTGATGATTCGGGCCGTAAAGACAAATTCACCATCTGACCCACAAGAACTGGCGAGTTATAGAGATTTTGTGAAATCCTGGAATCTAAGGCCGAAATTAGCCGAACTGCTCAATTTCGAGCACTAAACCCTAAGAGTCCCTAAATCACAGCCCCTAGGCGGCTGAATTCTTACTCTTAGTTGTCATAAAAACGGTTAAAACAAAGCCTGTTACGACTTAATGACAAATATCACCACTCTGAGTGGCTGTATCAATATTTTAAGTGAGATTTTCCTCAAGTTCTGTCCTCCAGTGCCGATCCCTTATGCGGATCTCACAAGGGAGCAGAAATGTCAACAAAAGCAAAATACCTCTTATCAGTACTTATTGGTTCAGTCTTGAGCCTTGGTTTGGTTGTTCCATCAGCCAGTGCCACAACGGCCGCCTTGCCAGTTCTCGGCGATAGTGGCGCAACAGTAAGTCGAATGCAAGAAGCCCTCATTGCACGTGGCTTCACTCTTAAAGGTGGCGCAGACGGAGTCTTTTCGGCATCCACACAGTCGACTCTGAAGAGTTTTCAAAAGGTTGCTGGCTTCAAGGCAACAGGACGCCTTGACGAGCGAACCGCAAAATTCCTTGGCTTGATTGCCGCTGACCAGCCAGCAGCAAAAAAGATCAAAGCTGCAGCTGCAACTACTGCTGCACCAGTCGTTGCACCAGTGAAAGCAACAGTCGCGCCGGTCGCGGCACCAGTTAAGGCAACTGCGGCGCCAGTCGTTTCGCCAGTTGTCGCGCCAGTCGTTGCACCGGTTGTTGTGCCAGTAGCCGGCATGTTGACGATCGATACATTGCCAACACGAGGACAACGAAGCGACGCAGTTCGACTGGTACAAGAAAAGTTGATCGCTAACGGCGTTGAAGTAAAAGGTGGAGCAGACGGAATCTTTGGCCTCGCTACATCAATTTCTCTCGCAAACTTCCAGACATCACGCGGATTGAATGCAACATCAGCGGTTGATCTACCTACAGCAATCGCTCTCGGTGTGCTGCCAGATCTTGCGACTCTCGGAATTCCGCAAATCAATGTGTTTCCATCACAAGGACGTTGTTCTTTTTCAGATTCTTGGCATGCGCCACGCCCAGGTAATCGTCTTCATATCGGTGTCGACATTGTCGGGCCAAAGGGATTGGCGCTGTACGCAGTAGTCGATGGAACAATTACAAAGATGTACGGAGCCGACTCATCACTCAGCGGAAATGCCCTTCGTTTGACCGGCGCTGACAAAACATATTTCTTTTATGCACACCTTGACTCGTTTGCCCCAGGCATCACGGTCGGCTCTACTGTTCGTGCTGGCCAGATCATCGGTTACATGGGTTCAACTGGAAACTCAGGCGTTTCTCACCTTCACTTTGAGGTTCACCCTGGTGGAGGCGATGCAATCAATCCATACCCAGTTGTGAAAGCTGTCGATGCATGTCACGTTACGGAAGTGCTCCCACAACCGTAAACGAGTGCTCGATTAACGGGTGGCGGAGAGGTGAGATCCTCCGCTGCCCGTTGAATTAATAACTTCGATCTTCAGCAGGAATATGTTCTAAGTCTGAAAGCGGCGAGAGTGCGAATGCATAGCCATCGCCAAGTTTGAACGCTTCAAGCCTGCTGATCGACGCATGACCCAGAACAAAGCGCTCCCACTCCCAAGGCGTTGGGGTCAATCCCAAAAGGTGACATATCACGACGCTGTTAGTGCCTGCGTGCGCCACGCACGCGATTCGTTGTCCTGGGTTTTCAATGTGCCAGATCGGTAACTCATGTTCAATTCGATGAACACCGTGTTCGGCTAAGAATCTTTCAGCGCCAGCGTGAATGCGGGCTACGAAATCTTTGTTTGCTTCGCCACCTTTAAGCCCGTGCCATCGTTCTCTGGCAGGCTTTGACCCTTCCTGCTTATACGCACTTGCTGCGACTTCGCCGGGAAGGCCCTGCCAGACCGGACCGCGGATCTCTTCTAGCCAAGGCTGTATTACTTCTTCTCTTTTGTGTGCCGCACGAATCGGCTCGGCAGTTTGTCGCGTTCGAAGCAGTGGCGAGACATAAATGTGATCAAATCGTTCTCTAGCCAATCGCTGCCCGAGCATCTCTGCTTGTCGAAGCCCAAGCTCTGTGAGTTGCGGGTTGTCAACACAGAGGCCTTCTGAGACCCAAAGCGGTTGCGCGTGACGACAAAGAGTCAATTCCATATGCGCACAGATTAGCAACTATCAGCCGTCTATTTGTCGTCTATTTGTCCTCGTTTGACTTGGCAACATCAATCTTCACATCACATGAATCAAAAATCTCTTGAAGCAACTGCCAATACGTCTGGTCAACTATCTGTGAATCTCCAGAATTAGCGACCAATAATGCAGTGCCGACACACGTTGCTTGCTCGGCAGTGATCGCAACACCAAAGCGCTCGACTACGACATAACCAAAGGCCTGAGCCACACTCTCATCATTGTCGTAGCCAACCGCAACATCTGGCGACTGCTCATCTTGAATTACAGGATCAGGCAACGTTGTGCCGACATTAGGAAACATATTGACCGCATTATCAAGCTGCAAATTGCAATTATCAGAAATGTAGTTCGCCAAATTTGACTGAGCCTGTTGTAGATCGTTGCTCGCAAGTCGGACACCAGAACTAACAACTGCTGAATCCTTTTGTGAAAGTCCCCCCTGCCAGTCAATTGCCTCAAAAGCGTCGGAAAGCGCACCATAGGTGCTGAGCAAATTTTCAACGTCTGACTTGATCTCGCGCGGTGCTGATTCATTTAGCGCTAGAAGCGCGTCGACTACCTCGACAAACGAATTTTGAATCAACCCAGATTCACTCGACTCGATCGATTTAAGCACTACCCCAATTTGGGTGCTTGCATTGTTCCACCGTGCCGACTGCTTGCAAACACTGTCACGCTCTGCGTTTTGAGCACAACTCGCAAGAAGAATTGAGCAAATCAAAATCGATGTACGAATGGCTGTCGCGCGCGTCATGAATGTTGAACCGATGTCGCCGAGAGCCATTGAGCATAAATCTTTGCATAACCGAGATTATTTTCAAGCAGTTGTTCGTGAGACCCATCTTCGGTTACTACCCCGTGCTCAAGAACAACAACGCGGTCCGCACGAGCAGCCGTTGACAAGCGGTGAGCAATTGAAATTGTGGTTCTTCCTCGAGAGAGTACCTGTAACGCTTTGGCGAGTCTGACCTCTGCTATCGCATCAACTGCCGATGTCGCTTCGTCCAAAATTAATACATCAGGATTCTTCAAAGCTGCCCGTGCGAGGGCAACGAGTTGACGCTCACCAGCAGAAAGAGCTGCGCCGCGTTGTCCAACATGAGTTTCAATACCGTTTGGAAGATTGCTCACCCAATCGCTCAACTCAAGCTGGTTGAACACGTTTTCAATATCGGACTTAGTAGCACTGGGATTAGCAAACAACAAATTATTCGCAATGCTGTCAGCAAATAAAAACGGCTCTTGAGGTACGACGACTAAGCGATTGCGTAAGTCGTCGTTGGCGACGCGTTTCAAGTTGATCCCAGAAATAGATACTGAGCCGATTGTTGGGTCGGCCAATCTTGCGATTAAACGCGCCAGAGTTGTCTTACCTGATCCCGACGAACCGACTAACGCAATATGTTGCCTAGGTGGGATGTGCAAATTAATATTTCGCAACACGGGCAAATCATCGTCTTCGTTATCAAGTCGTGATGTATACGAAAACGAAACTTCATGCAGGTCAATGCTCAATGCCTCGACTGGAAGCGCTATCGGATTATTAGGAGCTGGTGGACCCACTGGTGTGTCAAGAACACTCAGTACTCTGCGTAGCCCAGCCACAGCAGTCTGGGTTTGATCTACAACTTCTGTGAATTCTGCAATCGGTTCTAAAAATCGGTAGGTCAAAAACACGAATCCGACCATAGAACCAGCCGTCAAACCACTATCAACACCCCTGAAGACTCCGACAGCAATAATTGCGACGATCGTGAAAACCGCAAATACTTCGCCTGACGGGAACAAAAACGCACCAATCACACCTGCTTTAATTTGAGCATCGGCTCGTCGGCGAACGGCACGTTTGCTTTTCTTCACCATAGGTGCGTGTGCCTGGTAAGCACGTAACGTCTCAGTACCCGAAACCAACTCGCTGATTGTGCCGAGTAACTCGCCGTTTTCTTGACGCGCAAGATCGTATGCCGTCACCAGTCTTTTCTGGAGATTTCTCAAAACCAAAAACAGCGGCGCTGACACTGCGAACGCGACTAAGGCGAGAATCCAGTCGTATGAAAGCATCACACATGCAACGACGAACATCAAAGATCCATCCAGTAACCAAACCAACGCTCCCCATGAAAAGAACATCGTCAATGTTTCAATATCACTGGTAACCCGAGATACGAGAGCACCTCGTCTTTCGTCATTATGGTCGGCCAAACTTAAACGATGAATGTGTTCAAACAATTTCACACGCATCGTGTAAAGACCGTTCTCTGCGCCAATACCTAGTCGTAATACGGCCTGTCGCAGTGCGAACGATGAGACGACCACTGATAACGCTGCGAAAATTGCCATTTGAGTGATGAAGTCCATACGGATGTCGCCTGGTCGCAGACCTTTATCAATTGTCTGTTGAATCAAAATTGGGACAACGACTCGCGCGATTGAACCAATTAGTGCCAAAACAAACGTGACTCCAATACCTTTTGCGAGCGCTGGAGCCACAGAGAAGCCACGATTAAGCGTCTTGGCGGTGTCGAATCTTCCGGTTGGTTCATTCATGTGTTGCGGCCGTGTCAGTCGATTTTCTGTCGTGTTCAAATGCTTTGATTAATTCCAAATATTTAGCGCTACGGCCGAGAAGCTCTTCGTGAGAACCTCGGTCGGCGATACAGCCTTCATCCATATATAAGACTTCGTCGGCAAGCGCAATTGTGGACGGCCGCGAAGCAACAATCACGACCGTGTGATGACCGGACATTTGGCGAAGACTTCTAACAACATTCGCCTCTGTATTTGGATCTAATGCAGACGTCGTGTCGTCCAGCAACAAAACCGAGCGATTCTGAGCGATAGCTCGAGCTAATGCAACGCGTTGACGCTGCCCACCACTAAGACTTATACCCCGCTCACCCATCGAAGTATCAATACCTAGTTCTAAGTCGCCAATGAAGTCGTTGCATTGAGAAATTTCAAGTGCTTTCTTCACACTTTCGGTTGAAATCTCTGCATCAAGAGTGATGTTGTAACGAAGGGTTTCGGCAAACAAGAAGGCTTCTTGAAACACTAAAGACACGCCACCACTTTGCACGGCGATTTCTCCGCTGGTTGGCGAAATAAGTCCAGAGATTAAATGCAAAAGTGTAGTTTTGCCGCACCCAGTCGCGCCGACAAGGGCAACTGTTTTTCCTTCACTAATCTTTAGATTCAGCTTCCTAATTATCGGGATCTGATCTTGATGCCCAAAAAAACAATCTTTAATTTCGATTCCAGCCCCACGTTGCGCAGTCTGAATGTTTAACGCTGGGTCTCGCAAAAGTTTTTCTTCCAAAACTTCATTAATTCTGCGCCAGCCGGCGACCGAATGGGGAATCTCTGAAAATAGATAACCGATGATGCGTAGAGGAAAAACGAGCAAGCTAAAAAGATAGATAAAGCTAGAAAGTTCGCCGACGCTCATGTTGCCCGACTTAACTCGGTAAGACCCTAAGACAATTAATGCAATATTCAAGAGATTAGGAATCGCATCAAGCATCGCTTCAAAAGTTGATCTGATGCCAACTGCATCAATTCGAGCATCGCGCAGTCGCGAAGAAATGTTTGCAAGTCTTTGGGTTTCCCGCTTCTCAGCGCCAAACGACTTGACGACCATGACACCGTCAAAGCTTTCGTGAACCGCTTCCGAAAGGGTCCCTAGTTCTTTTTGCGCCAAGTTGTAGTAGCGATCAATTCGTCTTTGGTATCCAATGTTCAACAAAAGAAGAATTGGGAAGACAACAACAGCGACGAGGCCAAGCGGAATATCAACAAACAGCATCCAACTCGCAGAAACGACCATCATCACAACTACGGATGTCGAAAATGGCAGTGGCGCGAGAATGGCGACACTTGCGTCAGCGTCAACGCCACACCTTGCGACGATGTCGCCTGTCATTTTTTTTCGATGCCACTCAATTGGTTGAGCAACAATGTGGTCTATAACCTTTTCTGTAAGGGTTTCGCATGTTCGCCACTCTGCTTTGCCCGCATAACTTCTTCTGATTACAACCCCGAAAGCACGCAGTAAACCGATGCCAATTACGATGATCGATCCAGCAATTAGCGCCGGAAGATCAACAATATTTTGTTCAAATCTCACCAAAATCACTCGATCAATCATCCATCGAAGCCCAATCGACGAAGCCACCGTGCACAGCGCGAAAAGTGTCGCTCCGGAAACGGCGATAGCAAAAAGTTTGGGGTGAAACCGAACTAATTGATTGATTAAGTGAGATGCTTCTCTTAATCTACTTTTGGCTTCACTAGTCGTTGAGTCTGGTGTCACAGGCAAATCTTCGGATAAAAGCACTATCAAGTTCTAGCAGTGATGCAATGACCTATCGTTGAAGCGATGAAAGTTATTTTGCGAACCGTTTTAACAATCACCATTTCGCTAATTGTAGTGATGTGGGTATACGGGCTGTTCTTTGCTTCAAAACAAGCCGTCAATAAGTTCGATGACCGAAATTGGGCCGCCAAAGCTCAGGCAAGATGTTTGATCGCCGAAGTAGATCGCAAAGCGCTCGCCGACTACCGCGTAGTTGATGATCTCGGTGCAACCGCTCTAGCTGAACGCGCCGCAATAATTGATCGAGCGACTGACACGATTGAAGATTTTGTAAAAGAATTTCGAGTCGATCTTCCCAGTGACCCGAAAGGTATAGCGATTGTTTCTCTTTGGTTAGACGACTATGAGATTTATATCTCAGATCGCCGTTCGTTCACCGATGATTTGCGCAGCGGTGTCAACAAGAGGTTTGCTGAGACTCCTTTGCAGGGTTTACCAATTAGCGAGAAAATTGCAACATTTGCAGCAGATAATGAAATGTCATATTGCAAACCACCCATTGATTTATCGCTCTAGTTTTTTCGCGGCGTCCAACCAGATTCTGGCGTGTATTGGCGAATCACCCTCGCTGGTGCTCCAACCGCAACACAAAAGTCGGGTAATTCACCCGTAACAACTGAGTTTGCGCCAACTGCGACGTGCTTTCCGATTTTCGCACCAGGCAAAACCACTACACCGTGACCAAGCCACGAACCATCTCCGATAACAACTGGTGACTCGGGTTGGGATTGCAAAGATATTGGCAACGACACATCTTCGTAGCCATGACTTTGATCGGTGATATAGACATGATGACCAGTCCAAACATCATTTCCAATATCAATTGATAGGTGCCCCACGATGCCTGAGCCACGACCGATCAAGCATCTATCACCAATTCGAACTACCGGATCAGTCAGGCAAACTTGACCGGGCATCATGCCTGCAGAAAGAGCGACATGTTCGCCGATCATCGTTTCGCTACCGATATGAATATATTTCTCATTAAAAATCGTCGTAATTGGGAAAAGAATTAAAGATCCTGGTCCGAACTTTCCGAAAGCTCGTGCACGCTTGGAGCCTGACCCAATGGACGCCTTGAGTCGCCAACGTTGCCAGCATTCGGCCAAAAAGTCACCCAAACTGTCGCGCAACATCTCTTTATCGTAATCGTCACGAGTTAGATTGATCACGTGCCAATGGTTAAGAATTCATCAGGGTCATTTGAAGGCGTTGAAGCATCGCCCAAAACTGACAAATATCTTGGAATAAAATTTGCGAACTCACGTCGATTCTCTGAGCCCGAAGACGTAATCACATATAGCGAAACTGTTCAAGCAAAATCTTTTGGACCACAGTCGCCTCAAGTACCAGGATTCATGGAAGAAATTCTGAACACAAAAGTCTTGCCTACTGATGAGAACTGCCAGTACCTCAATATTTGGACACCCAAGCCATCAGCTCAACTAAAGCCTGTCCTTTTTTGGATTCATGGCGGTGCGTACACCAATGGAACCGGAGCCACCTCGTGGTACGACGGCAAAAATCTTTCTGAAATCGGAGATGTTGTTGTAGTAACAATCAACTATCGCCTCGGACCGTTTGGCTTTATCGGCCACGAAAATTACGGCACGTTGGACCAAATCAGTGCCTTGCGGTGGGTCAATCGAAATATCAACGCTTTTGGTGGCGACCCAAGTAACGTCACTATTTTTGGCGAATCTGCTGGCGGTAGCAGCGTCGTCGCTCTGACGGCAACTTCAATGACAAAGGGTCTGATCACAAAGGCTTGGGCAATGAGCCCGTCACTACGACAACTTCGTAGCAAGACCGAAGCAGATATATCGACTCGACAATTTTTAGATACCGCGAAATGCAGTTCGATTGAAGATCTTAAGATTTTGCCAAACCAGCAGATAATTGATGCGACAGCGAAGATGTTTGAAAATGTCGAAAACTACATCGCAACGTTTTCACCCACTCTTGGCAGTTCTGGATTGCCAGACGACATTTATGCGATGTCGGCCAAATCGGGTATTCCACTAGTTGTGGGCACCAATCGAGACGAAAACCGTTTGTGGTCTGCGCTTAACCCGAACAACGTTCCGAATGACGAAGAGACTGCAAAAAATTATTACAAGGAAGCACTCGGAGAGTCGAGCGACCGAGCTTGGTCGTTGTATACGAAGATGCGTCCGAATCAGTCCCCCATTGAAATGGTCGCTGCAATGCAGACCGATCAAAACTTCAGGGCTCCCGCGTGGGATCTGTGCGAAACACGAGTCAAAATGGGCGTTTCAACTTGGATGTATTGGTTTACTTGGCCGACACCGATCTTTAATGGCATATTTGGTTGTTGTCACGCGCTGGACTTGCCATTTATGTTTCACAACTTGGATGCACCCAACGTTGAATTGTTCACCGGAGATGCGCCGAATCGAACCACAATCGCTAACACTTTTTCCTCAGAATTACTGAGCTTTGCAAAAGACACATCGGTTTCGTGGCCGGAGTTTGATCTTGATAATCGCTCGACATTACAAATTGATCTTGATACGAAAGTAATAAATAATCCAGAGCCAGAACTTAGAGAGCTTTGGTCAGCAAAGATCTAAATTCGCTTTGGCGCGATGCAGCAATAAACGACGCTGCGCCACGCGAGAAACTTAACTCTGACATCGAAACTGATGTTGCAATAATTGGAGCAGGATTTAGCGGTTTATGGACCGCGTATTACCTAAAAAAGCTCATGCCAAATTCGCAAATCGTGATAATTGATGCCAACGAAGTTGGTTTTGGGGCAAGCGGTCGAAACGGTGGCTGGTGCAGTGGCTTCATGCCAAATTCAATAGATGAGTTGGCAGAGCTGCACGGTCGTGAAGCTGCAATCGAAATGTACAGACAGAGTTTCGCGACCCTTGACGAAATTGAATCAGTTTTAGTAAATGAAAATATTGACTGCGACTTTCATCGTGGAGGCACAATTTGTGGTGCAACTAATTCGGTACAAGCATCGCGTGTAACTAGTGAAATAACAAAATTCCATGACTTTGGATTTACCGACGATGACATTCGCCAACTTTCGCAAACTGAAGTTGAACACCGCATCAATATTTCGAACCTCCAACTTGCTTCGTATACACCGCACTGTGCTGTGATTCATCCGGCAAAACTCGTTAATGGGCTGGCAAGAGTTGTTGAGAAGCTTGGAGTGAAGATCTATGAAAATTCACCAGTCACGCAATATCAGTCAGGTTCGATAAAGACTGATCACGTCACATGTCGTGCTCAACTGATAATTCGTGCGACCGAAGGCTTCACGTCAAGTATCAAGACCCACCGTCGGACACTCGCTCCTCTCTACTCATACATGATCGCAACCTCACCGTTAACTGAAAATCAGTTGCAAACTCTTGGATGGAAGAATCGAGAGACGTACCACGACGCGCGAAATATGATTATTTACTGCCAACTAACAGCAGACAAACGAATAGCCTTCGGCGGTCGCGGTGCTCCGTATCATTTCGCATCCCGAGTTAAACCCAGTTACGACACCCACCCTCTAATCCATGAAAAAATTTGCAATTCGATGCGAAAGATTTTTGAAAAGATTGGCGATCTCGAGATCACCCACAAATGGGGCGGTCCCTTAGGGGTTCCAAGAAACTGGAATCCATCTGTCAATTTTGACGCTCGAAGCGGACTCGGCTCACTCGGGGGCTACGTCGGTGATGGCGTGGCTGCCTCGAACCTCGCCGCCCGAACGATGGC
>ENA-OUVC01001570-OUVC01001570.1-marine-metagenome-genome-assembly--contig:-NODE-1570-length-13442-cov-4.230079_pt1 | contig 13442 bp, 13 predicted proteins | sample MGYA00248622_ERZ508571 | MGnify/ENA primary metagenome ERZ508571 (study PRJEB26236, sample SAMN06267175) | marine metagenome | isolation source: Columbia River Estuary | place: USA:Columbia River... | reverse complement strand
CCGCAAGGTTTTTGGTTGTTGGGCGCTGTATTTTTGTGTACCACAGGGGCTGAGGCATTATATAGTGATTTAGGTCATTGTGGGCGAATCAATATTCAAGTAAGTTGGATTTTTGTAAAAATTGCTTTGGTATTTAGTTATATGGGTCAAGGGGTTTGGTTAATGCAACATATGGGTCATACGATTGGCGAAATGAATCCTTTTTATGAATTAATGCCACATTGGTTTTTATTAATTGGTATTGGTATTGCCACTTTTGCTACTATTATTGCGAGTCAAGCTTTAATTAGTGGCTCTTTTGCTTTAATTAATGAAGCGATCAGCATGAATTTTTGGCCAAGGGTGACTGTAAAGTTTCCGACCGATCAAAAAGGACAAATTTATATTCCAAGTTTTAATTTATTGTTATGGTTTGGATGTGTTTCGATGCTATTCTTTTTTAGAGATAGTGAAAGTATGTTGAACGCTTATGGCTTTTCGGTGATTTTAACTATGATGATGACTACAGTTTTGATAAATTTTTATTTATTGAATGTTAGAAGATGGAGTCAACCACTCGTCGCTTTTGTTATCTTAGTTTTTAGTACAGTGGAAATCTCCTTTTTTTTAGCAAATGTGATTAAAATTAAACATGCTTATATCACTTTAGGTTTTTCATTCAGTATTATTTTTGTCATGTTGATTTGGCACCGTGCACGAAAAATCACCAATCGTTATTTGGATTTTGTAAAGTTGAAAGATTATCTAGATCCATTAGCTGAATTGAGTGCCGATAAGGATATGCCTAAATATGCAACGCATCTAGTTTATTTAACCAAGGCAAATAATTATCGTGAAATTGAACATCGTATTATTGACTCTATATTAAATCGCAAACCTAAACGTGCAGATATATATTGGTTCTTGCATATTGACCGAACTGATTCCCCTTACGGTATGGAATATTCCATTCGTGAATTAGTGGATGACAAAGTAATGCGTGTTGATTTTAAATTAGGATTCAGGATTCAGCCCCGAGTTAATTTGTGCTTTAAAAAAGTAATGCAGGAATTAAATGAATCTCAAGAGTTAGGTATTTATAGTAAATACGAATCATTGAAGAGTAAGGATTTCCATACCGATATTACTTATGTAATTATCGAAAGCTTTTTCTCTATTGAAAACGAGTTAAGCTTTAAGGAGGATTTTATTATGGATGTGTATTTTAATATTAAACAATTAGCGCAAAGTGATCAAAAAGCATTTGGTTTGGATAATGATATGACGGTGGTAGAACATGTACCATTAATCATTAAAGCCAATGAGCAGTCGCTCTTAAAAAGAGTGTACGATTAGTAGTAAAGTTTACGATTTAACTTGAATAGTTTTGTTGTCGGATGTATACATCCAGTAATTAAATATTTATCTGTAGCGCATCCTAATGAACTAAGGCAGTGCTACTAATTTACTTAATTGATTTTGTTTACCAACTGCAACCAGCCAATACTTGTATTTGTTATTTTTCACAATACCCAGTTCGTTTAAATTAAGGGTTTGTGTTGGGGCGTTAATAATTGTTTCCACGGTATAGCTGTCATCCATCTTTTTCAAAATTGCATATTGTTTCACACCGGTTTTTTGCGAATTGGAAATACGATATTCATTGTCTGATTTTTTTTCAACTACAGGTGTGGCCATTTGGTATTGCACTAGCCAAGGCATGGTAGGCAATAATGCTGGTTTTTGATAATAGTGTTGTTGTAAACTATCATTCCATCCATTCGCATTGGAGTTGAAACTTTTACTGCTAAAGTAAATAGAGCCATTGGTGTTGGGTAAGGAACGCACACGATTTATTTGGTAAGGAATTTCATTTTTATCCTTCCATCCTGCGTTACTTCCTGCGCGGTATATGCCATGACCTATATATAAATTTTTACCGTAACTATTTTTATCCCACCAATTAATAATTTCATCATAGTCGGCTAATGGATGTCCGTGTTCCCAATATATTTGTGGTGTTACATAATCAATCCATCCTTTTTCTAACCACAATAATATATCGGCATACAAATCATCGTAATTGGTTTGTCCTGCTTTGGTATTGCTTCCCTTTGGATCAACTGACTTATTTCTCCAAACCCCAAATGGGCTGATGCCAAATTGCACGGATGGATTCGCGCTGCGAATGGTCGCATTTAATTGTTTAATAATGGTATCACAATTACTTCGTCTCCAATCCTCCTTATCTAATCCTCGTTTATTAGTTAAATAGGTTGCTTGGTCAGGAAATTCTTTTCCTGCAATGCGATATGGATAAAAATAGTCATCCATATGCACTGCATCAATATCATATCTTGCAACCAAGTCACGTACCACCCGATTGGTATGTTTCCATACCTCAGGTAATCCTGGATTAAAATATTTTTTATCTCCATATACTAAAAACCATTCTGGATGAATTTTTGTAACATGGCTTGGGGCTACACTTGATCTGTTGACATTAAATACTGCACGATAGGGGTTGATCCATGCGTGAAACTCCATCCCACGGTTATGCGTTTCTTGAATCATAAATGCCAATGGATCATAAAATGGGCTCGGCGGCAAGCCTTGCTTCCCCATCAGGTATTCACTCCAAGGCTCCAAAGTGGAAGGATACATGGCATCGCCCGATGGACGCACTTGCATCACAATTGCGTTCATGCCATTTTTTTTATGCATCTCTAATAAAGTAATAAATTCTTTTTTTTGATCTTCATTGCTAAGCCCTCTTTTACTAGGCCAATCTATATTTTCAACAGTGGCTACCCATACGCCCCTAAATTCAAAAACATTTTTATCTGAAATTTTTGGCTGTCCATTGGTAAAAAGAAAAAATCCTATAAATAGGATACTTAGTAAAATTCGCATGTAAATTATTTTTTTATATTTTAGGTTCCGACGTAGCTCTTATTTTATCTAATAGTTGATTGATGGTTTGTGCCTCTTTTTCATCAACGCCCTTTAATACTGCATCTATTTGATCATTAAATTGATCCAATTTGTCAACTAGTACCAATCCCTTTTTGGAAATGGTGATATCCACCAATCTTTTGTCTTTCATACATGCCGTTTTTTCAACCAACCCTTTGGCAATTAAGCGATCTACAATTCGGCTGGTATCACTCATCTTATCCAACATGCGTTCTCTTATTTTTAGGGTGCTTAATGGACACTCGCTTCCGCGCAAAATTCTTAAAATATTATATTGTTGTTGCGTGATTTCTTCATTCGCTAAAATATGTGCAATTTTTTCATTTAACCAATTGGCGGTATAAATGAGATTAATGCCCATTTTTTGAAATTCATTTCTGAAACAAGATTGTTGTATGTCTTTGTCAATCCCCATTCTTAAATGTACTTATTATAAATTATTTAAAAAATCTTTTCCCAGCTAACACAAACAAAGGTAAGGCACATAGTGCACCCAATGCGTCAGCCAACATATCCAACACCTCAAAACCCCTACTAGGGATATAGTATTTTTGGTAATATTCCATCCCAATCCCATACAGGATGCAAATAATTAAGGCAATGGCTTTTGCGCGTGTCGTTTTATATCGCGCATCTGTCAACATTTCAAAATGGAAAAATAGGGAGAGGGCCAAACTCCCGAAAAGCCCCATATGCACAAGTTTGTCGGCATAGGGGAGTGCCATAATTTTAGAAATCCAACTTGAATGATCATTGAGATCATTGCCAGGTAAACTTAATAAAACAAATACGAGTACAAATTCGGCAATGACCCAAACTAAAGTTTTAATTGAATTTGTCATGTTGTGATTAATGCACCAATTGGCTATAAGCTTCACTGGTCAAAAGTTTTTCAACATCTGCTGGATTCACCATGGTAACTTTAACCATCCATCCTGCACCATAAGGATCTGTGTTGACTAGCTCAGGCTGTCCTGCTAAAGCTGGATTAATTTCACTAATTGTTCCTGCGACTGGTATAAATAAATCACTCACTGTTTTAACTGCTTCTACCGTTCCAAAAACTGCCTCAGCAGATAACATTTTTCCAACGGTATTAATGTCGATATATACAATATCACCTAACTCGCCTTGTGCGAAATCGGTAATGCCAATAGTGGCTACATTACCTTCTACTTTAATCCATTCGTGGTCCTTGGTGTATCTTAAATCGGCTGGGAATTGCATATACTTATTTTTAATTGTTGCAAAGATTCATAAAAAACGCTAAAAAAACAATCTACTAGAAATTAATGTTACTAAAATATAATAAAATATGGTCTTTTAAAAAGGCCTCCTGCTCCATTAGGTCCATTGTTGGCTTATTTTTTATTTGCTTAAAGTGGGGCCAGCCTTCCTCATCCTTTCCTTCATTAATATAATAGCCACTAGGAGATAGAATGGTACAAATGGCGACATGCATTAGGTCCTGCTTTTGTTCCTTGCTTATTTTTTCACGTATAAACCCAGTTTCCTGTAATCCAATCAAAAAAAGAACGGCTTCCACGTCTGGCTTTTTACCAAATTGGTCCATTAATTTTTGCTCTAAAGCCCACCATCTGGTCTGAAAATCGTCTGTGATTGCTGCCATATTTTCCTTTTTTCAAATTATTGAGCAAAGGTAGGGGATATCTAGGCGTAGTAGGTTGCTTTGATTATCTTTGGAAAAATATTGTTGACATGTTACAGGTTAATTTTTTACGACAAAACCGCGAATTAGCTAAGGCCAAACTGGCGATTAAGCATTTTGGGCAACCGGAATTAGTGGATACGGCGATTGCATTGGACGATGAAAGAAAGCAACAACAGGCTGCTTTTGATGATACACAATCTAAGGTGAATGCGGCTTCCAAAGAAATTGGTGGATTGATGGCCAAGGGGGAAAAGGACAAAGCCGAGGCGCTTAAAAATGATGTTGCAGAATGGAAGAAGCAATTAGATCCTTTAAAGGTGAAAATGGCCGAGGTGGAAACAAGTTTACATAATACCATGGTGCAATTTCCAAATTTACCCCATGATATTGTGCCCTTGGGTAAAACGCCGGAAGAAAATGTATTGGTGAAAGAAGCGGGGGTAAAACCTAATTTACATAAGGAAGCAGTTCCGCATTGGGATTTAATCAAAAAATATAATTTGGTTGACTTTGAAACCGGGGCTAAAATTACAGGGAGTGGTTTTCCATTATATATTGGTAAGGGTGCGAAATTTCAAAGAGTATTGGCACAGTATTTTTTAGATTTTAATACTGCAGCTGGGTATACAGAATATTTGCCTCCATTTATGGTGAACGAGGCTTCGGCTTTTGCTACAGGTCAGTTGCCTGATAAGGAAGGGCAGATGTATCACGCGACTGCAGATAATTTTTATTTAATTCCTACTGCTGAGGTTCCTGTAACTAATATTTTTAGAGATACCATTTTAAAAGAATCGGATTTGCCTATAAAAATGACCGCTTATTCTCCTTGTTTTAGAAGAGAGGCTGGAAGTTTTGGAAAAGAAGTGAGGGGTTTGAATAGAGTTCACCAATTTGAAAAAGTGGAAATTATTCAAATTGTGCCACCTGAAAAAAGCGATGATGTTTTAAATGAGATGGTCACCCATGTTGAAAATTTATTAATTAGTTTGGGTTTACCTTATCGCATATTAAAACTTTGTGGGGGTGATATGGGATTTGCCTCAGCAATTACCTATGATTTTGAAGTGTATAGTGCTGCGCAACAAATGTGGTTAGAAGTAAGTAGCGTTTCCAACTTTCAAGCTTATCAAACTTATCGCATGAAATGTCGTTACAAAGATGCAGAAGGTAAAACACAGTTTACACATTCATTGAATGGTAGTTCATTGGCTTTGCCAAGAATTTTTGCTGCTATTGTTGAAAATTATCAAACAGAAAGAGGCATTGCTTTACCCAAAGTGTTACAGCCTTATTTTGGCGCTGAAAATTTAGTATAAATTTATTGTTTCGTCCTAATTAAACGATACGGTTTTATAAATCAAAGCCCTCCCCGAATTTTCGGGGAGGGCTTTTTTGGTGTAAATATTATTTACTGTTCAACTAAATGAAGCAGCTAAATTTTTAAGGATTTAAAAATTACTAAATCGTAATCCGATGGTGTAAGGATGAAATTCAATTCTGCTAAAACCTTTTTCAAACAAATTGGTTAGGCCATAAGATCCGTACAATCTGATTCCGCCAATCCCTAACTCTCCAATGGTCGCGAATCGCCAGTTATTTAAATTAAAATTACCATCGTGTTTTTGCTTACCTCTTTCGCTACTTATTTGTTTATTTCTTGCATCCACAAGGTATCCGGCACTCATACCCGCGCTCATATAAAAACTTTTATTACTTTTTGGATCTGATTTAAAATTGAATTGAAATGGAACGGTTAGGTATTTGGCAAACAATTTATTTTTAGAAAAAGATATATTATCTAAAATCATTTTATTGGAAATATCATTTCTGAAACTAACGGGTTGTTCTAATCTGAAATTAAACATTTCAAATCCTACCCCGTACTTTAAATTTAATTTGTTTTTATATAAGTTTACTTTTTGTTGTACAATCCATAAATTAAAATTACTTGACTTACCATTGATTAATTTTAAATTATCGGCGCCGATGCCTGAAGGCGGCATAATGCCTGAATGCGGTAGTAAATAATATATGGTGGGTGATTTGTCCTCAAAGTTGGCATAGCCTAAATCAAAGGAGAACCAATTGGTCCTTACATTTCTTACTGGTTTGGGCGATTTGTATATTTTAACACCATCTATATCGCCTTTCACCCATCCTTTATTAAAGCGTGTATGGCTATTTTCATCAATGACCACTTTGTAGCGACCCAATTGTAAGGTGTCCGCATTGGCTGCGATAATGGGTGTTTGGTTTTTGTAATTTGTGTTTGTATTATTGCCGGATCCCTTAATGATAATGATATTACCAATGGTAATGGTATCTGCGGAAATGAATACACTATCCGATGATTTTACAATAGTATCTGCTTTTAAAGGGTTTGTTTTATGGGCACTGGTATCCGCTTGTGCATTTACGATTCCATAACAGATCATCGAAAGAAGGAGTAATTTTACTTTTTTCATTTTATTTATATTTATCATTTTCGGGTTTGGTTCTTTTAAATAGGGTAGTAATTTTTCGAGTGATCTCTCTGAATTTTGCGCCATCAATTTCTATGTTGGCAATATTAATGCTGCGTTCCTCCTCATCTGTATCAATATTGCTGTATTGCACCTGTATGGGTGTAATAATCGCCTCCATATTATTTTTCGCTTCCTGATTTACATTTGAAACAGTTGTTGGGAGCATTTCCATGGGTAACGCAGCTGTTTCATTCATCGTTTGCGTATTTATTGCTGCATTAGGTACTAATGCGATAGCTGCATCATTATTTGCCTCAGTAAAAGTCTTATTAGCTAAGGAATTTAAGTTGCTATTTGCGTTTTCATTTTGGGCTTGCGCGCTAATGGGTACAATTGGCGACAGTGCTTCTTTTTTTATCTTATTTAAAGCGATTGAATTTTCAGTAGCCTTGATGTTAGTGACATTATTTGTTTCAGTAACTGCTGCCTTATTTAATTCAGTTTTTACTCCAATATTATTGGTAAAGGAGGGTGTCTCTTGCTTATTTTCCGCATTAAATAGGCTAAACCCAATCACTACAACCAATATTGCCGCAACCGATGCCCATCGTTTAAAACTAGTAGTTGCCCATAAAGGCTTTATTTGTGCTGACTTTTTATATAAGCTATTTTTAAAATTTGGATCTATCTCTATGGTTGTGGGCGGAGTAATAAAAGTGGCCTGCCATTGCTTTACAGTAGATTGTAAAGTAATATTCGCGGACAATTTATTTTCAAAACTTGCTTTTTCTTCATTCGTCATTTCATTTTCCAAATAAGCAATACACTGTTCATCCTGTTCGCTCAATTTGTATAATGAAAATTTATTTTCATAAATGAGGGTAGCTGGACTGATCTTAAGTTGTTGTAATGTCTCCAACTTATTTGCATAATTTGGATATTGCATGATAAAGTCATTGACCGCTGCCTTTTCATCCGCGGAAAGTTCATTATCGATATACATCAAAAAATAATGCTCGTAATTATGTTGGTTAATTTCCATGGTTACGCATTTACTTTTTCGAGTTCCAATAATTTGGTCTTTAAAAATAACCGAGCACGATGCAAATAAACTTTCACTTGACTCTCTGATAAGTTCATAATTTCTCCAATCTCTTGATAGGAGTATCCCTCATAATCTTTTAACAACACCAAACTTTTTTGCGTAGGGTTAAGTTGGTTAATAGCGCTTAATAAATTTTGCTTTAATTCGGAACTGGTTTGGTGCGTCACCTGATCCACTTCCATATACTCGTTCGTCGTAGGTTTTTTATTTTCCTTTCGAATCACATCAATCATTTGATGGTAGGCGACCGTATACAAATAGGACTTTGCTTTGAGTGGGGTTACACGTTCCCGGTTTACCCATAGTTTTTCAAAGGCAGATTGCACAATATCTTCTGCATCTTGTGTATTTCTGATATTTTTTACAATAAACCGGTACACTCCATTGGAATGTTCATCTACACAATTATTGTAATCCTGTTCAGTCATGATGGGGCATTGAGCGTTATAATCCTATAACGAACTCCTTGTAAAAAAGTTACATTCAACCTAGATCCAAACTTTAATAATCAATTACCTGCTCCATGATACCAGCTGGTAATTCACGCCATTCGTATTGTTGGTTTCTTAATTGTGGCTCAAAACCAGCTTCGGCAATGGCTTCCTGTATGGACTTATAGGTAAAGCGGTGGGGTGCACCTGCGGCACTTACTACATTTTCCTCCAACATAATACTACCAAAATCGTTGGCGCCTGCTTCCAAACAAACCTGTGCTGTTGCCTTACCCACTGTTAACCAACTTGCTTGAATATTTTTAATATTAGGAAGCATAATTCTACTTATTGCAATCATGCGGATATACTCTTCGGTAGTGGTTAAATTATGCACCCCTCTAATTTTAGTAAGAAGCGTATCTACATCCTGGAAGGTCCAAGGAATAAATGCCAAAAATCCTTTTGCGTTGGCTGGTTTTTTATCTTGCACCTCTCTGATGCGAACCAAATGAATAAATCTTTCTTCTAAGGTTTCAACATGACCAAACATCATGGTAGCACTCGAAGTAATATTCAACTGATGCGCAGCCGCCATAACATCTAACCACTCATCGGCACCACATTTTCCATTAGAGACTAATTTACGAACACGATCCACTAAAATTTCAGCGCCAGCACCTGGGAGTGAATCCATACCTGCTGCTACCAATGCTTTTAAAACATCGGTATGACTCATTTTTTCCAGCTTTGCAATATGTGCAATTTCTGGGGGTCCTAAAGTGTGTAATTTAATGGTTGGAAATTCAGATTTTATTTGACTGAATATTCCGGTATAAAAAGCCAAGCCTAATTCAGGATGATGTCCTCCTTGTAATAATAGTTGGTCTCCGCCCCAAGCAAGTGTTTCTTTAATTTTAACTCGGTAGGTATCCATATCGGTAATGTATGCTTCGGCATGTCCTGGAATTCTGTAAAAATTACAAAACTTACAATTCGCGATACAAACATTGGTGGTATTTAAATTACGGTCAATTTGCCAAGTCACTTTTCCGTGGGGCACCTGCTTTTTTCTTAATTCATTCGCAATATGACTTAGTTCATTCAGCGGTGCATTTTCAAATAAAAACATACCTTCTTCCTTTGTCAAATGTTCAAAGTTTAAGGCGCGTTCGTATAGTGTTTCTAACTTCATATCCATTCTATTATTATGGCACAAAGTTACAGTATAAAATAAACGGGTTGCAGTAAATCCCCAATTTTTCCCTATTTCTTGTCTTCTTGTTCAACAAAACGGGGTATTTAAAATAAAATTCTGGAATAGGTATTAGAAAAGGAACTATTGTACTTATTAAGTAATTTCGTACTCTTTATGATACAATTTGACAAATTCGAACTAGACAATGGCCTAAAAGTTATTGTTCATCAGGATACCAGCACGCCTATGGCGGTGGTGAATGTGCTCTATAATGTGGGTGCAAAAGATGAGGATCCTCAAAAAACAGGGTTTGCCCATTTATTTGAGCATTTGATGTTTGGTGGAAGTATTAATATTCCTATCTACGATGAGCCTTTGCAAAGAGCAGGAGGTGAAAATAATGCCTATACCACCAACGATTTAACGAATTATTATTGTCAAATTCCAGCAGAAAATATTGAAACTGCTTTTTGGTTGGAAAGCGATCGTATGTTATCGTTAGCGTTTAGCGAAAAAAGTTTGGAAGTACAACGTAAGGTGGTGTGTGAGGAATTCAAAGAGCATTATATCAATAAACCCTATGGGGATGTTTGGCATAAAATGCGAACACTTGCATATACCAATCATCCTTATCGCTGGATGACCATTGGCGCTTCGTTGGAACATGTGGAGCAAGCAAAAATGCAAGATGTAAAGGATTTCTTTTTTAAATTTTATCGTCCCAACAACGCCATATTAGTAGTCACTGGAAATGTGACCACAGAACAAGTAAAGCAATTGGCAGAAAAATGGTTTGGCCCCATCCCATCAGGCGCTCCTTATGAACGAAATTTACCAAAGGAACCAGTGCAACAAAAAAGTAGGTTCCAAGATGTACGTGCAGATGTGCCATTGGATATGTTAATGATGACCTGGCATATGGGCGGACGTTTGGATGAAAATTATCATGCCACAGATTTAATGACCGATGTGATAGGGGGTGGTGCAACTTCAAGATTATATGAGCAATTAATAAAAGTGAAACAAATATTTTCATCTATTGATTGTTATCACTTTGGTACGATTGATCCAGGCTTGGTGGTGATTGAAGGAAAGTTGGTCAAGGGAATTACCATGTCGGTTGCTGAAAAAGCAGTGTTGGATGAAATTGAATTAATTAAAAACACCATGATGCCGACCCATGAAGTTCAAAAAGTAATTAATAAAACGGAAAGTTTAATTTGTTTTGAAGATATGAGTATCATGAATCGTGCCCATAGCTTGGCATATTATGAATTATTGGGAGATGCTGGTTTGATGAATCAGGAGTTGGTGAAATACCAAAAGGTGACGCCTGAATTAATACAACAAACAGCACAACAAATTTTTCAGGACACCAATCGTAATACTTTATATTATTATAGTAAATCATAAATCATGGCATTAGATCGAAATATTGCTCCTGTAATCAAAGATGCTATTGATTTTGACATCAAGTTAAAACCTTATCAGCATTTTGTTTTAGACAATCAAGTGGAAGTGTATACCTATGAAGGAGGAGCGGAACAAGTGATGCTCATGGATATGGTATTTTTTGCTGGTAATTCCTATGAGGATAAAAATTGGGTGGCAGCTGCAACTAATTTTTTATTAAAAAATGGAACCACGAAAAAAAATGCGTTTGAAATTAATGAAGCCTTTGAATTTTATGGCGCGCATTTAAGCAGAAACTGTTACAATGAAACGGCAACCATTGCTTTACATTGTTTGACCAAATATTTTAAGGAAGTAATTCCGGTAGTGAGTGAATTAATATCCGAAGCTAATTTTCCAGAAAAAGAATTACAAATCTATCAGCAAAATTTAATTCAACGATTATCACTTAATTTAAAGAAGAGTGATTTTATCGCGAATCGATTTATTGATGAATATTTATTTGGCATTGATCATCCTTATGGTAAATATGCGATGCAGGAAGATTATAAGAATGTAACATTGGAGGATTTAACTGCTTTTTATGACACTTATTACAAGCATGGCAAGTGTATTATTTTTATGGCAGGTAAATTTCCAAGTGATATGCAGGAACTATTAAATAAGCATATTGGTCAGTTGCCATTGAATAAAAAGGTAATCGCAGATGTCACACATCCTATCGTTTCCGCTGCACAAAAGCAGTACAGTGTGGTAAATGATGCATCATCGGTACAAGGATCTATTCGTATTGCACGACATTTTCCTAATCGCCATCATCCCGATTTTGCACCTACACAGGTGTTGAATAATATTTTTGGCGGATTTTTTGGTTCTCGTTTAATGCGCAATATTAGAGAAGATAAGGGGTACACCTATGGTATACATAGTTATATACAGAATCATGTGCAACAATGTGCTTGGATGATAAGTACGGATGCAGGAAAGGATGTTTGTAAACCAACGATTGAAGAAGTGTATAAGGAGATGAAAATTTTGAGAGAAGAATTAGTAAGTGAAGACGAATTAAAATTGGTTAAAAATTATGTCTTGGGCGGATTGTTGGGTGATTTGGATGGACCCTTTCAAATTATCGCCAGATGGAAATCCTATATTTTAAATGATTTAACCGATGCCTATTTTTATAATACCATTGATGTTGTCAAATCAATTCAGCCAGAACAGCTAAAAACCTTGGCGGAACAATACCTGAAACCAGAGGATTTTTATGAATTAGTGGTGTATTAATCTACCATTTATCATTTTCTAGGAACGCTTAACCATTTTATTATTTTGTAATAACTTGATTATCAAGTATTTGATATTTTAATTTGATTTATTATAGTACTATGTATTGCATAGTACTATAAAATTGTATAGTTTTGTGCTTCAATCAGAAAGTTATGGATATTCAAAACACACAAAGTCAAATGCGCAAGGGCGTTTTGGAGTTTTGCATATTGTCCATCATTCAACAAGGCGAGGTTTATCCGAGTGATATTGTTGAGAAAATGAAACAGGCCAATTTGCATATTCTTGAAGGAACCTTGTACCCATTATTGACGCGTTTAAAAAATGCAGGATTACTAAATTATCGTTGGGTGGAAAGTGTCACTGGTCCGCCAAGAAAATATTTTGTGATGACCGAGGAAGGCAAAGCAGCATTTGCTATTTTATTAAATACCTGGAATGAAATGACAGGTTCCGTTCAAGCACTTATTCAAAATACCAACCCCATTGCTTCATCAGAAACGAACCAAGTTTCTTAAATTATAATACTATGAACAAAGTAATCAATATCAATTTTCAAGGTCGTATTCTTCCAATAGAAGAAGAAGCGTATGAAATGTTGAAACAATATATAGCGTCACTTCGTACTTATTTTGCGAACGAAGAAGGTCGAGATGAAATTATCAATGACATTGAATGTCGTATTGCAGAATTATGTGAAGACCGTTTAAAAAAAGGAACGGTATGTATAGCAGCTGGCGATATCGATTTAATTATTTCGAGTATTGGACGTCCTGCCGACTTTGAAGCGCAGGATGGTTTTGAACAATCTACAGCTTCTACTGCGAATCATTCAAACGATGGTCGCCAACAAAATGCGCATCAAAATACCAGTGGTAATTCACACTCTAATTTTTATAGAGATGGCAAC
>ENA-OUVC01001569-OUVC01001569.1-marine-metagenome-genome-assembly--contig:-NODE-1569-length-13448-cov-5.983621_pt1 | contig 13448 bp, 22 predicted proteins | sample MGYA00248622_ERZ508571 | MGnify/ENA primary metagenome ERZ508571 (study PRJEB26236, sample SAMN06267175) | marine metagenome | isolation source: Columbia River Estuary | place: USA:Columbia River... | reverse complement strand
TGAGCTCATCCGCGGGAGGAACACAATCCACCATAAGTGCAACTATATCGGGAACCAATATAGAAATAATTTCTAATGGGTCGGGTGTATTTACTTATAGAGGACACTCACAATTATTTTAATTGTGAAACAAATTTAACCTATTTTTGTTACATGGACAAGCAAAAGGGATTGGGCGACACTGTAGCCGCCATTACAAAGGCCACCGGGATCGAGATGCTGGTAAAGAGCATCTTCGGGGAAAATTGCGGCTGCGACGCGAGGCAGGAGAAGCTTAATGAACTATTTCCGTATTCGACATCTTCTAAAGAAGATGAGAAGAAGTAGATTACACGACTTTGTCGTATAATATCGTTATATTTGCAATATGGCAATTTTACAACAGCAGCACGCACACGGGTGCTTGATATATCCGTCCGATACCGAGACATTACAGCAGGACCTGAACACTAGCAATAGGGATACCTGCCTATACGTTGGTATTGGTGGAGATGTTCGAGTCCTTACCGCTGGCGGAGACGATGTGACGTTTGCCTCGTTACCATCTGGGACATTCGTCCCGGTTCACGTGACAAAGGTGTTCTTGACCGGAACGACCGCTAGCAGTATCCTTGCCGTAGACATGGGCCCAGGATCTGGGGCGAACTGCTACTCTACAGACGTGTGGCAGGACATCAATATCCTCTGGCAGGACTTTGACACTTTCTGGAACAGCTGTAATAAATAATACACAACTCTATCATGTGACTTTGTCACATAATATTCTTATCTTTGCAATATGGGATCAACCTTATTTAATACCACCCCTCAGAACACGTACCCCTCGCTGATAAAAATTGGCGACAACCTACCACTGAGCGGTACACTAAAGCGCCTGTCAGACGGCAATGGCAATGACCTGCCTCTGCTGGTATCTACCACAGCATTGACCAACTATGGTGCAGGTGGTGTCGCTACCAACACTGCATTTGGTGCGGCTGCCTTGGACTCAAACACAACTGGATCTAATAACGTAGCACTTGGACTGAACGCATTAACTGCTAACGTGAGTGGCACTACCAACACAGCGATTGGCTCACTTGCACTTGAAAACAACACCAATAGCAATAACACCGCATTGGGTTATAGGTCGCTTAGAGCCAACACAAGCGGAAGTTTGAACACCGCAGTAGGTGTAGATTCTTTGTTTACAAATACAACGGGTACTGATAATACCGCCATTGGTTATCAATCGTTAAATAACAATACGTCGGGATTAAGAAACGCAGCATTTGGTAATTATGCTCAATACTCAAAAACTACGGGTAATGATAATACTGCTATTGGCTATAATAGTTCTGCTTATTTGTCAACGGGTGGAAATAATACTTCGTTAGGTTCAGATTCTTTATATAGTGTGGGTGCTGCTTCAAATAACGTAGCATTAGGAAAATCCGCCTTATTCAACAACACCGCATCCAACAACACCGCCGTAGGTTTTGAGGCGGGGTATAGTAATACGTCAAATACATCGATAACTGCAATTGGTTATCAAGCGTTACGTTTAAATAATGGGGGAGGAAGTAATACAGCAATGGGTTTTCAATCTTTAACTTCTAACACAACAGGAGGTAATAATACTGCTGTTGGTAATTCATCTTTGCTATTTAATACATCTGGTGACGTAAATACTGCTGTTGGTTCTGTTGCGTTACGTGATAATTCAACGGGAACAGATAACGTGGCTATCGGTTTTCAAGCATTAGTACAAAATAGTACGGGAAGTAATAATGTGGGTTTGGGTAATCAAGCGTTACTTGGAAACTTTACGGGTAATAATAATACCGCAGTTGGAAAAAGTGCTTTACAATCCAACACCGCCTCCAACAACACCGCCGTAGGTTTTGAAGCGGGGTTGAGTAATACGAGTGGAACGGGTATAACTGCGATAGGGTATCAGGCGTTGAGGGTTAGTACGGGTGTAAGCAACACAGCAATAGGCAATCAAGCACTATTATCTAACACAACAGGGGCGGAAAATAGTGCCATTGGTTATTTTGCACTAAGAGATAATATCGTTGGAAACTTTAATAGCGGTATAGGCTATAATTGTAAAAGTGGTAATTTTAGTGGTTCAGTTCTTTTAGGATATGAAGCAACGGCTACCGCTTCTAATCAGTTTTGCGTAGGTAGTATAGCCGTTGCCGCTGGTACAGTAACCGCAGAAGTAAACACCTCAACACAAGTTTGGAACGTAAGAATTAACGGAGTAGCAAGAAAGATACTTTTAGCATAAAATTAACTAAATTCGCAATATGACAACTTACACTTGGAACGTAACCGCCCTCTACACAGAAACAATAGACGGGGAACAAAACTACGTAGTTATCGCTAACTATGAAGTAACAGGAGTTGATGGTGAGTACACCGCCTCCCTTTCAAACATCGCCCGTTTTTCAACGGCATCAGTAACCCCTTTCGTACCTTACGAGGATTTGACCGAAGCAATCGTTATCGGTTGGATTCAAGACGAATTGGGCGTTGACGGAGTATCTAATCTTGAGGCGTGTATTCAAGGACAGATTGATTCACAAATCAATCCTCCCGTTACACCTCAGAATACACCATTGCCCCCAAATTTTTACCCTGCAACAAATTAATAAAATATACCTATGAAAACCGAAAACGCAATTCAGATTTTGAAAGAAGCCCTCCACATCGCAATCAGCAAAGGTTGCTTTGGCTTAGTTGAAACAACCAACATCGTAAAAGCCCTTGAACATTTAGAGAGCCAACCCGACATCCAATTTGGAGAAATTACAGAAGATTAATTTATGAAACAACAAAACGACCTATTGACCTTGCAAGTTGGAACAGGACTTGCCGCCATTGCCACATCGGCATTTACGATTATTTCAGCACTATTTATGATAGTTAGCATCGCAACGGGTTGTATTCATATCTACAATTTTTTTACTAAGAAAAAATGATTGATAGAATTTTCAATAATTACAAAACGAGTATATTGGGGTTAATTATCCTAATCGCTTGTTTTGTTTTTCTTTGGTTCGGTAAAACCACCCTTTCAGAAATTTCCATTTTTCTGTTGGGTGGGTTTGCCCTGTTATTCGCTAAGGACTAAATGGAGGGTAATGAACCATGCAACGTTTAGAATATATTGTCTTTGCCTTGTGGGGGTTTGTTTTAGTGCTTGTAGCCCTCAATCTACTTTATCACGTCTACTTAAAAATCACCCTTATCTATATGAAAACTTCCGCCATGATTCTATTCGCATTGAAAATGTTTTGGTACAAGATTCTGTATTTTTTTTCACCAAAGAAAAAGATACTATCACATTTAACAACGCAACTATATACCGAGAATTTGACACTTTACGACTTGTCCAATCCTGCCCCCCTTGCACCACCTACGTCAGCAAAACAATCTTGCAACCCACCCAAAAGTTACTCAAAGAAACGAGATACAAAAGGTCGCTTCGTGAGAAATTAGAAGATTCAATTTTTCCGATTATCATTGGTTTACTGCTTGGCTTAATAATAACACGAAGAGGATAATATAATGAGTGAATTACACCCTATACAACGTGAGAACATTGGTAAAGCCATTGGGGTCACTATGCACCCTAAATATACACACGCCGTTGCCCTTGCAGGGTTAGCCAAACACTATTTCGGTGGCGGTGTGCCTATGGCAATCGGTGGACTATTGGGTTATTTGATTGGTTCAACTACCTCTATTGACGATTCAGAAAAAGGTCGTATCATTCAAGAAATCATGCAATCACAGGCGAATTTGAGAAATCAACAAGCAAGTGATTTTGCAGGTGAGGAAGGCGGTGACAACGTAAACGGCATTATGTCAAGTTCTGATTTAATGAATTACCAATACAATCGTTACCCTTTCTCTGATAAATGGGGCGACTTTGTAGGTCAACCCTCTATTAACTTTCATGCAATGGTTTACGGCAGACCCAAACAGGGTAAATCTATCCTATCTGTGCAATGGGCGAAGTATCTGTCCGAAAACTTCGGGAAAGTCCTTTACGTGGCTTCTGAGGAAGGATTCAGCGTAACCCTGCAAAAGAAGGTCATGGAGTTTGCAATGGATAATAATAATTTGGACTTTGCCAACTTTAGGGATTTTGAACAGATTAAAAATGCAGTCAACAAAGGCAAATATAAATTTGTGTTTATTGATTCAGTAAACTTTATCAAGATTACCCCCGAAGATGTGGAGGACATCAAAGCAGAAAACCCGTCAACCGCATTTATTACGATTCAACAGGCAACCAAAAACGGAAACTTTAGGGGTTCACAGGAGTTTGCCCACAACTGCGATATAGTAATTAGAGTTGAGGCAGGGATGGCTTCGCAGCAGGGTCGTTTTTCAGAACCTACCGAAATGGCTATTTTTGATGCCCCCGAAAATTCACAAAAAGAAGCCCCATTGATGGGGGCAAAGGCAAGTCAAATGGATATGTTTGATACGTCAGATTTTGGGGAATCCGCCTTTTGATAGGTAGTAAGCACCCACGCCCAATAATAAAATGCCAAGTATACCGCCCCCTGTTTTTACGGGGTTTTCGGTGATGTATTTAAGACCTGTTTCTTGAATTTCCTCTAATCTTCTTGTCCACGCTTTACCTGCCCAAGACCAAGAACCCAAAGTTTTCAACGTTGCTAATCTTTTGGCAGTCAAATCTTTAATTAATTGTGCGTGTTTCTTAGGGTCTTTTGTCAACTTGTTTAATGCTTGATAGGTATTTTGACCCATTGCACCATCAACGCCAATTTCCTCACCCTTATCATTGGTGAAACCCTTTTGTCTTAAATACGTTTGTAAATAAACAATCAATGACTTTGCACTTCCACCCCACACCGCTTCAAATAAAATTTCTGCGATTGCCTGTGAATTGATTTTGTCACCTAATACCGAATCCCAATAAAGGGTTTTCATAACATCCTCCCAATCGGCATCACTCATTTTATACCAACGTTGTGAATCAACCGCAATTCCTTTTTTCTTTGACCAAGCAACCCAAGTACCCCAAATGATACCTTTGTTAGTATGGTAAAAAAGACCCGTTTTAGGGTTCTTAATTGGGGATGGATTTTTTGCAGGGTTTGTGTCTTTCAACGTATCTGCAAGTCCACCCTCATTTCTTTTAACATGGGGTATAACTAATTTATAATTAGCCACGTGTTAAAGGCATAATTTTAGTAACGTACATTTCATTGGTAAAAGCACCTGTTGAAAAAACTATTTCATAGGTAGACCAATCTTCGTCACCTACGTTTTGCTTGATAGACAAGGTTTGACCTGCTTCCAATGGAATACCTGCAACGTTTACAGGGTTAGAAGTAGAGGGGCGGAAAAAACTAATTGCAAAGCAACCATCAGCAGTAATTTGCTGACTTCTTCCATAATAGATATTTTCTGTTGTAGTACGTGCCATGATTAGATTATTACGATTGAGTTAGCAGGGATTTGTTGGAAAGAAGTTCCATTTTTGGTAATAATAATATCGTTGGTATTTGCCCTTGCAGTAGCAATCCAACCACTACCCAAAATAGCACCACTCTTAAATAGTAAATTTGTACCAATGGAAGTAAAACCGCCTGTGGCTTTGTTCTTAACTAAGTTAGGGGCATTTACATCGCGAAGCATCCGAATAGTTCCTTTGTTGTTAATAGCGGCAGCAGTTGCCGTTGGGCTACCCGATTGTTTTGCCTTGATTGCTTGTTTTATTTTCGTATCCTTATCCTGTACCTTTTTGATATAATACAAAACATTCAAAGGGCTTATAATTCCTTTGTCAAGTCCATACGTTGCAGCCAATGCTTTGTTGGTTTGTGAATTTTCAGTTCTACCTGCATCTCCATCAATACCCACTTTTAACAAACCTTGCAACTTTTCAACGTTGCGTTTGTAAAGTAATTTTGCACCCTCTACAATGGCTTGTTGTTTATTAACGACTTTCTTTTCTACTGCAACCTCTTTTTGCTCGGTTTTAATTTCATCAATCGTTGCTTGGCTTTCTTCTTTTGCGGTTTCTCCTGTTGGTTTTGGTTTTAGAAATTTATCCAATAGACCTTTTGTATAAGCATAATATAAGCCACCGCCTATAATCAATGCACCTCCGATGATATATTCTTTTTTCATGGTTTAGAATTTGGGTTTTCTTTTTACGTTTTCAATAATTCTGTTATATAAGGCATCAGAAATTCCACCTGTTCCAAAGTCAAATGTCTTTTTACCACTTTTCAAATACTCTAAAATGTTGCGTTTGTAAGTGGCTTCAAAAGATTTCACCACCAATGCCACCTGTACTTTTGAAGGCAAGGCAGCAAATACGCCCACCGCTATATCTGCATCATCACTAAAATAAGTATTTAATGAATCGTATATTTTCTTTGCTTGTTGCATCGCCCCTGCTGCGGTCATTAAATTTGTACCAACAGGTATTTTTTGAGCCAAAAAGGTAGTAGCACTCCACGGGTTGTCTGTGCTTGTGGTTGTTTCCGCTTCGCCTTTTCTGATATTGTCACCTGTTGGAATTACATTTTTAATGAATTTACCACCAAAATAAACAACTGCACCTGCTACGATTAACCATTGAATCGGTCTTTGTGCAATTGATTCTACTATTGACGAAGGTCTTGCAGCAGGTGTGCTGTCGCTTTTGGGTCTTATTGCTGAGGCAAGTAATGCCGTTTGTGCTAAACTCATTTTATAGATTATTAAGGTATGAAACTGCCATTGAATAAATCGCAGGTTTGTTTTTTGCCAACTCTGCTAATTTGGAAATGTTTTCGGGAAAGTTAGCATCGTGTTGCATCAATGAATTGACTGCACTAACCATCTTTTCCCTTCGTGTGGATATGTTGTTAATAACTTCTTCGTCTATTCCATTCATCGGCATAATATCATCCCGACTAATTCCGTGCATCGGGGCAACTGCCTCTTTCTTAAATAACTGAGATACACCACTAATCAAACCCAATAAAACGTTAGGGTCGGTAAACTGCTCTCCCAACCTGTCTACAATCGCACCCATTCCCTTTGACTTGCCTTCGTTCTCCTCCATCTTGGCAATGCGGTCTTGCAACTCTTTCATTTCACGATAGTGGGCATGGTCTTTTTCCATCAATTTCATGTTCTGTTCCACTTGGCTCATTGCCCCAAGTAACTGAAACATATTAGGGGCGTTGCTTCTTGGGTCATCGGGGGGCAGCATTGAATTGCCACCCATCCCCGACAAACCATTTACCCCTTGAGGTAAAACAGGCACACTCACCTCAACGTTATATTTAGCAATGGTAGAATTATCACGGGCAATCAAATTGTTTTTGTCTGACAACTTTTTACTAAATACCCGTATTGTAAAATACCCTTGATTGTCCTTGAAAAAGTTTCTCAATTTATTGATAGCAGTTTCAACGTCAATCAAATCATTCTGAGTATAGACCCTATCGCCATCTTCATCATAAATAGCGTAATATCTGTATTTCTCAGATTCAAATTGACTAATAATAAAATTTAATGAGGATATAGCCATCTTAGTTTTTGATTTTTGGTACGTAATAAACCCTGAAAGTTAAGGGCGTTATAGGAGTTGTGAAACCTGTGGAAGTAAATTCCACATAGCAGTTTTGCCACACTTGGTCATTGAAATAAGTAAACGTTGCTTTACCATTGTTTGCAGTTCTTTGTAACCCATATAAAGGCAAAGTCGCAATGATTTGTCTTTTCAAATTACTCACATACAAAACACCATTTGGAAGAATGGAACTATCAACGTTAAATTCTCCACTCGGTAATCTTGTCAATTCTGTGCTTAAAACAACCTCAATCGCAGTTATCGTGCAATTTTGTCCGTCAAGCATAGTATTGGATGCAAAGTAATAAGCCCTTTGATAATCTCCTGTATTGGGAAAAGATAAAGTAACCAACGTACTCATTTCACCCTCAATGGCAGTATAGTCCTTACACAAATTGTTGGTAAGGAAATAATTGATTATTGGTGAAACAACGGCAGCCACGATATTAGTCCTCCCCTACGATTGAATAATACAAGTTGATACTTGCCACTTCATTTGCAGTGATTCCTGTTGCAGATGTAATCTGAACGTAAGAACGGGTCAAGTTCAAAATGAAAGGTTTTACCATCAATACAAATCCTCCGTTCAAAGAACGAATGGCGGTGTAATATGGCAACTGATATACCCTTTCTTTGTTATCGTTGTCAATCAATGTAACGACCAATTGGTCAGATACACCTGCTGCAACAACCGTGTTGTTGTTAGGGGTAACTGCCAACTGAGTAGCGGTGAACGCTTCAAAGCCGTAGATAACGATGTTGTTTCTTGAAATGTTTGGGATTTCAGTAAATTGATACTTCTTTCCTGTGGCGGGTGTTCCTGTGAATTGGGCTTCAATCAACTGAGAACGTTTGATGATAAGGTTGTTCATTTTTTTTTAAGATTTTTAACAATTCAAATATAACAAAAAAACCCCTCACTTTCGCAAGGGGCTTTAATGTATGGAAAAATCGGATTAAGATTTTGAATTTACTACCAAGTAACCACGTGTTTCAAAAGTAGCATAAACCATTGGGTCAGTTCCGATAGTTGCGATGCTTACAGAAGCACCCAAGTTCAAGGAAATATCCAAAGTTTGGCGACCATCAATCAACGTAGGTTCTGATACGTAGAATCCAAAAAGTCCGTTATCGTAACCATTTACACCACCTGTGTTACCTGTGAAGGTAGAGGCAGGAGTACCTGTTGTTCCTGCAGTAGTCAAGTTGGTTGACTGAGCAGTAGGTACACGATAGAAGGCATTTACGGGAAACGCAGGTAAGAATTGTTTTCTGTCAATAATGAAAGAAATGTTACCATTGTAGATTGACTTAGCGTTTGCCTGTGTAGAGGTAAACACGGTTGGGTCAGCAAACAAATACTGCTGTGCGTTCAACTGCTCAGTAGCAGTAGGGGCGGCAGTAGTTGTAGGGTCAATAAAACGCAAAGTAATACGGAAGTGCGTAATCACGAATTGGTCGTTAAGTTCTAACAACTGCTCAGTTACCAACGGGGCAGCAACCTGTCCACGCTGAAGATAGAAGTTGTAAGTGCTTAAGTTACTCAACTGAGTTTCTGCACGTAAGTAGGACTGAGAAAGATTCTCGTAAGGAATACCCAAGCGTTCTTGGATGAATTTTTTTTCTGATACTACGCTATTCATGGCTATGTTTTTAAGTTTTTATATTTATGATTTCTTATAAAAATCGTGATTAATAATTCATTTCACCTGCACCTTCGCCTGTGAAGTCGTTGCTTGGGGCAGCAAAATCTGTTGCACCCATCAATACATCGCCTGTTTCGCCCATTAAAACGTCACCCATGTAAGTGTCGTCAAAACCTGCAAGACCTGCTTTTACCAAGTAAGGGTCAACCAATCCTGCAACAGAAGTTGCAATCATACCTGCACCAAGACCTGTTCCTACGCTACCTTTTACGATAGTAGGAGTTAGAACACCGATTACCAAAGTTACCAAGTTAGACACCATTGGCGTTGCGGTTGGCAATACCATAGGGATAACTTTCTTTTGTACAACTTTTGCTGCGACTGCACCTGCCCCCAAAGCGGCAGCACCAATCAATACTTCTTTAGATAGTAGATTCATAATTTTCAAATTTATAGTTTTTTATTTGTTTTTCAAAATTAAGTAATAAAGTACAACTGCACCAATCACGTAAGGGGCATACTTTTTAACCATTGTCATATAATCGTTTCCATCGGGGGCAGGACTTGATGGCTGCTCAATTGCAACGGGGCTTGTATTTTGCTGCCTTTGATTTGCAGGTAAGGTAATTGTAGATTGTCTTTGACCTGTGGAGAACGTCTGAGGTTGTCCAAAAGGTACGGGAACTTGTCCCATCGGGTTTATAGCACCTAACATCATATTATTTCTTTTTTGTTGCGAAGTAAAAAATAGCACCGCCAATGGCGATAATTGGTAAGATAGTTCCAAAACTAAAAGAGGTTGCAGTTCCACCTTCCTCAACCAAATCAAGGGTCAAATCGTCACCCCCTTGAATAATATCTGATTCAGTTGCAGGGGTTTGTTTCAACATATCTATAATGGTAGGGTACATCGCAGCAAGGGCAGCACCCAAACTCGCACCCGCAGCAGTTCCACCCGCAGGAACTAAAGCAGTTCCGATTGCAGTTGAAACAGTAACGATAGCCGCTTGAATTTCACCTTCTGTCATAGCACCAAGACCTCTTACACCGCCTTTTGATTTTACCAATTTTTGTAGTTTACCCAAAAATCCCAAACGTTTGGCAGGTTTACTTGAACCTTCTTTAATGGCTGATTGCAACGTAGTAAAATCTCCACCTGCTTTTTGCCAAGAAGATTTTAATTTGTTGGTGTCAATCTTTTGCATTTTGGTAGCAAAGCCGTCTAAATTCTTTTTAACCATTGCAAGTACCAATGCACGACCTCCCGAAAGTCCTACGATTGAAACTGATTTTCCTACTTTTTTAGCAGTTGCCTTTACTGATGCGGCAGCCGCCTGTCTTTTGTCTTTTGAAATGATAGTGACTTTGCCCATTTGTGAATCACAACTGCAATCTCCACTAATTCCACTCATATATCTAACGTTCATGTCTTGTGTGTATTTGTAAGTTGGTTTTTTTTCTTGGTTGAATATCCCATAAACTACGTCAATGATACAACCATTTTCAGTTACTACATACACGTGTTGGGGTATGGGGTTGGCTGAGTAAGAAGTATACACAAATTTATAGGGAATTTTTAGGTTTTCCAATATAGAGGCAGTGAACAGGGAATAAGATTTGCAATCACCGACTTTCTTTCTCAGTAGTGCTGATGGCAATTTTATGATTTGTTCGCCCCCGTCTGCAACGTATGTAAAGTTGCTTTTTATATAATCAAAAATGTTTTTGCAGGTTTCCTGTGGGTTTCTGCCTTTGAACTTCTGTGCAAACGTTCCCATTTGGGCTTTTGCCTTTGGAACAAGTTTGACAAGTAGGTCGCGAATGTCCTTATTGTCTGCCTTTGATTTGTAAACGGCATCAATGCCTTCAAATTGTGGTTGCATTATTTTACCATTACGTCTTTAGAGGTTTCAATAGTATTGGGGTTGATAGCAAACACTTCATTAATTGAGAAGTAAGGTAAACGTTTGTTCATATCCACTATAAATACAGGCACTTGCTTTTTAAGTATGGCAGTAATGATTTGAACGCCTGTGGTATTGGGTAGCACCTTAAAATCCAAAAAGAAATAAGATATGCCCGACTTAATAGTAAATGGGGCAGAGGCAAACGTGCCGATAACTTGGTCTTTAATTTTTAGTTTGCCGTCTATCCCCCGCATTTGCAATGTGGTTTTTGTAGGATTCAGTAGTTCCATTTTAACACGCACCACAAAGTCATTGATTGATTTGCCCCTTGTGAAACTCACGCCCACGGGCTTGTAGATGACATTTTCACCCAACTCATATAGTTTATATAACCGATAAGCGACAAATGCACCGCCCCAAGCCAATATAGTTTTCAGATTGAATTTCATTACGTCAAATATAGCACAAAAATAATTGCTTGGATTTTGGGGTGTTTTTTGTAGTTTTGAATTACTTTATAGCAATTTTATAGCACGTGGAAGCAAAAAAGACAGGCGTAAAAACCAAGTATGACAATAAATGTATGGTATCTTACCCCGATGCGATGTATTTAGAAGCAAGAAAATGGGCTAACAGGAAAGGGGTGTCTATTCAAGATTTGCAGCGTAAAGCAATGGAATTTTATATCAATCACTTAAATCACGACAAAAATGTATTCGCCCAAGATGACACCGACAAACGACCAAAGAATAACACAGATGATGGCAAACGAAAACCTAATTATCTCAGATAAACTGATGAAATTGGAAGTTGAAAACAAAGAAATGTTTTCACGATACCACAAACTAAGAAGGGCTTTTAATGAGTTGCTTGAAGTTCACGATGAACTCAGAAGTCGGGCAGGGCTTGATTATGCCGACAAATACGATTGGTGTGAGAAGGCGGGATTGCTTGATGACGTAGAATAAAAAAAAGGGGCTTTTTAGACCCCTTTCTCATACAGACACCACTCTGACCTATTAAAATAAACTATGATTTATTTACCACGTCTTGAACGTGCTGCTATATTAGCAAACATCGCTTTACGTTGTGTTGTTCTTGTTTCGGGGAACTTTGGTGGACATTTAACCAATCCACGACCCGATGCTGAAGTTCCTTTGGTTTTCAATTCACGACCATACAAAGTGCAAGTGTTTTCACTTGGTGCACCTTTACGGGCTTTGAATTTTGCAATAGGGGCTGATTTGCTACGCTTGTAGGCGGCTTCAGTTGTACGCTTTCCTGTACTTGTATTAAAAAAGTAAGGTTTATCGTTTTTGTCTTTTCTTTTAACTATGCTCATATTAGTATTTTTTAGAATGGGTTAAATTGACGTTTTCCGCTTTCTTTGTCAAGTTTCAATTTAATACCTAAATGCGATTTAATAATCTTATCACACGCTTTGAAAATCTTGGTATTTAATGCTTTGTAATCAATATCAACTTCTTTGTAGGCAGAACGTACTTGAGATATTGAAATTCCATAAGACCAAATCATCGTAGCATTAAAGATAGAAATAGCAGTATAAACGTTAGGTCTTTCTTTGAAAAGCATTTCTAACTCATAAGAGTTTTCAAACCAATCTTCAAAATTCTTAAAAGCATCACGACCTTTAATTTCTTTTTTGAATAGGTCTTTATCTTTGGCAGTTCCTGCCCTTTGTTTTTCCGCATCTTGAATCATACGTAGACCTTTCATTGCTATTTGTGCATCCGTTGCCATAGTTCAAATATAGTAAATTAAAGTTGATTAGATAAACGTTGTACGTCTTGCAATTTTATTGTCTTTCAAATACAACTATGGAACGGCTTGAATCGGGGTAACGATTAACAACTCTCATTGCTTGTTCCCTTGTCAAGTTTCTTTCAAGTATTTCACGCCTACGTGATTTTCTCATTATCTTAACCACTTTGAAGCGGTCACTATCTATTGAACCTAATAACGTAGCCATATATTAAAGATTTCTATTTTGTAAAAAGTTTGAAGCATTTGATTCTTTCACAAACACAACCTGTGAACGTGAATTTGATGGGTATTTCTTAGCAAGTTTCATTGCTTCTTCCCTGCTCAAATTTGATTTCAAGATTTGTTTCTTTTGTGATGCCTTATTTATTCTTACTACAACGTAAGATTCAGATTTTTTTATTCCGAAAATTCCCGACAAAAAACTATTCATACAACAAATATAATCAATTCCATAGAATTTGGTCAGCGTAATACCCTGCCGTTCCTTTTTTGTGTCTGTCGGCTTCGTGC
>ENA-OUVC01001564-OUVC01001564.1-marine-metagenome-genome-assembly--contig:-NODE-1564-length-13481-cov-2.850567_pt1 | contig 13481 bp, 11 predicted proteins | sample MGYA00248622_ERZ508571 | MGnify/ENA primary metagenome ERZ508571 (study PRJEB26236, sample SAMN06267175) | marine metagenome | isolation source: Columbia River Estuary | place: USA:Columbia River... | reverse complement strand
TGCGTTGGCCCATCAGCTACAAGCCTGCACCGGCGCACAATGTTTCTGCGGCCGCTACCGAAGGGGTTTGTTTTCAAATTTTCAAAGGGGTTGTTCAAACGTACAAACCCAATCGACTGAAAGCCATGATCAGTTTGGCAAGCGGGCTTTTGAAGGCCATGTCCAAAAAGCATGCTGACGCCTTGCGCAACGATTCCATTTTGGGACACGTTCAAGAACCCCAGCGACCCACATCCGTAACTTCCGATGCGCAGTGGTTGGGTGGCTTGGGCGAAGGTGCTTGGCACGCCCTAGAACCGGTTCCCCAGGGATTGCGCATGCAACGGATTGATTCCACAGGAGTCCACGAGTTCGAGGGACTGTATGCATACCCCAAGGGAGTGCGTCCGTTTGAGCACCCCATTCGCTTGGTTCACGATTCCCACCACGGCTGGATCACCGTTTTTCACGCTGGAAAAGTTCACCGATTGCGGCGCATTCCGTCGTAATTTCGCACCCTAATCTACGCCCATGAACCAGTATCCCAGACCCGCACGTTCCCTACAAGAGGTGCTGGTGTCCGGATGCGATGAACGCATTTTCACGCATTCGGAAACAGGCAGAAACAAATATTTTCTCAATCCTGGGCAGAGCGAAGGTTTGTTTCAACGAGGAAGTTGCACCTGCGGAACCCTTACGGCCGGCGGTCTGATTTCCGCGAATGCATTTCTTTCCTCGTATCCGCGCCGCTTGTACGAATCTTTATTAGCGGAGCAAGCCGGTCGGATACGGTCCCTTTTTTCTCCAGAGGACGAATTTGACGTGTTTTTTGGTCCCAGCGGAAGCGACATGATGTATTTGCCGCTGCTGTTTCAGGCGCTGCTGCAACCAAACAAGCCCATCGTGAACATCGTTTCGTGCCCAGAAGAATTGGGTTCTGGCTCCAAATTAGCTGCAGAAGCCAAGTACTACGCGGAATTCAATCAATTTGGCGAACGCGTTCCCAAGGACGAGCTCCTGCACCCCAACCTCACCGCACGGGTAGACTACCTCGCGGCGCGTGGAGACGACGGCCGGATTGTGGACCGGAAAGAGGTCATCAAAGGCATCGTTGCGGAAAATCCCAACGCGGCCCTCATCGGCAACCTGGTATTTGGCTCTAAATCGGGCATAGTAGACGACTTGGACATCGTGGACGAGGTGGATGCAGACGTCATGTGGGTGGTGGACATGTGCCAATTCCGAACGGACAACGCGCTGGTTCACAGTCTATTGAAAAAGGGGGTCATGGTCATGATCACCGGTTCCAAGTTTTTCCAAGCTCCGCCGTTTTGCGGTGCTTTGCTGGTTCCGCGTTCGTGGACGGAAAAACTGCGTCAAGTAGCTGATTTTACGCCGGTTTCATATTTTCACCGATTGTTTTCGTCGTACGATTTTCCCGCAAATTTGCCGGCCATGCGCGCCCAATTGGCACCGCGCGAGAACGACGGCCTGCGCTTGCGTTGGCACGTTGCTTTGGACGAAATGGAGGCGTACGCCCAGTGGCCCGCAAACGAATCCAACGCCCTCATTCGGGCCTGGAACCTCGCCATCAGCGAACGGCTCCAATCCTCCCCGTATTTTGAATTGATGCCGGATCAGTCCCTTACCAACGACAGCATCTTGTCTTTTCGGGTCAAAGTGTCCGGTGGGTACTTGAACAACGCACAATTGAAAACCCTGTTCTCCGAATTGGTCAACGCCCAGGTGACCGGATTGGAAGGCTACACCAACGTATTCATTGGCCAGCCCGTTCAATACGGTGAACGTTCGTTCATCCGACTGGCCATTGGCTCGTACAATGTGCGCAAACAACTGGAAAAAGAAAAGCTCGATTTGACCAACGATTACCGTTTGGTTGAAATTTTGGAGGAGTTCACCCAAAAGTTGTTTGGCGCATGAAGACCGAGGGGCAGAGCGCAGCTAAAGCCCTGCAACACGCCTGGCAAACGGGAATGTTGGACCGCACAAACGACCCCGCGGCACTTTTTGTGGATTGGGACGTGTTGGACCACCGGTTGAATTGTTTGCGGGAAGAATGGCCCCATTTTCAGCACGCAGTTGCCATAAAATCCCAACCGCATCCGGGCGTTTTGCGCTATTTGGTTCAACAGGGATTTGGCTTGGAAGCTGCCTCGTTGGAAGAAGTAAAGCGGGGTTTGGAGGCCGGATGTGCCCCCCACAAAATCGTTTTTGATTCGCCCGTGAAAACGCGGCAAGAATTGATTTGGTTGCAGCAAAACACCCCCGGATTGTTGGTGAACGCCAATGCCTTGGAAGAATTGCCGCGACATCCCCAAAAACCCAACTACCGCTTGGGGCTGCGCATCAATCCAGAAGTGCACACCGGATCGCCTGCGTTGTTCCACGTCAGTTCCAACGCCTCTAAATTTGGCGTTTCCTTAACGCAACGCGCACAAATTTTAGACGCACTGCGCACGTACCCCATTTCCGGACTGCACCTCCACAGCGGCTCCCAAATAACCGATTTGTCGGCACAAATGCAGGCCATTCGCTTGGTCTTGGAATTGGCACAAGAAGCCAACGCAGAACGCCAGCAATTGGGATTGGAGCTTTTGGACTGGATCGATATTGGCGGTGGTTTGCCGGCGTCGCCCTGGGACGGCATGCGCCGCTACGCCAACGAATTTTTTCAAAACACCACCCCAGAGGAACGGGCCCAGTTTACGTGGCATACGGAATTTGGTCAGTGGGTTCATGCCCATGCCGGCTGGACCGTCAGTCGATTGGAATACGTATTGCCCCGTTCGGAGGCCCCTTCAGTAGCGTACCTGCACGTGGGAGCGGACCTGTTCCTCCGCGATGCCTACACCGCACCCCGTCCGTTCCCCTTGGTGGCTTTAAATGCCGACGGCACCCCCAATACCAACGCCCAATTGCAGCCCTACGACGTAGCGGGGCCCCTTTGTTTTGCCGGCGACTACGTAGCGCGCAAGGCGCAACTTCCGGAACTCCACGAAGGCGATTGGTTGGTGCTTCAGGAAACCGGTGCCAACGCCTACGGTTTGTGGTCTCGCCACTGCAGCAGAACGGTTCCTGCCGTACTTGGGCACCGGCCTTCCACCGGCGAGGTGCAAAAACTGAGCGACCGGACGGAGATCAATTTCTAAAGAAGTGCGCTTCAACGCGCCGGAGTTACCGAAGAATTTCCACCCGTTTTTGTTCTTGGGATGCTGCGAGCACGGTCCCAATTTTCACCCACAGCTGGTTCGCATCCCGGGCGGCTTGCGCCACGGCGTCCTCTGATTCGGGCGAAACGGCGGCCAACAACCCGCCACTGGTTTGCGGATCAAACAGAAGCATCAACTCCGGCCCGGATAGGGAGGGGAAGTCGGCAGCATTTGCAGTGAAATTGCGGGTGGTATTCTGCGGCATACAGAAAGCAGCAGCCAAGGCAGTCAATCGCTCCGCCGGCAACGTGGGCAAGGAAGACCAGTCCAATTCCGCACGGTTTCCTTCGCTGGCGTTCAACATTTCCAGCAAGTGACCGCCCAAACCAAATCCGGTGACGTCCGTTAGGGCGTGTACTCCCGGAAAGGTGCCCAAAACCGCTCCAAATTGATTGGAGATCTGTGCGGTGTGCAGCAGCCACTGAAGGTCTTCCGGTGTTGCCAGGCCTTTTTTGATGGCAGAGGCCACCATGCCCGTTCCCAAAGGCTTGGTCAGGTACAGCGAGTCGCCCGGCAAGGCTCCGCCGTTTCTTTTTAAGTTTTTTAAATCCACCAAACCGCTAACGGCCAAGCCAAATAGGGGTTCCGGATTGTCCACGCTGTGCCCGCCACCCAATGCTATTCCCGCTTCCGTGCAGACGTCCCGGCCACCGCGCAGCACCTCCGCCGCAAGGGAAGTGGGCAGCACGTCCACCGGCCAGCCCAAAACGGCCAAGGCCACGAGTGGCTTCCCGCCCATGGCGTACACGTCAGAAAGGGCGTTGGTAGCGGCGATTCGGCCAAATTGGTAGGCGTCGTCCACCAGCGGACCGAAGAAATCCGTAGTGCACACCAGGCCGGTACCGTTGCCCAGGTCCACGACCGCGGCGTCGTCCGCCTCACCGTGCCCTACCAGCAGGGATTGGGAAGCGCGCTTCATTTCTTCGGTGTTGTTGGAAAACGACGCACCCAACACACTTTTCAGGGCGGTGGGAGCCATTTTGCAGCCGCAGCCAGAGCCCTTGCTGTATTGGGTCAGTCGGATGGATTCGGATTCTTGCGGCTGGATAGGATTCACGGTGGAATTTACTGGGGTGGGGTTAAAATGCGCTCAAGGCCTCCAATAAGGCCGATTGAGCTTGATCCGGTAAAAGACCGGTCAAATCCAATCGTTGCTGCACGGTGGATTCCGTTCGCGCCATGCTGTGGGCGTAGGTTTTGTCGTAGTAGCGCAGTGCCAAAGCAGCGGCCTCAGCTAGTTGACCTTCGTCGATTTTTTGGTGGGCTACGGGCACCCATTGACCGCCAATTTTGCGCGCCAGCTTCGTGAACGAGTTTTTCAATTGATCGGTGGGTGCTTCTCCGTAAATGCGGGCCAACAACTGTGCCCGTTCTTCGGGAGATCGAACCAATTCCAAACGCGGTGCATTTTGAAGCAGTTTGAAAAAATTGGGCTGCAGCCAAACGCGCCCAATGGACTGGGATTCGTCCTCTACCCAAATGGGGAGGATGGGATCCAGGGAAGCCAATTCAGCAGCCAGGTAATTCTCAAACTGTTCGCTGGTGGGTTGAGCCCCCAAACCAACGTGCCCAAAGGCGGAGCCGCGGTGGTTGGCCAATCGTTCCAAATCCAATACCTGCAGTCCAGCGTCAAAAATTGTTGCCAAGGCCTCCGTTTTTCCAACGCCGGTGTGCCCCGTTAGAACTCGGTAGGGGCGGGGTCGTTCCAATTCTGCCAAGACCCGATTGCGGTAGGCTTTGTAGCCACCCTCCCAACGGTTCACCCCATACCCTGCGGTGCCCAGAAGCCAAGCCACGGAGCCGCTGCGCATGCCGCCCCGCCAGCAGTAAACTTGTACTTCGCGCGCTCCGCCGCAATGCTCATCCACAAACGCCACCAGCGAATGCATTTTAGGCCCCACAAAGGACAACCCCAAACGCACGGCGGCATCTTGGCCTTGTTCAGCATAACACAACCCCACCGCGTGGCGTTCCGCATCGTCAAACAAAGGAAGGGAAACCGCCTCCGGGGCATGGCCCTGTTGGAATTCCGACGGAGAACGGACGTCGATCAAAAGCATGCCCGAAGGTAGTACCTATATTTGCCTTATGGAAATGCACTTGGGCACCCTCTGGAATGTGGCTCGTTGGTTCGGCCGCTGCACGGTGGCCTCCGTTTTGCTGGTGGGGTGCATTCCGCAGCAGCACCGTTTGGCGGATCAGGCCCGTGCGCTTCGTTGGGAACAAGACAGCACCACTCTGGTCTCCCGCATTGTGTTGGGGTCCAGTGAATTAGATCTATTGAAGAACGCCGTGGAACAATTGGATTCGACCGTTGTCGCCTTGTCTAAAGAGCGGGATTCAATAGTTATTGTGGTGCAGGATCAGTCTCGCAGGGCGGATACTTTGGCAGGTTTGGTGCAGCGCGAATCCGTTTTGCGGGATTTGCTGCGTATGGATTTGGCTGCCGCTCAACAAGCCGAGCAGCTCCATCAAAAGCGCGCCGATTCCCTAAAAATAGAGGTTCAGTTTTTAACCGAAAAGTTGAATGCCCGCCCAGTGCGCCCCGTACCACCTCGTCCTGCGGTGCCCACCAACCGCGGCCAAGCGGCGGCACCGCGCCCTCAAGAAAGTGTGCGTCCGCCACAGTAGCGGATTATCCCGCCAAGAGCAGAATTGCCATTTGTTTGGGCCACACCATCAGCGCACCCTAATCCACTCCTGCGTCATACGGGCAAAGTCACCACGGATTTGATGAGTCGCAGCCGATGGGTGTGTTTCCGGAGTTCAAAATTGTAAATCCCGTGCTGGTCAATGCCGTCCAGCCGAACCTGGCCAGAACAATGAATGATTTGATCCGGACGCACCAAAATGCCCACATGGGTAATGCGCCCCTCGTCGTTGTCAAAAAAGGCCAAGTCGCCCGGCAGTGACTCCTCCAAAAAGCTAAGTGTTTCTCCTTGCGTTGCTTGCTGGGACGCATCCCGCAACAAGGAAACACCCGCCAATCGGTACACCATCTGGGTGAAACCGCTGCAGTCCAAACCAAAAAGCGAACGGCCGCCCCACTGGTAAGGTGCGTTTAAGAAGAGATACGCTTGCAGCAACAATTCCTCGCGGGACCGCGCAGGTTCCGCCAATCGACCGTTGAAAAAATACGTTTGCGTTCCCAAGGTGACCCGTCCGCTGGCCGCGTCATACCCCGGCAAATAGCTTCCGGCCAACAAAACGCGCGCTTTAGTGGCACGCGATTCATGTTCCAGCAACTCAACCGTGTCTCCCACCAAAACGGGCTGAACGCTGCAGTATTCTTGGTAGGTATCTTCATCCAATGGGAGCAGTTGCGCGCGCAACATCCAGCCTTCGTAGCCGTCGTGCGCCAACCGAATGCGGACCCATTCATCCTGCTCGTCCACCACAGAGCACGCCTCGCCAAAGAGCATCTGATTCACCATTTCCGAACGGTGACTCGGTTCGCTGCGCATGGGAACAGCACTCAAAGGACACAAGCCAAACTTCATGCAGTGGATTGGGTTAGTAGACTTGGGGCTAAATTACGCCAACCGTTCCAGAACCAGCGCAGAAGCGCCGCCACCGCCGTTGCAAATTCCGGCCGCACCGTAGCGCGCTCCTTTTTGCTCCAAGACGTTGATCAAAGTTACCAAAATACGTGCGCCACTGGCGCCTAGGGGATGCCCCAAAGAAACTGCTCCACCGTTGACGTTGCAGCGATCTGCGGCAATGCTCATGAGGTCTCGGTTCACCAAACCCACCACGGAAAAGGCTTCGTTGAGTTCGTAGTACTCCATGTCCGCCATGCTCAATCCAGCATTTGCTACGGCCTTGGGCACCGCCAGCGCAGGAGCCGTGGTGAACCATTCCGGCTCGTGTGCGGCATCCGCATAGCCGCGAATTACGGCCAACGGTTTAATTCCCAATTCAGTGGCCTTGTCTCGGCTCATCAACACCAGTGCTGCCGCACCGTCGTTGAGTGTGGAAGCATTCGCAGCCGTCACGGTTCCGTCCTTTTGAAATACCGGGCGCAGACTTGGGATTTTTGAAAAGTCCACTTGCGTGTATTCCTCATCGCGGTCCACCACTAATTCGTTGCCTTTGCGGTCTTTTACAACCACCGGAACCACTTCAGCGGCAAATCGACCACCGTTCCAGGCCGCTGCGCTGCGCTCGTAGCTCTCAATGGCAAATGCGTCCTGCTGTTCGCGGGTATACTTTTTTTCCGACGCGCACAAATCGGCGCAAACGCCCATGTGGTTTTGGTCGTACACATTGGTTAAGCCGTCTTTCACCAAACCGTCGATCAACGTCAAGTTGCCCAATTTTACGCCGGTCCGACCGGTCCCCAAATAATGAGGTACTTGGGACATGTTTTCCATGCCGCCGGCCACCACAATTTCAGCGTTTCCGGACGCAATCGCTTGCGCTCCCAACATTACGGCTTTCATGCCAGAGGCGCAAACCTTGTTGACGGTAGTGCTGGGGGTGTTGTTGCCCAAGCCAGCTCCCAAAGCGGCCTGCCGTGCTGGCGCCTGGCCCAAGTTGGCTTGCAGCACGCAGCCCATCAACACCTCGTCAATGGATTTGGGATCTACTCCAGCGCGTTCCACCGCAGCCTGAATGGCCACAGCGCCCAATTGGGTTGCAGCAACGGAGGATAAGGCGCCTCCAAAACTTCCAATGGGGGTGCGAACGGCGGAAACGACAACAACTTCTTTCATGATTTTTGCAATTTATACTTCAACAGGATGAACGCGAAGGTACGACTCGCGTAGAATTTCTTAATTGCCGAAATCGGTGTATATTTGCACTCCCGTATGGATTTTATCGATTTTTACAGGGCTCCGAATCAAGCCGTTCGGCAGTAAAAGGTGAGGTGGGTGAGAGGCTGAAACCACCAGTTTGCTAAACTGACGTACGCGCAAGTGTACCGCGGGTTCGAATCCCGCCCTCACCGCAGAGAATTTGCAAAACCCACGATTTATCGTGGGTTTTTTAATTTCAGGGGCTCGAAAGCTTGCTTTCTGAGACCTGAAATAAAAAACCGAAGCGCCGAGGGCGCACGGGTTTTGCAAATTCTCTGCAGGACCCCCCCCCGCAACGGGATCAGCGAAGCTAATCCCGCCCCCCGCAACGGGATCAGCGAAGCTAATCCCGCCCCCCGCAACGGGATCAGCGAAGCTAATCCTGCCCTCACCGCCAGCACGAATGAAAAAACCCAGCCGTTTCCGACCGGGTTCCGAGATCCCTGTGCTAAGTGCGCCCCAATACACAAGGGCCTCTACCAACCAAACCAAATCAGAGGACGCACGGTTTCAATAAACTAAAAAAAGGGAAGAGATGTGCCCAGGGCGTCTTCAGGCCGTTTTGAGTGCCTTAGACCGCATAAGAAACCTCCACACAAACCATGCCAGCCCTGCATTGAACAAGTAAAAGATGTACTTAGCAACATAGGCTATGTTTCCAAAATGCCAGTTCTGTATCAACTTCAAAACGTTGTAAAACTGCCAAAAAATCCAGGAGTCGGCATACATGCCCGGGGTATTGAACAACCCCGAAAAGGTGAGGGCGGTTACGCCGGAAGTCAACAAAAACTTACTCCAATCTTCGTTGGACAGCGCTTCGGTCCAAAAGGCCGTGTACCCCGCATGATTGAGTACCAAACCCAAAACAACGGCAAATCCCATGTTTCGGAAGTACCGAAAATTCACGGGAGACGGGGTTCTGTCTGAGCGTTTGCTCCAATACCAAACACTGATGGCGTTTCCGACAAGCGTAACCGGATAGGTCAAAAAAGCTGCTTTGTTGCCCAGGGCGTAGTCCACAAATGCAGAATTTACGGTTGCCGCCAGCCCAATCGCATTGCCAACGTTGTTTCGTCGCGTAACCAAACGAGTGGCCATCATGGAAACCGCAACGCCCACAGTAGAAAACCACCCAATGGGCCAGCCGTTGATTACCGTTTCGTGGTAACCCAAACCCACCGATGCCGCAACGACCACTAGGACGCCCAAGACGTCCATCCAAACGCTTTCCGATAGCTTTTGCGCCGCGCGCATCAAGGTGTTTTGATCCATGGCAATGCGTTGCGGAGGTAGTCCAAACTCCGCAACCAGTAGATTCCATAGGGTAGTACGTCCCACTGCGAACGGTCGTCCATACGCCCCGTCCAAATCACCTGTCCCAAAGAATTCCGCATTTCCAGCACTTCACCCGGGTACAAGCCCCAAACATCCGGTGCTGTTGCGCTCGGATTAGGCCCCAGCCACCAACGGTCAAGTTCCTGCTCTTCACTACCCAAACTTGCTGGAATGCAACCCAAATGATGCGCCTCGTGTGTTGCGGTATCCAAGATCCATCCATTGTCGCCTGCTTGGCGGGGACTGTAGTGAACGTAAAACAACATCATTTCGTCCGACGTCCCTTCACCAGCCGTAACCGTTTGCGGTGGAAAATTGGGGTTTCGGGGATTGTTGAAGGTGTTGTCGTAGGTGCCTTTGCCCTTCAACTTGGTGCCTGTAGGAAGAACCAAGGCCTCCCTAAAGGAATACGACATTTGCCAGTGAAAATCCCATTTTGGGATGTGAATCAGGGGCACCGAATCCCCATTGGGCAGCTCCGCCCAAGCAGAAAGCGAAGTACAAACCAAGTGCGCGTGTGGCGTAATACCGAAAACCGTTACGGCTCCAGGTACGGTGTATTGCGCACGAAAAGTTTTCACTTGGTTGGCGGGTACCACCAACGGCCCGTTGATGAGACTTTGCTGGTGATTCAAGGGAGATTGGATCATCAGAGACCGCAAGGGGATGGGGGAGAGTTGCACCCGCAAAGACGTGGAATCTTGCTGGCCAACCGAACTGACCGGGTAATGTACTTGGAGGATGTAGCACCCTTGTCCTTGAACCGAAAATCCCGTAGTGGGTGGGGTAAAGTACGCTTCCTGGCCGGGTACCCAAGCGCCAATCAACTTGCTTTGGCTGCTGCCGGTGCCGCCAAATGAAGCGTAACCGGGTGCAGGATCTGCGGCGTCCAATTGCAGCGGGGTGTTGGTGGGATCATAAAAAACCAGCACGTGGTGCACAATTTGCCGGTTGCCGGGGATCACCTCTAAGGCTTTGATGGTTTGAGAAAAGGCAGTAGGATTGGCAACCGCAAAACAACGGTACGTATCGTTGCTGGACGTCGGCACGGTGTAGGTGGGGATGGTAAGTACAAAATCGGGCTGCGTCAAAACGACTCCACTGGTTGCCGTTGGTGGCGGAGGCGCAAGAGAAGTGTCTCCGGCAGGCATTCCATTGTTAACCCAGTCTACCAACAACTGCTTTTCTTGCGTTGTCAACGATTTGGACTGTGCCAGGTGCGGCTGCCCATCGCCGGCTGGCCAGGGTGGCATGTGGTTGCTCTGCACCGCCAACTTCACGCCAATTCCTTGTTTTTTAACTTGGTGGTAGGAGGACAATGGGAACGGAGCAATTCCACCACTTCCGTGGCAGTTACCGCAATGGGAATGAACAATACATGCAATATCCTTCTCCCAGGTGGTGCTGGTTTGAGCTTGCAGGGTAGTTATGCCAGATGACAAGAAGAAAACAAGCAATACTGGAGTGAACCAACTATTTTTTAGAACCCAAAATTGCAAGATGGATGCCAAGCGGTCGATTGAATTATGAAGGGACATAGATTGGGTCAGCCAAGGTTTCTGCGACAGAGGAATCGGAACAAATGAATCGAACCATATAGAATGGAGCAAATGAAATGAATCTTTTTGAGAACGAACAACGCCTTTGGTTTAATTTTGCCGCCCATTGCCGCAGTTCGTTGTTTCGTAACAACTGAAATTACTGCGAACAGGGTCCCGTAGCTCAGTTGGATAGAGCAACTGCCTTCTAAGCAGTCGGTCGCGCGTTCGAATCGCGCCGGGATCACTAAATATTGTGCGTCCTATGCGTTCGGCACGGTACGCGTCAAGGCGTGCGTTGAACGTTTCACGTGCGTTGAACGTTTCAATAGTCCCTTACGTTCCAAATAGTTGGTTCAGACAAATAGTTGAAGCATAAAAAAACCGCTCCCTTGTGAGGAGCGGTTGTCGGGAAGACAGGATTCGAACCTGCGACCCTCTGGTCCCAAACCAGATGCGCTACCACCTGCGCCACTTCCCGTGTTCCACAAAGACAATTACGTGTCTTTATTTGAGGCGCGAAGATACTACTTAGTTTCTCCGTATACAACCGAATTCGAAATATCGCAATTTGGATTTTTCATGCCCGATGTCAATGCAGTATTGCCGTCGTTTGATTCGCCAATACTGAACGATCATCCCTCAAGCCACTTGCTTGGTACTTCCAACACGCGGTTCAGGGATCTACCCTTCGCGGCAGCCATTTTTCGGTTCACAGCGGGGTCTTACGCCACACACTTAACATGGTCTGTGAATAATTTAACCTTGCCTGCGAATAAAAGTTTTCAACAATTTGAACAAAAATGCCGCAAGTCGTCAAACGTTTGCAACTAATATGGCTATATTGACCCTCCTTTTTGGGGAATAACGTCGTTTTCTTTATTTAAAATCTATCAAAATGAAGCAGCTTTTACACAAAGCACTTAGTTTTCTTGTGGTCTCAATGATGGTCTATGTGGCTCAAGCCCAGACTTATACCTTGGGAACAGGAACCCTCACAAACACCACGACGGGCTCGAACTTCACACCGTACAAAACGTATTGGATGGACGGTCGGGTACAGTACCTGGTCTTGGCTTCTGAGTTGTCCGCATTGGGAATGCCTCCCGGTTCGTTCTCGTCGGTGGCGTTCAACGTAGCCGCAGCGGATCCGGCATCCATGGGCAGTTTCACCATCAAAATGGGCGGAACAACTGCTACCTCCATGACGGCAACCTACTTGCCTGCTACTACGTACACCACCGTTTACGGTCCGAGTACGTACACGGCATCTACGGGTTGGAACACCCACACGTTCACAACGCCCTTCATTTGGAACGGCACGGACAACGTGGTGATTGAGGTGTGCTTTGACAACGCTGCGTACACGTTAAACTCCACGGTTTTCTACGGAACAACAACGTTCTCTTCCTCTACGGACGGTTACACCGATCTAACAACCAGCAGTGGCTGTACCGACGGTGCGATTACATTTCCTACAGCACAGTCTGGGCGTCCCAACATGCAGTTTGGTTTTGTTCCTGCAACCGCTTGTTCCGGCACACCAACCGGTGGGGTAGCTTCGGCTTCACTGACCTCCGTTTGCCCCAACCAAAACTTCAACTTATCCTTGGCCGGCCAAACATTGGCTAGTGGCTTAACCTATCAGTGGCAATCATCCACTTCGGCAACCGGTCCTTGGACCGCCATTGCCGGTGCCACCAGCACTTTTGCAACCGTTAGCCAAACTTCAGATAAGTACTACCGTTGCAACGTAACCTGCACAGCGTCCTCAACCTCCGCTGCATCTTCTGCCATTCAGGCAACCACCCTGCCCAACTTGGCAGCCGGAACCTACACCGTGGGTCCATTGGGCACCTACCCCAACTTGACCGCAGCTTTTGCCGCAGCATCCTGCGGAGTAGCGGGCCCTGTTGTATTCAACGTAGTACCATTTACCGGTCCTTACACGGAACAACTCATCCTGGGAGACATCCCCGGATTGTCTGCCACCAACACCATCACGGTAAACGGCAACGGCAATACCATCCAGTACCAGTCTTACACCACTGGCGAACGCGCGGTAATCAAATTGAACGGTACCGACTACGTCACGTTTAAAAACTTGAACGTCCGCGCCATCGGCCAAGCCACTTCCATGTTTGGATGGGGCGTTCAATTGATGAACGGTGCGAATTTCAACACCTTTAAAAACTGCACCATCCAGGTAACGGATTCGGTGAATACATTCGGTAACTACGCCGCTTTTGTCTGTTCGAATACAGCCACATCTGCAACCGGAACCGGTTTGGCGGCGAGCAATTTGACCATTGATTCCTGCACCATCATTGGAGGTTACTACGGTTTAACCTTAGGCGGTTCTATTGGAACCTTGGCAAACTTGCCCACCAACAACGTGGTAAAGAATTCGACCATCCGCGATTTTGCCTTGTACGGTACGTATGCATCGGGCCAGAGCGGCTTGATCATGAAAAACAACCGCATCACGCGTGCTACCCGTACCGGTCCGGTTTCAACGTTTTACGGAATGTACTTCGCAGGTCGCCAAGTAGGCACCCGCATCGAAGGTAACCGAATTTACAATCCAGAAGGAAACTTCC
>ENA-OUVC01001560-OUVC01001560.1-marine-metagenome-genome-assembly--contig:-NODE-1560-length-13495-cov-2.774631_pt1 | contig 13495 bp, 14 predicted proteins | sample MGYA00248622_ERZ508571 | MGnify/ENA primary metagenome ERZ508571 (study PRJEB26236, sample SAMN06267175) | marine metagenome | isolation source: Columbia River Estuary | place: USA:Columbia River... | reverse complement strand
GCGCTCGAAGAGCAATTCCTCGTGGCGGGTGCTGGAGGCATCTACGTCGATGGCAGGGAAAACGCGACGCTCGGCGATGCGACGGTCGAGGCGCAATTCCATGTTGCCGGTTCCCTTGAACTCTTCGAAGATCGCTTCGTCCATGCGGCTGTTTGTGTCGACAAGTGCTGTTGCCAAGATGGTGAGCGAGCCACCCTCTTCCACGTTACGTGCGGCACCAAAGAATTTCTTTGGTGGGTAGAGAGCACCAGCGTCGATACCACCAGACATGATGCGACCTGTTGCAGGTGCAGCCAAGTTGTATGCGCGTGACAAACGTGTGATGCCGTCGAGGATGATGACAACGTCTTCACCCATTTCAACCATGCGCTTTGCTTTTTCGATTGTCATCTCAGCGATGTGCGTGTGCTCATCGCTTGGACGGTCGAAAGTGGAAGCGATGACTTCGCCCTTTACGGTGCGACGCATGTCTGTTACTTCTTCAGGACGTTCGTCGATGAGAAGAACAATCAACTTCACTTCAGGGTTGTTCTTTTCAATTGACGCAGCAATTGTCTTCATGATGGTTGTCTTGCCGGCCTTTGGTGGCGACACGATGATTCCGCGTTGACCTTTACCGATAGGAGCAATGAGGTCGATGATGCGTGCGGTCATGTTTGTCGGATCTTTTGGATCTTCCATGCGCAACTTGTGATCGGGGAACAATGCAGTGAGGTCTTCGAAACGAGGACGGTTGCGTGCCTTTTCAGGATCTTGACCATTGACGGTGTAGATCTCGAGCATTGCTGGATTCTTTTCGTTACGTCCGGCAGGGCGTGACAAACCGGTGACGTGGTCACCCTTACGCAAACCAAATTGACGAGTGAGCTTCACAGGAATGTATGCGTCGTCACGAGTTGGTTGATAACCACCGATACGCAAGAAGCCATAACCTTCGTCGCGCAAGTCGAGGTAACCCTCTACCTTTACTGGCTCTGTACTAATTGGTTCGTTGCTTCCCTCTTCACGAGTTTCGAAACGATCTTCGCCTTGTGGTCCTTCATCACGACCGCGACCATTGCGTCCGCGACGACGACGGTTGTTGTTACGACCACCGCGATCTTCCCAATCGCCACCTTGTTGACCTTGACCTTGACCCTGGCCTTGTTGGCGCTGACCTTGACCTTGACCTTGTTGGCGTTGTCCTTGTTGACGTGGGCCGCGCTCTTGACGCTCTCCACGTTCCGGGCGATCACCGCGACTTTGTCCGCCGCCTGCAGTCTTCAAGTCGCCCATGCGACCTTCGTGCTGAGCGAGTTCAATTTCCCACTCGGCCAAAGGCTCACCATCGGCACCTATATATACGACTGGTTCGTCTGATGCTGCGGGCTTTTCGCCACGCGGTGCACGCTCTTGGCGATCGCCGCGGTTGTTACGCGGGCCGCGCTCTGGACGCTCGGTCTCTGTTTCCTCGGAATCTTCTTCGGTACGTGCTTGACGACCACGTGGTGCACGCGCTGGTGCTGGTTCGTCATTTGCGCCGGTCTTTTCCAGAATCTTTTCCACCAAAGTGGCCTTTGAATCACGGGCTACTGCCTTCACGCCTAATGCGTCGGCAATTGCCATCAACTGATCTTTGTCCTTGGATTCAAGGGCGGACTTCTCAAGGGCTTCTGCAGCCATGATTTCCTGCTTTCGTACAACCGTTCCACGGTTGGGGTTTAGGGGTATGAGCGCACCTGCAAAAGGATGAAGGAGCTACTTCAATCTCGACCCCCCAAAGATTTGGGCGGGGAGAACTCGGACAACCGAGCGACCATCACTCTAGCGGATATGCACCCCGACGGCAACGAAATAGCGGGTTTCGCTATGCCTTTATGGCCGCAATCCCCTTGCGAGCTTGGGAGATGACGCCTGAATCGACGGAAACATCAGAAGGTTGCTGTGGGGACCAACTCGTGCGGACCGATGAATCCGATATGGATTTTCCTCGTCGCACCTTTGGTGTCGTCGTGGAAGAACACACGAGGAATAACACCGCCACCAGTCGCTTGAATCTTTGCGTGACACACCATCACCATGTATCCACTTGGGTCAACCAACGGATCAACTTCAAATGTTCGTGCATGCACCAACGCCTGGTCTGCTTTTGTTAATTGTGATTCCTGCATCGCAATTTTGTTTGCGGCAAACGCACCATCGTCACCACGTTCACACCATTGCAAGAAATTCCCACTGAAATTGTTGTTGATCGAAGCTCTTGCATAACGCTCCATCGTGACAAACAGATTTGCCAATTGACTCGCCCATGACTTTGCCGTCAATGCACGTTCCAATACGTCAATATTGCGTTCTGCAGATGCGGGAATCTTTAGGTGATGCGCTTGCTCACGAGCAACTTGAATAACACCCGGAATTGTTCCACGACGAAAGGTCGCTTCCGCTGGTTCATGCCCAAGGAGTTGGGTCATCAACTTTGTGTAGTACCTATGGGCGTTGTTCTCTGATTCTTCGTTGAGAATGCTGGCATTCAACGCCTGATTCTGCATGTCTTCTAATTCTTCACGTAGACGTTTGATCTCTGATGCGTCGCCCACAGCCGGAACGGTTAACTCACTGGTGTCATCAGCATGATGTGCGCCCGAAACATATCGGGCACGAACAATCTCTTTACGCAAGACATCTGCCTCATGTTTCAGAGTTTTCCAATCGTCTGGTATTTCTGGCCAGATTGACGTGTAACCAATTCTGCGCAGCATGAGACGACCAAGGGTTTTCTGATTGTCATCTAACTCTTCTTCGTCAATTTGGACTGAGAGGCGCGCGTTCTCTTTATCTTCCATCACTCCTGGCATAAACAATCGTGCACCGAGTTCGTTGATGTGCAGTTCTGGCCCAAGAACACCGTTCAGGAAATAGGCCGACTCTTCATCCACAACAAAGACCTTTGCCAGCCCTGCCAAAGTTTCACTTGCACGTGTCGCGCGTTGCATTCCCATTGCTGCTTCATCGAGAGTGCCAATACGTAATACAAGATAAGGAATCTCGCGGTATTCATCCTTCAGACCATCAATCAAGTCTTTTAATGAGCGCTGGTCATCTACCTCGCGTGGCTGAACTTGGAGTGAGTCACGACCAATCTTTGGAGTACCACCCGCCAACAATAGATTTCGAACCGCTCTCGGTGCATATACGAAACCAGCCCACACATTTGAAACGTCTGCATTGATATCCACCCACTGCACGTTGTGGTCATGTAACTGCATTGCCGTGAAGGTTGTTGTCCATGTGCCAATTTCAGCCCCATGTTCTTCACGCAAATTCAGTTGCACTACCTGGCCAAGGTCTGTTGTCGCTTCAACCCATGTTGCGGTGCGTACACCCACCGTGACGGCCTTGCCAAGTTCGAACGGGATCTCTGACCCGCGATTCACTAGCCATTCGCGGAACTCATCAGGCAGCACGGCGCAGACATTCAAAGAATTATCTGTCCAGATAGCTCGATACACGTGTGCCATGACACCCCCCTATTGGCACATCTTAGACCCCCCGTCAAGGGCCCCAAATAGTCCGAGATGCCATTTAGAGTCATTATTACTTTATATGGCGCACCCTTTTGTTATAACTATTTCCTCAGATATTTCACAACAGGAGACTTCCCCAATGACCACACACAAACCTCAATCACAGATCAAGGGTGTTTCCACGGACACTCCCACGATGGTCCTCCCCGTGTTCTACAACGATCAGTACGTGGCATGTGCTGCGGGCTTCGACACCACGCGTAAGGCAAAGGACATCTACGACTCGCTAAAGAAGAATCCAATCAAAGGTCTTCGTATGTTCAGTCCATACAAATCACGCAGCATTATCAAGAACATCATCAGTCGTATTCATGATCCGGAGTATGTACGTGCAGTAGAAACTGGCAAACCAGGTCACCTTGCTAGAAGCAATGGTTTTACATGGGATGACGGCATCCCCACCATGGCGTATGCACATTGTGCAGGAATGGCAGCTGCAGTCACATACGTACTCATGAATGGCGGAGTCGCAGGATCGCTCTCTAGTGGCATGCACCATGCGAGTTACTCCAGTGGTACCGGCTACTGCACGTTCAATGGTTGTGTTGCAGCGATTCAACGCGCGCTCGACATGGGAGCAAAGCGAGTTCTGCTCCTTGATTTCGACGCGCACTCCGGCGGCGGAAGCATGGACATCATCAATCGTCTCTACAAAAAAGAAGTAGTGCACGTAGATGTCACAGTTTCTCCGTTCGATTGGTGGAAGAGCAATGGCGAACACAAGATCTATCGCGCAGACGAAGACAACTACGTAGCAACAATTCGCAAGGCACTGAACCACGCGAGAGCGTGTGGTCCGTTTGATTGCATTGTGTACAACGCAGGGATGGATCCCATCAACTGTGGTGTTTCTATCGAATCCATTCGTAAGCGTGAGCGCATGGTGCGTGACTTCATAGGTGACACTCCTGCAGTATTTGGTCTTGCTGGTGGCTACACCTGGGGACACGAGATGGGCGAAGTGGTTGATTGGCACCGCATGACGTTGACCGAATGGGCAACTCCGCGATAACCCGGCGTCGGCACTGCTTCTACGAAAACTGATACGGTTTTGATTGATGAAAATTCTTCCTGGCCTCACCTTTTCGTGGAAGCGTGCTCTTGGCGTGACTGCCGCAAAACGCAAAATCTCACGAGCAACTGGCATTCCACTCACTCGCTCAGGGCGTCGAAACAAACTGGGCAAGTGGCTGGGCATGAAATGAGAATTCGTACAGCGATTGCTTTAGTTACTTTGTGCGCCGCTATCACAGCGTGTGGTTCTAGCAGCGATACTCAAGACGCAGCCGAGGTGAAGACGTTTTGCCAGATGGCAACCGATCTTGAAACCGCCAGTAGCGGCCCGCACGGAGAAGATCCCGCGGCTATTACCGACCCGGCCAAGATGAAGGAAATGTACGCCACCATCACTGGTATGGCGAAGAAATTGCGCGACGGTGCACCTGCAGAGATCAAACCAGATGTTGCCACCATGGTGGACAGCCTGCTTGCGATGAACACAATCTTCGAGAAGAACGATTACGACTTACTTGCAATGTCGAAGGACGAGAAAGTGCGTGCAGAGCTAGCGAAAGTTACGGCCGATGAATCTGTCGGTACTGCATCCACACGTTTCAACAAGTACATGGCGGCTAACTGCGCCAAATAACTGCGCCACACGTGTCGGTTATATTCATGAGTAGAGGAACCGGCGAGGCGACTCACTTTCCAGAGAAGCCACGTCGCTGAAGGAAAGGACCGCCACATGAGCGCTTCACCAAGTTGGAAACCTACAAAGAGCTTCTACAAAGCAGTTCGAATCGCAGGCAAAGGCCACGAGAATGAGACCCGCAAAGGAAGCAACATTCCGTATCTCGGTCACTTACTAGGTGTCGCATCAATGGTGATTGAGGCTGGCGGCTCCGAAGACCAAGCGATGGGCGCGCTCCTTCACGATCTTCTTGAAGATACGCCGAATAAGAAATCCAAACTAAAACTTCTCGTCGGCAAAAAGGTGACCGACATCGTGTGGGGTTGCACCGACACAACCTTCAAGCGGAAGCAACAAATTAAGTGTGAGCAAGAAGATTGGTCAAAAGAACGAAAAGACACTTTCTGGTGGGAAGAACGCAAGCTCCCTTACATACAGAAAATCACTTCAAAGAAAGTCGATGATCCGGCGCTACTGGTGTCACTTGCCGACAAGACGTACAACGCCGAAAACACCGTGGCCGACTTGCGTCTCTGTAGTGCCGAAGAGCAGCACACAGTATGGGCAAAATTCAATGTTGGATACGACTACCAGCGTCAGTGGTATCGAGGCCTCCTAGAAGCTTTCCGAAAAGATGGCTACAAGCCAGGCATGCAAGCACTTTTCCACCGTTTTGAAAAAGCCGTCAACGAAATGTTCCCTCAATAGCAAACAAACAGAAAGGCACCCACATGGAATATGACCCATATGCAGATAGTCAACGAGTCGAGGAAGACATCCTCAAAGTAGTGGACTGGATGATCCTGGCAGGAGCCGATTACGACCACGAGGGATACCTCAACGGAGATTTTTTAGAAGAGTTCGTCTTGGGAGACATGCAATATTTCATGGGCCCAGCTACTTGTGCAGCAGCCGCGATATCCCAAGAAGAACTAGAACGTACCGGGCAGGAGCGAAGCCAAATGGATCACCATGACTTTGAGATTGTTGGACTAGTCACACTCGGTTCACCATTTGACGTTGCAACACTGTCTTCCATGGTCGCACATCTCCAGCCGACAGTGGTGGAAAAATACATCTCTCCCTCTCACACAGAGATTGAATGTAAACCAGTGTGTCTTGAAGTGAAGGAAGAAGAAGGAAGCGTCAACGTGTGGGCCGTTCAACGGTTCAAAGTCGGCGACGTCGACAAGGAAAATTTCCACGGCACCATGACCGCTTTTGTGGCTCTGGCCGAAGCGGCCCAGGCCGCCACCCACTCATAACACTCGTAACAAAAAGGCAATACATATGAATAACTCAGATATCAATCGTTTCCTTCTGGCCCAAGAAGGAAACCACCCAACACATCAGAGAGCCACGTACGCGAAGGCTCTGACGGAACTGCATCACGGACGAAAAGAATGTCATTGGATCTGGTACGTATTTCCTCAAATCAAATTAGGGAGAACGGACATCTCAATTCACTTCTCCATCAACTCCATGACGGAAGCAAAGGAATACCTTTCTCACCCCGTCCTCGGTGCTCGATATGAAGAGTCATGTGAACTACTGATGCAACATGCTTCTCAACACGCGAATACGTGGGATGGCATAGTTGCCGTTCTCGGCGCTGACGCAAACAAGTTTCGTTCCTCCATCACACTCTTTGGCGAAGCTGCAACTAACTGTCCAGACATTGGGCGTCCCGCCATCTCCCAGTTGTGGACCACGCTTGCTCCAGGCACCGTCTCACCGTGTTCAGCCACTCGGAAGGTCATTGCCAACTCTCCTCCCTGGTGTAAATAACCCCCTCGGGCACTGAGACACACCCTTTCTCTAATATAGGTAGTAATTACTTATATCGGTACGGAGGTGCCCAGTTGACCACATACGAGATTCCATTAAATTCCCTCGATCTACCGAGACGTCCACTCGACCCAGTTGCATGGTGGCGACGCGTTTGTTTCGTTACCGATCGTATTGCGATGAGTGGCGGCATCAGTCCCGTTCACACCACTGCGCTCAAACAACTCCAAGAATGGGAAGCAGCTGGCATCACCGACTACATGCCGGTGCATATTGAATTCGACGAACAAGTATTCATTGAAGAGAACTCCAGCATTCGCGTTCATCACATTGGAGTCGATGACGATCTTCGTCAGCGCGACCCAGCATGGTTTGACGCAATTCGTGAAACAGCAGATGAATTACTCGCAGATGAAGACGTCGTACTCATGGTGACATGTTGGGTGGGTTGCAACCGCGGTCCTTCAGCGACACTCGCGATTTTGCTCTCTCAAGGTTGGGATGTTCTTCCAGCTCTTCGTGCGATCCGTTCTGCTCGACCAATCGCAGCAACCATTTATGCTCCCGACGCAGCGGCATGGTGGGTGCAACGCAATGGTGGGTCACAATCCGAAATGACCGAAGCGATGCAAGAAGTTCGTGATTGGTTTAATCGTCACCCACTCGATGCGGGCTGGGTCATCGGTCGCATTCACTACGCGAACTAATTGGCGCAATGTGGGCGTAAGCCCACCCAAACACTTAGCCGTTGTGCGAGGCGACAAAAGCTTCCACAGCGGCCAAGTCATTTGGCAAGTGCGTTGTGTGTTCGGGGCGATCTAACAGATCTGCAAGATGTTCTGGCAGTGCAGGTCGCTCCCCTGTTGCGCGCTCTACAGCGTCGGGGAACTTTGCCGGATGCGCAGTTGCCATAGTCAACATAGGCACACCGTCTTCAGCAAACTCTCTTGCAACTTTCACGCCAACGGCCGTGTGTGGGTCGATCAACATGCCAGTGTTTTCGTACACAGACCGAATGGCAGAAAGTGTGTCGTGGTCGCTTGCTCGGCCAGCAGCAAAAGTAGGAGTAATCCATTGATCAAACTGATCAGGTTCCACCACAAGTTTGCCCTTGTCTCTGAAACGTGACAATTGCGCAGCAGTCACTGCCCCATCGCGATTGTTCATCTCGAACAGCAAACGTTCAAAGTTTGATGACACTTGAATGTCCATGCTGGGACTAAGCGTTGGGTGAACCCCGGTGACATCCATTGTGTGCGAATTGAAGAATCGCGTGAGAATGTCGTTGTCGTTTGAAGCAACAATAAGACGACGCAACGGCGCACCCATTTGCTTTGCGATCCAGCCACTCAACACATTTCCAAAGTTTCCGGTGGGGACAGTGACGTCAATAGGGCCACCCAAGCGGCGTGTTGCCTCTACGTAATACACAACTTGTGCCATCACTCGCGCCCAGTTGATGCTGTTCACGGCCGACAAATTCTGCGCTTCCCGGAACTCCGCATGATTGAACATGGCCTTCACTAAGTCTTGGCAATCATCAAATGTGCCGTCGATAGCCACAGTGCGCACGTTCGGAGAATTCACAGTTGTCATCTGGCGGCGCTGCACTTCACTGACGCGACCCTCTGGGTACAAGATGACAATGTTGATGTTCGCGCAATCCTTCACGCCGTCAATAGCTGCACTTCCGGTGTCGCCACTTGTTGCTCCAACAATCGTCACCTTCTGTTGACGCTCAGTCAAGATGTGATCAAACAAGCGGCCGAGCAATTGCAAGGCAACATCTTTGAATGCAAGTGTTGGCCCGTGGAACAGTTCCATGAGGTGATGGCCAGGTTCAAGATCAACTATTGGCACCACATCAGGATGACGAAACGTTGCGTACGCCTCACGACACAAACGAAGCATGGTCTCAGCAGCAATATCGTCACCCACGTATGGTGCAAATACACCAGCTGCTAATTCTGGATACGTACTACCCAGGTTGCTTGGCAACGCAGGCCATGTCTCTGGAACATACAGGCCGCCGTCGTTAGCTAAACCGGCAAGCACAACATCGGAAAACCCGAGAACTGGTGCCGCACCGCGAGTAGAGACGTAACGCATGACGATTAGTTATTCGCCGATGACGCGTATGAGACCAGATGCTCGCTTCACCACTGGCGACTTACGGAATTCGCTGACGCATGCTTGTACGTCTGATTCGAGGGCGCGGTGCGTGATGAACACAAGACGTGCATCTTCGCCAATGCCTTCTTGTTCTGCAGCACGAATGCTGACACCGTGGCTAGCGAACACACCAGTGATTGCATGCAATACGCCGGGCTTGTCTTCCACGTCGAGACCAATGAGATATTGCGAAGATGTTTCGTCAATTGCCAGCACGGGAACACGTTCAAAAGAACCAATTGTTCCGCATGTGCCTTTACGCAAGTTAACGGCAGCATCGATGACATCGCCTAACACTGCAGATGCAGTCGGTGATCCGCCGGCACCGCGGCCGTAGAACATGAGAGACCCAACGGCATCGCCTTCGACAAACACCGCGTTGTATGAATCGCGCACACTGGCAAGTGGGTGCGAAACAGGAACCATGGCAGGGTGAACACGCACGGCAACGGGTTGCGACTGGCTTGATTGCTCAGCAATGGCCAACAACTTGACGACATAGCCAAGGCGACGAGCAATTGAAATGTCTGCAGCTGTGATGCCACTGATGCCTTCGTGATACACATCGCCGGCAACAACGCGCGCACCAAAAGCGATGCTGGCGATGATCGCTGCTTTTGCACCAGCATCGAAACCTTCAACATCAGCTGTCGGGTCACGCTCGGCGAAACCTAAACGCTGCGCCTCACTGAGGGCTGCTGAATAATCTGCGCCTTCGTCGGTCATCTTCGTGAGAATGAAGTTTGTTGTGCCGTTGACAATGCCCATCACACGAGTGATCGGCTCACCGCGAAGAGATTCGCGTAATGCGCGAATAAGTGGGATGCCACCTGCGACAGCAGCTTCAAACAAAAGGTCGACACCAGCGGCATCAGACTGTGCCCACAACTCGTGGCCAACGTTGGCAAGAAGTTCCTTGTTGGCAGTGACTACTGGTTTGCCATTTGCGATCGCAGCAGCAATAAGTTCACGTGCTGGTTCGATGCCACCAATCACTTCTACAACGAGATCGACTGTTGGGTCTGACACCACAGCGTGTGCATCACGAGTAAGGACACCTTCTGGCACATTGACATCGCGGTCACGACTGACGTTGCGAACTGCCACACGAACTACCTGAAGACGCACGCCCGTACGCGCCTCGATGATGTCGGCTTGACGCTCTACAAGTTGAACGAAGGCTGCGCCGACGTTGCCACAGCCCAAAAGGCCAATGCGCACGACGGACGGAGAAGATGGGGCTTTTGCCATAGGGATACAAGCCTATTGGCAGAGGCTTGCCCCGAGTGGCCGTATTTAGCCTTGCCCCTTACCAATCAGTGGAATCAGAATCTCCCGATTCACCAGAATCGTTGGAGTCTGAGTCCTCTAGTTCATCGGTGTCATACTCGTCATCATTGAGGCCATCGCGGGCGTCCTCACCGATGATCTCGTCCATCTCTAGATACGTAAGACCACACTGCGTGCATCGAGCGTCGTCACCAAAACCAACGACCGGGCCTTCACATTCTGGACAAAGTTGATACTCACTCATCACAACCTCCTGGTTACTTCTCAACCTAGGGATGGGGTGTGACAGACCAATGGGGTCTAAATGTCGAAGCGCACCAAGTCTTCGTACGTCTCACGCCGCACCACTTCACGTGCCGCACCATTTGCCACAAAGACAACAGCTGGTCGTGGCACCTTGTTGTAATTGCTCGCCATGGAATGACCATATGCACCAGTTACTGGCGTCACCAGTAGATCACCGGGCTGAACACTCGGTGCAACAAGCGCATCGTGAATCACGATGTCGCCACTCTCGCAATGCTTACCCACAATGCGCACATGTTCGGTGCGATCAGCTGAAGTTCGTGCGGGGTCAAACGCTTCATACGCACTTCCGTACATCATGGGGCGCGGGTTATCACTCATGCCGCCGTCGACAGATATATAGGTACGAATTCCTTCAATGGATTTCACAGTGCCTACTTCGTACACCGTGAGACCAGCGGTGGCAACAATTGAACGGCCTGGCTCTACAAATACTTTCTTCTCTGAAGGAATCGCAGAAGTTGCTCGCTTCAAGACATCAGCCCACTCACTCATCGAAGGTGCAGTTTCCCCATTTGTGTATGCCACACCGAGCCCACCACCAAGTGTGAGTTCTGGCAAATCAACAGAAAGAAACAGATTCACCATTACTGCGCACGCATCAGCAAAATTGGCTACCGACAAAACATTGCTACCAATATGGCAATGAATACCAACTAACTCAACTGCAGCAGAAGCCTGTGCACGTTGAATTGCACGCATTGCATCACCATTGTTGAGATTGAATCCAAACTTTGAATCATCTTGACCCGTAGCCACATAGTCATGCGTGTCTACATGCACGCCTGGCGTGATGCGTAGTTGTACTCGTGGAGCAGGCAAGCCTTCTGAGTGAAGTTTCTCAATGCGGTCTAACTCATCAAAGCTGTCAACAACGATGTGTTGCACGCGCGCTGTAATGGCTGCTCGCAACTCTTCTACTGATTTGTTGTTTCCGTGCAACACGCAACGTTCACCGGGCACTCCAGCGTGAAGTGCGCCAAAAAGTTCGCCACCCGTTGCGACATCCAGCAGGAGTCCTTCTTCATTAGCTAGTCGTGCCATGGCGCCACATAAAAATGCCTTTGTTGCGTAGATGACTCTGTCCTTGCCGAATGCAGCCACTGCTTCGCGACACCGATTGCGCAAGTGCTCTTCGTCATACACATATAAAGGTGTGCCGAACTGCTCTGCCATCGCTGCAACAGTTACGCCACCGATGCTGAGAACACCAGCGTCATTCACTGTTGCGGTACGTGGCAACAATTGGGAATCGATGATGCTCACATTTGCTCCGGTGATCGAATGCCGAGCAATGCAAGGCCTTGTTCCATAACGCGAGCTGTTGCATCACACAATGCAAGGCGTGACTCACGAGTGTCTTCGTGTCCTGTCTTTAACACTGGACAGTGCTCATAGAACGCAGTGAAATCTGTAGCCAAGTCAAACAAGTAGGTGCACAGTTTGTGTGGGCTCAACGTGTCGATTGTTTCCCACACTGCAGAATCAAATCGCAGCACACGCAATGCCAATTCACGTTCTTGTGGTTCTCCGATGTGAGGCACTACAGAACGAACCGAGGAACGCTCCACACCTGCGCGGCGAAAGATGCTGCAGATTCGTGCATGGGCATATTGAAGATACGGAGCCGTATTGCCTTCAAACGAGAGCATGCGATCCCAGTCGAAGATGTAATCCTTCACACGGTCTGTGCTGAGGTCTGAATACTTCACAGCACCGATACCAATCATGCGGGCAACGTGAGAGCGATCAGCGCTCGACATCTCCGGGTTCTTTTCCGCTACGGCAACTTCCGCGCGCTCCACCGCTCCACGAGCAACGCACCGGGAATCTCAAGAAAGAGGTAACCGATAAAAAACACACCAATGCCGAAGCCAAACACCTCATCAGAGAACCCCAATGCCTTCCCCATCCGCAGCTTGGCAAACGCCACGTTCGCGCGGTCGAGGTAGGAAACGATATAAAGGACAACGACCAGCGGCAGGATCCTCCATGCGACTTTGCGTCGCATTGCGATGGGGTCGACGGCGGAGGGGTTCATGGAGCGCTGGAGTGGGACGATTCAGCGGCTAAACAGTCGCCTCGGCCACGACGGGATTGGTCAGCGCACCAATCTTCTCGATGTCGATGGTCACGGTGTCACCGGGTTGCAAGAAAACGGGAGGTTTCATCGCAAATCCGACGCCTTGGGGCGTTCCGGTGAAGATGACAGTGCCCGGAAGCAGCGTGGTGCTACCGCTGAGGAACTCGATGAGTGTGGGCACGTCGAAGATCATGTCGTTGGTGTTCCAGTCCTGCATCGTCTTGCCATTGAGGAGGGTCTGGATGCGCAGCGCGTTCGGATCGGGGATTTCATCCTTGAGCACTAGGCATGGCCCCAGCGGCGCAAACGTGTCGAAGGTCTTGCCGCGGCACCACTGGCTGCCGCCGCGCTTGATCTGCCAGTCGCGCGCGCTCACGTCGTTGGCGCAGGTGTAGCCGAGCACATAGTCGAGCGCATTCGCCTTCGAAACATTTTTGCATCGCTTTCCGATTACGACGGCAAGCTCGCATTCGTAGTCCACCTCGTCACTTTTCAAGTGCTGCGGGAGCTCGATGTTGTCACCAGGATTCTGCACTGCACCGGGTGACTTCATGAAAAGCACGGGCTGCTGCGGGATCGGTGTGTTGCTTTCCTCCGCATGTT
>ENA-OUVC01001557-OUVC01001557.1-marine-metagenome-genome-assembly--contig:-NODE-1557-length-13505-cov-3.638591_pt1 | contig 13505 bp, 12 predicted proteins | sample MGYA00248622_ERZ508571 | MGnify/ENA primary metagenome ERZ508571 (study PRJEB26236, sample SAMN06267175) | marine metagenome | isolation source: Columbia River Estuary | place: USA:Columbia River... | reverse complement strand
GTGAAAAATTCTTAAATAATTATAAAAACAATTATTACGGAGACGAACAGGCAAATGCTTCATATAAAAGACAAACACAACCTGTAGATCAAGCCGGAGAACATACAGAAAGTGGATCTTTGAAATCTAAAAGAAGTAAAAAGACCGCTCAATCAATTTTAAATAAAGTTGACGAAAGTGTTAATGAAAAAGAAGTTAAAAAATTAAATGAAGAGTTCAGTAGAATGCAATCCTTAATGGGATACAACAGAAAGACTCAGTAATTTACAAAAAAATACTTTAATCTATAATTATCCATAGTTAGTAATAGCTATGGATAATTTTTTTAACTACATTACCAAAAATTTAGATCCTGACGAAGTTGATATATGGTTCAGGGTAAATAATATAATTCCCGAAAAAATGGAGTTATATTATGACTTGTCTTATAGTCTCTTTCTTTTAATCAAAAAAACATATCTAGGTGACGATCAGAATAACAACGAAACTAAAGTTGATATGACAGATGAAGATAATCAAAAACATTTTGATTGGTGTTGGAATAAGACTATAGAAAACTTTAAAAAGGAAAGTATCATTTTCCAAAACGAAGGAGAACATTATGATTACTTCTTTTCATTGTTTAATGAGCTCTACTACAAACAAAGTAAGGAATTGATCAGAAACTCAATAGACACTTTTTTTAACGACCTATTCAATCGAGAGAAACCATTTACTCAGGTTGATTTAGATTTAATATATAATATATACAAAACCTTAGATAAAAATCTGTTGATATAATGTTTACAATGTATAATTTATCAATTAGAATAATCTAAATAAACTTTAATAAAGAGAATAAAATGGATACTTTAGAAAAAATTAAAGAATTAACAGAACAATTAAGTGTTGATGGTGGTAAATTTTTCGCAGGTAACAAAAGTGCTGGAACAAGAGCTAGAAAAACAGCACAAGAGTTAAAGGCACTTCTACAACAATTAAGAACTGAAATTCTTGAGGAAAAGAAAAAATAATTATGTTTAACTTGGATATTTTCTTCATTACAGAAATCTCGAAGCAATTTATTGCCATCTCGAGTTAGCGCAGCCTTTAGCGAATCGGGTGAGTAATAGAAGCCAGCGTGCAGTACGCCACTATTGCGTCCACTTGCGTGTTCGCCAATTGATCTCTCTTTGTCAAAAACCGCAATCGTGGCATTGGGGTGGATCTGGCGAATTCGATTCGCCATGGCTAAGCCAACAATTCCGGCTCCGATTACTCCGAAGTCAAAATTGTTTGCAGCCATAAGCAGTTAATTACTCAGAAACTCCAGCAGTATCAGCCGGCGCAATTTCAATGTCAGAAAGCTCGCCTTTGAATTCACCTCTGATTGTGAACTTGGCATCTTCGCCTTCGCCCTCAACATCAACAATTACGATTTCGCCTGGCTTGAGGTCACCAAAGAGCATCTTTTCGCTCATTGGATCTTCAATTTCACGCTGAATTGTTCGGCGCAATGGACGCGCACCCAAGACTGGGTCGTAACCACGCTTAGCCAGCAAGGCCTTTGCAGTCGAAGTAAGTTCGATTGCCATGTCCTTGTCCTTCAAGCGAGAATCCAACTTGGCGATCATTAGGTCAACGATCTCGACAATTTCATCTTCACTCAACTGGTGGAAGACGATGATGTCATCGATACGGTTTAAGAACTCTGGACGGAAGTGAGTCTTTAGCTCGTCATTGACCTTGGCCTTCATGCGCTCGTATGACGTTGTTGTGTCATTGCCATCAGCGAAGCCAAGGCTTACGCCCTTTGCAATGTCTCTGGTTCCAAGGTTTGTAGTCATGATGATGACAGTGTTCTTGAAGTCAACAACGCGACCTTGGGCATCCGTTAGGCGACCGTCTTCCAGAATCTGCAACAACGAGTTGAAGATATCTGGGTGAGCCTTTTCAACTTCATCGAATAGCACAACGCTAAATGGCTTGCGACGAACCTTTTCAGTTAGCTGGCCACCTTCTTCGTAACCAACAAATCCTGGAGGAGAACCGAATAGACGAGAAACTGTGTGCTTCTCGGAGTATTCAGACATGTCCAACTGAATCAATGAGTCTTCGTCACCGAATAGGAACTCAGCAAGTGTCTTGGAAAGTTCAGTCTTACCAACACCTGATGGGCCAGCAAAGATGAATGATCCACCCGGACGCTTTGGATCCTTAAGACCTGCGCGAGTACGACGAATTGCCTGAGACAGAGCCTTGATTGCTTGCTCTTGTCCAATAACGCGCTTGTGTAGTTCGCCTTCCATGTGAAGAAGTCGTTGCGACTCTTCTTCGGTTAGCTTGAACACTGGAATTCCAGTTGATGCGGCAAGAACTTCTGCGATCAATTCTTCATCAACAGTTGCGACCACATCCATGTCGCCGTCCTTCCACTCTTTTTCGCGAGTGGCACGGGCAGCAATCAGATTCTTTTCGTCATCGCGTAGCGAAGCTGCACGTTCGAAATCCTGACCATCAATGGCAGATTCTTTTTCAAGACGAGTTGCAGCAATCTTGTCATCAATTTCGCGCAAGTCTGGTGGCGCAGTCATGCGACGAATGCGCAAACGTGCGCCAGCTTCATCGATTAAGTCAATTGCCTTGTCTGGCAAGAATCGATCGCTGATGTAGCGATCTGCCATAGTTGCAGCGCCAACCAGCGCAGCATCCGTAATGGTGACTCGGTGATGATTTTCGTAACGATCACGGAGGCCCTTAAGAATTTCAATGGTCTGAGCGATAGTTGGCTCATTAACCTGAATTGGCTGGAAGCGGCGCTCTAGAGCGGCGTCCTTTTCGATGTACTTGCGGTACTCATCAAGGGTTGTTGCGCCGATGGTCTGAAGTTCACCACGGGCCAACATTGGCTTCAAGATGCTTGCAGCATCAATTGCACCTTCAGCAGCGCCGGCACCAACAAGGGTGTGCATTTCATCAATGAAGATGATGATATCTCCACGAGTTTTGATTTCTTTCAAAACTTTCTTTAGGCGCTCTTCAAAATCTCCACGGTAACGAGAACCTGCAACTAGTGCGCCAAGATCAAGTGAGTAGATCTGCTTATCTTTTAGCGTCTCTGGAACTTCGCCCTTAACAACATTTTGCGCAAGACCTTCAACAACCGCAGTCTTACCAACACCTGGTTCACCAATTAGAACTGGGTTGTTCTTGGTACGACGAGAAAGCACCTGCATTACGCGTTCGATTTCTTTTACGCGACCAATAACTGGATCAAGCTGACCATCGCGCGCAGCCTGAGTTAAGTTGCGACCGAATTGATCAAGTACCAATGAAGTTGAAGGTGTGCCTTCAGCCGGACCGGCACCTTGTTGCTGTGGCTCTTTGCCCTGGTAACCCGAAAGAAGTTGAATAACTTGCTGACGCACGCGATTTAGATCTGCGCCAAGTTTTACTAGAACCTGGGCTGCAACGCCTTCACCTTCGCGAATCAGACCAAGCAGGATGTGCTCGGTGCCGATGTAGTTGTGGCCAAGTTGCAAAGCTTCACGAAGTGAAAGTTCAAGAACTTTCTTTGCGCGTGGAGTGAATGGAATGTGACCTGATGGAGCTTGCTGGCCTTGGCCAATAATTTCTTCGACTTGAGCGCGAACTGCTTCAAGTGAAATGTCCATGCTTTCAAGAGCCTTGGCGGCAACGCCTTCACCTTCGTGAATAAGTCCAAGGAGGATATGTTCGGTTCCGATGTAATTGTGATTCAGCATGCGTGCCTCTTCTTGGGCAAGCACCACAACGCGACGAGCACGGTCGGTAAATCTCTCGAACATGTGCAACTCCTCTTAACTTTTCGGCCTTGACTCAATGCTAGAGCCAATGCATGACAGCGCATCTGCGGATTTATAAACCTGCAAAGGCTTGGCAGCAAGGTCTGCCGTATTCAATGGACTTTTCGAATCTAGGTCTATCTGCCAGTAGCGAACAGTCGATATTTAAAGGTTTTTAAGCATTCTGGTGTTGCCAAGAGTGTTCGGCTTCACATGCTCTAGATCCAGGAATTCTGCTACGCCCTGATCGCCCGAAAGTAAAAGTTCGGCATATGTAGAGGCATCAACCGGTGACTCTTCGATTGGCTGAAAACCATGTCCCGTGAAAAATTTGGTTTCAAAAGTTAAACAAAACAATCTGGTTAATCCAAGGTCGGATGCGCGCTGCGTTAACGCATTCAAAATCTGTGAACCGATGCCTTGGCCTTTACAGCTTGGATCGACGGCAACAGTTCGGACTTCTCCTAAGTCATGCCACATCACATGCAATGCGCCACAACCAATAACTTTTCCATCTTGTTCAGCTACATAAAATTCTTGGACATCTTCGTAAAGCGTGACAGTGTTTTTGCGAAGTAGCCGCGGGCCATCACCGGCATAGTTTTCAACTAAGTCGCGGATTGCCAAAACGTCTGCAGTTATTGCTGGACGAACAGTTACGGTCATGTCTATTCAGGCTTTACTAATGGGAACAAAATAGTTTCGCGAATATTCAAACCCGTTAGTGTCATTAGCAAGCGATCGATACCCATGCCAACACCACCAGTTGGTGGCATGCCGTACTCAAGCGCACGCAAGAAGTCTTCATCAAGTTGCATAGCTTCAGCATCGCCACCAGCTTTAAGCGATGACTGTTCCATCAAACGTTCGCGTTGAATTACTGGATCAACAAGTTCGGAGTATCCGGTACCCGCTTCATATCCATCTATGTAAAGGTCCCACTTTTCGGCAGTTCCCTTATGAATTCGATGTTCACGAACCAGCGGTGAAGTATCAACTGGGTAATCCATAACAAACGTTGGGTTCTTCAAGTGCTCGACTACGTAATGCTCCAGCAATTCTTCGACCAATTTTCCGTGAATTGCTTTTGGATCATGTGTAATGCCAGCATCAGCGCAGAGTTTACGAAGTTCTTCAATTGGGGTTTCTGGAGTTATCTCTTTGCCGATTGCTTTGCTAACTGATGGGTAAACCGAAATCTGATCCCATTCACCCGATAGGTCACGTTTGCCACCATCAACTAATTCATAATTCAAAGTGCCATGTACTGCCAGTGCAGCTTCTTGAATTAGTTCTCTAGTCAAAGTCGCCATGTCGTTGTAGTCCGCGTAAGCCTGGTAATACTCCAACATTGCAAACTCTGGTGAGTGAGATGAGTCAGCGCCTTCATTGCGGAAGTTGCGGTTGATTTCAAATACTCGTTCAATACCACCGACTACACAACGCTTTAGGAAAAGCTCTGGTGCAATCCGCAAGAACAATTGCATATCGAAAGCGTTTGATGCTGTTACGAATGGTCGCGCTGCTGCCCCACCGTGCATAGTTTGCAGCATTGGAGTTTCAACTTCGATGTAGTCGCGCTTTGCAAAACTTGCTCGCAAGCTCGACATTGTTGCTGGACGCAGTCGCGCAACGGTGCGAGCGGTATCTCGCATAATTAAATCCGCGTAACGCTGACGAACTCGAGTTTCTTCACTCAAAGGTTTGTGAGGATTTGGAAGTGGGCGCAATGCTTTTGCGGCCATGTGCCAGCTGTCTGTCATTACGGAAAGTTCGCCGCGCTTACTGCTTATTACTTCGCCAACAACTGCAACTACGTCGCCGATATCAACTAAGCCTTTCCAGGCATCAAGTTGTTCTTCACCGATTCGATCAAACGAAAGCATGGCTTGAATGGTTTCACCGGTTCCAGCCTGTAATTGCGCGAAGCAAAGCTTGCCAGTGTTGCGCATAAACATAACGCGGCCAGCTATACCGACGATGTCGCCACTTTCTTGTTCGGCGACTAAGTGCGCGTACTTGTCTCGAACTGCAGGAATTGTCGTAGTTACTGGAACCCGAACTGGGTAAGCATCCTGACCGTTAGCCAAAATTGCAGCCCGCTTTTCGTGGCGAACCTGCATTTGTTCAGGCAGGTCGTCTACCTCTTCGGCAGCTGGATTCTGATCGGTGGTCATTGACCAAGATTATCGGTACTAAGCGTTGCGCTCGAACATCAGACGCAGACCAATCAAAGTTAGATCTGGCTCGTGGTGGGTTATGGTCTCAGACTCCGGGACCACAATGGCCGATAAGCCACCAGTGGCAATCACTGCTTTAACTGGAGTTCCCAACTCATCAACAATTCGATCCACCAGACCATCTACTTGTCCAGCGAATCCATAGACAGCGCCAGATTGCAAGGCTTCGACGGTGTTTTTGCCAATTACATTGCGTGGTGCGATCAATTCGACTTTTCGTAGTTGCGCAGCTCGCGCCGCTAATGCATCGATCGAAATCTCAATGCCAGGTGCCAGCGCGCCACCTAGGAATTCACCCTTAGCCGAGATCACATCAAGATTCGTGGAAGTTCCAAAATCAACCACGATTGCCGGGCCGCCATACAACGTGAAGGCAGCTAATGAATTAACAATGCGATCTGCGCCAACTTCTTTCGGGTTGTCAGTCAGAACTGGAACACCTGTCTTGATTCCTGGCTCAACAATTACTTGTGGCACGTCTTGGTAATAGTTGTTCAACATAGTTCGCATCTCACGGAGCACAGCTGGCACGGTTGAACAAAGCGCAATTCCAGTAATGTCTGGAGCGTCGCTAAGTATCGCCTTGAACTTAAGCGCCAATTCATCAGCAGTCTCACGGCTATCGGTCTTAGTTCGCCAAGATGAAACTAATTGGTCACCTGCAAACAACCCAAGAACGGTATTGGTATTGCCGACATCAATTGCTAACAGCATGCTTTTCCTACTTTGCTATCTCGAGGTTGTCGATAAGTCTTACGTCTTCAATGTTTACTGCCACAAAGACTCGAGCGTTATCAATTGTTGGCAGTGACACTAAATCGTTGGATCTGATTTCGAAGTATTCAACTTCAAACTTCCCGCTTTTCTCCAGGATCGCTTTCCCGGCGGCTTCTGCTTCGTCTATTGAACTTGAACTCAAAAAAACTTCAGCCGCTTTATTCATCGCAGTGGGAATTAGTTTTGCGTGTTCAATTGCTTGAACTGAAAGTCGGCGATTGCGGCTTGATAGCGCAATACCAAATTCATCTCGAACTGTTGGTACTCCAACAATTTCAATTGGCATCTTTGTGGCAGCAACCATTGCCTTAACCAGAGTTAACTGTTGGAAATCTTTTTCACCAAAAAATGAATAGTTGGCATGAGTAATTGAAAGCAATCGCTCCACGACCGTCAACATTCCACGAAAGTGACCGGGGCGGGCTTTACCTTCCAATACATCACCGATTGCGCCAGGTTTCATTGGTGGATTTACTTCCAGCCCGTTTGGATACATCTGTGAAACGTCTGGCACAAAAACTGCATCTGCACCGGCGCTTTGCAAAGTGTCGAGATCAGAATCCAAGGTTCGAGGATATTCAGCTAAGTCCGAAGAATTATTGAACTGTGTCGGGTTAACAAAAATTGTCGCAATAACTCGAGTTCCACTTGGAGTATTTGCTTTTGCGTATCTGACCAACTCAGCATGGCCTTGATGCAAAGCGCCCATGGTCAACACTGCTGCGATTGGGGTGGTTTCTTTCTCGACCCAAGCATCAACCTCGGCGACAGTGTTTAAAACTATTGGGCGGCTCATGATTCATCTGCCAAAACAATTAAGAGTTCTTCAGCTAACTGTGGTTGTAAAGTTCCCGACGCAAGAGCCCGAATCGCAGTTAACCGTGCCATCGCCCGATACGCCTGACTAACTGCCGGATCAAAGTTTGCTAACACGCGCAAATGTTCCCGAACTGTTCCCGCATCACCGCGTGCAACTGGACCAGTGATCGCCGCATCACCATTACGTAATGCGTTATCTAACGACGCACCTAGTAGCGGTGCCACTAAGTTCTCTGGATTTGTAATTCCAGCGGCTTCCAGTAGCTCAGTGGTTTGGGTTACTAACGTCATTAAATTGTTTGCACCAAAAGTTAAGGCTGCGTGATATAGCCCGCGATTTTCTTCGGGAACCCAAATTGGTTCGCCGCCGATTTCTACTACTAATGTTTCAGCTACCGGGCGCAAAGTCTGAACTGTTGTGATTCCAAATGGACATGCAGAAAGACGATTCAGATCGATGCTTGTTCCGGTGAACGTCATGACTGGATGAAGTGCCAGCGGCAAACAGCCTTGATCTGTCAGCGGGCGAAGAATTTCAATTCCATATCTGCCTGAAGCATGCATTACAAAAGTTCCCGGGCTAACAGCATTGGTTGCAGCTAAACCATTAACAACTTGGCTGAGGTAATCATCTGGCACCGTCAAGAGAATCAGGTCTCGATCTTTAACTGCATCTTCAATTGAAGTAACCGGAACGCCAGGTAAAAGTGATTCAGCTCTTAGTTTTGAGATATCGCTAACTGCAGTGCAGGCGCGGATGTTGTGTCCCGCTCGCTTTAGGGCAGCACCTAACACGGAACCGGCTCTGCCAGTTCCGACTACGCCAACGTCAAGGCGTGGAGGTTTTTCGGTCCAAGGCTCATCGCTCTCGGCCATCGTGTTGACCACGTAATAAGACTAGTAGCAACTTTCTAAATGTCGAATAAATCGATAAATCATCAGGGGTATGACACGATAAGTCCCGTGGTTGAGCGCAGCAGAGTGGGGATCTCTCCCCTAGATACAGCAAGGTCTGATCACACCTCAAACTTGGCATTGCATGCCCCAGCCACTCACGGAATGATGCGAATCGATTGTGAGTATGACGGCGAGATCATTACTGCGGCAAAGCCAATTCTTGGTTCTATGCATCGAGGTGCCGAAAAGCTTTTTGAGTCTCGTGACTACCGACAAGTCATAGCGCTTGCCAATCGTCATGAATGGTTGAGTGCCTACTCGGGCGAAGTTGGGGTTGCTCAATTAGTCGAAACCGCACTTGGTATCGAAGTTCCCGACGCTGCCCAGTGGTTTCGCACGTTACTCCTGGAATACAACCGAGTAACTTCGCACCTGGCATTCTTGGCCGGCTTTCCTTGGCAAGACGAGGAACTGATTCAAAACTTAAGGAAGTCCCGCGAACTGTGGGTTAACCACTATCGCGTTTATACGGGTAGTCGCATGCATCCAATGTTGACTCGGATCGGTGGACTTACACATGCGCCATCCGCTGAATGGTTAGAACAAGTTCAGCATCTTTGCTTTGATACTGCCCAAATTGTTTTAGAAACGAATTGGCTCGCACTTTTGTCTGAATACGAATCAGTCGGCGTCTTAATTAAAGCCCAAGTAATCGAAGGTGCAGTTAGTGGGCCAGTTGCTCGTGCCAGTGGTCATGCTATTGATTTACGAGAGACCGCTAGTGGATTGAAGTATTCCGAACTAGAAAGTTTCGCCGTTGTGTTGCAAGCATCGGGAGATGTGAGCGCTCGCATGTTGCAGCTCGTAGATGAGATAACCATTTCACTAGCGATGATTTCGGAATTGAATGAGCCATGTACTTTTCACTTCGCAGACGAAGTCAACGTTTTGCTGCCAAAAGTTGTGCGTGTGCCAGAAGGAAGTTACGAACAGAGTATTGAAACACCACTTGGAATCGCATCTTGGTTCTTGGTTTCCAGAAATGACAAAATGCCCTATCGTTTGAAACTTCGTCCCGCTAGTTTGCATACAGTTTTGGCATTATCAAATGTTTTGCCAGGAACAAACAAAAAAGATTTCGATGCAGTGGTGGCAAGTATGCCGTTTATTGCAGGAGATGCTGACCGTTAGTCTTTGCGCTTCAATGCCAATTCGGCTAAGTCGGCAAGGCGAACCATTAAGGTTTCAATCAACTTCTGGGAAGAATCAAGTCGATCGCGTAGATCCTTGATTTCATCTCGCATGATTACAAGTTCAAGTGAATGAGTTTTTTCCGCAGCCTCATCAATGATGATTGTTGGTGACGCTTGTTGCGTTGATTGAGTGTAAACGCGTGGCTCTTCTCGCGTTTCAGTTCGTACCGACTCTTGATACATTGCTGAACTTGGCGCGAAGGTTGGTTGTGGTGCCGGTGGTTCGACAACTGCATCTGTCTCAAACAACGAATCAAATGATTTAGGTTCTTCGACAACGGCAGCTGGAACTTCAGTTTGAGTGACTGGAATAAATGGTGGTGCTTCTTGAACTGAAACTTCGATCGGCGCGAAAATTGGGTGATCAAAACTTTGTGAAACTCGATTGATGTTTGTTTGCAAGCTTGCGCGCATTTGTGCAATCCGACGTCGCGCTTCTTCTAACGCTTCAGCTGGTGAGACTACAAAGTCTGGGTCAGGCACAATTTCTGATGGAAACGCGTAGGGCCTTACTTCAACAACTGGTTCCCGCACGCTGCTTGACACATCAGAAGCTAAGTCATCAGGTGCAACAAATTCAGATTCATCGCTGGAAACAACTTCAATTGGAGCCCAAGCATTTGCATCAACATTTGGAATAGCTGTTTCAAAACTTGAAACTCGATTTTCTTCACGCGCTTTCGCTTGATCAAGAGTTTCGCCAGATTTAATCAGCGGAACCCAACCGGTGTACTCGCCACGAATGATTTCATCTGCATCAGGTGGCAGTGGTGGCCTGCGACGAATAATTGTGTCTTCATCGATTGGCATGAACTGCTCGATTGGTGGCGCAAGTGTTGGCTCATCCACATCACTTAAATCCCAAACTGGAGCAGTTAATGGATCCCATTTTTCGGAGCGCGCGTCATTAACTGAGTCATCAGTAGACATTTATTCGCCTCCTAGGGAAGATGTGGAGAACCCAAGCCTATGGGCATTTTGTGCACATGTGAAACTATGAATCCGTGTAATGCTTGGAAGCATGGGGTTTCTGGCTAATTCGGCTCTTGCTATCGGGGCTACCGGAGTAGGAAGCCTGACTTATGGCCTAGTCGAGGCCCAAGCGTTCAAAGTCCGCGAGCTAGATCTGGCTTTGCTTCCCGCTGGCAGCGAGGCGATTCGAGTGCTTCATATTTCAGATTTGCACATCACACCCGCCCAAACTCGAAAAATTAATTGGGTTAAGTCTCTTGCCAAACTAGAGCCTGACTTTGTGGTGGGCACTGGAGATTTCTTAGCGCACCAACTCGCAGTTCCAGCAGTCGTCGAAGCCATGAATGAGTTGATGGATATACCTGGCGCTTATGTACTAGGTAGTAACGATTACTTTGCGCCAACGATCAAAAATCCATTTATGTATTTCAATAAGAAGCGAGAGATTCGAGCTGAAGGTACCGCGCTTCCAACCTCTGATTTAGTTGATGAGCTTAACGATGCAGGTTGGCTCGACTTAAACAACAAACAAAGCACCGCGGTGATTAACGGAGTAAAGATTCATTTCCGCGGTACTGATGATCCACATATCAAAAAAGATGACTACGCAGCTGTTGCTGGTGCTTTTGATTCTGATGCATTTGCATTCGGTGTGACTCATGCACCGTATCGAAGAGTTTTGCAAAGTTTTGAAGCCGACAAGGCAGATTTAGTCTTAGCTGGCCACACACATGGCGGGCAAATTTGCATTCCGTTTTATGGCGCTCTAGTTACAAACTGTGATCTGCCACAAGGACAAGCAAAAGGCTTTTCAACTTTTGGTGAAAGTGAAATGCCACTTCACGTTTCCGCAGGAGTTGGCACGTCACCGTTTGCGCAAGTTCGCATTGCTTGTCGTCCAGAAGCAACGTTGATCACGCTGAGTGCAAAAACTAACTGAACTCTGGGCACTGCCTGTGTTCACAGGCAGTGGAATAAACGTTGCTTATTGGCGAAAGAATTTAGTTAAATTCTTTCGCGACAACTTCAGCAATCTGTGCAGTGTTTAGAGCTGCACCTTTGCGTAAGTTGTCACCACAGACAAAGAAATCAATTTCATTTGGATATTCTTTGGACACTCGAATTCGACCAACGACCGTTGGATCTGTTCCCACTACATCGATAGGTGTTGGGAAAATCTTGTTTGCTGGATCATCAGTTACTACTACGCCTTCAGCATTAGCAAGCAATGCTCGAACTTCATCAGCAGTAACCGCGCGATCCAAAACCGCATGCACTGCAAGTGAGTGGGTTGTTACAACTGGCACCCGAACACAGGTGGCATGAACCTTGAGCTCTGGCTTACCAAGAATCTTGCGGGATTCATTACGAACTTTAAGTTCTTCACTTGTGTAATCATTTTCGGAAAGTGATCCAGCCCATGGCACAACATTTAATGCAAGTGGTGCTGGGAACACATCGTTCTTTGTGATGACATTACGAACGTCTTTAGTTTCACTGCCTAGGTTCTTGCCAGCTACTGCATCCATTTGTTCTTGCAGTGAATCGATTCCACCTTGGCCAGCACCAGAGGCTGCTTGGTAAGAAGCAACAACTAGTTCTTTTACGCCAAATGCTTTTTCAAGTGCGCCAACAACCACGATCATCGAAAGGGTTGTGCAGTTTGGATTAGAAATGATTCCGCGAGGGCGATTACGAGTTTGTTCCGCATTCACTTCAGGAACCACAAGCGGAACATCAGCATCCATGCGGAATGCTCCACTGTTATCGACCGCAATTACACCCTTAGCTGCAGCAATTGGTGCCCACTTTGCTGAGATCTCGTCTGGGACATCGAACATTGCAACATCCACACCATCAAAGGCTGCTTCAGTTAATTCTTGAACTACGACATCTTCACCACGCACCTGCAATACCTTGCCAGCTGAACGAGCTGAAGCAAGTAACTTGATCTCGCCCCAAACATTTGGACGAGTTGAAAGTATGTCTAGCATTACAGTGCCAACGGCACCGGTTGCACCGACTACAGCAAGGGTTGGTTTTTTACTCATTACTTATCGTCCCGTTCCACCGTAAACAACGGCTTCGCCGTCAACATCCAAACCAAAAGCGGTATGAATTGCAGTAACTGCTTTTTCTGCATCGTCCGCACGAGTAACAACTGAAATTCGAATTTCAGAAGTTGAAATCATTTCCACATTCACACCCGCGTCGGCGATTGCTTTGAAGAAAGTTGCAGACACACCAGGGTGTGAACGCATGCCTGCACCAACAAGTGAGATCTTTCCAATGTTCTCATCAGTATCAATGTCTTTGAAGTTAACTTCTTTTTCAATTCGACGAAGTGCGAGCTCGGCTTTGGTTGCATCAGCACGTGGGCAAGTGAACGTCACGTCAGTTGCGCCTGACTCGTGAACACTTACGTTCTGAACAATCATGTCCATATTGATGCCAGCATCGGCAACAGCCTGGAAGATTGCAGCTGCCATACCTGGACGGTCAGGAACACCAACGACGGTTATCTTGGCATCTCCTAAATCGTGTGCGACGCCGGCGATGATTGGTTGTTCCATAATTGCTCCTACTTTGGACAACTTCTTTAACTTGGACTGATCGTTTAGATCAGCAATAACAAATGTTCCTTCTTTGTCTGAAAACGAAGAACGAACGTGAATTGGTAAATCAAAACGCTTTGCATATTCCACGCAACGTAAGTGCAAAACTTTTGCGCCGGCCGCGGCTAG
>ENA-OUVC01001555-OUVC01001555.1-marine-metagenome-genome-assembly--contig:-NODE-1555-length-13511-cov-3.063868_pt1 | contig 13511 bp, 9 predicted proteins | sample MGYA00248622_ERZ508571 | MGnify/ENA primary metagenome ERZ508571 (study PRJEB26236, sample SAMN06267175) | marine metagenome | isolation source: Columbia River Estuary | place: USA:Columbia River Estuary... | reverse complement strand
GGCACTCATTTGCAAATCTATTTTACCGTCTGGTCGCACGAGCTTTGCATAGCAGGTAATGTATTGACCGAGTTTTACCGGGATTCTGCAGTCACTCCGGTAAAGCATACCGCTGTAACATTGATTGACGATTCCTCTCCATCCCAATTCATGATGTTCGGTAACCATAAACGTTACGCGTTCATTGGTTATGCTTTCGGGGGCTTCAATGAGGTGTTTTCTAATTTTCATTGAACCAAATAGGCGATCCGTTAGTTCGTCATATTTTAAGAAAATCGGGTAGGTGTCACCAATTTCAACTCCTCGTCGTTGTTCAGCAAATGGAATCATTAGATTTTTATCCAAGCCCCAATCAGCAAAGGCACCGTATGGATTGATTTCCACGATGCGCAAAATGGCGCACGTATCAAGTGTTAGAAGCGGTTTATCCGTAACAGCCACACGTCTATTTTCAGAGTCTTTCATTAGGAAAACAGAAACGGGGTCACCTTCTTTCGCATCAGGCGCTAGATATTTTGTTGGAAGTAAGACCTCCTCAACGTTTGCTTCCTCGTCGATTTCAGCTTGAAAATGCTCAACCAAATAGGCTCCTTGCGGAGTAAATCGATTGATAAATAGGGAGTTAAATTCACCGAGTTTCATCATGGTTCTGGGGGCCTTCTTCTGTTTTTACGATATTTTCCTGTAGTAACGCTTAGGTTGTTGGGATTTCTACGATCCCACCATTTCTTTTTAGGTGGTTCAACTTGTTCGGGGCTTTCATCCGCTGCATGAAAATCTTCACTTTCTGGGGTTCTAGCTACGTGACCAATATCGCCTTTGCGATTGTCATCCATCGGATTAATCCACTTCAATTTATATACTTCTTTTTTAACTTTTCCGGTTTTCGGATCCATCACTAAAAGGGTAGTTTCATTGGTTGAGTTCATGTCATTGGTGGCAATTACATCCTCATTTAGAACAAAACGATCATCTTCCCACACATACGCATCGTATGAAAAGTCTGGAATGTAGTAGGAATATAATCCAGTTAACGCAGGGCTTTCAGGTGAAAGGTGGTCGAACACTATTCGATTTCGTTTTTCATCCATTTTAAGTGACATGGTACTTTTATCGGCAAACTCAAATACCACGCGTTTCAAGGTTTTGTTTTTATTGATGAACAAGGGGCTACCAAATTTCGCTGCATTCCCTTTGAATGACAACACGTCAATCAGTTTGAAGTTACTATTGGTTGTTGCACCATCCCAACCAAATAGGATATATTGAAAGTCATTGTCAATTTCCACAGGAATAATTCGGTAATAGAGCGCACCATACCAATTTTTTGAATCAATTACTTGTTCAGAAATCATGGTGTAAGGGTCAGTCACATCAACTAAATCAAATACTTTACATGTTTCTTGTTCGTCATCCCAATGCATGATAAATCCAGAATAACTGTACGAAAAGTCTTTGAATTCTAGATTCCAATGAACGATTCGGACCAGCCCATCTTCGCTTTTTAGGTCGGCGATGCTAGTTAATTGAGTGAATTGAAATTGATATGCCCCTTCCAGCCTGAGAAAAGCACCCATTTCTTTAGTAAAAAGTGAATTGATTCGTTTTATTTCGTTGTCTGACTTTGCTGAACGCAGTTCATCTAAACGAGACTTTAACCTTAGTTCAGATTCTGCAAGATTTTGAGTAAAACCAATCGAGAATGGAACTATAAATAGAAGGAAAAACAGGTAGCGCATGCCTTTAGAACGCTGAATCGAAAAATTGGTTACTGCAATCAAACCTCGTTTAATTGCTTAATTGTTTCCATTGGATTAGCAGAATTGAACACAAAGCTACCAGCAACCAGTGCATTGGCGCCAGCTTGTTTCAACAACGGGGCATTTTCGATATTGACACCGCCATCAACTTCTATGATGAAATCTAACCCAAGGTGCTGTTTAATGGAATTAAGTTCAGCCACTTTTTCAAGTGTTTCCGGAATGAATTTTTGTCCACCAAAACCAGGGTTTACAGACATGATTAATACCAAATCAACACTAGAAAACATGTGTTTTAACGCGGATACAGGGGTATGAGGGTTTATCGCGATTCCCGCTTTCATTCCCAATTCTTTAATGGCTTGTATCGTGCGGTGTAAGTGGGTGCATGCTTCATAATGAACGGTAAGGATGTCGGCGCCTGCTTTTTTAAATTCAAGTAAATAGGGATCTGCATCTTCAATCATTAAATGCACGTCAAGTACTTTGCTGGTATGTTTTCTAACTGCACTTAATACCGGGAATCCGAATGAGATATTAGGTACGAAAACCCCATCCATTACATCAATGTGAATCCAATCGGCCTTTGAATTATTTAGCATTTCAACATCTCGTTGAATATTAGCAAAGTCACAGGATAACAAAGAAGGAGATACAATCATTTGGCTGTTTTTTTAATTTGTTTAGGCTTTTTTGAAAGGATTTTAATCATTTCTTCCTCTCTAAAATAGATGTCTAAATGAAAGGCCAGTCGTTTTTCATGGGTAGTAACCGTTTGGTATTCAACGTAAATTGGAATCCGTGTTTTTAAGGCAATGGCTTTGTGGTCGCCAATGCGTACCAGAGAATCCAATGTATCAGGAGGCATAGATTTCTTTCGTCTTCCTTCTTGATCGTATTCGAGCATGAGTTTACCTAATTCGACAGGGTTTTGACAACGCATGCAACCGTGTGAAAAACTTCTGATCTTTCGACTGAATAATGCTTTTTGAGGGGTGTCATGTACGTATACACTGTGATTGCTCAAAAACTCAAATTTGATAACTCCAAGGCTATTCCAAACGCCGGGCATTTGTATCACATTGAAACCACTTGGCCGTTTACTCCAATTGATCGTTGAGGGGTTGATTCGTGTTGTATCGTCGTAACGACAAAGTTTATAGTGGTGTTTAGCTAGGTATCCTGGGTTCTTGTACACATCAGGCATTATTTCTTTTTTAATAATGCTTGCAGGTACTTTCCAATACGGGTAAATTATTATGGTCCGTATTTCGGAAACAAGTTCGGGGGTCTGAGTATCTCTTTTTCCTACAACAATTCTATGAATCGCTTTAAGGCTATCGTTGGCATAAAAATATAATTGGTACTCCGGTATGTTAATTCGTACATATCGCGGACCATAGGGCGCATGTTGTCGTACTTTATCCAAGCTAATTGCCGCACGAGTTAAGCGGTGTTTATTGGATTCTGCAAGTGCCTCCAAGGTGTAATCGTTTAGCTCATATGTGCTATCGAGTCCATTATCTGTTTTAAATTCAAGTAACGATTGTTGATAGGTTTCTAGGCTATAGGTTTCATCCATGTATCCTTTTGAACGAAGGCTACTTATCGCAAACTTTTTAGGATTTTCCTTAATTTCTTTATCCTTTTTTATTTTAAACGAAATGGTATCGATGGGATGTGTTTCGACAAAATTATATATGCCTTCAGCCAATTGACTATAGATGGTATCGTTGATCGGACCTTGATTGATAATAAACTCATCACGTTTTTTCTTTTTCTTGATGGAAAGAAATTGTTTTAATAAGGAAACACTTATCGTTTGGAGTGGTTTCTTTTGGGAAGTCATAAAATCAAAAAAGCCATTTTTGACAGCTGAAAGTATGCGCGACAAATTAACGATGCTTCGTAATTCTATTTCAACCGAATGCAGGGAATCATTAAGCGGAATACAGAGTTCTTGTGGAACACCAAAAGCTAACGATTCGTTGATAAGTGCCGTTAGTATTTTTCCGTTTTTTAGTAGCGTGGAATCTGTGGAAGCCACCGTGGGTTCGTAATCAACTTGTTCGTAATATGCGCGAAGTAGGGCAATTTCTTCATCGCTAAAGCGCGTCCTTAGCAAGCTATCACTGCCCAAGTACCGTTCAATTTTTGTTGAAATAGATAGGTCTTTATCGGCTAGAAAATTAAAATTCTGTTCAGGTTCTCTCGTGCATGAAACAACTAGTAATAACAGGAGTAATAAAAGAAAAGGAAACCTCATATTATGTTGCGAATATAACTAATTTTGAGGGATTATAATAACCAAGCTTTCTTATGTTTTTATCAAGTACACTGATTATCATAGCATTAACGGCATGGTTAAGTTATACAGGGATCAACCGTCCGTATTGGAGAGAAGAATTTCTATTCAATCCATATGAAATTTCTCATGGAAAGAAATCCTGGGGAATATTTACACATTCTTGGTTTCACGCGGATTACCAACATTTGATGTTCAATATGTTGTCTTTATTTATGATTGGAAGTCGCTTGGAGCAATCATGGTGTGACGAATTCGGAATGACAAAAGGAATCATACTGTATGTCACGCTTTACCTAACTGGAGGAATAGCAGCTACCATTATTCCCTTTTTCAGACACAGATATAATGCATCGTATCGGTCTTTAGGTGCATCCGGAGCGGTTTCTGCCATCGTTTTTGCGACTATATTATGGTACCCAAAAATGAATTTAGGCCTCTTGTTTCTTCCGATTCCTATTCCTGCATATATTTTTGGTCCCTTGTACTTGCTTTTTGAATATTATGCAATGAAACGAGGAAATTCAGGGATAGCAAATGATGGTCACATCAGTGGGGCATTATTCGGGATACTTTTTGTTTTATTCTTAAACCCAAATAAAGCCTCAGAATTTATTGATAATTTTGTTCGGTAATGTGGTATGTAAATAATAACGGAAATGTTGTTTCTGGGGCAGAGCCTTCAATTGTCTCGGGTAATCGTGCATTTTTATATGGGGATGGAGTGTTTGAAAGCGTTCGAATCATTCATGGCAAACCGATTAATTTAAACGCACACATTCAACGGTTATTCAAAGGGGCCGAAATGCTCAAAATTCGAATTCCTTCCTATTTGACGGTGGATGTTTTTCATGAGAAAATCATGGAATTAATTTCACGAAATACGGTAAAAGCCGGCGGTAAATGTCGAATTAGCATCGATCGTATTGCTGGGGGGACTTACAAACCCACATCCAACGAGGCCACGTATTTCATAGAAGTATGGCCTATGGATGAAAATGATTTTCTACTCAATTACAAAGGAATAGAAGTAGATGTTTATAAGGACATTAAAATTTACCCGAATTTTCTTTCCCCGTATAAAACAAAAAATGGCTTAACGAAAGTTTTAGCGGCTATTGCTGCTGAAGAATTAGGTCTGGGGGATTTTATCTTGCAAAATGATAAAGGAAATTTAATTGAATCAACCAGTTGTAATATGTTCATAGTGAGCAATGGTGTGCTTTATACACCAGGCTTGCAGGAAGGATGTATAGCAGGGACAATGCGGATGCAAATCATTAACTTAGCAATACAAAATGGGATAAGGGTGTATGAATGCCCTATTTTACCGCATAATCTGCTTTCAGCAGACGAAGTTTTTTTAACCAATGCGATTACAGGGATTAAGTGGATTGGTGGTTATCGGACCAAACGCTATCTGAATAATACTTCAAGAAGATTGGTGATGTTATTAAATGCGCATTGGTCCAAAGCACTTGGTCTGTAAATTACCAGGTAAACGCCCCGTCTCCTAACCATTTTCCTTGAACTCGTAACGTTTGTTCAATTACGTCACGTACGCATCCCATACCACCATTTAACGGGGATATATAGTCTACTAGTGCTTTTACATCAATTGATGCATCTTGTGGTGCAGTGGTTGTTCCAATGATCTTCATTAACGGAATATCGGGTATATCGTCTCCCATGTATAACGAGCGTTCAGCTGAAACCCCAAAGGTTTTAACCAGCTCCTCAAATACTTCCTTTTTATTACTGCTCTCTAAACGAACATCGGTTACCCCAAGTTTAATGTACGTTTTACGAATAAATTCTGATTCACCACCAGTGATTAAAAATATCTTATATCCTAATTTGGCAGCGTACTGAATCGCATAACTGTCTTTTACATGAATGCTACGTTGATAATCAGTCCCATTGATTAAAACACATCCATTTGTTAACACGCCATCGACGTCAAAAATAAAGCAATCAATGGTCTTTAGTTTGATTTTATAGTTCATTGGGTGTGGTTGTTTTTAATTTGAGCACTTAAGTATTCGTACAATGCTAGTGTTGAACCGCTAAGAAGTGCCTTGTGTTTATCCATAGTGATTACATCGTTTCTCTTCGCTGGACCAGTTTGCAAGTCTTTGCTAATTAATAGATTAGATGTTGTTTTTGAAATTAATGATTCAAATAAATTTACAGGTATTTGATGGGATCGCGCATGTGCTATGCCTTGATTCATGACAAAATAGCCAAAGTTATTGATGAACACCGCGGCAACGTGAGAAGCGAATCGAGCTTCTTCATTCAGTAGGGTGAAATTAAGCGATAACTGCCTCAGTAAGCTATTGCCGAACTCGTGCGCTTCGCTATTGAACTCACACAAAAATGGAACTTCCTCAAAAGACGGAAGGGCGTTGGTTTGAATGGTCTGTAAGGGGTAAATTATCCCCATGGGACGATTTGAATACGCATGAATACTGAATAGGCCTGCACAAATAAATACTGGAATCGAGTCTTCAAGCGATTGAATTACCTCTGTTATATTTCGATCTTGAACGCATACAAAATAACAATCAACTACGGATTCTTTATTAGCGATGTTGACATGGTAGTTGTTACAGAATTCAGCCGTTTTATCCTCATTGGATCCTTTCACATAGAGTGAAATCCCTTTGGCCTTGGTTAAATTTACAGCCCAAAAAGCGGCAACATTACCTGTGCCAACAAGGCCTATTTTCCATGACATTGTTTGTATTTTTTACCGCTTCCACACGGGCAAGGATCATTTCTATTGATTTTAGGGTCAACCATTATAGGCTCTCGCTTAACGGGTTCCTGCATAGAATTTTGTATGGCTTCTTGATATCCTTGGCTTCCTTCAAATCTAGGGGCTTGACCCGAAGTGCTCACGTTGGTCTTTGCTTGGGCATAATGACTCTCATTTGCATCTTTGTTGGTACTCTGCATTTCCTGTTCAAATGGAATGTCTAAGGTCATTAGGAGTTCAACTGACGATAGATTCACCCGGTTAATCATGTTTTTAAACAAATCGTAGGATTCCAATTTATAAATCACCAACGGATCTTTTTGCTCATACGTTGCATTATTTACAGCGGATCTTAAATCATCCATCTCACGCAAATGCTCTTTCCATTCATTGTCAATTATTCCAAGAATAATGTGTTTTTCAAATTGCTTTGACACATTGGTGCATTCGCTTTGATATGCTTCGGCCAGATTAACAATTAATTGCACCTCTCTTCGACCATCTGTTAATGGGAATACAATATTCTTGTATCGGTCTGACATTGTTTCAAACACGTGCTTAACTTGAGGGAAGGCCTTGGTGGCAAACTTCTCACATTTACGTTGATATTGCGTAATCATCGCCTCATAAACAAGATTTGTTAGCGTGTTTGCGTCAGCACGTCTGAATTCTTCTTCGGTTACAGGGGATGAAATCCCTAAAATCCGGATTAATTCAACTTCGAAATCATTAAATTCAGCGTGAATGTTTTGTTGAACCGTTTGTTCGCACAAATCAAAAAACATATTATCCACGTCAATATCTAATCGATCTCCAAAGAGCGCATTCTTGCGAAGTTTATAAATCAACTTACGTTGGGCATTCATCACATCGTCGTATTCTAGCAAACGTTTACGAATACCGAAATTGTTTTCTTCTACTTTTTTCTGTGCGCGCTCAATGGATTTAGATACCATGCCATGCGTGATTACTTCCCCTTCTTTAAGTCCCATACGGTCCATGATTTTCGCGATACGCTCTGAACCGAACTTACGCATCAAATCATCTTCTAATGAAACAAAAAATTGTGATGAACCTGGGTCTCCTTGACGTCCTGAACGACCGCGCAACTGACGATCAACCCGCCTTGAATCATGACGTTCTGTACCAATAATTGCTAGTCCTCCGGCTTCTTTAACTCCAGCGCCGAGTTTGATATCAGTACCACGACCCGCCATGTTTGTTGCGATAGTCACTGCTCCTGCTTGACCTGCTGCCGCTACGATTTCAGCTTCCTTTTGATGGTGCTTCGCATTAAGTACTTGATGAGGCACCTTTTTGAATTGAAGCATTTTACTCAATAATTCAGAGATTTCAACGGTAGTAGTACCAACCAAAACCGGACGACCTTCCGCTACTAGGCGTTCCACTTCTTCAATAACCGCCGCAAATTTCTCGCGACCTGTTTTGAACACCATGTCCTCTAAATCTTTTCTAACCGCTTTGCGATGGGTTGGAATAACCACCACGTCTAACTTGTAAATATCGTAGAATTCTTTCGCTTCCGTTTCAGCGGTTCCGGTCATACCAGCTAATTTGTGGTACATCCTAAAGTAATTCTGAAGGGTTATGGTTGCGTAGGTTTGCGTAGCCGCTTCAATTTGAACATTTTCCTTGGCTTCGATGGCTTGATGTAAACCATCAGAATATCTTCGGCCTTCTAAAATCCGTCCCGTTGATTCATCAACAATTTTGACTTTTCCTTCTAAGATTACGTACTCAACTTCTTTTTCAAAAAGCGTGTATGCTTTAAGTAATTGGTTAACCGAATGAATTCGTTCAGATTTAATCGAATAATCCCTTACGAGTATATCTTTCTTTTCAAGAAATTGCTCTTGATTGAGTTCTTCTTTTTGAAGTTTTGCGATTTCTGCGCCAATATCGGGCATGATGAAGAAATCTCGATCGTCTGACCCAGAAATTAGATCAATTCCTTTACTGGTAAGTTCGATGGTGTTGTTTTTCTCATCAATAATAAAAAAGAGTTCGGCATCAATTTTCTTCATGTGCTTCCCTTGCTCTTGCATGTACGTGTTCTCCGTCTTTTGCAAATGCACTTTAACGCCAGGTTCAGATAAGAACTTTATTAAAGCACGATTTTTCGGAAGACCTCGATGTGCTCTTAAAAGCGCAATTCCGCCTTCTTCAAGCATGGTTTTTTCTAATTTCTTATCCGGCTGAAGTTCGTTTAGTACAACTAAATTTTTCTTCGCCTCTAACAAGAATTGTTGAACAACTTCTCGCTGCGCATTAACGATGCGCTCTACGCGCGGTTTTAATGCGTGAAATTCTTGCTCTCCATTACTTGTCGTAGGTCCTGAAATGATTAACGGGGTACGTGCATCATCTATTAATACAGAATCGACCTCATCCACGATGGCAAAGTGGTGTTTACGCTGAACTAATTCACTTGGATGCCCCGCCATATTATCACGCAAGTAATCAAATCCGAATTCATTATTCGTACCAAAGGTAATGTCGGCCATGTAGGCATTTCTTCGAGCGTCAGAATTCGGTTGGTGTTTGTCAATGCAATCAACGCTTAACCCATGAAATTGATACAAAGGTCCCATCCATTCTGAATCCCTTTTTGCGAGGTAGTCGTTTACCGTTACTATATGAACCCCTTTTCCAGCTAATGCATTAAGGTAGACTGGAAGAGTCGCAACAAGTGTTTTACCTTCACCCGTTTGCATCTCAGCGATGTTCCCCTGATGTAGTACGGCGCCTCCCATTAACTGCACGTCATAATGCACCATGTTCCATTGTACATGATTCCCAGCTGCGGTCCATTCGTTATGCCAAATTGCTTGATCACCAGCAATAGTAATTCCGTCTTTTTTACTCGCAAGGTCTTTGTCGAATTCAGTTGCTGTAACGCTAAGTTTTCCGTTATGAGCCCAACGATATGCAGTTTCTTTAATTACAGCAAACGCTTCTGGGAGAATTTCAATTAATACGTCTTCAATGGTTTCATCGATCGCTTTTGTAAGTGTATCGATTTGCTCAAAAATTGCTTCTTTCTCGTCGATAGAAAGAGCAGGATTAGCCACTTGCTCCTGCAAGTTAGCTACCTCGGCTTCTTGAACGCTTATTGCCTGTTTGATTTTGGCTCGGAATCCAATTGATTTTTCCCTAAGTCCATCGTCGGTTAGCTGCTGAACTTCAGATAAAAATGTATTGGTTTTATCTACGAAGGGTTGATATCGCTTTTGATCCTTTGTGCTTTTGTCTCCGAATATCTTTTTTAGTATGTCGCCTATCATAATATAGAATGTAGTTGGCAAATGTAATTATTTCGCATCGATAATAGTATTCCTTAATTCTTGAAATTGAAAATTTACAATTCTTTAGTAGTTAACGGCTTCCACAAAATCAATTTAACTTAACTTTGCGCATGCATCAAACGATTTTAATTTACGATTTTGGGTCACAATATACCCAGCTGATTGCGCGTAGAATTCGCGAAATGAATGTCTATTGCGAAATCCATCCGTGGACTTCTATCGGAGATACAACACCTGATTGCATGGGTGTTATTTTGTCTGGCAGTCCATTTTCCGTGCGTGATAACGCTTCTCCAAAACCGGATTTATCGCACATTAAAGGGAAACTGCCACTGCTCGGAATATGCTATGGAGCTCAATTATTGGCCCAAGGATATGGGGGAGAAGTAAAAGCCTCAAACACTCGTGAATATGGAAGGGCTATGCTACATCAAGGAATTTCTTCTGGACTTATGTCTGGAATTAGTTACCCAACGCAAGTATGGATGTCGCATGGGGATTCTATTGCGAACCTGCCGAGTAATTCAACCTTAATTTGTAGTACGGCAGATGTAGAAAATGCAGGGTATCAATTTAATGGGGAGCAAACATTTGGCGTACAATTTCATCCAGAGGTTTATCATTCCACGGATGGTATGACCCTGCTTAAAAATTTCGTTTTAACCGAATGCGGGTGCAATGGAGATTGGTCTCCAGGGATTTTCGTTGAAGAAAAGGTTGCTGAATTAAAGGCTCAAATCGGTACAGACCATGTTATTCTCGGCTTGTCTGGAGGTGTGGATTCATCTGTTGCCGCCATGCTGTTACATAAGGCGATTGGTGCACAATTGCATTGTATTTTTGTGGATAATGGGCTTTTACGCAAAGGGGAATATCAGCAAGTCTTAGATTCGTACAAGCATATGGGCTTGAATATTAAAGGGGTAGACGCCTCCAGTCGATTCTATGATGCGCTATCCGGTAAAACAGATCCCGAAGCGAAACGAAAAGCAATTGGCAAAGTGTTTATTGATGTTTTTGATGAAGAATCAAGTAAGGTTGAAAATGCCTCTTGGTTAGGTCAAGGAACTATTTATCCAGATGTTATTGAGTCGGTTTCAGCTACAGGCGGACCATCTCAAACCATTAAATCTCACCACAATGTAGGGGGGTTGCCAGATTACATGAAACTTAAGGTCGTTGAGCCGCTTCGAAGTTTGTTTAAAGACGAAGTGCGACGCATTGGTCGCGCGATGGATATGGATTCAGCCTTGCTTGATAGACATCCATTTCCAGGGCCAGGACTTGGCATACGGATTCTTGGTGAAGTCACGCCGGAAAAAGTTCGGATACTACAAGAAGCAGATTATATATTTGTACAGGGTCTGAAGGATCACGGATTGTATAATCACGTATGGCAAGCAGGTGTTATTTTGCTCCCGGTGCAATCCGTAGGGGTAATGGGCGATGAGCGCACCTATGAAAATGCGGTGGCTTTGCGAGCGGTCACTTCAACAGATGGAATGACAGCAGATTGGTGTCATTTACCTTATGAGTTTTTAGCAGAAATTTCAAATAAAATAATTAATCAGGTTCGGGGTATTAATCGTGTAACCTACGATATTAGTTCTAAGCCTCCTGCGACAATTGAATGGGAATAAATCGAATTGGTCATATTGTATTTCTTCTGACCTGCTGTTGGGTAAGTTACGCGCAGAATTTCTATCCAATTGTTAAAAAAGATAATCTGTGGTATCATGAAGTTGTCATTACGGAGGGTACAACCTTGTTTTCCTTGATGCAAGAATTCGGTCTTTCAACGGAAGAAATTAAACAAGATAATCCCGGAATAACAGATAAGCTACAAGCCAACGGTAAAATTTTGTTGCGTGCAAAACGAAGTTCCTTTGATTATACAATTAAAAAAGGGGATACTCCCTATGGGGTAAGTACTAAGTTCGGTATTGCCTTGGATAGTTTGTATGCCTACAACGAGGGGATAAGGACTGTAGGGGTTAAGGTTGGACAGCGATTGAAGATTAACCAAGGAATAAAGCGAGTAGGGTATGTCGCTACAGAAACTGCTCAAGTTGAACCAGTGCAAGGAAATTCAGATTCGATTCTATCAGCAGTTCGCACCTTTGATTTCAGTGATAGCATCCTTGAGTATCGGGTAAGACAAGGTGAAAAATTGTCGGATATCAGCAAACGGTTTTTAGTGAGTACAGAAAAGCTTAAGGCACTCAACGGATTGAAAAATTCTACAATTTCAGATGGCATGTTATTGAAAATTCCGTTGCGTGTCAATGAAGTTGTTCCCATCGTTCCTTCTTTACCTGACCCTATTAAAACTCCGAATTATTCGATTCAAAAAAACCAAATTACGAAGCCTTTTCAACCGGTGGTGAAATCAAACAACTTAAAAATCGGGGTATTTCTTCCGTTTAATAGAGATTCGATTGTTTTTCCACTTAAAGGATATCAGAAATTTGCTTTTGACTTTTACATGGGAGTAATGGCTGGGATCGATTCATTAAAACGAATTGACTTAACTGGTGATTTGTATTTTTTTGATTATCAATCAAAAGAAGAATCAATCGACCAATTAATTCGTTCAGGGAAAATAGATCGATTTGATATGTTTATAGGTCCAATGCACCCTGTGGATTGTGAGAAATTATCAGTATTCTCAGCTGAAAAAGGAATTCCATTGATTCTTCCCTTGCCATTAACAAAAATGTCTCAACAGATGATAAATAATGAGCAACTCTTTATGATTGCTTCAGAATTATCGAATCAGATTAGCATGTTGGGGAAATTTCTTGGAGAATCTTCCTTAGATAAACAAGTGGTCTTATATCAAACTGGGTTAGCCAGTGACACCACATTAGAACGTCAATTTATTCGCGATTTTTATAATCATACACCAAAAAACGTACGTTTGATTTTGGCTAATGAATCCATGTTGAAAGCATTTTCTAAAGCTACATCGCCCGTGAACGTCGTATGTCTGAGTCAGGATAAAAAACAAGTTATCCAAGTGGTTAAATTAATGCGGTCTAATAATCAAGTGTCGCTTTATGGATTGAGGGAATGGACAGAATTGAAAGAAATCAATTCGCTGTTGGATAATCAAGGCGTGTTCAACTACATGAGCACCACATGTTTTGATTTAGAGAACCTGCGTGTGAAAAATTTCCACAAGGCATTCAGAGCGAGCTATGAAACGGATTTATCAAAATCGGCATTGCTTGGCTATGATATCATGTACGGGCTAGTTCCTTGGTTAGTAGGAGTGAACCCCATGAGGAATGGGTTGATGACAACATTCGATTATGGTAAAACGGTACAATATTATCATTCTAATCTTGGATTAGTTC
>ENA-OUVC01001554-OUVC01001554.1-marine-metagenome-genome-assembly--contig:-NODE-1554-length-13512-cov-8.410197_pt1 | contig 13512 bp, 12 predicted proteins | sample MGYA00248622_ERZ508571 | MGnify/ENA primary metagenome ERZ508571 (study PRJEB26236, sample SAMN06267175) | marine metagenome | isolation source: Columbia River Estuary | place: USA:Columbia River... | reverse complement strand
GATGATGTTGAGGCAATTTCATTTACGTTGTCCGACATTGGTTTGGCCGTTGAAAGTGTTGACAAAGTTGGCGCAACGGTTGCGGGTGTCATCACTGCTCGCGTCATTAAGACTGAACGGCATCCCGACGCTGCCAAAGTGCATCGTGTTTTTCTTGATAACGGCGACGGCACCGAACACCACGTGTGGTGCGGAGCTTTCAACATGCAGCCCGGCGACATCATCCCGTGGGCAACGCCTGGTACCACAATGCCCGATGGCCGCTTGATCGAAACGAAACCGATTGTTGGTATTCCAAGCGAAGGTATGTGCTGCTCGGCTCGCGAACTTGGTCTTGGCGACGACCATGGCGGAATTCTCATCATGGATCCGTCGACACCCATTGGCGTTCCGTATGGTCAAGCGCTCGGGTTGGCCGAAGAGATCGTGTACGACATCGATGTCTTGCGTAATCGACCCGATGCGTACGGACAGATCGGCGTGGCTCGTGACCTGGCCGCGCGTTTTAAAGTTCCTTTCACCAAGAGCAATCCAGCATTGACTGTTGCTGGACCTTCAAAGTCTGCCCCGGTTGAAATTGTTGCTGGCGATCGTTGCGCTCGTTTCACGACGATCATCATCAGCGGGATTCGTATTGCGCCATCACCAGATTGGATGGTCAGTCGTCTCGCAGCTGCCGGCATGCGTTCAATCAACAACGTGGTTGACGTGTCGAACTACGTCATGCTCGAAACGAATCAGCCAAACCACGCCTATGACTTCGCAACCTTGGGTGGCGGGGGCTTCAAAATTCGTCAAGCTGCTCAAAGCGAAACAATGATCACGCTTGATGGTGTCGAGCGTTCATTGACGCAAGACGATCTGTTGATTTGTGATGCAACTGATCGCCCCATTGGCATCGCTGGCATCATGGGCGGCCAAAACACCGAGATCAGCGATTCAACCAACACGATTGCCCTTGAGACCGCCTGGTTTGAACCAGTCGGGATCATGCAGTCGGTCGCCCGACTCAACTTGCGCACTGAAGCATCTGCTCGTAACGAACGTGGCATGGACCCGTTCGGTATTGATCAGTCAATTGCCCGCTTCGTAGAACTATTGCGGCTCACCTGTCCAGATCTCGTGGTTCACGAAGGCATGGTGGATGCTCGTAGTTCATCAATTCCTGCGCCGACCGTCATTGCGGTTCGGTCGCAGCGTGTCAGTGCGTTGTTGGGTTCCACATTTACTGCAGAGCAGATCCGTTCACTCATCGAACCCATTGGCTTTGATTGTGCTGTCGGAAGTGACTCAGTGACGGTGACTGTTCCGTCGTGGCGACCCGATTGCACTCTAGAGATCGACATCGTCGAAGAAGTCGCACGTCATTTCGGTTACGACAATCTTGGTAAAACGGTTCCAAAGTCAACACAACCAGGCGGCTTGACGGTTGTACAACAACGACGACGCCGAGTTCGTGAGATTTTGTTGGGTCTTGGTTTTAACGAGGCCATGCCGCATCCATTCTTGACTGATGGCGATCTCCAGAACGCTGGTTTGCCAGGTGAAGCCGTACGTTTGGTGAATCCACTCGTTGTTGGCGATGATGTCTTGCGTACGTCTTTACGACCCGGTTTGTTGAAGGCCATTGCGTTTAATGAGTCGCATCGTCGTTCGGGTGTCAGTTTCTTTGAAGTTGGTCATGTGTATCCGACGAGCAGTGATATGTTGCCCGCCGAATATGAATCGCTTGGCGTTGTGATCGCCGGAGCCGAAGCACCTCAAGCAGTAGCGGTATGGCGTGAACTCGCCGGATCAATGGGTTGGGGAGCGCGTCTTGATCAGTCAAATGTTCCTGACGGTTTGCACCCGACGCGATCGGCCACTTTGTCGGTTGGCAAAGATGCAGTGGGTTTCGTTGGTGAAATTCATCCCGATGTTTTAGATGCGTACAACATCACGCAGCGTGTTGCAGTTCTCGAACTGAACCTGTCGCGATTGCTTGAAGTCGAACCCAAGGTTTCGCAGTGGAAAGCGACAAGTCGTTATCCATCGAGCGATATCGACTTGGCTTTTACAGTGCCGACTTCGGTCAGCGCTGAGAAGGTTGAAAAGTCGTTGCGTCAAAGTGCGGGTGCATTGCTCGTTGATCTCGCTTTGTTCGATGTATATCGCTCGAAGGATGCTGGCGATTCTCGAAGCTTGGCTTTCCGTTTGCGTTTACAGGCTCACGATCGCACGTTGACTGATGCCGATGTTGCCGCAGTGCGCGATAAGTGCATTGCCGGAGCCAACAAACTCGGCGCCCAACTCCGGTAACAAGAACTACCTAATTCTGCATTGGATCGGCTGGGCATTCGGCAAGCCAACTCACTTCACCTTTTTGACGACGCAACACGGCCTGCCACAACTCTTCTGGTTGATCGGTGAACACATCGGTCACTAAAGCGTTCAGAACAATCCACGCGCCGCCTTCAAGTTCGACATCAAGCTGTTGCGGTCCCCATCCCGAATAGCCATGAAAGATGCGCACCATCGACGGTCGTGGATCAACCGTTGTGGGATCGCCATCAAGATCAACGGGAGCCACGCAATCAATCGAAACGAAAATTTGACCATCAGGAGTTTTGCCCGGAACAACTCCGAGTCCGATTAAGGCCTTGGGGTCAACCGGGCCACCGCTAAAGAGTTCATTGGGTGGGGCGACCAATGCGTCCCACAGATCAAACTCAATATCAATGTCATCGCTTGGTCGATTCAGAACAACTCCAAGCGCCCCGCCTTCACTGTGTTCGAGCATGTAAATGACGGTGCGGTCAAAGTTGGGATCGGTCAAGGGAGGCGCCGCCACCAGGATGCGACCCTTGGTTGAGGGGAGTGCGAACCCACGAGACTTGGCCATATCCCCATGTTCTCACGCCAGATACACGGGCTGGTAGCCCTCTCGGCCGAAGTATCGTTGTATTTGTATGCATAAGTCCGTATGATCTTGCGCTGTGACTATGAGCCAGACAACCAACCACAAGAAAGTGGCCATTATTGGGGCCTCGGGCTACACCGGGGTTGAACTGATGCGCCTGATCGCGGGTCACCCCGAGATGGATCTCGTGGCGGCAACCGGCGACAGTCAAGCCGGAACTGCGGTTGCCTCGTTGTATCCCAACCTGGCGGCCCATTACCCAGATCTGGTTTTTGGGGACTCCAATCCCGACACTTTGGCGCAACAGATCGATGGCGTTGATGTGGCATTTCTGGGTCTGCCTCACGAAGCCAGCTTGTCGTTGGCGCCGACTTTGGTGGGCAAAGTCGGATGTGTTGTCGACCTGTCGGCCGCCTATCGGTTGAAAGAGGCCTCGGCGTATCCGCAGTGGTACGGCTTCACTCATGATCAACCCGAGTTGTTGAAGAAAGCGGTTTATGGTCTGCCCGAATTGCATCGTCAAGAACTTGTTGGCGCGCAACTTGTCGCAACACCAGGCTGTTACGTCACCGCGGCGACGATGGCACTCGCTCCACTCGTCCGGTTAGGTCTCATTCAAAATTCTGGAATCATCGTTGATGCCGCGAGTGGAGTGTCTGGTGCTGGTCGAGTGCCTAAGCAAAACAACAATTTCACAACTGTCAATGAAGATATGAACGCCTACGGACTACTTGACCATAGGCACACGCCCGAGATGCAAGAACAAATCGGCGCCGAATTGTTGTTCACGCCGCACTTGGTGCCGATGAACAGAGGAATTCTGGCCACGTGTTATGCGCGGCCAGTTAACGGTTCATCAATCACGACACAATCGTTGCTCGACGCCCTCAAGAGTTTTTATGCCAACGAGCCTTTCGTTGTTATTCGTTCTGAGTCTCCATCTACAAAAGCAACGCTCGGTTCAAATGCAGTGCACATCACGGCTCGATACGACGAACGCACTGGCTATGTGATGGTGATTAGTGCGTTGGACAACTTATGTAAAGGCGCATCGGGCGGAGCATTGCAAGCCGCCAATGTTGCCCTTGGACTTCCAGAGACTTCTGGACTGACTTCGATTGGGGTTTACCCGTGAGTACACAAAATTCATCAAGCGCATTGGCTCCAGAGTCGCGGGCTGCGGTTCTTATCGAGGCATTGCCGTACATTCGCAAATTCGCCAACAAGGTCGTAGTGGTCAAATACGGTGGCAACGCGCTTGCTGGCGCCTCCGAATCTGATGCGCTCGCGCTTTTTGCTGAAGACATCGTGTTGATGCGCCTCGTGGGTCTCAAGCCTGTTGTTGTTCACGGTGGCGGACCACAGATCAGCGATCTCATGACTCGGCTTGGTAAGACCACTGAATTCAGAAACGGTTTGCGGGTCACCGACGCTGAGACCGTCGACATTGCCCGAATGGTGCTGAGCGGACAAGTGAATCCCCAAATCGTGGCTGCGATCAATGTTCACGGCCGATTTGCAGTGGGGGTTAGTGGCGAAGATGCGACTCTTATTACCGCAACACCCAAAGATCCTGAACTCGGATTTGTGGGTGACGTTGAAAAGATCAACCCAGCAATTCTGCAACGGCTCCTTGACGATGAATTCGTCCCGGTCATTGCAACTATTGGCGTCGATGCCAATGGGCAGGCGTACAACATCAATGCCGACACCGTTGCTGGGGCAATTGCTGAAGCACTCGGCGCAGAAAAGCTGGTGTACCTCACCGATATCGAGGGTCTGCGAAAGGTCGTGAGCGATCCGAGCAGTTTGATTCGACAGACGACTCCTGACGAGCTTGATGCGCTCATGGCCGATGGCACGATTGTTGGCGGAATGATTCCGAAGGTTGAAAGTTGTGTTCATGCCGTGCGTAATGGTGTCAAGCGGTCTCACATTTTGGACGGACGAATTCCACACGTTTTGCTTCTTGAGCTCTTCACTGATTCCGGAATCGGCACGATGGTTGAAAGTTCATACCGAAAGGCGGGACAAGCATCATGAGTGCGCATACTTTCTCGACTACTCCCAATCAATATTGCCCGTTCATGCCCGTATTTGGTGCGCCAGCGGTGATGTTTGAAAAGGGTCTGGGAACCGAACTGTGGGACAGCAATGGTAAGCGTTATCTCGACTTCTTGTCAGGTATCGCAGTTGTTTCGCTTGGTCACAGCAATCCTGTGGTTGCTGATGCAATCTCGCAGCAACTCTCGAAGCTGTTGCATGTCAGTAACTTCTTTGCGAACCCTGCGGCGACACAAGCAGCAATTGCGATAAACGAATTGATGTTTGAAGCATCGGGTGCACATGGTCAAGTTTTCTTGTGCAACAGTGGCGCCGAAGCAAATGAGGCTGCCCTCAAGTTGGCTCGTCGTTTCGGCGGACGTGGTCGTCATGTCGTTGTGTCGGCTTTCGGAAGTTTTCATGGACGGACGTTGGCCGCTCTCGCTGCCACTGGTCAACCAGCAAAGCAAGAACCTTTTCATCCGATGCCAGACGGCTTTCGTCATGTCGCATTTGGTGACATGCAGGCTTTGGTCGACTCGATTGATCCAACAGTTTCGGCAATTCTTATTGAAACCGTTCAGGGTGAAGGTGGAGTCATTCCTGCTTCACGTGAATATCTGCAGGGCATTCGCAAGTTGTGCGATGAGCGCGGCATGTTAATGATGGTTGACGAGGTGCAAACCGGATTCGCGCGAACGGGCAAGTGGTTTGGTTTCCAGCATGCCGACATCGTCCCCGATGTTGTCACAATGGCCAAGGCTCTCGGAAACGGTTTCCCCGTCGGCGCTTGTTGGGCCAAGAGTGAAGTTGCTGCTGTTTTCCAGCCAGGAGATCATGGTTCGACCTATAGCGGTACGGCAATTGCTGGCGCGGCTATCACTGCAGTCATTGGTGAGATGCGTCGAATCAACGCACCAGTGCTTTCACACGACAAGGGTCAGTACTTGGCAGAACAACTTGCCAAAGTGGATGGAGTCGTGGATGTGCGCGGCCAAGGACTCTTGCGAGCGGTCGAACTTGGATCAAAGCGTGATGCCAAGGCCGTTTATCTTGAATTGCTCAATCGTGGTGTCGTGACGAATGCAGTGAATGCAACCTCGCTGCGACTTGCACCCCCGATCACAGTTTCAATTGCCGAAATGGACGAAGTCATCGCGGCAATCGCTCAAGTTTTGTCCGAGGGAGTCGGCGTTACCGCCTGAAAACAATGAAGCATTTACTCAACATCACCGATTTAACAGTTGACGAAATCAAGCTTGTGCTAGAGATCTCACAACGTGATCCAGCCAGTCTTGGTCGTCCTCTCGCTCACGCCGATGGAACGCCCAAGGGCGCTGCGCTCATTTTTGAAAAGCCCTCTAATCGAACGCGTCACAGTATGGAGATCGCCGTCGTTCAACTCGGCGGTCATCCGGTCTATACCCGCGGTGAAGAAGTTGGCTTTGACACTCGTGAACCAGTCGAAGATATTGCGCGCATTATGTCGGGCTACCACGGTCTGATCGCAGCCCGGGTTTTCAAGCACGATGTCGTGCAACGCTTAGCTGCCTCAAGTTCGATTCCTGTGGTCAACATGTTGAGCGACGAATCACATCCACTTCAGGGTCTGGCAGACGCTCTCACGATGGTTCAAGAATTTGGTTCACTTGAAGGCATGACAGTCGCCTACGTTGGCGATTACAACAATGTGGCGCGTTCGCTTGGCGAAGTGTGCGTGATGCTTGGTGCTCGCTATCGATTGGCCTGCCCAACTGGCTACAACGCTCCTGACCAAGAGTTAGCGCGCATCGCTGCTTTGGGTAGTGGCTCCATTGATCAATCAAACGATCCACAACGAGCAGTTGCTGGTGCTCACGCTGTGCATACCGATACCTGGGTTTCAATGGGTCAAGAAGCAGAGAAGGCTGAGCGTTTACAGATCTTCGGCACATATGCAGTCACGGCCGCATTGATGTCGCAGGCTGATTCAAAGGCAATCTTTATGCATTGCCTTCCGGCCTATCGCGGTTACGAAGTAGCTGCTGACGTCATCGATGGTTCAGCGAGCCGAGTCATTCAACAAGGTCATAACCGACTGCACGCGTCTCGTGGCGTGCTTGCCTACTTATTGGGGGTCACTAAATGAGCACTAAAGCGCAACGACAACAAATGATTGCCACTTTGATCTCACAGCAGGCTGTCACCAATCAGCCACAACTCGTTGAACTCTTGTTGGGCAACGGAGTCAGTGCAACTCAGGCGACGGTGTCGCGTGACCTCGAAGATCTTGGAGCAGTGAAAGTGCGCGTCCCAGGTGGCGACACCGTGTACGCCATTCCCGAATTCGCTCCAGCTCGATTAGCTCCAGAAGATCAATTGCGACGAGTGATGGGCGAGTGGGTGGCCGATGTGCAACATAGCGGTCCTATGGTTGTGGTTCGCACGCCGCCTGGCTGCGCTCACGTTGTTGCCTCGGCGCTCGACCGCAGCGGCATGAACGGTCTCATCGGTACGGTTGCCGGTGACGACACCATCTTTTGTATCGCATCAGAAGAGATCGGTGGGGCAAAAATGGCTGACAAACTTCGCGAACTTGCGGGAATCTCAACAAACTCAAAAGTCAGGAAAGTTTCATGAGCAAGCAAGACGATTCAAAGACTTTGTGGCACGGTCGTTTTGCTGGCGGACCCGCCGATGAACTGATGGCATACACCGCAAGTCTTCCGTTTGATCAGCGGTTGTGGCTAGACGACATCAATTGTTCGCGGGCTCATGTGAAAGGGCTCGCGCACGTCCAGATTTTGACTCATGAAGAAGGAGACTCAGTTCTCGCCGCATTGCAAACTGTTGAAAATGAAATGTCATCTGGTGCGTTTGTTTACGCACCGAGCGACGAAGACATTCATACCGCGGTTGAGCGTCGGGTGACTGAAATTTGTGGTGCGCCCGGAGCAAAGCTGCATACGGGTCGAAGTCGAAATGACCAATCAGTGACGGGATTACGGCTCTGGTGCAAGCGTGAGGTGCCGAAAGTCATCGATCGGATCATCATGATGCAAGAAACGCTTCTCTCGCGAGCATCCGAAGCGGGTGTCGGAGATGACGCGATTTATTTGCCTGGCTACACCCATGTACAACGCGCTCAACCAGTTTTGTTGGCGCATCATCTACTCGCTCATGGTTGGGCGTTAGGTCGTGACATCGATCGATTACGTGACGCGCTCAAACGTGCTGATGTCTCTCCTTTAGGAGCAGGCGCTTTGGCCGGATCTTCGTTGCCTCTTGACCCATCATTCACCGCGCAAGAACTCGGTTTTGCTCGTCCATTTGAAAACTCACTTGATGCGGTGAGCGATCGCGATTTCGTTGCCGAGATTTTGTTTGGGCTTTCAATGGTCGCAATTCACCTATCACGAATTGGTGAAGAGTGGGTCTTGTGGACCAGTGACGAGTTCGGTTTCGCAGTTCTGGATGATGCTTATGCAACCGGTTCATCAATGTTGCCGCAGAAAAAGAATGCTGACATCGCCGAACTCGCACGTGGCAAAGCTGGTCGAGTGATCGGTGATCTCGTCGGCTTGTTGACGACGCTCAAAGGTTTGCCACTTGCCTACAACCGTGATCTTCAAGAAGACAAAGAGCCACTATTTGACGCGATGGATCAAGTGTCATTGGCTTTGTCTGCATTGAACGGAATGATTGCTACGGCGCGCTTCGTTCCTGAACGAATGAAGATGGCAGCCGATGCTCCCACGATGGCAGCAACCGACCTTGCTGAATTCTTAGTGCGAGCCGGAACACCGTTCCGTGACGCGCACGCGATTGTGGGTGCTTTGGTGCGACGCACATTGGCGGGCGAAGGTTCGTTGGTTGATTTGGTGACCGCAGAACCAACACTCGGGGCCGAGGCGGCAGCGCTTATTGCTCCAGGCGTCGGTGTCACCATGCGCACGACTCCGGGTGGTGCTGGTCCAAAGCCAGTCGCTGAACAACTCAAGAAGTTTGCAACTGCTGTTACGAACTGGAAGAAGTAATGACACTTCGACTTTTCGGCGAAGTGCTCGTCACGATGCTGGTGATTCTTGACCCGCCAGGCAATGTGCCGATCTTTTTGGCGGTGACTCGTCAACTTAAAGAGAAAGAGCGTCATCGCGCGGCGTATCTTGCCATCGGAACGGCCTTCTTGGTCATCGTGTTATTCGCTTTTGGTGGACAGACCATTCTCGACTATTTGCATGTGTCTGTTCCGGCGTTGCAAGGCGCTGGTGGCTTGCTACTTCTTCTCGTTGCTTTGCAATTGTTGTACGGCAAAGGCGGCGACGATGGCTACATCGAAGCCACTCCAGAGCAGCGCACTTCAATCGCGATGGTTCCGCTCGGTACGCCACTACTTGCGGGTCCAGGAGCCATTGTTGCCACGATCGTTTTCATCGGTCAAGCAGAAGGATTTGATGAATCGGCCACCGTTTTGCTGGCAATCGCTGTCGCATTGTTCATTTCGATGATCGCTCTGCGCTTTAGTGGTCTCGTACAAAAGATTGTGCGCCCAACAGGGGTGTTATTGCTTGCTCGTGTCGCGGGCATGATCTTGGCTGCTGTTGCTGTGCAGATGATCGCTGATGCGGTGACCGAATTTGTGCGAGTTGGCTCGCAGGGGATGTAAGACCATGTCGTATGTGCACACACTTCGAGTTCGTTACGGCGAATGCGATATGCAGCGCGTGGTGTTCAATGCCAACTATTTCGTGTACTGCGACGACGCCGTTGATACGTGGACACGATTTGCTCTCGCCGATGAGTTGAAGAAGTCCGGAACATCTACCGATCTTCATGCAATCGGATTTGATTTCATGCTCAAGACCACACAACTTACGTGGCATTCGCCCGTGAAGTTTGGTGACACGCTTGACATGAATTGTGAAGTTTCGCGTTGGGGAAATAGCAGTTTCGATGTAGCGATCAATGGTTCAGTCGATGGTGACTCACGGTTTGATGCAGTTATCACCTACGTCAGCGTTGATCCAGTGACTCAGATGCCAACGCCAATTCCGGATATTGTCAAAAAGTCTCTCTTGTAGGGGCATGAATCGTAGTTAACTAGGTGCATGGAAGATTTAGTTCTGTGGGTAATGATCATTATTTCTTCGGTCATCTTGCTGGGACTGATGGCAGCGTTGGCAATGCGTGCCTCTTCAGGTTCATTTCTCAGGCGTTTGATCGGTTTAGTGATAGGTCTTTTGGCTGCCGCGGCAGGTGCATTTTTGGCTCTGCTTGAAATTGGGATTGGAGTCCGCGCTGTAGGGGGAGTAGTTTTTATTCTTGGAGTGTCAGCAGTCGTGAATAATTTGCGGCGCGGGCGTACAAATCACAATTCCCAATGAATCCAATTCCCGTGCGGATGTGTAGTGGCTAATCGCTGAACGTTTCGTTTTCCTTGACGCCAAGTCACCAACGTAATGACGGTGATGAGTTCATTCGATCCGGCATGGCCGGGAAGTTCAGGAGTTTCAAATGGGCTTTCGGCAATGACCCAACTCAGATCGCGCGAACTTCCGATTCGATCAAGTTCATTGACAAAAGCAATTCGGCGCTCGGGTGAGAGATAGTTCAAGACCCAACTTGTCGTCACCACAGGATGACCATGTGATGCAGCGGTTTCAATGAGCGGAGCAACATTGTCAACTGCGTCTCCGCGATGAACAACAATGTCATGATGGCGTGCCAGTGAGATCGCATTTTTCAAGCGGTCAAACCGTTCAACCTGATCGGGCCATACGCACGCCTCGAGCCAACGAACCTCTTCGTCGTTGTGTACGTCGATGGGTTTGGCATCAAGACCCACGCTCCAACAGACATTGGGTATCTGTTTCGGAATTGGTGGTGTCCCGCTGATGTTGCACATGATGGTCAGCGAGTCGGATTCACCAATTAGTCCTCCGGGTGAGATGTCGTACGCAATCTTGGACAAGAGTTGATTTAACCCCGCGCTACTTCCCACATCAACTTGAGCAAGTGCGCCAACTTCAGCTTCCAACATGGCAAACGGAAAGAGAAACCAATTGCATCGGCCAATTTCGTTCGTTTGAGTTGAACGAGTCGCGAGTAGTTCTTTCATTGCATCGGCTCGTTCAAGCACGAACTCCACGAAAAGGTCGGTGGCGTTGCCGCTACCAATCTCGGGCGAGATGTTGGGGTAATGCTTGGCGAGTTCATGATCACGTTGGTCAAGTAGTAGGTGATGGGCGCTCGCAAACAGCAGCACGGGTATCTGCTGGGTGACCGGAGCGACCGCCATCAAATCGAGTACGGCAGGTTCGTTGGCCACCCGTTGGGCGATTCGGCTATACAGCGGGGCACCTTTGTCAAAGGATTTGGCGAAGTCGCTGAAGCGTTGAGCGAGATCGTGCACGAGTTCACGGTAATAGATCAGCAACTTGGCATCCGAAACTGAGAGAATAAAGGGGTATGTCTCTTTCATTGACCGGTGAACAACTTCTTAACGACCTCGAAGCCCGAGGCCTCATTCATGATTCAACCGATCGGGGGGCTTTGGTTGAGCGCCTGAATAAGGGACCAATCGGCGTGTACGTGGGCTTTGACCCCACCGCCGATTCGCTTCATGCCGGCAACCTTCTTGGGCAAGTGATGTTGCGTCGTTTCCAACTAGCTGGACATCGCCCTGTTGTTCTTGCAGGTGGAGCAACCGGAATGGTTGGAGACCCAGGCGGGCGCAGTGAAGAACGCAATCTTCTCGATCGTGCAACGCTCAATCACAACGTTGCATGTGTGAAGAAGCAACTTGAAAAGATTCTCGACTTTGATGGAACTGCAGCAGCACGCATGGTCGACAATGCAACATGGACTGAGCCAATGGGAACACTTGAGTTCTTGCGCGATGTTGGTAAACACTTCACTGTTAATCAGATGGTTGCGAAAGAATCTGTACGCGCGCGTATGGAAAGTGAAAATGGTATTTCATTTACCGAGTTCAGTTACATGCTTCTACAAGCCAATGATTTCAGGCATTTATGCGAGTTTGAAAATGTTGAAATGCAAATGGGCGGTTCCGATCAGTGGGGCAACATCACCGCGGGCACCGATCTCATTCGGCGTCGCTTAGGCACATCTGGTTACGGATTGACATGGCCATTGCTCACGCGCAGCGATGGACAAAAGATGGGTAAGTCTGTGCACGGTGCATTGTGGCTCGATCCAGAAAAGACAAGTCCGTACGAGTTCCGTCAGTACTGGGTGCAGTTACCTGATGAAGATGTTGAACGATTTTTGTTACAACTCACGTTGCGTAGCGTTGAAGACATTCACGCACTCATGAGCGAGCATCGCGCGGCGCCTGAGAAGCGTTTGGCTCAACGCGCACTGGCAACAGACGTGACCACGCTTGTTCATGGTGCTGCCGCCGAACAGGCCGCCGCCGAAGCCGCTCAGGTTTTGTTCGGGGGAGACCCGACGACTGCCTCAGCCGAAGCACTCGCAGTTGTGGCCCGCGAGGTTCCGTCGTCAGAAGTGACCCGTGAACAACTTGGCGACCAAATTGCAATCCTGGTGCAGTCCGGCCTTGCCGCGTCAAATGGCGAAGCTCGCCGAACATTGACGCAAAAAGGATTTAAAGCGAACGGCCAAACCCTCGAAGAAACAAAGTCCCTGCTAGAAGTGGATTTCTTGCACGGCCGCTTTATCCTCCTACGTAAAGGAAAGACGAATTTCCATCTTTTGACGGTCACGAACTGAAAAGTTCGTACGAACCGAAAATAAATCGGAAATAAATCTGACACGCAGGTTGGATGCACCATTTCGGTGCGCTAGATTTGCAACTCGCCCCTGAAAGCCGTTTACGGCCGATGGGACATGGCACCAACACGCTGGTTAAGGGCTTGCCCGGCCCAGTGTGCGTGCCCCTGAGCTAAGGCTCCTTGAAAACGGAAGAGAAGACTGAACGCACAGTGCGGGCAGACATTCGAGAGGGCTTAGCTTGCTATGTCCCGACGGAGAGTCTGTCTGTCAATTCAAAACGGTTGAACTTCGGTTTAACCAAAATATAATTAATGGGTCAAGCTTCGGCTTGACTCGCCAGATCGCAGTACACAAACGCTCGGGTATTCCCCTGGGTAGTACTGCGCTCTTGTCGAACGCACTGATGATGACTCAATCGAGCAATCGAACGAATAGTTATCAGTTAGTTCTTGACGGAGAGTTTGATCCTGGCTCAGGACGAACGCTGGCGGCGTGCTTAACACATGCAAGTCGAACGAGGTCCACTGAGTAGCAATACAAGGGAAGACCTAGTGGCGAACGGGTGAGTATCACGTGAGAAACCAACCCCGGTCTCTGGGATAACAGTTGGAAACGACTGCTAATACTGGATGTCGTCGTACCCTCGCATGGGGGGATGACGAAAGGGTTACCGGATCGGGACGGTCTCGCGGCCTATCAGCTTGTTGGGGAGGTAACGGCTCACCAAGGCTTCGACGGGTAGCTGGTCTGAGAGGATGATCAGCCACACTGGGACTGAGACACGGCCCAGACTCCTACGGGAGGCAGCAGTGGGGAATCTTGCGCAATGGGCGAAA
>ENA-OUVC01001551-OUVC01001551.1-marine-metagenome-genome-assembly--contig:-NODE-1551-length-13535-cov-3.518502_pt1 | contig 13535 bp, 10 predicted proteins | sample MGYA00248622_ERZ508571 | MGnify/ENA primary metagenome ERZ508571 (study PRJEB26236, sample SAMN06267175) | marine metagenome | isolation source: Columbia River Estuary | place: USA:Columbia River... | reverse complement strand
AGAAGGAAACCTTCTCTATGCAGTTGCAGACGGAACAATCACAAAGCTCTACACCGTAGGTACTGACAAGCTTGCCGGTAATGGTGTTCGTCTTACTATGGCTGATGGAACTTACTTCTTCTACGGTCACATGCAGAAGATCGCCGATGGAATAACCATCGGTACCAAGGTCAAAGCAGGACAAGTTGTCGGTTATCTCGGAAAAACCGGAGGAACAACAACCCCGCACCTTCACCTCGAAGTTCATCCACTGGGTGGCGCTGCAATCGACCCAACACCCGTCGTGTCTGCAGTCGATGCCTGCAGCGTGACAACCCCACTCGCCGCACCGGGCGCGTAATACAGATCATCTTCGTTCTCTTTCTTGTCACACGATCCAGTGATGAGAAAGAGAACGTTGATATGTGTTCCTTACGGCCGTACTTCGTAGAAGGCGTTTACAGAATGCTCCACGTCAAGTTTCTTGAACTGAGTAAACCCAGCATCACGAGCCATGGACTCTGCTCTAACAGCTGACAGCCCTAGAGTTCCAAGCCCTTCCCCGCCGTCTTCGGACATTGCAGAAGACATACAGCTAAGAACGCTGATTCCGTAGAGCAAGGAAGCCATCGGATTCTTCGAGACATTCAATTCAAGAGAATCATGAGCCTTGATGTCAACCAGCAACCAAGTTCCATCGTCTTTGAGGGCTTTGCGAATGGTCTTCATCATCTCGGTGGGGTGAGTCATGTCATGAATGCAGTCAAAAGTACAAATGAGGTCGTAACTGTTGTCATCTGCGATCGGCTTATCTCGAGGGTCAAAGAATGACACGTTCGAGATTTTTGCGTCGACCTTGCGCTCTTCTGCGCGCTCTAACGCAAATTTCGAAATATCAAACCCTTCAATAATGCTCTTAGGAAAGGTTGAGCCCATTAGCAATGCCGCACCACCAGATCCGCATCCAATGTCTGCAACACGAGCTCCGACAGTCAACTTTTGCTGAATTCCTTCAAGCGCAGGAATTACCATCGGTATCAAGAAATTTTGGTTCCACGGCTCGAAACTACGTTCGATGCCCATTGCGCCTTCGGGGCCGTGGCTGTCGTAGTTGTGGCCGATGCCGGTACGGAAACTATCGGGCATGCGCTTGAGCGACTCCATTGTTTGCGGCAGTCGATGAAACATGCCCATGCCGAAAGCGGGGTGATCATCGGTTGCAAGCACCACTTTTTGCTCGGGTGAAAGAAAGAAGGTGTCGTCGGTGATGTTGGGTATGGGTGACGGTGCGTTTTGGGTAGAGATCATTTTCGCGGAGGCCTGGTTGTAGGCCCATTCGCGAACCCAGCGTTCGTTCAGTTGGGTGGCGTGGGCAAGCTGCGCGGTGGTGAGCGGTTGCTTGGCTGCAGCGAGGGCCTTGTAGAGACCAAGTTGGTCGCCCAGGTGGATCATTCCCGAAGTGACGGCACCTTCAAGTTTGCTGAAGAGCATGAACGAGAACATCTTCAGTTTGTCTGGGTCAATATCGCTCATGTCTGTAGACGCTAGGCGATGAATGGAAAGCATTTATGATGGGGGAATGACGGCTGATGCGGTAGTTGCTAGAAAAATCCGCACCAGGGTGGCTATTGGTATGGCGGCACTGAGCGGGGTGTTGCTTGCGGCTTCGGTTGTGGCCGTGTGGTCGCGTAACCAAATCTTGAACACCGACTCGTATGTGAAGACGGTTGCGCCGATGATCGAGGATTCGGCCATCCAGGGCGAAATTGTCGACAAGATCACTGAAGCGGTGATGAACGTCGCAGACATTGAACAAAGGCTGAACGGTGTGCTGCCCGAGCAGCTAGCGGTGCTGTCTGAAACCGTTGATGAATCGTTCTCGGTGGTGGTGCGCGAACGAGCAACCGACATGGTGCGCTCGGATGAGATGGCTGTGTTGTGGCGCGAGGTGAACAGGCAGGCGCACGAGGCGGTGAAGGCAGTGTTGTTGGATAAGCAGTCGGATCAGGCCGATGTTGCTGGCGTTGTCGACCTCACCAAGTACGTGGGGTTGTTGGTCGATTCGTTGATTGGCGACGGCGCGGTATTTCTGAACGACGTTGCCGATACACGCTTGGCTCTTGATGTTGAGTTGTTCGATGTGCAGGGGTTGAAGAAGGTGCAAACGGGTGTCACCATTCTTGATGGTTTGGCAACGTTGCTGCCTGCCTTGGCGTTGTTGTTCGCCGCGTTGGCAATTGTGCTTGGTCGGCCAATAAGGCGAGGCGTTCAATATGTTGGCAATGCATGGGTGGGCGCCGGTGTGTTGGTGTTGTTGTTGATGGCTGTGGTGGAGGGCATGTACAACACGGTGGTGCAAGATGACCAAACACTGTTGCGCAAGAATGCATTTGCAATTGCAACTCGCGGCCTGCATGAGTATGGACGATCAGTGGTGTTGGCGGCAGCAATTGTGCTTGTTCTCAGTACCTTGGTGAAACACCGCGCAAGAGGTTTGGAATTTGTACCAAGTTCTACCGAACCAATGCGTTTCATGTTTGGCTCCGTTGCGTTGTTGTGGCTGATTATTGATGCCAACGCCGGGTTGGTGACAATGTTGTTGTTGGGCCTCACCGTGTTGGTGGGCGAGTGGCTGGTATTCCGTAAGCGGCGCAAGGCCTGAACCTGTTGATGCTGCCCAATGGGGCAGAATAGAGAGATGATCAACAAACGCGGTTCATTGTTTGCAGTATCGGTGTTGGCAGTGGTTTTGACAGGTTGCAGCATTGGTGGTGGCGACACCTATAACGGTGCTGATGCGGGCACGCACGGCGTAACGGTGCAGGCAACCGGCACGGCGAAAGTAGTGCCAGACGGCGTTTCGTTTACTTTCTCGATCAGCGTGCTTGCGGCAAATACTGAGGAGGCACTGTCGAAGGTGGCCGAGGGGTCTGAGAAGGCACGCAAAGCATTAGAGGAAGCTGGAGTAGTAAGCGAAGACTTCTCCACACAGAACGTCAGCGTGTATCCGGAATATACGTACAACACCGACGGTTCTTCTGGTGCGGTGAGCGGATACAGAGGCACTCAGGCATTTGCGGTTACGTTGCGCGATACAACGAAGGCGGGCGACGTAGTGGATGCGGTAGTTGCTGCAGTGGGCAACAGCGTGCAAATTAATTCGGTTGTTCCAATATTGCTCGACACTCAAGATGCCGCGGATGATGCGCGAGAGAAGGCAGTGAAGGCTGCAAAAGCTAAAGCCGAGTCTTACGCCGACTTGCTGGAGTTGGATTTAGGAGATCTTCAGTACATCACCGAGATCTCTTCACCATCTTGGGAGGCCCGTGCGATAGTGGGCTCAAACGATATGGCAACTAGCGCAAAGACCGAGATTGATCTTGGTGTTCAGGAAGTTTCGGTAACTGTGGAAGTTCGATACAAGTTCGACTGATCAAGAACCGATATTTAGCTGCATGACAACGTGCGGCAACTGATTGAGGTGTGAACTGCGCAGGTAGCGCCAGCCCTTTTGTTCGTACCAGCTCTGCTTATCTTCTGTATAGAGGAAGAGTTGCTTGAAGCCAAGTTGCTGGGCGCGAGATATCAGGTGGGCGAGGAGCGCATTAGCAACGCCGTGCTCGCGAGCCTTTGGGTGCACGAACAACGCAGCAACCCAAGGCCCAGGTTCCGTTGCATTTGGCAGTTCGTCGTCGTCTATAAGAGTGACGCAACCAAGCAGCATGTCGTTTGAGTCGATTGCCACGAACGTTTCGGCAAGCCGGCCGCTTGTGCCGTCGGAGTGCGAGTAAAGGTCAAGATATGTCTGCACTGTGTCGTTGGGAAACTCGTGAGCCCAGGCTTCGAAACCCCACTGTGCTGCTTCGCCCCAATGTTGTGGTGTTTGCGCAATGTTGTGCACGGTGAAGGTGTTCAATTGCGGTGGTGTAACAAACGTTCCGTCGGGCGTAGAGGGGAACTCGATGATCTCTGTAACTGCATCGATGTTGATGGGGCCATATATATGGGGGAAGAACGGTTCGCCAGGTAAAGATGGCGAGCCGTCGATGTGTGCGGGTGGCTCCCATTTCAGTGGGCTGGCAAGAAGTTTGGGGTCGATGCGCAACAGCAGCATGTCGTTCGCGCCTGCGTAGTACTTGTTGGCAACGCCAACCATTTGGTGCTCGGTAGAGCAGTGAACAAAGCCTTCGCTTGCTAGCGATGCTGGCTGCACGACACCCGACTGCTGCGCTGCTTCCCAGTCGGTTCTATTGATGAGGTGCAGGATCACACGTCAGAGCGTAGGTGACTGTTATGCGTGATAGTTGGGGGCTTCGTGGGTAATCGTCACGTCGTGTGGGTGGCTCTCTTCGCGGCCAGCGGTGGTGACGCGCATAAAGCGTGAACGGGTGTGCAGTTCGGAAAGATTGGCTGCGCCTGCGTATCCCATGCCAGAACGCAAGCCGCCAACAAGTTGGTAGATGACGTCGGCGAGCGAGCCCGCGTATGCAACGCGGCCTTCGATGCCTTCAGGAACAAGTTTGTTTCGTTGCGGTGTGCCGCTTTGTGCCGAGCCGTATCGGTCGGCGCCCAAACCTTGCATGGCGCCAAGCGAACCCATACCTCGGTAGCTCTTGTATCGCCTGCCTTCAAACAGTTCTACTTCGCCTGGCGCTTCGTCGGTACCAGCAAGAAGGCTGCCGAGCATGACGACGGTTGCGCCAGCGGCAAAAGCCTTCACCAAGTCGCCCGAGTAGGTGACACCACCATCGGCGATGAGCGGTATCCCAAGTTGTTTCGCGCGTTGTGCAGTGAACCAAATGGCAGAGAGCTGTGGCATGCCGGCACCGGCAACCACGCGAGTGGTACAGATTGAGCCTGCGCCAACGCCAACTTTGATTGCGTCTACCCCTGCTTTGTGCAGCGCGTCTACGCCTTCTTCGGTCACAACGTTTCCGGCGATAACTGCCAATTCCGGCCACTGAGATTTGATGCGTTGAATGGCGTTCATTACCCCAGCAGAGTGTCCGTGCGCTGTATCGACAACAACTGCGTCGACGTCGGCATCGACAAGTGCTTGCACGCGTTGCTCGAGATCTTCACCAACACCTACCGCTGCACCCGCACGAAGGCGTCCGCCCGAATCGCGTGTGGCGTGAGGGAAGTCCTGTCGTTTCATAATGTCTTTCACCGTGATCAAACCGCGGAGCGTGCCGTCGGCGTCAACGAGCGGAAGTTTTTCGATTCGATGTTGTTGCAGGATGTCTCGCGCCGTGTCGAGCGATGTGCCTACATCGGCCGTGATCAAGTTGGTTGAAGTCATGAACTCGGTAACGGGCTTCTGATAGTCGGAAGGTTTGCAGAAGCGAATGTCGCGATTGGTCAGGATTCCCACCAGGTGGCCCTTTGGGTCGGTGATCGGTACGCCAGAGAAGTGGTAGCGATGCATCAAGTCCTCGGCGTCTTGCAATGTTGCTGTCGGGGGCAGCGTGACGGGGTCGGTGATCATGCCCGATTGGGAACGCTTCACACGCCTTACTTCTGCGGCCTGGTCGTCGATGGTGAGGTTGCGATGAATGATGCCAAGACCACCTACCCGCGCAAGTGCAATGGCAAGTCGCGACTCGGTGACCTTGTCCATCGCGGCAGAAACCAGCGGCACGGCAAGTTGAATGTCGCGAGCAAAAGTGGTGCTGGTGTCAACGGCGTCTGGCAAGACGTCGCTGTATCCAGGGACGACAACAACATCGTCGAAGGTGAGTCCTTCGAAATAGGAAAAGAAATCGGCGTTTGATGTCATGGTGTTGTCGCTTTCTGTGTTTGAGGGATGGTGATGAGTAGGGCATTAACGAGCAGTCGGTGCTCGGTTTCATGCATTCGTTGCGAGAAGGTCTGCAATGTGTCGTCGGGTGCAAAGGCCACGGTGTCTTGGCAAATAACTGGGCCGCTGTCTATTCCTTCGTCGGTGACGAAATGAACCATGACACCAGATTGGGAGCGTTCTCCTGCAACAAACTGCGCGAATGCCCGTTCGATGGCGCCTGTGCCAGGCAGTTCTCCTGGCAAGGCTGGATGCACGTTGATAATTTGCTGTGAAACGCGCGCCAGAAAGTTGTTAGTGAGCAGACGCATAAAACCCGCAAGAACCACGATGTCGGGATGAAATTCGACAACGGCTGAGGCGAGTTGGGCGTTGAACTCGTGTTTGTTGAGGTTGGCTGGATCCACAACCTTGGATGCAATGTTGTGTTGGGCTGCGCGGTGCAGCGCGTAGGCATTGGGATTGTCTGAAACTACGCCAATGACTTGTGCCTGCAGCACGTGGGTTTCGCATGCGTCAATAATTGCTTGCAGGTTGGAGCCGTTTCCTGAGGCCAACACCAAGAGCCGCGTTGTCACTGCAGCAACACCTTGTTGTGATCGCTGGTGAGTTCGCCAATGATCCACGTTTGTTCACTAATGGATGCTTGAACAGCTTCGACGTGCTGTGGCGCCACAATGACCACCATGCCGATGCCCATGTTGAGTGTTCGATACAGCTCGTTCATTTCGAGCGCGCTGAGTTCGCTGACTAATTGGAATAACGGTGGCATCGGCCAAGAACCAAGAGTGATATTTGCGCCAATTCCTTGGGGCAGTACTCGGGGCATATTTTCTGGCAGTCCGCCACCCGTAATGTGCACGAGTGCCTTCACAAGTTCGGTGTCTAGCGCGTCCTTGAGGACTGGCAAATAATTGCGATGAGGTTCAAGTAAGGCTTCGACTAGCGGTCGGTCGAGTGGCACTGGCTGAGACTCCATTGGGATCCAGGCAAAGAGTTTGCGCAGGTACGAATAACCGTTGGTGTGTGGCCCATTTGAGGCAACTCCAATCAATACGTCGCCAGCGGCAATGGTGGGAAGAGGCAGCAATTGCTCACGTTCGGCCACCCCCACGAGAGTCCCCGCAATGTCGAAGGCCCCCGGCGAATAGACACCAGGCATTTCGGCGGTCTCGCCACCAAGTAGCACGCAACCTGCTGCGGCGCATGCATCTGCCATGCCGCCAACAACTTCGGCAACCATTTCCGCATCAATTTTCGACGAAGCCAGATAGTCGAGAAAGAAGAGCGGGTATGCGCGTTGCACCAATACGTCATTTACGCAGTGGTTAACGATGTCGTGGCCGGTTCCGCGAATTCGGCCAGTTCGTGCAGCAAGTTCAACCTTCGTTCCAACACCATCAGTTGAACCAACAAGCACGGGGTGATCAAACTCTTTCAGAAACGACACGTCGAGCGCGCCGCCAAATGCACCAACGCCTCGCAGAACTTGTGATGTCGAAGTTTTAGCGACGCTTGCCTTAATGAGGTCTACCGCGCGCGTGCCCTCGTCGATGTTCACACCTGTGGATGCGTACGACTTAATGGTTGCTCCGGGCGCACGCCACGCGATGTCTCTACGCAGTTGCATGCCATCGAATGAAATACGCGTGGCAGTGGAGTACGCATGGGTTCTGGCTTCTTCAAGCGTTGTGCCGAAGCCGACACAGGTAAGTACGCGCCCGCCAGCCGTGACTAGATTTCCATTTTGTAGTTCGGTTCCGCCGTGGAAGACAGCACACATTGGGTTGGTGCTTGGCAGTGGAGAAATGATGTCGCCAGTGCAGGGCGAATGTGGATAGTTGTGCGATGCCAGCACCACGCCAAGTGCGCTTCCTGCCCGAATGGTGAGGTGGCCTGGTGAGAGTGACGTATTGACGCACGCGAGTAACAACTCAACCAAGTCTGAATCGAGCAGTGAGAGCAGCACTTGGGCCTCGGGGTCGCCGAAGCGGCAGTTGTATTCAAGCAATCGGGGCCCATCTGCAGTGAGCATGATTCCGGCAAAAAGCACCCCAATGAATGGTGTGCCTGCGGCTGCGAAATGATCAATGACAGGAGTGATGAACATGTTGTGCAGTTCTTCGGCCGAGAACTGCACTGGCGCTGGTGCGTATGCGCCCATGCCGCCAGTGTTGAGCCCGGTATCGCCTTCGCCAATTCGTTTGTGATCTTGGGCCAGAGGAAACGCAACGCTCGTTTTGCCATCGCTCATTGCAATCATCGAGCATTCGGTGCCAATAAGACGCTCTTCTAACACCACGTCGCCAACTGCGATCGCCTCACGAATTGCCTCGGTAGTTTCTTGCGCCGAGTTGGGAACGACGACGCCTTTTCCTCCAGCCAAACCGGATTGTTTCACCACAATGTTTGCGCCAAAGTCTTTCCACCACTGCAAGGCCGCATTTGTTTCACCCTGAGCAAATGCTGCGTACCTAGGGCCAGGCAGGTTCAACGAGTGCGCAATTGCTCGCGCATACGACTTGTCGGATTCAAGGCGGGCCAATGCTTGAGAGGGGCCAAACGCCGCAACCCCGGCTGCGAGCAACGCATCAACCAGCCCTGCCGCAAGCGGTGCCTCTGGCCCTACAACAACCAGTGAAATGTGGTTGGTGTGGCACAGCGAGACGATGCCTTCGATATCGGTTGCTGCAACATGGTGTCGTGTCCCTGGTGTACCCGCATTACCTGGGGTGACGTGCAGTGTTGCGCATCGTGGCGACTCGCTGATTTTGGTGGCTAGTGCGTGTTCGCGAGCACCGCTACCTACGACCAAAATGTTGAGCGTGTTGGTCATGCAAGCACCTGATCGAACATTCCTTTGCTCAATCGCTTGGTAATGGTGATGGGGTATGCGCCGGTGAAACATGCATTGCAGTAGCCGTCTTCTTTGCCAACGGCTTTCATCATTCCCTCGAGTGAAAGAAACGCAAGCGAATCACAACCGATCTCTTTTCTTAGTTCTTCGAGGGCAAGCCGAGACGAAATGAGATCGTCATCGTGTCCCATGTCGACACCAAAGTGGCACGCATGAGTGATTGGGGGGCACGTAATTCGCACATGTACTTCGGTTGCCCCCGCATCACGTAGCAATGCAACAAGTCGTCCGGCTGTAGTTCCGCGAACGAGCGAATCGTCGATCATGATGACCCGCTTGCCCTTGAGATTTTCGTCGAGCGTGTTGAATTTCATTGCAACACCTTTTGCGCGCATGCTTTGTGTTGGCTCGATAAAGGTGCGGCCGATGTATCTATTCTTGATAAGTCCGTCGTTGTAAGGAATTCCGCTCACGCGGGAGAAGCCAACTGCTGCCGGAATTGATGAGTCGGGCACTGGCACCACAACATCTGCGTCGATAGCCGCTTCGTGGGCGAGCTGTTCTCCAAGGCGCTGGCGTACCGAGTGAACGCTGCGGTTGTCCCATTCGGAGTCTGGGCGTGAGAAGTACACGAATTCAAACGTGCATCGGGCTTGGGGCACGTGTGGAATTTGTGCTTGCTTGCGAATGAGTTCGGTTCCCTGCGCAGTGACAATCTCGCCAGGTTGCACCTCGCTAATTTCGGTGCAGTCCAGTGTGCGCAGCGCACACGTCTCTGATGCGAAGGCCCAGCCACCGTTTGGCAAACGGCCGAGCGACAGCGGACGGAATCCCCACGGGTCGCGCACTCCAATAACACGGTTCTCGGCCAGGACAACTAACGAATATGCGCCCTGCCACGCGGGGAGTGTTCGTTCTAGTCGAGTTTCCCAAGAGGAGCCGCCCGCGCTTGCAAGCATCAACGTGATGACTTCGGTGTCGCTGCTTGCGGTAAGGCCGAAACCCTTGGTGAGCAATTCTTCGCGAAGCTCTGGTGCGTTGACCAGATTGCCGTTATGTGCAACAGCAAGTGGGCCGTGAATGGTCTCCACCAAAAATGGCTGGGCGTTTCGAGCGCCTGGCGCACCCGTTGTCGAGTAGCGCGTGTGGCCAATGGCGTGTTGCCCAGCAAGCGGTGCGAGTGTGTGCGGGGTAAATACTTGTCCAACAAGACCAACGTCTTTGTGTAGACGAGCCTGTTTGCCGTCGGCGACGGCAATACCAGCGGCTTCTTGCCCTCGATGTTGTAACGCGAACAAGCCAAAGAATGAAAGTTGTGCGGCGTCATCATTGACGGAAGAGATAGCGAGCACACCACATTCCTCACGAGGGGAATCGTTATCGAATGGTGTTTTCATAGCACCTGTGCTTTCTGCAGTGCTCGTACAAGACGAGGTTGGACTGGGTAACTTCCTGGCGAAAAAGAAGCACCAGTGAGACGTTCGAATGCGGTGATGTAGCGCAACGTAGTTGCAGCAATTACCTGATCGTCAAGTTTTGGTGGTTCGCCATCTCCTCGATATCCAGCCGATGCAAGCGCCAAACGAATTGGCTCTTTATCCAAACTTTCGGGTTCTTCGCCGTCTGCGATTCGTTGCTCTAACGTCGATAATTCCCAGTAGCGCGAAGAATCTGGCGTGTGCATTTCGTCGATAATCAGTAACTGTCCCTGCTGATCAAGACCAAATTCGTATTTTGTATCGGCAAGCAGCAGCCCCGCCTGTTTGGCAACTGCTTGTCCTCGAGCAAAAAGCTTCAGTGCCGTGTCGCACACAGCGTTCCATGTTGTGGCATCAACGAGACCGCGCGACACCACATCGTCGCAGGAAAGTGGCTCGTCGTGGTTTCCCGCGTCGCCTTTTGTTGTTGGGGTGACAATGGCATGTTTGAGCAGCGTGTTTTTTGCTATGCCGTTGTCGAATGTGTATCCATATATTTCGCGCTTCCCCTGCTCGTACAACTTCCACAACGACGTGTTGGTCGAACCCGTCATCACCCCGCGAACAATCACCTCGACTGGCAATGGCGTGGCCGCGAGTGCGATAGTCGCATTCGGATCGGGGATGGAAACGACATGGTTGTTGATGATGTCGCGAGTCTGATCAAACCACCACGCTGCCAACTGATTTAAAACCTGACCCTTGTGCGGAATTGCTGCGACGATGTGATCAAAAGCAGACAGCCGATCGGTGGTCACAAACAATCTTTGGTTGTTGGGTAGCGCGTACGAAACCCGAACCTTGCCAACTCTGCGATCGGGGAGATCAAGTGTTACATCGGTAAGCGGGCTAAGCGTTTGCAATGCGCACTCCCTGCTCAAACAGTGGCAGACCAAGACCGTCACGGCGGCCTCGGTGAAACTGTGGGTGTTGTCGAGCAACAATGTGATTCTCTGGGTGCGGCATCATGCCAAGCACCATTCCCGTTTGGTCGCAAATGCCAGCAATGTCAGCGTGCGATCCATTTGGATTGGGCGAAGAGTAGGTGAATGCGATTTGATCGTGTTGCTGCAGCGATTGCAACGTTTTATCGTCACAAGTGAAACGACCCTCGCCATGGGCAATTGGGCAATATATGTCGTCTGTCAGGCGCTCTGTCCAAGCACAGTTCTTTGAAACTGGTTTCATTGAGACCCAACGGCATTGAAAACCGCCTTGTTCGTTGTGGCCGAGCGCTGCGTCGTTGCCGCCTGGGAGAACACCAAGACGAACAAGTGTCTGAAAGCCATTGCAGATACCGAGCACAGGTTTGCCCGATTTTGCAAACAACGCCAACTCACTGCCAATGATGTGCTCGAGCTCGAGTGCAAAAAGCCGGCCCGCGCCGAGTGCGTCGGCAAATGAAAAACCGCCGGCGATAACGATCATTTGGGCGGCTCGCAACGCGTCTGGGTTTTGCGCAAGTTGTACGAGGTTGACTGTCGACGCAGTTGCGCCGGCTTGACGTAATGCAAACATCACATCTGGGTGGCGATTGGTGCCTGGCGCCGTGATCACGAGTGCGTGCGGTTGGGCTGTCATTGTTGCGTCCACGAGTTGAGAAGCGTTTCAATTGCTACTTTCGAACCGTCGCTGAGAATAAACATTGGGCTGTTGTCGACTTTGGCGATTACTTCGCATCGATCAAACAACGCAGCAACCGTGGCTTCGTGCTGCGGTTGTACTTCAATGACAACGCGCCCTAGCGATTCGCTGAAGAGTTGTGTGAAGTGGTCATGATGCTGAGACATGACGACTCCGAGCCTGCCGCCCATCGCCATTTCGGCCAACGTGACGGCAAGGCCGCCCTCCGAGCAATCGTGTGCCGAGACAATGAGCCCTTGGGTGATGGCCGAGTGAAGCGCCGAGTAGCGAGCGGGGGCTGCTTCATCGAACTGGGGGACAGAACCTTCAAGGGCTTGCTGGCACACCATTGATGCGTGGCTAGCACCAAATTCTGGCGTAGTGAATCCGATCAGCATGAGCACATTGCCATGCTGTTTCAAGTCGGAGGTGATGGTGCCGTTGGCATCAGGCACGTGTGCAACCGCCGTGATCACCAGCGTTGGCGGTACGGAATGTCGTTCGCCGTCAGAACCCATGTACTCGTTGTTGAGCGAATCTTTTCCTGAAACGAATGGCGCCTGAAATGCAAGTGCACCACGACAGCAGCCATCAACTGCAGCAACAAGTTCGCCCAACGTTGTTTGTCGCCGTGGGTCTCCCCACGAAAAATTGTCTAACAGCGCCACCTTGCGTGGGTCGGCACCTACGCACACCACATTGCGCATGGCCTCATCGATTGCGGCGAGGGCCATGGCCTCGGGGTCGAGTACGCCATACCAAGGGTTGACACCGATACCGATGGCAAAACCAAAGTCATCAGTTGGTTCTGCAATCACGACACCATCACCGTGACCATCTCCGTGGATGCCAACTAGTGGTCGAACTGCAGTTGCGCCACGAATTTCGTGATCGTAGCGATGAATCACATTCGCCTTACTTGCAATATTTGGATGCGATAGCAGTGCGAGCAAAACATCAACGGTGTTTTGTCGAGTGAGCCACGTTGGCGCCTCTGTCGGCAGAGTTCTTGCTACGCGAGGCATTTCGGCAATCATTTTTCGTTGTGGTCGGCCGCTATGCAAGAAATGCGTGTCTAGTTGTAGCACTGGTTTGCCGAGAAAGCGAACAACCAGTTGGTTGTCTCCCGTGAACATGCCGGCGTCTGTGAAGTCAACGCCGTGAATGTGGCAGAGCGCTTGTACTTCGGCGCAACGTTCTGGCGCCACTGCAATCACCATGCGTTCTTGTGCTTCAGATAGCCAAATTTCCCACGGTGCAAGGCCTGGGTATTTCAACTTGATGGTGGAAAGTTCAACGTCGGCACCTACGCCCTCGGCCATTTCGCCGATAGCAGAAGAAAGGCCGCCTGCTCCGCAATCGGTGATCGACCTGTACAAATGCTGTGCATCAGCAAGTAAATCGATGAGCAGTTTTTCTGTAATCGGATCACCAATTTGAACGCTTGCACCCGAGACGTCGCCGGTGGTTGCATCCATCGTCATGGAAGAAAATGTTGCACCTCGCAGCCCGTCGCGGCCTGTGCGCCCGCCCAACACCACAACACGATCACCAGGCTGCGGTGGTACTTGCTCGGTGTACGAATTCGATACTCCGATGCATCCCGCATACACCAGCGGGTTGGCGGTGTATCCCGCGTCGTACAACACAGCGCCCGCAACCGTTGGTAAACCAATCTTGTTGCCGTAATCGGCAATTCCATCGATCACACCCGCGCGCGTTCGTTGCGGTGGGAAGACTCCATCTGGAACGAGCAGCGGATCGGTGTCTGGATTGCCGAAACACAAAATATTGGTGC
>ENA-OUVC01001548-OUVC01001548.1-marine-metagenome-genome-assembly--contig:-NODE-1548-length-13561-cov-2.209508_pt1 | contig 13561 bp, 9 predicted proteins | sample MGYA00248622_ERZ508571 | MGnify/ENA primary metagenome ERZ508571 (study PRJEB26236, sample SAMN06267175) | marine metagenome | isolation source: Columbia River Estuary | place: USA:Columbia River Estuary... | reverse complement strand
CTTTCACCTTCGGCCATTGGGACTCAGAGGATGAAGTTTTGGTGCGCATGCAAACGGGCGGTGTGTTGGCCGACGCCGTCGATTGGATTCAGCACCGTCCGGAAGAGAAGTTGCACCAAGCCTTTGCGGCCATTGCGAAAGCTGGCGCTGGTGCGGTGGTGTGCATGAACACCCCCGGCAGTGGCTCCTCCATGGTGGAGAAACTGAAAAACCTGCAGCACATACGGCCTTCTTTTGGCGGCGATCCGCGTGATTACGGCATGGGGGCACAAATACTTCGCGCGCTGGGCGTTCGTCGGGTCAACCTATTGACGTCTCAACCCATGAAACGGGTAGGTATTGAGGGGTACGGCCTAACCATTGCCCGCAATACCTTGTTTACTTCGCCTTCTTCCGACGCCTGAAAAGGGCCTTCCAAGAATTGGCCTGGGTTCCAAATTCCAACCCAACTCCTTGGGTGTAGGGACTGAGTCGGTCCAGCGCCGGATTGTTGTTGTTGCTTCGGTTGAACGCACGTGCTTTCCAGCGCCCGTCTTCGGTTATTTTGTAGTAGACTTGAACGTCGCCCACCAGCCCAGAAGTGGTGCTGCTTGCGTCTTGGCGGCCCAACGGCACGTCCAGAGTGGTTTGTACCGAAACGCGATCGTTGAGGAAGGCCTTGGAGAGGGCTACCTCCAATTGATCGCGGGCGTCCGTTCGGTTGGAGCCCGAATACGCCAAGTCAATGTCCACAAAATCGCCCAGCCCCTGTGCCAAGAAGTGGGAAAATTGACTGGCCAGCATTTGCGTTGTGTTTGCGTTGACGGATTGAACACTCTGGCTCAGAAATCCTTCGTTGGATTGCCAAAAAGCATTGGTGAGCAACAAGCTGAATGCTTGAATGTTGCGCTTGTCGCCATCCGCCAGTCGGTTGCGCAATTCCTCTTGCCAAGCCGGATTGGCGTTGGGCAAAGCAAAATCAAAGCCCAATTGCGGCTGCATCAAATCGCCCGTAAGGTTTAATCCCAATTGGACGGGAACGCGTTGTCCACCATAATCCGGTTGATTCACCATCCCGGTCAGTGCGGTCCGCGTGGTGTACACGGCCCGCATATTCACACGTCCTCCGTAGGGATCACCCGTCCACGCCAGTGTTCCGCCGGGCGCTACGTCAAACGATTTGTTGATGAGGTTCTGGAGGGTAAACAAATAACTTCCACCGGTCAATTCCACCGACCCGTTCAAGCGCAGCGCACCGGTTGGGGGATAATCCACCTTCATCCACCCCACTCCATTGCCGCGAATGATGTCGCCCACGGTTTCGTCCAGAAGCAATTCCATGGTCATCATGGGCGTTACCTGCAGTGCCAGGGAAACGTCCAATCCACGCGCCACCGTGGTCCGAATACGCCCCGGAGCCTCCTGAATGGGACGCACAAACGAGATGGTGGAATTGGCCTCGTACTCTGTAGGCGTGGACAGCGGCAACTTGAACACACTGGGTTTGGCAGCTTCCGCACGCACGTCCAAACGCAAAGCATCCAAAGATCCGAGCACCTTCACGGTTCCCTTGGCGTACACCTTACCGAAGAAAAGATCCGACGTCGGAAGGTCTAAGGCCAATAAATCAACCAATTCCAAGGTGAGGTCCAGGCGCGGATCTTTGAATTTGTTTGGCCTGAAGGTGGCGGACAAGGAACCTTGGGTTCGTTCCTTGGTGTCCCGTACCACTACCGGATGCAGGGTCCATTGGTTCTCGCCCAACGTCAACCTGGGCACCCCGTCTACGCCGTAGTCTGTGCCCAATAGGGGTACAGAAGCTGCAAAGGAGGGAAGCTCTAGTTCACCTGTTAACAAGTATTTAGACTCACTCCATTGAAACTTAACTTCACCTCTAACCGTGCCTCGGAATCGCTCCAATGTACCGGCCAAATAAGGTTGCAGCGCCATCAACCGGAGTCGGTCCACGTGTACGGTAGCTTGGACCGGCCACTGTTCGGCTTGGGGATCGTAACTGGCCCGAACAGACACCGTTTTGCGCTCGCCCCGATCCAAGGACAAACCAATGGTGGAAATCTTGGTGGTCTTGCTGTATTCGGCAGATCCGGTCAACTTGCCCATCCATTCGCGGTTCCACACCAAGGAATCGATGCCCAAGGAACCTTGGATCCCGGGGGTTCCCAAGGGCGATTGCACGGAAATTTGGGCAGACACGCGTCCCGCAAGTTGCGTGTTGGTGCTGTCCAGCCACGGTTTTGCGAGCGAAAGCGGCAGGCCTTCCATTCCCATCATAAAATAAGCATCCGGTGCCGCAGACAATGCCCCGCCAAACCACACCATACCTTGCTCGCCAGACCAGCGCACGGGATCCGATTCCCATCCTCGGGGCCCGGTGGACCAGGTGGCGCCGGCGGTAGTTTGAAGCACATCGCCCGGAATGCGCAGGGAACCGTCGCCCCAGCGGCCCAACCACCGTCCATTCGTTTGAAAAACAGCCATGCTGCTGCCGGAAAACGCCAATCCAGATGCCTTGGGGCCCTGCAAGGACCACTCCGCCGTGCCGGTTCCGTTGGCGGCAGACCATTGCACCGCAGAGGAGGACGCGTATCCGGAAAGGGAATCAACTTCCATGCTGGCGAGCGCACTTCCGCGCGAGGTCGATCCCAACAAACGAACTCCGTACACCCGGAATCCCTGCGATTGCGCACGGGGAGCAGCTACTTCCCACGAACTTTCGCCGTTGGACTGCAGCGTCCATTGCGCAACCGTGCCGCTGGCAAAATGGGCACTTGTGTCCACCAAGTCCAACCAAGAATCCGTGTTTTTCAAAAAGACCCGCAAATTCCCGGAGGCTTCCGCAGAATTGGCCGATTTTGGCGTTTGGCCCGCCATTCGTTCTTCCCAGGGCCCTGCCCACCAGTCCAGGACGGCCGACGGGCTGCCCAAAGCCGAGGCATCCAGGTCCAATGCGTCGCCGCGCACGGTCAAAGATGCCCGCTCCTGGCTCCACGAACCGGTGGCCGTGAAAGCGCCCAGCGGATGTCCGCCTTGCGCATCCCGCCAATTGGCACCCATTTGCTTGAATTCAAGTTCCTGATTTTCGTTTTCTGCTGCAAACAAGTAACTCCACTTGCCGGAAACGTGCCCTTCGGGTGCGGATACCAACCCGGCAGAACGCAGGTCCAACCGCACCGACGTGAATTCTCCGCGGTGTTCCCAATGCGCCGAGTCTGGGAAAAGAAACTCATGTGCCCCATGGGCTTGTACGGCCGAATTGTTCCAGTTCCATCCGGCAGAAAGCAAATGCGGTTCCAAATCAAATCGCGCGCGAAGACCGTCGGCCCGAAATCCACCAAAACGCGCTACTTCAACCGTTACGGCGCCGCGAGCGTTCCACGTCTCTGGATTGTAGCCCACCCCTTCGATGGAACCCTGTGCCAACAGCGGGCCCACCCCCAGAGAATCCGGAAACAAAACCGAACCTTCTGGAATGGATACCGCCCATTCTGCACGGTACGGAAGAACTTCTCTTTTTTGGACGGAGCCGCTCCAATTTCCGTTCAAACGAGCGAATTCACCGCTCTGTAGTTGCACCTCCGATTGGAACCATCCGGATCGTTTGGTAATGCCTGCTTTGGTGCGTACTGCACCCACCCAGTTCGGTTGGACTTGTTCCCGGACCGAAGCATAAAAGGATTTGGGCCAAGCGTTCAGCAGCGTACGGGTGTTGAACTGAATTTCGGTATTCTTGGTTCTCAGCATCTCAGTCCTGTAATTACCAGAACCTGAAGTGGTTAGTACTAATCCTGGAGCCGCGACGCGGACGTTCTTCCACGCCAATAGAGCGCCTCGTTTTGCCAGGATGCCTGAGGTTTGGAACACCCCTGCTTGCGGCAAAGTATCCGTCCTCAACCCCAGCCAGCGCGGCCAATTGAGGAACGAGGAAACCTCGCCGCGAACCTTCCATTCGCCATCCAAGGTGTCCAATCCTTTCCCGTAAAAAGAACCGCTCGCGGTGAGCCCGGTTGCTTTAATATCCAGCGATTGAGCCTTCCATGCTCCGTTGGGCCGGGTAGTGAACTGAGCCGCCAATCGGAGGGCAACGGAGTTATCGTGGCTGGATGCCGTCAATTCTTTTAGGTTCGCGCGAAGTACTCCTTCGGGATCCTGACCCAGCTGATGCACCAACAACCGATTCAAACGAAGATCTTGCGAACCCCACCGTTGGTGTTGGTCCCGCAGCAGAATTCGGACATTCTGCAGTTCTAATTTGCTGATTTTCCACGGCGTGGGTTGGGGAGCGGGCGGTCCTTCCAGCAGCGGAGCCAGGGCGCTGAGTACGGTGAAAGTTGAATCCTTGCGCGATCGTTCCAGAAGCACCGTTCCACCCTTGATTTGCAGCGAAGCCGCAGAAAAACCAAGGCCCGGGGCAAACCACGGCCCGCGCAAGCTTACTTCCGCGAGGTGCACTACGGGGCGATCGGAAGAATCGCGGAGCACCGCATGGTGGAGGGACAATCCCAGAGGCCACTGCCATTGTACCGATTGGGCCACTAAATTCAATCCCGATTGTCCACGAACGACCTTCCACAAGTGTTTGGCCAGCGCGGTTTGCACGGGAGGAAGGAGCAAAACACCAAAAAACAATAGGAAAATCCCGCACAATGCCAGCAGCCATCGGCGCATGCGTCGTTTGACTGGAACGGTAGTTTCTGGAGCGGCTTCCACGGTTTAAAATTACGCCTAGATTCCCGGATCACGTGGCGCCGCTGCGTACCTTTGCAGCATGGCAAACACCGTGCCGCTGCTCTTGGCTCTGGAAACGAGCTGCGACGATACCGGCGCCGCGGTATTGCGCGGTTTGACGGTGTTGAGCAACCGCGTGGCTGGGCAATTGCAGCATGCTGAATTTGGCGGTGTTGTACCGGAATTGGCCTCCCGCGCCCACCAAACCTCCCTTTGGCCGGTGGTGCAGGCTGCGTTGGACGAAGCTGGAGTTCGGCTGAACGATTTGGATGCCGTAGTATGCACGCAAGGTCCTGGACTCCTAGGTTCGTTACTCGTTGGGCATTCCTTTGCAAAATCCGTGGCGCTTGCTTTAGCGATTCCCTTGTACCACGCACACCACATGCGCGCCCACGTTTTGGCCCATTTCCTGAACCCCTCCAACGATAATCCTGGACCTGCTTTCCCTTTTTTATGCGCCACGGTAAGCGGCGGGCACACCCAACTGCTTCGCGTGAACGGTCCGTTGGACCTGGTGGTGCTGGGCGAAACGCTGGACGACGCCGTGGGCGAAGCATACGATAAAGCAGCAAAAATGCTGGGTCTGGGATACCCCGGCGGACCGGAAATTGATCGGCTGGCGTCCCAAGCTGGAAACGAGCGAATTGCGTTTGGCAAACCATCCGTTGGCGAACTCAACTACAGCTTTAGTGGTTTAAAAACCAGCTTTTTGAACACCCTAACCAAGCTCTTTGGAGCACCCAATAAGGTGCCAAAAGAACGCATGCCGGAGGTATGTGCCTCCATTCAAGACGCTTTGCTGGACCATTTACTCGATAAATTGGTTCGTGCCGTTGCCCAAACGGGTCTTCATACGGTGGCGGTTGCCGGCGGTGTTTCGTCCAATTCAGGCTTGCGTCGTCGCCTAACGGAATTGGGCACCGCTAACGGTTGGAGCATCTACTTGCCTCCCCTGGCTTTTACCACAGACAACGCTGCCATGGTAGGTGCCGACGGCTATTTTCAACGTTTGGCGGGCATTCAACCCGTCCTCCATGCGCATGCGCAAGCACGCATACCCCTTCAAACGGAACTCGTGGGATGATGGCTACCCAAAACAGTACTTCTACCAAAATTGGACGAACCGACGTAGTCTCTATTCCCGCATTGAGAATGGACCGAATTTCGTGCCGAATCGATTCCGGTGCGGCCTTGTGTGCGCTCCACATGCTCACGTGCTGCGAAGACAACGGGGTGCTGTTGGTGCAGTTTGACGCAGCCGAAACGGGTTCCTTACGCCCCGCGCCTTGGGTTGAATCCTTTACAAAATACAAAACCGTTCGCGTTAAAAATTCGTTTGGGGACGTTCAGGATCGCTTTGCGGTATGGCTGGAAATTGAATTATTTGGCCAGTTGTATGGCGTTTGGGTGGGACTCACCTCGCGTGCTTCTCAGCGACATCCCCTACTTTTGGGTAGAAATCTTCTGCGTCAAGGATTCACTATAGATGTTCGTTACCGAAACCTTTCTTGGAAAAAATTAAACGCTTCCAGCACTTTCCCATGAACTTATTGATTCTTTCCGCCAACCGGAACCTGTACTCCACCAAACGCTTGATGGAAGCGGCTGAAGCACGTGGCCACACCGCCAAGGTGATGAACGTCAGCCGATGCTACGCCGTCATGGAATCCGGTGCCCTGGATATTTACTACGGAGACCACCCCATCGAAGGCGTGGACGCGGTAATTCCCAGAATTGGAGCTTCCTTGACCGGATATGGCAGCGCTATGTTGCGCCAATTTGAGATCAAAAACGTTTTTTCAACGCTCAATTCACTGGCCTTGGTTCGGTCGCGGGACAAATTGCGCGCCATGCAAATTTTGGCCAGCCAAGGAGTTTCCATTCCAAGAACGGCTTTTGCCAAGCACCCAACCGACATCGACAACTTGATTAAATCAGTAGGCGGAAGCCCTTTGATTGTTAAACTTTTAGAAGGTAGCCAGGGGTTGGGCGTAGTTCTGGCGGAAACCAAAAAAGCGGCCAAGAGCGTCATCGAGGCCTTTTACGGATTGGACGCGAACATCCTGGTTCAGGAGTTCATTGCAGAGGCCAACGGTGCGGATCTCCGAACGTTGGTTATTGATGGCAAGGTGGTGGCTGCCTACATGCGCCAAGGCCAGGAGGGCGAGTTCCGCTCCAACCTGCACCGAGGCGGACAGGGCATTCCGGTTCGGCTTACTCGGGCGGAAAAAGAGATGGCCGTGGCCGCTACAAAAGCGCTTGGGCTTCAAATTGCTGGCGTAGACATGCTGCGGAGCAAGCGTGGACCTTTGGTTTTGGAAGTCAACAGCTCGCCGGGATTGGAAGGGGTTGAGAAAACCACGGGGTTAGACGTGGCGGGCGCCATCATCGATTACGTTGAAAAGCACGCCGGCGGTGGAAAGCGTCGGAAAAAAGACCAAATCGGCGTCTGATGCAGTTGTTCTGGGGTACTTGGACCGAAGACGGACGCGCGATCCTGACCGAGGAAGAGTCCAATCACGCCGCACGGGTACTGCGTAAAGTTCCGGGCGACGAGTTGTGGGTGGGCAATGGAGCCGGTGCCGTGGCGCTCGTACGCCTGGATCACGTTTCCCAAAAGATCGTCTGGGGAACGGTGCTGGAACTAAATCCCCACTTTGGAGCCGTTCCGGGCAACCTGCACCTGGTGCTGTGTCCTACCAAAAATTTGGATCGAACGGAATGGGCCGTTGAAAAGGCCGTAGAATTGGGCGTTTCGCACGTGCATTTGGCGTTGTCCCAGCGTTCCGAACGGAAACACATCAATAGGGAACGACTTCAGAAAATTGCAGATTCTGCCGCCAAACAGAGCCTAAAGGGAATGCGTCCTGAGGTGCACACGTTGCTTCCTTGGGGTAAACTGGTGGCGGATCCGCGCTGGGATGAATGGAACAAAGGCGTTTTTCATTGTGCGGAAGGTCCCAAAATTTTAGCTTTGAATTGGGCCAACGATGCACCCCACCGGGCCGTAGTGGCCATCGGTCCGGAAGGCGATTTTACGCCCGACGAAATTGCGCTTGCGGAGCGTTACGGCTGGACTCCGCTCAGTTTGGGAGCTGCCCGATTGCGCACGGAAACAGCTGCCGTTGCGGCCGCAGCCCTATTGCTGCAGCGCTGGGAAACACCGCTCGTCGTCCACGGGAATACGCTTTAGAAAAGCCGTTGCTTCGGCCATGTCCGGAGCTTGAATTCGGTCCTCGTTTAAAAACGGTACGGCCGTTCGGAAGGCGTCCTTCAAGGTTTGAAGCAGCTCGCTGGTAGGCGTATCCCTCAGTTCCAGGGCTTGGCAGGCCGCCAACCACTCCATTCCCAATACATCCCAAACATTGTTCAATACCTGGACGGCTTGAACGGCGGCATTCGCTCCCATGCTCACGTGGTCTTCTTGGCTCGCACTGGACTCAATAGAATCCACGGATGCTGGGGTGCACAGTTGCTTGTTGTGGCTCACCACGGCAGCGGCAGCGTACTGAACAATCATCAACCCCGAATGAAGGCCGGGATTGGGCGTGAGAAACGCCGGCAAACCGCGTTTGCCGTTGACCATTTGGTACAGGCGTCGTTCGGATATGCTACCGTATTCCGCCAGCGCCATGGCCGCAAAATCCATCGCTAAAGCCAGGGGTTGGCCGTGAAAATTTCCCGCAGAAATAACTTCTTCTTCTTCTGCGAAGACCATGGGGTTGTCCGTGGCACTGTGCAGTTCGTACGAAACCGTTCGCGCCAAATGGCCCAAGGCATCCCACGAGGCCCCGTGAACCTGAGGAACGCACCGGAAGGAATACGGATCTTGCACGTGGGTTTTGGGACGAGTAGGACCCGGGCTGCCGGACAACCATTCCCGCACCCGTTCGGCCACTACGGCTTGGCCGGGCTGCGGTCTGGCTAGGTGCACCCGCGGGTCAAAAGGTTCGATTCTTCCGTCGAACGCATCCAGCGAAAGCGCGGCACAAACGTCTGCCCAGTACCCCAAGGTGTAGCCTTGAACCACCAACCACAAGGCATGGGCCAGCATGAACTGGGTTCCGTTGATCAAGGCCAAACCTTCCTTGGGGCCAAGCACCAAAGGCTTCCAGCCCAAAGCAGACATGGCGTCTACTGCCGGCATCCGCTTCCCGCGGTAGACCACCTCACCCTCTCCTACCAGCGGCAAGCACAGGTGGGACAAGGGCGCTAAATCTCCGGACGCCCCCAGCGAACCCCGTTCGTACACCACGGGGAGGCAGTCCGCTTCGTACAGAGCCAAAAGGCGCTCCACGGTGGTCCGGGCTACCCCGGAATGTCCGTAACTTAAAGACAGCGCCTTGGTCAAGAGCATCAAACGAACCAAGGGCGCCTCCACCGGTTGACCGGTACCGCAAGCGTGGCTGCGGATCAAATTCAACTGCAATTGGGCCAAGTCCGACGGTCCAATGGACACGTTGTAGAGGGCACCAAAACCTGTATTGATGCCGTAATAAGCGCGATCCGGGGATTGTGCTAATTTTTGAACAAACGAATAAGACTGTTCCACACGTTCCCAAACTTCTTCCGAAAACACTACTGGATGCGGGCCCTCGGCCAAATTCTTCCAAGCAGACCAAGACAGGGTTGCGTCCAATACGTGCGTTTTCATGGGGATGGGGGTTCCAAATGCGTTGTGCAACAAAAGTACCGCAACCGGTGTTAATCCTCCATGACAAAAACGCTTTTGATTGTAGGGCACTCCAGCGGAATTGGCCGGGCAGCTGCCGAACGCGCACTGAACGCCGGATGGAACGTAATTGGCTGGTCCCGAAGACCTTCCGGACTGAACAGCTCCGGTTTGTCTGAGTTTTCGGTGGATGTTTTGCAAGACGGTTCGGGTTTTCCGGAACTCCCGTCTGCTTTGGACGGAGTGCTGTACGCACCAGGAAGCATCAACCTCAAGCCATTCCGCGGTCTGAAAATCAGCGATTTTCAAGGCGATTTTGAGCTTTCCGCCTTGGGAGCCGTACGGGTTTTGCAGGCGTCTGAAAAATCGCTCAAAGCTGCGCCTGGCTCTTCGGTGGTTTTGTTTTCCACAGTAGCGGTTCAAACCGGCATGCCCTTTCACGCCTCCGTGGCCATGGCCAAAGGGGCCGTTGAGGGCCTAACGCGTTCTTTGGCCGCCGAATGGGCACCGTCCGTGCGCGTCAATGCCTTGGCACCTTCGTTGACCGACACTCCTTTAGCCGCACGGCTGTTGGGCTCAGACGAGCGCCGGCAAGCCGGCGCAGACCGCCATCCGCTGAAATCCTTGGGACGCCCGGAAGATTTGGCTTCAACGGCTTTGTTCCTGCTCAGCGACGAAGCGCGCTGGATCACAGGACAAGTTTGGGGTGTGGACGGAGGAATGGGCGCCTTGCGCACGCAAGGTTAACGGACGCCGCATGAGCGTTTCCCGTTTTTCGCCCGGAGAAATTACTTGGTCCAACCTTCCCGAACGCTGGCGGGCACAGTTGATCAACAGCGCCTCTGGATTTAAACCTTTAGTACTGTTGGCTACGCACAACATCCAGAATATTGACAACTTAGCAGTTTTTTCACAACTCATTCACTTGGGCGCCAATCCGCCCCTTTTGGGGGTTTTATTTCGTCCAGATTCCGTCCCGCGGCATACTTTGGAAAATTTACAAACCCAAGGAATGGCCACGGTCAATGCCGTTTGCTATGCAGACCGACGCGCCGCCCACCAGACATCTGCCCGATATCCGGCTGACGTCAGCGAGTTTGATGCGGTGGGTTTGAAGCGGGAATTCCGGCCGGAATGGCCCGTGCCCTTTGTACACGGTTGCCCGGTTCAGTGGGCCGTTCGGCTGCAAACCTTGTTGCCCATCGCCGCCAACGGCACACAGTTGGCCGTATTGGAGGTAGTTCATTTATTTGTAGCAGAAGGCGGGATTCAAGAAGATGGCTACGTGGATTTAGCCGCCCTGGATGTGGCCACCGTGAACGGCCTGGATGCATACCACCGAACGGATTCCCTGGACCGACTTCCCTACGCAAAACCCTGATCACTGTGCGCGGCGTATCCAAATCCAATCTTCCCTCCAAAATTTGCGCGGTTTGCCAAAAACCGTTCGCGTGGCGCAAAAAATGGGAGCGCGATTGGGAGCATGTTCGTTACTGTTCCGAGCGCTGTCGTCGGACCAAATCCACCGAATGAACCCAGCTACATCCCGCATAAGATTGGTCTTGGCGGACCAATTGAACCCGCGCCATCCGTGGTTTACGGACACGCCCCAACCCGATACCGTCTATTTTTTGGCCGAAATGCGCCAAGAAACCGACTATGTGCGTCACCACCTCCAAAAAGTGGTGGCTTTTTTTGCGGCACTGGAGCACTTTGCGCATTGGTTGAGGAACAACGGCCACCGTGTGGAGTACCGAACCCTGGACCACCCAGACTCCGCGCTTTCGCTGCCAGACATGCTGCAATCCGTTGCGCAAACCTTTGGCGCAGAGCACATTGAGTATTTAGAACCGGACGAATACCGGGTGGACCAACAACTCCGCAGCGCTTTTGGACCTCCGTCGGACACCACCTGTCATTTTTTCTACGACCGTGGGGCCTTGGAACGTCATTTCGCCGGCAAGAAACAGTACCTCATGGAATCTTTTTACCGGAAAGCCCGGGTAGATCACGGGGTTTTGTTGGACCCCGCCGGCAAGCCGTTGGGCGGAAAATGGAACTACGACGCGGACAACCGCAAGCGACTTCCCGCGGAACACCGGCCCCCTCCGCCCTGCTCCACGCTTACAGATGCAACTCCTTGGGTGGAACGCATCCGCCGCCACGGTGTAACCACTGTGGGTGAAATTGACGCGCAACATTTTGCGTGGCCCACCACCCCAGAAGCTGCCCAATCCACCTTGGACTATTTTGTGGAACACCTGCTGCCCCATTTTGGGTCCTACCAAGACCACTTGGGCCCTCAGGATGCCTTCTACTACCACAGTCGGTTGAGCTTTTCCCTCAACTGCAAACACCTGCATCCGTCCGACGTGGTGCGGGCTGTAGAAGCCGCTCACCGGACCCAGCCGGACCGCATTGGACTGGCCCAAGCGGAGGGATTTATCCGCCAAATCTTGGGTTGGCGCGAATACGTCCGCGGGATTTATTGGGCCCGAATGCCGGAATACAAAACGCTCAATGCCTTAAACCACACGGCTCCCCTACCCGCCTGGTTCTGGACCGGAGAAACCCGCATGGCCTGCGCCCGCCACGCCGTACAACAAACCCTGCAGCACGCCTATGCCCACCACATCCAGCGCCTGATGGTGCTGGGTAATCTGGCCCTACTGCTGGGTACCCATCCGGACGAAGTAGACACTTGGTACCTGGGCGTCTTTGTGGACGCCTTGGAATGGGTGGAATTACCCAATGCCCGCGGCATGAGTCAGTTTGCCGACGGCGGAATCGTGGGGACCAAACCGTACGTTTCCAGCGGTCAGTACCTGAAAAAACAAGGCCACTACTGCGGAACCTGTTGGTACTCCGTCGATCAAAAAACAGGGCCCAAGGCATGCCCCTTAAATGCTTTGTACTGGGACTTTCACGCACGGCATCGCGCGAAACTGGAGCCTTTGCCGCGCATTGGATACGCCTACCCCACCTGGGACAAAATGGACCCCAACCACCGCCTTGCTTTGCTGGAACAAGCCGCCGTTTGGCACGCCCAACGAGACACCCTCTGAATCGTGCCCACTCCTCCATCCTACTGCTACTGGTTGCGCAACGATCTGCGCCTGCACGACAACCGAACTTGGGAAGCACTTTGCGCACACCGAGCGGCCCACGCTCCGGATGCGCCGGTATACGCCTGCGTTACCGGACCTCTGGGCTGGGACGAGGTCTCTCCCTGGGGCTGGCCACGCCTCTCCGAAGCGCGCAAGAACTTTTGGAAATCGTCGGGCGCAGGCTTTGCCAAACAATGGACGTCCGGCAGCCTGGGCGAACTTGTGGAATGCTGGGGGAAAGCACCCTACGAATGGACCAATGTACCTGCACAAGTCCCGGGAACCCACCTATTTGCCTCCCGCGGCCACGGATTCGACGAGTCTGCAGCAGAAGAGAAAACCGAAAAATGGGCCCAGCAAAACGGGCTTGAAGTGCATTGGGTGGAAAACCACGACGTTTGGGATCCGTCGCACTGGGATTTTCGCTTGCAAGACCTGCCCCAAACCTTCACCGGTTTTCGGAAAAAACTGGAAAAAGGTTCTCCTTTGGTGCTGCCAACGTTTGCGCAGCCCATTGCGTACGCTGCCGAACCCGCTTTGCTTCCGGAGCGCCATCCCAAAACCAGCTTTCCGTTTGCCGGTGACGAAGTCAGCGCTCGGGCGCACGTTCGTCGATTCATCTGGGAAACGGACGGGCTTGCGCGTTACAAGGAAACGCGGAACGGCCTACTGGGCGTCCCCTATTCCGGAAAAATAAGTCCGTGGTTGGCCAACGGCGCCCTCTCCGTTCGTTGGGTTTGGGCGGAAGTACTCCGGTTTGAAAGCGAACGAGGCAGAACCGACGGCAGCGAATGGTTCCTGTTGGAATTGCTTTGGCGTTCCTACTTTCTCTGGGCCGCACGGGCCGACGGTCCTAAACTTTTTGGTCCACAACCCGCACACTTCCAATCCGAGAAATCGTCCGCATTTATGAAGTGGTCCCGCGGGGAAACCCCCGACTCCTTTGTCAACGCCGGCATGCACGAACTAACTGCTACCGGTTACCTGAGCAACCGTCTGCGGCAGAACGTAGCTTCTTTTTTCATCCACAACCTACGCCTTCCGTGGGCCGTGGGCG
>ENA-OUVC01001546-OUVC01001546.1-marine-metagenome-genome-assembly--contig:-NODE-1546-length-13564-cov-3.946689_pt1 | contig 13564 bp, 10 predicted proteins | sample MGYA00248622_ERZ508571 | MGnify/ENA primary metagenome ERZ508571 (study PRJEB26236, sample SAMN06267175) | marine metagenome | isolation source: Columbia River Estuary | place: USA:Columbia River... | reverse complement strand
GCCTCTGCAGGCATGTTGACAGTTTTTGAAATAGCGCCAGACAAGAACGGTTGTACCGCACCCATCATGCGCACGTGGCCTTCGTAGTGAATGGTGTTGTCGCCCATTGAGCAAGCGAACACTGAAAGGTGTTCGGCCTTGATATCGGGTGAGCCAACAATGGTCTTGTTGGTGTCGATGTAAGCAACGATGCGATCGATCACTGGTTGTTCGTAACCAAGGTTCTTCAATGCACGAGGAACGGTTTGGTTCACGATGACCATGTTTCCGCCACCTACCAACTTCTTGAACTTCACGAGACCGAGGTCTGGCTCAATTCCGGTGGTGTCGCAGTCCATCATCAAACCAATGGTTCCGGTTGGTGCCAAAACTGTGGCCTGTGCGTTACGCACTCCGTACTCTTCGCCATCGCGTACTGCGGAGTCCCATGCTTGCGAAGCTGCAAGTACAAGGTCTGACTGCACAATGTTGACGTTGTCGATTTCGCGGTCGGCGTCGCGATGCATACGCAACACCTTCAACATGTGGCTTTCGTTTTCTGCAAAACCAGCATGTGGCCCCATACGACTTGCTGTACGTGCACTGGTGGCATATGCATGACCTGTCATCAAGCTGGTGAGTGATGCTGCCCAAGCGCGGCCTTCGAGTGAATCGTAAGCCAAGCCAAGTGCCATGAGAAGTGCGCCGAGGTTGGCGTAGCCAAGACCCAACTGACGGAACTTCAAGCTGTTCACGCCAATTGCTTCTGTTGGATAGTCGGCACGACCTACAAGAATCTCTTGTGCGGTGAACATGATTTCAATGGTGTGCTTGTATGCGTCAACATCGAATACATCGCTGCTGTCGAGGTACTGCAAGAGGTTGATGGACGACAAGTTGCATGCAGAGTTATCGACGTGCATGTACTCGCTACAAGGGTTTGAACCATTGATGCGACCTGATGCAGCAGAGGTGTGCCACTTGTTGATGGTGGTGTCGAACTGCAAGCCTGGGTCGGCGCATTCCCATGAAGCGGTCGCGATTTGACGCCACAGGTCGCGCGCACGCAGTGTGCGTACTGGGCGGCCATCGACTACTGCACGAAGATCCCAATCGCGATCTTCTTTCACAGCGTGCATGAACTCATCGGTAATACGTACTGAGTTGTTTGCATTTTGGTACTGGATGGAGAATGCATCGGCACCGTCGAGATCCATGTCGAAACCTGCATCGCGCAAAACGCGTGCTTTGTTTTCTTCTTTCGCTTTGCACCAGATGAACTCTTCGAGGTCTGGGTGATCGACGTTCAAGATGACCATCTTTGCGGCGCGACGTGTTTTGCCACCCGACTTGATGGTTCCTGCACTCGCGTCGGCACCACGCATGAACGACACTGGGCCAGAAGCTGTGCCGCCACCTTGCAAGTGCTCGTAGCTACTACGGATGTTGCTGAGGTTGATACCTGAACCAGAGCCGCCCTTGAAGATGGTTCCTTCTTCGCGGTACCAGTTGAGAATGCCGGCCATGGTGTCTTCCACGGCGAGAATAAAGCAAGCACTTGCCTGCTGTGGAACGCCCTTCACGCCAATGTTGAACCACACTGGGCTGTTGAACGCTGCACGCTGAGTAACCAAGATGAACTTCAACTCATCGCGGAAAGCTTCTGCTTCTTCTGTGTCGACGAAATAGCCACCCTCAATGCCCCATGTGGTGATGGTGTCGGCAACACGGTCGATGACCTGGCGCAGTGATGATTCGCGCTCTGGTGTGCCTGGGGTGCCGCGGAAGTATTTCTGGGCAACGATGTTGGTGGCGTTCAATGACCAGTTAGATGGAATTTCAACGTCTTTTTGCTCGAAAGCAACTGAGCCGTCTTTCCAGTTGGAAATGCGTGCATCGCGGCGGTCCCATGACACTGAGTCGTATGGGTGCTGGCCTGCGGAGGTGAAGTGACGGCGGATGCCAATGGAGAGGCGATCTGGAGCAATAGACATATTCGTTCTTTCTGTAACAAGTGATTTCAGCGGATCTGCTGTATTTCGGACTGGGCGTGTTGCGGGTATAACGGTTTATCAGAAACTGGCGGTACAAGACGACTTTGTGACTGCGGTCACCACAATATGTAGTGGTGAAACACTCTCACAGCCACGTCTTGCACAACTGGTGGTGTAATTACAGCATTGTTCTTTACCCTTTGTCAACGATTGTCGCTCATCAGGAAAAAATATTCCGATATTGCCCTGGGGCACCGGAAATCGAACCGCCCAGCCCGCATCTTTTCCTGATGAGCTGCTCTTGACGCTACGGCAAGACCCCTGTGTGGAGGAAGTGGATAACCCTGTGAATTTCCCTATTTATCAGGGGATGACGCTGTGGATGACCTGTGAGGAACGGGGGCTTACCTGTGGACAGCGACGGGAATGCCGTTCAACACTGAGGTTCCCGACAGCGGGTCGAGGGCTTCATGATCGGTGAGGATATTGGAGTTCACCCCGGCCACCTGAGCAGCGATCTGGAGCTGGGTGCCCTCGGCATCGTGACCCCATCCGTGAGGCAACGACACCACACCTGGGCGGATGGTGTCGGAGATCTCGACAGCAACACTCACTTCACCTACACGACTTTGCACACGAACAATGTCGCCTTCGCTCATACTGCGAGCTTGTGCATCGGCGGGATGCATGATGAGCGTGCAACGCGACTTACCTTTTACCAACACGTTGATGTTGTGCATCCATGAATTGTTTGAACGCAAATGACGCCGACCAATGAGTAACAAGTTGCGACCAGAAATGTTGTCGACCACTCCACTACCCACAACGTCAAACAAACGATCGAGATCGTTGATGAGCACTTCAGGTGCAAGTTCTACTTTGCCGCTTGGTGTGCGCAGTATTTCTGGAATGCGTGGTTGCAATGCACCGTAATCAATTCCGTGTGGATGCTCTTTCAACAACTGCAACGTTGCTCCACCTGGTGCTGCACCAAATGCATCGCCGTAGGGCCCAGTGCGCAACATGAAATCGATCATGCGAGCAGGACCACGTTGCCCATTGAGCGACAGTTCGTCAACGATTTCATCGGCATCGCGACCACAAATATTTGAGTTGGAATCTTTTATTGCACTGTTCACCATTGAACGAATTGCAGCATCGTCAGACACAGATACATCTGCATCAATTCCTTTGCCCTGCACAATGGCTGCAATTTTGGCAAGGATTTCCCACTCATCGGGTTGCCCTTCTTCGAGTGGCAAAATTGCTTCGCTGTAGTTGGCTACGTTACGCACTGCAAATTGCAACAAGAGTAAGTCGTAGTGGTCGCGTTGCAAATGCGATGGTGGCGGCAAAATAACATTTGCATGTCGTGTTGTTTCATTGAGATAAATATCAACACTCACCATGAAATCTAAATGCGCTAATGCTTCATCGAGTTGGTTGCTATGCGGAGTAGACAAAACTGGGTTGCCTGCAATAGTAAGCAAAGCCTTAATTTGACCTTCGCCTGGTGTGAGCACTTCTTCCGCTAACGCTGCAATGGGATACTCTCCAATGGCTTCGGGAAGATGCCGCACACGAGTGTGCCCCTTGCCGACGCGAAACCCACGGCCTTTGCCAGGCGTGCCGCGAGTGGTGGCACCACCAGCAACGGGCAGCGTAAACATTGCTCCACCTGGTGTGTCGAGATTGCCCGACAACACATTGACCACATCGACAAGCCACGAAGTGGTGGTACCAAAGGCCACTGTTGTTGTACCAATGCGGCCATACACCGCAGCAGTTGGCGCCCCTGCAATTTCATGTGCAATGCGACGAATTGTTTCTGCGCTCAAGCCACATACATCGGCAACAACTTCTGGAGCAAAGCGTGCGAGTGCTTGCTCTAACTCAGCGAGTCCGTTGATGTGTGCTGCAAGATGCGCTGTTACTTTCACCAATTTGTCGGCGAACAACACGTGAGCAATAGCAGCCAAGAAAAGCCCATCGGTTCCGGGCATAATTGCTAGCCATTCATCGGCAACTTCTGCTGTGCGCGTTTTACGTGGGTCAACCACCACCACTTTTCCGCCGCGTTCTTGAATGCCCGTCAAACGCTTGGGGAAATCGGGTGCAGTGCACATGCTGCCATTCGATGCATACGGGTTAGCGCCCAACATGAGCAAGTACTGCGTGCGATCGAGATCGGGAACAGGCACTGTTGCCGCGGTACCAAACATGTAACCACCTGCAACTTGTTTGGGAAGTTGGTCGACCGTTGATGCACTGAAACGTTGCTTGGTGCCAATTGCTTGCAACGCAACACGACCAAAGGTCATTGCCGACAAGTTATGCGCGGTGGGGTTACCCATATATGTTGCGACCGACTCACGACCATGCGTATTGATAACTCCTAACAAACCCTTTTCAACTTCAGCCCACGCTTCTTGCCACGACACTTCAACATGTACGCCATTGCGTTTCACTAAAGGCATGCGCAAACGGTCGGGGTCGTCGTGGAGTTGTTTGAGGGTGCTCCCCTTCGGACAAATAAACCCACCCGAGAACACGTCTTGCATGTCGCCACGAATATGTGTGACCACATTGTTCTTGACGGTAATTTCTAAACCGCAGCCTGCCTCGCAGAGCGGACACGTGCGAAAGGCAACTTTGTTCGCCTCTGTGCCTGATGATTCTTGTTGAAGTGTCGACATCTTTCCCCCAAGCCATAGGCTATGCACTGCGTGAAACTGATCTACTCCTATCACGATTCCTTAGGGGAATCAGGTCGAAGCATCTCTGCCATCGAGGCATACAAGGTTGATCGCCCACGCCCCGCAGGCCGCCCCTGGGTGGGAATGTGCATGGTGGCAAGCATCGACGGCTCTACGGTGATGACAGGCAACTCTGCCGCCCTCTCCAGTGCTGCTGATCGCTCGGTATTGCTGGCCCTACGGGCCGCGGCCGACAATATTTTGGTAGGAGCAGGCACCGTTCGCGCCGAGGGCTACGGCGTGCCGAGCAAAGCGGGCCAGCGTGTGGCCGTGGTAAGCCATACGGGCCAACTCGATTTCACCACAGAACTCTTTACCAGTGGCGCAGGCTACGTGGTGGTGCCGTCAGACGCTCCAGAACTTCCCGTTGAAACGCTGCGTGCGGGCACGAGTGAAGTTGATATGCAACTCGCCCTTCAGGCAATGTCGTGCAACTTTCTTCAGCTTGAAGGTGGTGCACTATTGAATGCATCGATGACCGCTGCAGATTTAGTTGATGAAATCAACCTCACCATTTCTCCGCAAATCATTGGCGGAAATGGACCACGCTTAACAACGAATGCACCAGAACTTGCACAACGCTTTCAACTGCAACACGTTCTTGAAGATGAAGGATTTCTTTTTTTGCGTTACTTACGCATGCGCTAAGAAAGTAGTTTCTTTAGCTACTTCTTGAGTAATGCAAGCTCGCGCCGGAAGTCGGCAGCTTGGTCGAAGTTTTTATACACACTGGCGAAACGCAGGTACGCCACTTCGTCGAGTTCACGCAACTGTTCGAGCACTGCATGCCCCACTTGCGCCGAGGTCACTTCGTTTCCGGTTGCGCGCAGTATTTCTTCTACCTTGTCGGCAAGAACTTCAATTTGCTCTTCTTCTACTGGGCGACCTTTGCTTGCCGCAGACACACCAGCGGTGATTTTGAGACGGTTAAACGGGGTGCGATCGCCACTGCGTTTGACCACCATGAGCACCACTTCTTCGAGGCGCTCACGGGTGCTAAAGCGATAGTTGCACTCGGGGCACTGGCGCCGACGGCGAATGGCTGTGCCCTCTTCTGCTGCACGCGAATCGACCACTTTGGTGTCGTCGTGGGAGCAAATGGGGCAACGCATGTAGTCAACAATAGTTGCCTCATCTGCGAAAAAGCGGGAAAAGAGCATATTTATACACCTCCCCAACATGTGTCACTTAGGGAATGCGAATGACTTGACCAGGAAAGATTTGGTCGCCATTGAGATGTACGAGTTCGTCAACCATTGCTGTGACATTGCCATTGGGCACGAGGCGGTGAGCAATGCCCCACAAGGTGTCGCCAGGAGCAACGGTGAGCGTGTGCGGTGTAGAGATGCCTTCGGGTGTGGACTTTTCAGCTACTGCACCGCTGGTGAAGAATGCGCCACCAAGGACACATGCCACGGCTGCTACCAAGACCACACGACGGCGGAAATAGGTTGCATACGAACGACGGGCAGTAGTGCGAAACGATGGATGGGAGTGAAGTGCAATGGCCATGGGAGTGCCTTTCTGAACGGATTGTGAGGACTGGGCGGGGGTAAGACTTTTCAACATGGAACCAGTATGACGAACGGGTGTTCGCTACCTGTTTGGTTAACGTAGCGAACGCATGTTCGTATGTCAAGGGTTAGTACGAACAAATGTTTGACTTTGGGGGCGAACACCCGTACGCTGGGGCCATGACCGAAGCTCTCACCGCCCGCCAACGCGCCATTTTGGAATTCATCGACACCAACATGCGAGACCGTGGTTACCCACCTTCCGTGCGGGAAATCGCTGAAGCAGTGGGTCTCAGCAGCCCCGCCACCGTCCATACGCATCTCGGCACCTTGCAGAAGTTGGGCTATCTCGTGCGCGACCCGTCAAAACCACGTGCCCTCGAAGTGCGCTTCGACTCAGGCATTGGTGTGGCCATGGAACGCGGCCAGGCGCGCCACGTACCCCTGGTGGGCGATGTAGCAGCCGGAACCAACGTGTTAGCCACACAAAATATTGAAGAGCTCATTCCCCTCCCCGTCGACTTCACGGGCGAAGGTGAACTCTTCATGTTGCGCGTTCGCGGCGACAGCATGATCGATGCGGGCATTCTCGATGGCGACTTTGTTGTTGCTCGTCAGGAATCAGAACCACGCAATGGCGACATTGTGGTGGCTGGCATTCCCGGAGACGAAGCCACTATCAAGACCTACAAGCGCAGTGGTTCCACCATCACTCTTCTTCCTGCAAACCCCACCATGGAACCCATGGTCTTTTCCGCAGCCGATGTTGTGGTGTTCGGAAAAATTGTCACTGTGATGCGCAAGTTATAAAACGCTTGCTGTTAACGAACACCTAAACGCTGCGCAAGCAATTCAATTTTGTCGTCGGGCTGTACTACTGCAACACGAACGTTGTTGGCACCGCCCGCACCGTAGAAATCTCCAGGGCTCACTAATGCTCCACCTTCGCGTGCGAGTCTTTCGGCAAATGCCCAACCATCTTGCGCATCGAACCACAAGTAAAAACCACCGCTTGGCATTGCAATAGAAATGCCCGACCACTGTTGCAAAATGCTCGCCGTGCGCTCTAAGCGATGCAAATACACATCGCGCTGTACGCGCACATGTTCATCGTCGTTCAATGCCGCAACACCTGCAGCTTGTGCTGGCCCTGGAACCATCATGCCTACGTGCTTACGCACTTCTTTCAAGTAATTCACGATGTCGGGGTCGCCGGCATAAAAGCCCACGCGCACACCTGCCAAGTTTGAACGCTTGGAAAGTGAGTGCACAACCACTACCCCATCAACGCCATGTTGAAGTGCCGACTGCGCCGCCGTTGACCATGTGAATTCGGCATAGCACTCGTCGCTGAAAACAGGAATACCTTTGGCGCGGCCCCACTGCACTGCTGCACCCAAGTCGTCGAGTGCGCCGGTTGGGTTGCTGGGGCTGTTTACCCACAACATGAGCCCACGTTGCGCATCGTCTGCGCTAATGGCCGACAGGTTCATAGTGCCATTCGCATTCATGGGAACGGCAACTGCGCGGCAATTCGCCAAGATGGCACCCATCTCGTATGTGGGGTATGCAACTGCCGGATAGAACACCGTGTCTTTTTCTGGAGTGCGCAAACGCATGTACTGCGGAGTGGTAGCAACAAACTCTTTGGTACCGATACACGCGGCAATGTCGTTTGGTGAAATATCAATTGCGAAACGTCGTGTGATCCACGCACTTGCGGCCTTGCGCAACGCTTCGCTGCCGATACTTGCCGGATACCCGCGTTCACTATTCGACGACGACAACGCCGCCACAACAGAAGCAAGTGGTGGGTCACACGGAGTGCCAATAGACAAGTCGATGAGACCACCCTCAAAGGCGCGGCCCAATGCAGCAAATGCATCGAGGCGATCGTACGGGTACGGAGGAGGAACAAAGCCTGAAGAAGAACTCATACGCCTCTACTCTGCTGTACTCACAGGTGTTGCTGCAACATCATTGTGAATATTTGTTGCCACCACATAGGGTCGCAACCGGCCTACCGACGCATCGCCAAGACGTGCACGTACACGAGCACCCGTGTCTTCATGTGCTGTTGACACCACTTCGCCTTCACGGTGCACCATTGCGAGCGCTTCTCCGTGGTCGTAAGGAATGAACAGTTCAACAACCACCGACAGGGCACGAATGCGGTCGCTCAATACGCGCAAGAGGTCGTCGATGCCTTCACCAGTGACTCCGGAAACGGCAACTGAACCGCGATGTGCGGCAACAAGTTCACGTACTGCTTCGGGGGCGAGGTCGGCTTTGTTGAAAACCAACAATTCAGGAACACGACTTCCACCAATTTGTTCGAGCACCTCATGCACTGCACGAATTTGCCCTTCTGGGTCGATGGCACTGCCATCAACCACATGAACGAGATAATCGGCCTCACTGGCCACTTCCAGTGTGCTCTTAAAGGCCTCTATGAGCCCGTGAGGCAGCCTGCGTACAAAACCCACCGTGTCGGTGAGCAACACGGGCTCACCACCAGGTAGCGACAAGCGCCGCGTGGTGGGGTCGAGTGTGGCAAAGAGGCGATCTTGCACTAACACTCCCGATGCGGTGAGCGCATTGAGCAATGTCGACTTGCCAGCGTTGGTGTAACCCACGATGGTGACCGACGACAGCCCACTACGGTCTCGGCTCTTACGCTGCTCGAGGCGCGTACGACCAAGATTCTTCAACTCACCTTCCAATTTGGTGATGCGCTTCATGATGCGCCGACGGTCGACTTCGAGTTGAGTTTCACCCGGGCCACGCGTACCGATACCGCCACCTTGCTGGCTGAGTGCTCCAGAAATTCCTCGCCGCAAACGCGGCAAGCGGTAACGCGACATTGCCAGCTCCACTTGCGCCTTACCTTCAAGAGTGTGCGCGTTTTGAGCAAAAATATCGAGAATGACTGCAGTGCGATCGAGTGCAGTTCGACCCAACAACTTTTCCAAGTTGTATTGCTGCGCTGGCGACAGCTCGTTATCGAACACCACGGTGTCGGCATCGACCTCTAAGCACAGCGCTTTCAACTCTTCTGCTTTGCCTTTACCAATAAACCAAGCGGTATCGGGTGCATCACGCTTTTGCGTTAACCGCCCCACTTCATCGGCGCCTGCAGTGTCGACAAGTAGAGCTAATTCGTCGAGGCTTTCATCGGTTTCTTCTTCAGTATGCAAAGGAAGCGTGACACCCACAAGAACAATGCGCTCACGAAAAGAACGATCGATGAGCGTCTGACCAAGGGCCTCCTGATACGGATTGCTCATGAATTACTTTGCATATGTTGAGCGCACTTCACACATGGAAAACCACGTTGGCAATGAAAACAGATGGTCCGATGAGAGTTGCTTGCGACGTTGTGGCATCAATACGTACGCGCGCATCGCCGCCATCCATATGCACGAGCACTTCAGGTGCTGAAGCAGGAACAAAGCCCCAGGCCTTTGCAGCAACAGCACTCGCACATGCCCCGGAACCACAGGCAAGCGTGATGCCAGAACCGCGTTCATGTACGCGCATGGTGATGGCATGGGCTTCTGGGCCTGGTGCAACAATCTCAAGATTGACGTGAGGAACCAATGCGCCCAGTGTTTGCAAATCGACATCGGCAACGTCTTCCACGCTCACGACCGAATGAGGGTTGCCCAGCGATAAGTGTCGCACTGGACGATCGGGGTTGCACTGCAGTGCTGCCCAGTTTGCGGGCTCTGCAATGTCGCTCACCACGCCCATGCTCACACTGAGTTGTGCAACATTTGACGATGGCGAACCTTCAAGCACTTCCACCGTGCGCATACCCGCGTCGGTGTTCACCACATAGGTTGCTGGGCCATCAATTTGATCTTGCCAGTACGCAGCTTGCACTAAACAGCGAATGCCATTGCCAGAAATTTCTGCGCGGCTTCCGTCGGCGTTGTACAACACCATGGTGAGTTGATTAGTGCCTTCACGACCCAACAACAACACGCCATCGGCACCTATACCAAAACGTCGGTCGCACCAATCGCGAGCAAGAGACGCCCATTGCGTATCGGGGTCGCCTTCTGAAAACGGAAGCCCCTGACGAATGTCGTACACCAAGAAGTCGTTACCCAACCCTTGATGCTTTGACATCGTTACCTGCATGTGAAAAGACTACGCCTTCAACGCTCTCAGCACATAAGGCATTACTTCTGCAACGGGGTCTTTATGTACTTCCACCCATGTAATGCGTGGGTCGCGGCGAAACCAGCGCTCTTGGCGTACAGCGAATTGCCGTGTGCGCAAAACCAGTTCTTCTTTAGCCTCGGAAAGTGAAGCGCGTCCCTCAATGTGGTCGGCCATTTCCTTATAGCCCAGTGCCTGGCGAGCAGTTGCCGACATCGCTGGCCGGCGCCGCAGTAACGCTTTCGTTTCTTTCAGCAATCCATCGTCGAGCATTGCATCAACACGGTCGGCAATGCGTTGTGCCAGCACTTCTCGCTTCCAGCGCAGACCTATTTGCACAATTCCATTTTCTGGGTACGCCGAAGTGCCTGGCCCAGAATCGCTAAAGGGGCGCCCACTTCCAATACACACTTCTAACGCACGAATCATGCGCCGACGGTTGGTGGGCTCAATGCGCTCAGCAGCCACTGGGTCGAGTTGCTTAAGTTGAGCAAAGAGCAAGGTGGTGTTGTGGTTTTCTTCAAGTTCTGCGCGAACGTCTGGCCACTCACCGGGAAATTCAAGGTTGTCGATGACTGCAGTGAGATACAAGCCCGTGCCAGCAACAAGAAGAGCCGTATTTCCCGACTCTTCAAGTTTTGCTAATTCTCCGCGTGCCGCTTCTTGAAACTGCGTCACCGTGAAACGTTGCGAAGGGTCAACTAGGTCGATGCAATGATGCGGAACTAATTGCTGGTCGCTCGCAGTTGGTTTTGCAGTGCCAATATTCATTTCGCGATATACCTGCATGGCATCGACAGCAACAATGTGTGTGCCAGCAACTTGCTGTGCTGCAGCCATTGCAACAGACGACTTGCCACTTGCCGTTGGGCCGAGAATTACTACTTGTTTTGACATGGCCAAACTTTCTGGAGAGGGTGCATTACAGCGCGGTCACGGGCAAATGCACGCGGTGCGTTGGCATGGAAAGCATTTCTTGAAATTCACCGCGCAAGAAGTGGCGAGCTGCAGAAGTAACAAGAACATTTGCATATGAGCCAACACGAATGGGTTCGCTATAGGGAAAATGCAGCAACTTGTTTTGTCGCGTGCGCCCGGTAACGACACCTTCATTTTTTCTACTCATACCTTCAATGATGACTTCTTCAATGCGACCGATGCGTGCTTCGTGCTTCATTTGTGCGCTGCGTTCTACTACTGCGCGCAAACGCTCGTAGCGCTGGTTGGCAACTTTGGGGTCAACAAACCGGTCGGTGTACGTTGCGGCTTCGGTTCCTTCGCGCGGAGAGAACTCATAAATAAACACCGAGTCGAAACATGCTTCAGCGCACACTTCCATGGTGCGCACAAAGTCGTCTTCTGTTTCACCAGGGAAGCCAACAATGACATCGCTTGAGACGGCAAGGTCGTCTATGGCCGCACGTGCTTCTGCGAGTCGAGAGAGGTAACGCTCGGCTGTGTAGCCCCGATGCATTGCAGCCAATACTGCGTCGCTTCCCGATTGCAATGGGTAATGCAGGTGTTCACATACTTCAGGCGTGTTTGCCATGGCAGCAAATGTTTCAGTGCGCATATCTTTCGGGTGTGGGCTCACAAAGCGCACACGGCGAATGCCATTGACCGCACCTACTGCTTCGAGCAACTCGGCAAACATGGGGCGCACACTGCCCACACCTGTTTCACGGCGCACGTCGAGTGCGATATCGCGGCCATATGAGTTGACGTTTTGACCGAGCAAGCTCACTTCAGTAATGCCCTGTGCAGCAAGATCTTCCACTTCACTCACGATGTCGGCAAAAGGGCGACTGATTTCTTCACCGCGCACCGATGGCACGATGCAAAAAGAACACGAGTTATCGCAACCAATTTGAATGGTGACCCAGGCGTTAAAACTCTTCTCGCGTTTCGCTGGTAATGCGCTCGGGAACAATGCATGATCTTCCAAAACAGCTTCATCGAAGATCTCGGTGACCGGGCCATTTTTTTGCGCAAAGTTGATGAGTTCTGCGGCGCGATGCACATTGTGCGTGCCCATCACTACGTCTGCCCATGGCGCCTTTTTGAGCACAAGGTCTTTGTCTTTTTGCGCCAAGCACCCAGCAACCACCAGTTGCCGATTGGGGGCGGCTTCTTTCCACTGCTTTAGCCAGCCCAATTGCCCGTAAAGCTTTTCGTCGGCGTTTTCCCGAATACAGCAGGTGTTGAGAACAATGACATTGGCGTCGTCTTCAGTTTCGGCCACCGAATAGCCATCGGCCTCTAAAAGACCAGCGATGCGCTCCGAATCGTGCTCATTCATTTGGCACCCGTGGGTGCGCACAATGTATTTGCCGTTCGTCATGGTGTGCAGGTTACCCAGGTAAGGGGTTTCGAGCCTGTGGAGTCTTGAACTTGAATAATTTTCAGCCTACATTGAATACAAATACAAAGGAGATCCCATGAAACGTTCCGTCCGCATCTCACTTGTAGCTGCACTTGTAGCTGCATGCGCACTTTCTACCGCAAGCCCTCATGTACATGCAGCAGCAATTGACGACGGTATGCCCGATCAAAGCTCGCTTGACTCTGCGCCAAACTCACAAAGCCAAGGCAACTGGTCTGATCTTGCCGGAGGGGTGACTGGTCGCCCCTACATCGCTTCTTTGACGGTCACCACGGATGGCGTGCCAACTCAAATTGTGACCAATGGAACCGCAACAACTGCTGCCCCTACTGCTTCCGGGTCGGTCACAGCTGTTGTCGCTCCGTACAACTTGTGCAAAACAGGAAGCACAAATAATTGCTATGCAACACCAAACCGCGTAGGCATCACACTCGCTTACGTAAAACAAGCTGGGCAGCTTGGCCACAACTTTTCTGCACCGACAGCAACCTTGTCTCCAGCAGTTACTGCTACTTCAGTTTTCGACATGACCATTGGTCTCAACTCTGTTGGCAAAAAACTTGGCTGGACTTGGATGAACGGAACGCCAACTTTTTGGAAGACCGAGAACTTGGGACAAGACAACGCAACCGCACGAGTGAAGTTCTCATTGAGCGAGGCCCCAGGTGTTGACTATCAAGATCCAAAAGCGCAGCGGTGCACAACCATTCCCGTATCTGAGTGCGATGCCGACAAATCAACACAAGACACACTCGGCATGCAACTGGTATT